>Ga0187878_1002243_pt1 | contig 17471 bp, 12 predicted proteins | sample June2016WEW_17_1_FD_132979 | JGI IMG/M metagenome (GOLD analysis project Ga0187878, IMG submission 132979) | Peatland microbial communities from SPRUCE experiment site at the Marcell Experimental Forest, Minnesota, USA - June2016WEW_17_150 | ecosystem: Environmental > Terrestrial > Soil >...
CCCCCGCATGGAATTGGGCCGCCGGAGCAGCCTCCCATGCAACCTTGTCCTTCAAGCAGAAGGCCATAGAGAGATGAGCGCTGCTCGATCCCGTCGACGATCCGAGGGTCCGTGACGGACTGGGCCGAAATCAGATGCGAGGTACCCAGCTTGACCGCGGGCTCCTTTTCATAGAGTTTGATCGTGGGGCGTGTCGAGGCCGCCGTCTCTCAGCGCAGCTACAGCTCTGCTAGCCTGGGGAACCATCTCGTTGCTGAAGGGATCTCGGAATGGCACGCCAAACGAGACGCAACAACCTCGCCAAGCCAACCCTGGTGGAGCTTCGAACCGCCCGAGAAGTGTTTGAGGCGGTCGAGCCCCGCGACCTGTTCTACCGGCTCTCGCTGTATCTGATGGAGCAGGCAGAAGCCAGACGCGGCCCCTTCTCCCGGGCCGAGGCCCTCGCTGTCCTGCTGCAGACGTGGAACCACAGCTACTACCAGCGACTCGGTATCGCCTTTGATGCCGCCCACTTTGCGGCGATCGAGGGCCTCCTTGCGGAGCATGAGGCAGCCTTGGCCGGATTCGCCAAGCGGTCAATCTCTTCCCGCACGGATGAGGATGAGGACTTGGTTCGGGCCCTCTACCGTGCGTTCGAGACCGTTCTCGGCCAGACCGGCGCGTCCAAGGCGCTCCATCTACTCGCGCCACGATTCTTCCCGCTGTGGGACGCGGCCATCGCCGAGGTCGCTTACGGGCTCTACGCCCGCGATGATCCCGACTACTGGCGGCTGATGTGCGCAACCGCGGAGCAGGTGGCGGCCGTGGGCGGCGAGGCGGCGCTGGGCCGCAACCCGATCAAGGCGATCGACGAGTACAACTACTGCCGCTACACGCTTAAGCGGATCAACTAACGGCCGCAGAGGAGGGCTCGCGCGACTCGCCCCGGCCGCGGCTCCGACAGGCACGATGACCACATCGCTAGAGAACTGTCGTACCCGCCAGGGTCATCCGCTTGAGGCCGCGTCTGAAATCGCCTGACAGCGTCCGGAGCGCCTCCCAGACATCAGGGGCTGTAGGGACCGGGCATGACGATCGGCGTCCCGTTGCGCCAGCACAGTCGCGCAATCGGCACGCTGAATCTCTCGCCAAATGGAACGATGGCGGGCTCGTACACTTGGGGAAAGTCGGCTCCCAGGACAATGGCTCGGAGCGAGCCTCCCAAAGGCACGTCTTCGGGCTTACTGTCTGTGCCGCACACCACCCAACGCCATTCGATCTCACTGCTCCAGTCTTCAGCCTTCGTGAAGAAGTAGGCTCGATGATGCCTTTCGACCTTCGCCTGGAGGACCGCATCCAACGATCCGTCGACAATGTCGCCGTAGTTCAAGTTGAAGGCAAGCACCTCGTCAGCGTGCCAGTTGGCGTACTCGACCGGGCCTGAATAGACGCGACCCCTGCCGCGCAGGTGATCCCCGATCTGATCGTTCAGTGCATTTCGATCAAGCACGAGGCAGACGCCACGGTGCTCGTCTCCGTACTGCGCCCACATCCTCGGCCGCGCGTATCCTCGGTGAAAGCTGTAATCAACACCATCAGCCACGGCGCGTGGATCGTCTTGGCTGGTGCAGAGCACCTTGCAGTTGTTCTTGACCATCGAAGTGGCGAGTTCCTGAAGATGGACGAACTCCTCTTCTTCAGGCGTCTTGCCGGCCGGACAGGACAGAGAGAAGACCCACGACTTGGATTCCCGAGGGTCGTTGACTGTCGAAAACGGACCCAGTCTCAGTTTCCCGGAGGGCAGCAGCGACTCGAGGGCTGTCTTGAGAGATGTGTAGTGGTAGACCCATTGGGTGGCATCGGAAATCGATCCGAACAGCGCGTTGACCAATCCAGCCCCCGGAAGAATGCCGCGACTGCACGTCTAGCAATGACTATAGGGTCGGGTCGGGCTCAACGCGAGGACAACATCATCGTACAGGGCTCGAGGCGCTTCGCCAGGGCGTCTGGGGTTTAGGATCTCGCTGGTGAAGAGGGTCTACCTCGATCAAGCGGAGTGGATTGAGCTTGCGCGCGCCAGGTTGGGCAAGCCAACGTCGGAGGGTGCCCGAGAGGTCCTGGATATCGCGCGGGCAGGCGTGCCGCTGGGCCTCGTAGCCTTCCCGCTTTCTGGCGTCCATTACATGGAGAACGCGAAGACGCACCGATGGAGGCAGCGAGGGGCGCTGGCAGCGACGATGGCCGAGCTGTCGTGCTTCGCCACGATCGCCCCTGCCAGCCGGCTCCTCGAGGGCGAACTCGACCAGGCACTGCGGAAGATGTTCGGGCGCCCGTACGAGGTCCGCCCGATAGATGCTTTTGGCACAGGCGGTGCCCACGCGTTCGGTGAACCCGAGCTCGCCGACGTTGAGGACCGCAGGTTGCGCGCCCTTATGGACACCGATCCAGCGCTGCGCCCGTTCATCGAACAGCGGCGAGAGTTCGCGATGCTGGCAGGGCCGCCGATGGACTTTCCGCGGCCATGGTTTCCCATGGAGTCGGTTCGCCAGCAGGAAGAGCGGTTCGCGACGACCCAACGGCAGGTTGGAGCCACACTCCGAGATGCTGGGTACGGGAATGACGGCCGTGCCGTTCCCACGCTTGTGGCGCAGATGCTTGTCGAAATCCTGGACCCACTCAACAAGGCAATGGCCAAGACCGGTCTCTCGGCCGACCTCTTGGACACGCCCGAGGCACTGACCGAGCTGCTGATGGACCTACCGACTCAGCGTGTCGACTACGAGCTGCGGCTCGCGATGCATCGCGACGCGGGGCTGCCCTGGAAGGGCAACGACCTCGACGACATCGGCGCCCTCTGGCTCTCTGTGCCGTACTGCGACGTCGTCGTAACCGAGCGCAAGTGGCGTGCCTTGGTCCAGACGACACACCTCGACAAGCTCTACGGCACGACCGTACTCGACAGCCTGGCCGATCTCCCGGCACTTCTCGTCGCCTAGGGGCGTTCATCTCATCTGCGCCGATGGAGAAGGGGCCGTGACGCTCGGGCGCCCTCTGGTGATACTTGCGTCATGAGCGAGATGTCGCCATTGACAGTTGTGCCGGCACCGACGGCCGGAGTCGATACTCGCGTTGCGCTCTCGACTTCGCTGCACGCCGCCCCAGGGGTGTACGCGGTCCTCGTCGGCAGCGGAATGTCGTCTGCCGCTGGCATTCCTACCGGCTGGCGGGTCGTTCAAGATCTCATCCGGAAGATCGCCCTCGCTGAGGGCGTGGACCCGGCTGAGGTCGAGGAGCATCCCGAGCAATGGTGGGCGTCACGGGGGCGACTGGAACCTCGATACGACACCCTGATGAGGGTACTCGGCCCAACGGCTGCCATCCGTCACGCGCTTGTCCGGCGGTACTTCGACCCTTCTCCTGAGGAGGGCGGGCCCATTCGGCCGACGGAGGGTCATATGGCGCTGGCGCGCCTGGTTGCGAGCGGCCGCATCCGCGTTGTGGTCACAACCAACTTCGACCGGCTGATCGAGCGCGCTCTCGAGGAGGTAGGCATCAGCCCGCAGGTAATCGCGACACCTGCCGACGTTAGGGGGATGGCACCACTCGCTCATGCACGCGCCACCGTTCTCAAGGTCAATGGTGACTACGCCAGACCGGGCCTTCGCAACACGCCAGAGGAGCTTGAGTCCTATCCGGCAGCGTTGCGTCGCCTGCTGCGGCAGGTCTTCGACGAGTACGGGCTGTTGGTCGTCGGCTGGTCAGCTGACTACGACGTCGCTCTCGCGGATGCCGTTGCGGGGGCGCGATCTCGTCGATACCCGACCTACTGGACAACCTATGGCGGCCATATCAGGGAGTCTGCCCAGCGCCTAGTGGCACAGCGCGGGGCGGCTGTGATCGACACCGCGGGAGCGGATGAATTCCTCGCTGATATTGCCGAGCGCGTGGACAACCTAGACCGAGTGGCCGCGCGGCAGAGTCGTCCATTCCCGATGGGAATGCAACGTCATCGACCGGAGTTGGCTAAGCCAACGGGCTGGGCCGCCATCCCGCTCCTGGTGCTTAGGGCCGCGGCAACGATCGGTCCGGCCCCATCCGACGACCTTGGCGTTCTCCGTAAGGCCGACCGTGATCGACTCACGGCCGCGTTGATGTCCGCCCGCCTCACGTACTGGCTTCGGGAGTTGTCGGTGATGCCCCCGGCGTCGGCCCTAGTTGACCACGAGCCGGCCGGCGTAACGCCGCTCGGGAGCTGGGACCCGACGCCCGACGGCTATCAGACGACGAGCCAAGCGACCTATCGTCTGGGTGGCGACGCGTCGTCGGGGATCTCGGCGCTCGTCAACTTCGGTGTGTTCGGCCAAGGTGATTCCGTTCTCGTGATCGTGGACACGGGGTTCTCGCTGGCGCACTTCCTCTCGCTGTGGCAAGCGGCCCAGATCCTGCGTGACGCGTTGGTGCTGGTGACCACGACGGTCCCAGATTCGGTCCGGGAGTTTCTGCCGCCAAACGCAGGCGTGCTCGAGGTGGAAGTGCACCTTGCCACAGCCACCAACGACGGAAACCAGCGATCGCGCCCCAATGATCTCGGCAAGCGAATAGATCTCGAACCTTTGGGCCCTCCGACGCGGCCAACAGGTAGTTCGATGGGCTTTGCGGCTCGCATCTCCGAACCGTTGTCCGAACGGGCGGCTTCGGATCTGGTATTCGAAGCACTCGAGTACATGGCGCTAGACGCCGGGTTCCTAGACCCGGGCTCAGGGCTCGCTCTCGTGCGGGATGGTCTCTTGCCCCCAAACCCACTTCGCAAAGACGGCCAGTAGGGACGGCGGGTCGAGCCCACATATCACCATGTTCGCATCGTCGACCAGGCGACGATGCCCGCTTCCGATCGCGCGGCAGTAGTTGAAGGCGACCGGCAGCGCCCTGACCGCAGGCCCTCAGACCGCTATGCTCGGCAACATGCACGTAGCCGGGGACAGTCGCTCCGCATGACCCCCTCCGAGTTCGCCGCGAAGTGGCGCGGCGTGACGACCGGCGAGCGCGCATCCGCGCAGTCCCACTTCGGCGACCTATGCCGGATGCTCGGCGAACCGACCCCGACCGATGCCGACCCGACCGGCTCCTGGTACGCCTTCGAGAAAGGGGCCGGCAAGCTCGACGGCGGTGACGGCTTCGCGGACGTCTGGAAGAAGGGCTTCTTCGCCTGGGAGTACAAAGGCAAGCGCAAGGACCTCAAGGCCGCCTATCTCCAGCTCGTGGGCTACAAGGACGCGCTCGAGAATCCGCCACTCCTCGTGGTCTCCGACCTTGACCGGATCGAGGTCCGCACGAACTTCACCGGCCTCTCACCGCGGACGTACACCGTCACCCTCGACGATCTCGCGGCCCCAGACCCGTCCGAGCCGCTCCGGATCCTCCGGGCCGTGTTCACCGACCCCGAGGCCCTCCGGCCGACATTCGATCGGGCCGCCCTCACCGAGGAGGCCGCGCGCCACTTCGCCGAGCTCGCGGGCGCGCTCCACGCCCGTGGCCACGAGCCGCAGGCGGTCGCCCACTTCCTCGACAAGCTCCTCTTCTGCCTGTTCGCCGAGGACACCGGGCTCCTGCCCAAGGGCCTCCTGTCCCGCCTCGCCGAGGCAACCCGCGCGAACCCCGACGACTTCGGCGCGGCGCTCGGTGAGCTGTTCGGGCGGATGGCCTCAGGCGGCGGGATGTTCGGGGTCGAGCGGATCGACTGGTTCAATGGTGGCCTGTTCGACTCCGCCGACGTCCTGCGCTTGAGTACTCCTGAGATCGGGATGCTCGTCGAGGTCGGGCGCCTGGACTGGAGCCGGATCGAGCCGGCGATCTTCGGGACTCTTTTCGAACGTGGCCTCGACCCCTCGCAGCGGACGCAGCTCGGCGCCCATTACACCAGCCGCGATGACATCTGGCGCCTCGTCGAGCCGGTCGTCATCCGGCCGCTCCGGCGAGAGTACGCCGCCATGCAGGCCCAGGTGACCGAGCTCACCCTGCGCCGGGATGCGAGTCCGAAGAAGGGACCCGATCCCGAGGCCCTGCGACTCTTTGGGGCGTTCCTAGATCGCCTCCGGGCGGTCCGCATCCTCGATCCCGCGTGTGGCTCGGGGAACTTCTTGTACATCGCTCTCCAGGCGCTCAAGGATCTCGAGCTCGAGGCGATTGGGTGGGGCTCACTCGTCCTGCGGATCCCTCAGCAGTTCCCCGGCGTCGGGCCCGAGGCAGTCCTCGGGATCGAGATCAATCCCTATGCCGCCGAGCTCGCCCGGGTGACGATCTGGATCGGCGAGATCCAGTGGATGCTCAACCATGGCTTCGCCTACCGGCGCAATCCGGTCCTGCGGCCGCTCGACAGCATCGCGACGATGGACGCCCTGCTCGACCTGTCCGACCCGACCCAGCCGCGCGAGGCCGAATGGCCGGCCGCGGAGTTCATCGTCGGGAACCCGCCGTTCCTGGGCGGCAAGCGGATGCGGCGCGGCCTAACGGACGACTACGTCCATGCACTTTTCGAGGTCTTCGACGGCCGGGTTCCGCGCGAAGCTGACTTCGTGACCTACTGGCACGAGAAGGCGCGGGCGCAGATCCTGGACGGTCGAACAAGGCGAGCCGGGCTGCTCGCCACCCAGGGAATCCGGCACGTCTCGAGTCGGCCAGTTCTGGAACGCATCAAGAGATCCGGGGAAATCTTCTTCGCGCGCTCAGACGATGCATGGGTTCTTTCGGGCGCCAACGTCCACATCAGCTTCGTCGGCCAGGACGACGGGAGCGAAACGGAACGAGAGCTCGACGGCCGCCCCGTCCCGGTGATCAACGCCGATCTCACTACCGGAGTGGACCTGACACGGGCGCGCCGGCTCCGCGAGAACCTCAACACATCGTTCATGGCCGACATCAAAGGGGGACCCTTTGAGATCGACGCCGACACGGCCGAAGCAGCTCTGAAGGCACCGAACCCCGATGGCCGCCAGAACGCTGAGGTGATTCGGCCATGGGTGAATGGCCAAGACATCGCCGGCCGTCCAAGGGGCCTCTGGATCATCGACTTCGGGGTAGCCATGTCCGAGCAGGATGCCGCTCTTTACGAAGCGCCGTTCGAGCTCGTCCGTCGGCGTGTGAGGTCTTTCAGGCAAGGGGTTCGCCGAGACTCATACCGCGAACTATGGTGGATCCACTACGAACCTCGCCCCGCGATGCGCCTCGCGCTAGCCGGACTCAAGCGCTTCATCGCAACGCCTCAGATCGCAAAGCACCGTCTCTTTGTGTGGCTTCCGGTAAGTACGATGCCGGACCAAAGGCTCACCGTCATCGCAAGAGACGACGACTACACGCTAGGCGTGCTCCACTCGCGCGTTCACGAGGCGTGGGCGCGCGCCACTGGCTCCCAACTGCGCGAGATGGAATCGGGCTTCACGTACACCCCCACGACCTGCTTCGAGACCTTCCCGTTCCCACGCCCGACTGACGATCAGCGCGAGGTGATCGCGGCCGCGGCCCAGCGTCTCGTCGAGCTCCGCGACGGCTGGCTCAACCCGCCCGCCCTCGACCCCGAGGACCTCGCGAAGCGGACCCTCACGAACCTCTACAACGAGCGTCCGACCTGGCTCGCCAACGCCCACGCAACGCTCGATGCCGCCGTCTTCGCCGCCTACGATTGGCCAGCGGACCTCGCCGATGACGAGATCCTCGCTCGGCTGCTCGACCTGAACCTGGCGCGTAGCCCCACCTGACCGACGCTCGACGCCCTCGGACGCCTTGTCAGGTTCACGGATCGGAGGCTGCGGCGTACCCTCACGATGAGCAGATCGTGCCGGTGGGCCAGTGGGTCATCTGTCCAAACGAGGGTCGCCGGCCGGAGCTTCCTCCTCGGGAACGGATTTGGCGCCGTTTTCGGACCCGGCCGGAGGGTGGTATTCAATCGCCTTGAAGTAGGCATCGAGAGCCCACCTCGCGAATGTCTCACCAAGGAACGGCAGGCGCTCGTCTGACTCCGCAGCTAGCTCGAGCCGGGGAATCGCGTGACGACCATGCAGCGGATGGAGGCATCGGTCGAGGAACAGGTCGTCGAGCGCGGACCAATCACCATGCGTGGCGGAGCTGGCTGGACCCATCGTTGAGTGGTACAGGTCGCCCATACCGACTTCTTCGGCCATCGCGAACAGGCTCTTGTCGTCGATGAAGGTGGACGCAGTACTGATGTCCTGAAAGTCCTCGCTGATGTCGCGGTTGACCTCTTCTTCCAGCTTCGGGAGGAGGCCCTCGAGGATCTCCTTGGGCTTCCCTGTGGCCTTCTGAAGGGCTTCTTTCGTGTGCAGCTTCAGGGCCTTCGTCCGTCCCCGGCCGTAGTCCTTGAACTCGTGCCAGACGTCTGGACGGGTTTCTTCAACGGCCAACATCCAGCGCATCTGGACGATCGTCTCGAATAGCCCACGGATCGCTGGATAGCCGTGTTCTTCCGACCACTGGGCCGGGTGCCCGATCAGATGACTGGCCATCCGAATGGCTCGCCAGGTCATCCCTGTCAGCACGTCATAGCGATCCGAGTCCCACAGGTCGGGGTCCGTGTCGCGGGCGGCAACCAGGAACTCACGCTGGAGCTGAACACACCGGTCGACGGCGATCTCGACCTTCTCCAGGTCGGTGGGATCTGGAGGTTCAGGCTCCTTGCGGTAGCACTCGAACAGTGCTCGGTTTGCCCTCCAGAACCGCCGGCACCATTCCAGGGTCTCCACTGCTTCCGGTCGGTTGTGAAACGCAGGGAGGAACATCGCCCGAAGGGTCGATTCGGCGACACCGCGCTCCGCATCGGTCACGTTGTTCGGATAGCGCGGCAGGATGTCGATGAACACCGGCTCACCGCCGTGTTCGATGCGGGTCATCTTGACGAGGGCAATTATCCACAGGTAGATGGCATGGGTAGCCAAGGGCTGGTGCGAGCTGCCGCCTAGACGAACGAGCTCCCAGAGGAGCTTCTCCGCCTCCTCTAGCGAAACGACGAGTCCATCCTGCAGGCGCGGTTCGATAAGCCAGCGGCCCGGCGCGTCGGGGTAGACCGCCAGGGCGTGGGCGAAAGTCTCGGGGACAACGTCGTCGTAGAGTCCTAGGCGGCGGAACTCCGCGAGGACCTCAGCCCGCTCCTGCTTCGGCACTCGCTCCCAATCCGTGAGCAGGCCATGGAACACGGGCGCCAGGTCACCGGCGACAGCGCCACGTGCATGGGCACGTTTCATGGCGTCCTGCGCCAGATCGAGCGCTCTTCCCGTAGCCCCCGGCCCGGCAGACAGCGGGCGGGCGTGGAGCATGGTCAGCAGCCAAAGGAAGTCTGGTAGTGCGACCTTGCGAAACTCCCGGAGGGTTATCTGGACCGGGAGGTCCCGCATGGGAGGGATGTGCCTACGCCCTCGTTGCACATGACCCTTGAAGGGTGACCGCTTCTTAGGTTCCGTGCCCTGCGCCACGGCAGCCTCCTGGCGCATATGGTAGCCGCGTGCCTGACGCCACACGATCGGCCGGGTCTCCCAAGCCGGTCCGACGGGCGCTGAAGTCGCACGATCCATTGCTCCTGTGTCAAGCAGCGACGCTCGTGACGCCTTCGATGCTGGCTCGAGCGGCTTCATCGGTTTGGAGTCGGCGGAACACCTCGTCGCTAAGGCGTCGACGGAGGGCACGGATCGCCTCGGTCTTGGTGTCGCCGGCGGCCAGGCGTTTCGCAACATAAGCCTGCCCGAGACCCGGACAGCGGAGTTGGGTCACGGCGATCCGGTGCAGAGCGGCGTTGAGCTGACGGTTGCCGCCGCGGTTGAGCCGATGGCGGACGAGGTTGCCCGACCAGACTGGGACCGGAGCCGTCCCGGTGTGGGCAGCGAAGGCGGCGCGTGAGCGGAAGCGGCCGATCCCCGCGGTCTCGGCGACGAGCTTGGCGGCGGTCAAAGGACCGCATCCGAATAGGGCAAGCAGTGTTGGAGCGAGGGTCTCGGTCAGCTCGCCGATCTGCCGTGCCAGTGCATCGATCGCCACCGTGAGCTCAGAGATCCGGGCGACGAGGTCCCGTGCGATGCGGGCGCAGGGCTCGGTCCGGCCGACGAGTTGGAGGTCGACGGATGCCAGCACGAGGGGAACCGCCAGTTTGCGCGAAGGCGGTTCGGGGATGCCGAGCTCCACGAGGAACCAGCGCAAGCGTGACTGGTGGCGCGTTCGATCGGCGATCAGGACATCCCGATAGTCGACCAGCAGGCGCAGCTCACGCTCGACGCCATCGAGTCGGGCGGTCGGCAGGTCCGGTTCACGCAGCGCCGCCCGGGCGACCGAGAGGGCATCGATGGGATCGCTCTTGCCGGGCTCTCGGGCCGACCGTCGTGCGCCGGCCATGAGCTTGGTCGGCACGCGCCGGACTGCCTCGCCAGCCTTGAGTAGGTCCGCCTCGAGGCGCCGGGTGAGGTTGCGGCAGTCCTCCAGGGCCCACGTGCGCTCGGGCCAGCGGCGGCTCCAGCCGACCAGCTCGAGATGCCCTTCACTCGTTGCGGCCACTGTCCGCTCGGCGACCTTGCGGCCGGCTTCGTCGGCGGCCACGACGGTATGCGTCCGCTTGTGCGAATCGACTCCAATGACGACCATATCCCTGTCTCCCTCTTCGCTGGGGGTTGACGAGGACCGGTCGGCGGACACACCTGAGTTGGGGCGATGCCACGCTCCTGACTAGTCACGTCGGCCGGTCCGCTATGTCCGGTGGCCGGCAAAATGGATCACAGCCACACGCACGGTGGGCAGCGATAGCGAGAGCCAGGCCGCCGGACGCGATCAGCGTGACACTCAAGCGATCGTGACGTGGCCGTTGCCGCATCCTCTTCCAGAAGTAGATCGACCAGACGACTCAACGCGCTCGGACATGTCAAGCGGTCGAAATGCTAAGGCTCGGGTTCTGGGGTGTCCTGAACTGAACTGTTGAGGCGAGAGCCGGGGCGACCCGCCCCGACACCGGCGTGGCCACTCACCGCAGTGTCGGCCACCTCCTCAAGCAGGATCAATGCAGAGCGCAGGCGGTGTGCTCGCGTCTGGTCACGGCGATCCGGATAGACGAGCGTTAGCACCCGGTCGGCCAGCGTGAGTAACGGCACGGCTTCGAGGGCACAGGGCTCATCCATCACAGCGATCGCGGCGTCCAAGGTGGCCATCCGATACACCGAGCGCCTGGCCGAAGCCGGTGTCGTGAACTCCGTCGGCTCCAAGGGCGACTCATACGACTGCCCTCGCCGAGACGGTCAACGGCCTCTACAAGGCAGAGCTGATCAGACGCCGGCGAAGGGGTGCTGCGCGAGTATGTCGGCCACTACAACGCGCATCGACCCCACCGCAGTCTCGGGCTCCTGGCCCCGGAGACAGCGCCGACCTCGCTCCCAACTGCCCGGGCATCACCACGCGAGGTCCGGCGACGCGACCGGCTCGCCGGGCTGCTCCACGAGTACGAGCTCGCTGCGTGATGACCGAATAGTGGCACCCCACACCAGGCGCTTTGCACGACCGACTAGCGCCGACACGAGGGCGTCAAGTGCGTCGGGGCTTGGCAGCGGGGTCCGGTCCGAGCCCCCGCGTCGGATGCCTTGACACTGTCCATTGTTTGTGCAAAGGTGTGCTGCATACGTGTGAACGCAATGGAGGGAAGATCTGCTGAGCTGACTGGAGAGGAGGGCATGGCTGCGACCGCGGATCATCGCAGCTCAGACTACGGGCCGGGATCGACCAGCCCATATCGGTTCGCGAAGCTGCGACCGATCTCGAGCGTCCGAATGGACGTTGCGCCGGGGTTCTGGAACGACCGCCTGAGCACGAATCGGCAGGTAAGTCTTCGCCACGGGCTAGCCCAGTTCGAGGCAGCGGGGAATATCGGGAACCTCCGTCTTGCCGCTGGGGCTCCTGGGTCGTACCGACCGACGCTCACGCTCGACGCGGATGTCTACAAGTGGCAGGAGGCTGTCGCCGAAGCGCTCGCTTCCCACCCCGACGTTTCGCTCCAGCGGATGCTGGACGACTCGATAGACCTGGTCCTCGCCGCTCAGCGCGACGACGGATACGTGAACAGCTGGTTCCAAGTGATGGAGCCGGACCGGATCTTCACGGACATGACCCGCGGTTGCGAGCTCTACTGCGCCGGGCACCTCATCGAGGCTGCGGTCGCGGTAGCGCGCACCACCGGCGAGGAGCGGTACCTCGCAGCTGCGCGGCGCTTCGCGGATCGGATCAACGATGAGTGTGGCCCCGGGCGCCAGGACGCGGTCGATGGGCACGAGGAGATCGAGCTCGCTCTCGTGCACCTGTATCGCGCCACGGCCGAGCCACGATACCTCGCACTTGCCAAGCGGTTCATCGACCTCCGAGGGCACGGCATTGTCGGGCCCGGCGTCTTCGGCCCTAGGTACTACCAGGATCACGAGCCCGTCCGCAATGCGACGACGGTGACCGGGCATGCCGTCCGGGCGATGTACCTCAACATCGCAGCCACTGACATCTACCTTGAGACGGGCGATACGTCGCTCCTGGCAGCGATGGAACGGCAGTGGACCGCGATGACCACCCAGAAGATGCACATCACGGGTGGGATTGGGACTCGCGAGCGCGATGAGGCCTTCGGGGAGCCATACGAGCTACCGGCCGACCGATCGTACTGCGAGACGTGCGCTGCTGCTGGGTTGCTGTTCTGGAGTTGGCGCATGCTCCTCGCGACCGGCGACGCCCGATACGGGGACATGTTCGAACGGGTTCTCTATAACTCGTTCCTCGCTGGCGTCGGTCTGGACGGCGAGAGCTTCTTCTATGCCAACCCGCTTGAGGTTCGGGCCGAGCACGAGGCTCCGCACGCGTCCACCTGGGCAGGGGAGACGCCCTGGTACCTCTCGCCGGCCCCCGAGCAGTCCACCAACCGCCGCCGCGCGTGGTTCCCATGCGCCTGTTGCCCGCCGAACGTGATGCGTGTCCTCGCGGGCCTGACCAGGTACCTCGCGACCCAGGACGACAGCGGCATCCAGCTTCACCAGTACCTACCGGGACGATACGAATTGCGGCTCGCAGAGGCAGAGGGGGTCGCCTTCGAGGTGGCCACAGCCTATCCCTGGGACGGGAACGTGAGCATCGCGATCGGGTCTGCCCCGAACGTCCCCTTTACAGTCTCGCTGAGGCTGCCGGCATGGGCGACCGACGCGGCGCTCGAGGTGAACGGAGCTCCGGTCCCGATCAGCGCTGGCTATGCAACTGTTAGGCGCCTCTGGGCCGCAGGCGACATCGTCTGTCTGTCTCTCGGGATGGAAGCCCGGTTTGTCCGTCCCCCGGAGCGGGTGTCTGCGCTCGCCGGGGCGTTAGCAATTGAGCGCGGCCCGCTCGTCTACTGCATCGAATCCCCCGATCATCCCGGCATCAACCTCGCCGACGTGCGGGTACGCCCGACGAGCGGACTCATGTCGGTCTCGTCTGACAGCTTCGGCGGGTGCGTAGCCGTCGAGGTCGCGGCCGAGTTGGCGGCGGCGCCGGTCGAGGACTGGCCCTATGCGGCCGCTGGCCCCCAAGCCACTCTAGGTCGTCCCATTCGTCTGACGGCCATTCCCTACTGCCTATGGGCCAACCGCGAGTCGAGCTCGATGCGCGTCTGGATACCGACCGCGGGCTACCGCACATCCGACTGACTCTGGCCGACTAAGACGCAGGAGGTGCCCCAACCGACGAAGCAAGCGCGAGTCCGAACCAGATCTGGTCCCAAACCCTAGGTGGAGAGAGAGACATGCACCCTAGATACCGTATCTTCAGTGTGATCGCGCAGCTCAGCGTGGCTGCCGCATTGGTTGTCGCGGGCTGCAGTTCGTCGTCGACGCCGCAGCCAACCCAGGCTGCGACTCAGGCTGCAACCGTAGCCGCGACGATGACGGCGGCGCCCTCGACGGCGACAACGACCGCGTGCAAGGGCATCACTTTCTGGGCTCGCAGCGACACCTCGCCGTTTATCCAGCCACTCGTCGATGCTTATAACGCGCTCGGCGGTCCGCGCGTCGAGCTTACAGTCGTCCCCGCCGGCGCCGCCTTCACCCAGAAGCTTGGCGCAGCACTAGCCGCCGGGACCGCCCCCGACGTCATCTCGCTCAATCTCGTCTACGCCCCGTACTTCGCATCGAAGGGCCAGCTTGCTGACATAACGGACAGGGCCAAAGCTCTCGGGTACGTCGACCAGCTCAACGCCTCTGAACTCCGCGTGGGAACGTGGAACGACAAGATCTACGCGCTGCCGTTCACCGGCGATGCATCGGCGCTCTTCTACAACAAGACGCTGTTCAAGCGTGCCGGCCTCGACCCGAGCAAGCCGCCCACGACGTGGGCTGAGATCTTGGACGACGCGAAGAAGGTCGCCGCGCTCGGCGGCGGCGTCTCCGGCTACTACTTCCCGGGCTCTGGCTCCGGCTGGAACCTGTTCACGTTCACTCCGTACATCTGGGCTAGCGGCGGAGATGTCCTGACCGGTGAGGGCGCTAACCAGAAGTCGAACCTGAACACGCAGCCGGTCAAGGACGCTCTCGCCTTCTACCGGGAGCTCTGGACGAGCGGCGTGATCGACCCGTCCGCCCAGACCGACGATGGCACCTCGATCCTCACGCTCTTCGAAGCCGGCAAGGTCGCGATGCTCCCCAACGGAGCATTCGCCTACAGCGAGTTCAAGAGCAAGTTCAAGAATCTCGACTATGGGATCACGTTCATTCCCGGTAAGAATGGCGGAAAGGCGTCTTTCGCCGGTGGTGACACGATCACGATCACGGCCGCGACCAAGTGCATGGATCAGGCATGGGATTTCGTGAAGTGGACGACCTCCACCGACACGCAGACCAAGTACATCGCTGGCGCCGGCGTCGTTCCGATCCGGCCCGATGCCGTGCCCGCGAACGCGGACGCGAACTTCACCACGCTCATCCAGGCGATGGCGATGGGCCAGACGCCCAAGAGTGTGGTCTACAGCCAGCTCTTCGAGGATCCGACCGGGCCTTGGGCCACGATGATCCACGAGTCGGTGTTCAGCGGGAACATCGACCAGCAGGTCGCGTCCGCCGATGCGGCATGGAACGCCATCATCGCCGCCGGAGCCAAGTAAATGATTGGTCGCGATACAGGACGGCGTGATGCCGCCCCGCGACCGTGCGTCCGGAGCGCGGAGTGATCCGCGCTCCGGCGCGTCAGCCGGGGCAGGCGCTGCGGCGCCACCGACTGACGGCCAGGGGGAGACGTCAAGCGCACGGTTGGCTCTTCGTCCTCCCCTCGCTCGCGCTCGTCACTGTGTTCTTCCTTGTTCCGCTTGGGCTCATGGGCTGGATGTCGCTGAACGACTGGGGGCTCGTGGGGGAGGCCCGCCCCGTCGGACTCGACAACTACTCCACGCTTTTCGCGGACCAGCGGTTCGTGGATGCGCTCCTCTTCTCCATCCGATTCGCCGTGCTTGTCGTGCCGCTGATCATGCTGGTCGGGTTCGGCCTCGGCGCGCTCGTGACGTCTCAACGGCGCGGGGTCGCCATCTTTCGGTCAATCTACTTCCTGCCGCTCGTCATCGGCTACGCAGCCGCTTCGTATATCTGGCTCTGGCTGTTCAACGGCCAGATCGGCCTAGCGAACAAGGTCCTCACTGACCTGGGCGTGATCTCCGTCCCTCTTCAGTGGTTTGCGGACCCGATGCTGGGCTTCATCGCGGCTTCCTCCCTCGTCATCTGGAAGACCGTCGGTTTCAGCATGGTCCTGTTCATGGGCGGGCTCCAGAGCGTCCCCCAGGACTTGCGCGATGCCGCCTCAGTCGACGGCGCCAGCCGATGGCAGATGCTCCGGTACGTGACGCTGCCGCTCATGAGGAACACGACGGCCCTCGTCTTTGTGTTCGCGGCCATCAGCTGTTTGCTCGTCTTCGAGCCGTTCTTCATCCTGACAAAGGGCGGGCCTGGGACATCGACCGTGGGGGTCGTCCAGTGGATCTTCGGGACGTCCTTCTACGCGTTCCGCCTCGGGTATGGCGCGGCGGCGTCGATCGTGCTGCTCGTCCTCCTTCTCACGTTCACGAGCATCCAGGTGAGGGCGTTCCTCCGTGACTAGTCGACGCACCGCCCGCGTTCGGGGCGCTGCCTGGTACGGCACTAGCTTCGTGCTGGCGGTGATCTTCCTCTTCCCGCTGATGGCGGTTTTGATCACCGTCTTCAAGACGCCCGCCGAGGCGGTCGCCGTCCCTCCCACCTATCTTCCGAGCGTCATCTCGTTCGACAACTTCGCCGCCCTCTGGTCGGCAGGCGCCGGGCTCCCGAGGTACCTCGCCAATAGCGCCTTCGTGTCAACCGGCACGGTGCTCCTCACGGTAGTCCTCGCGACGACTGCCGGCTACGGGATCGCTCGGATCAGATTCCGCGGCGCGGACGCAGTCTTCCTGCTCCTCCTCACGCCAATGATGGTCCCGCTCCAAGCGCTCTTGACGGCGCTGTACGCGGTCCTGGTCCGCATTGGCCTGAGCGACAACCTGATTGGGCTCGTCCTCATCTACACAGTCTCGATTCTGCCCTTCTCGGTCTTCGTGATGCGCAACGCGTTCGCCGATATCCCGCGGGAGATTGAGGAGGCTGCGTGGGTGGACGGCTGCGGAGTACTCCGGAGCCTCCTGCAGGTCGCCCTTCCTCTGGCATGGCCGGGTATAGCGACCGTCGCCCTCTTTGCGTTCTTCACGTCTTGGAACGAATTCCTCGCGGCGCTCATCATGCTGACGTCGGACGCGCACTACACGGTGCCGCTGCTGCTGCAGAACATAACGATCGGTAAGCTCGGGTCGATCAACTGGGGGATGCTCCAGGTCGGCATCCTCGTGACGACGCTGCCGTGCGTCGTCGTCTTTCTGCTCCTCCAGCGGTACTACGTCCGCGGGCTCCTCGCTGGCGGGGTCAAGGGATGAGCCGCGGGCCGGTTGCCCCCGTCGTCCCAACCCCTGGATCCACGTGCCTCCGGCCGCTGGGCCTCGAGCGCATACGGATAGACGGCGGTTTCTGGGGGGACCGCCTGACCCGCAACCGGACGGTCACTATCCCGCACGGTCTAGCCCAGCTCGCGCTCGCCGGCAACCTCGACAATTTACGCCTCGCTGCTGGCGCCGCCGTGGGGCAGTATCGTGCACCGATTGATGACGCCGGAAAGGCGTTGCCGTTCATGGATTCCGACGTCTACAAGTGGCTTGAGGCTGTTGGCTGGGGCATGGCCACCGCGACGGATCGAGGCCTTGCCAATCATGCGTCACAGATCATCGATCTCGTCGCGAGCGCCCAGCGGGATGACGGCTACCTCGACACCTACTTCCAGGTCGCCGCGCCCGGGCGCGAGTTCAGTGATCTTGAGTGGGGACACGAGCTGTACTGCCTGGGACACCTCATCCAGGCCGCAATCGCGTGGGACCGCAGCCAGGGAGATGATCGACTCCTGCGCGTCGC
>Ga0187878_1002245_pt1 | contig 17469 bp, 8 predicted proteins | sample June2016WEW_17_1_FD_132979 | JGI IMG/M metagenome (GOLD analysis project Ga0187878, IMG submission 132979) | Peatland microbial communities from SPRUCE experiment site at the Marcell Experimental Forest, Minnesota, USA - June2016WEW_17_150 | ecosystem: Environmental > Terrestrial > Soil >...
CCACTTCCTGAATATCCACTGGAACCCGAAATTCCACTGTAACCCGAGTAACCACTACCTGAATACCCAGAAATTCCACTGTATCCAGAAATTCCTGAATATCCACTAATTCCACTGTATCCACTAATTCCGCTGTATCCTGAATACCCAGATCCTGAATAACCGCTTATTCCAGAATATCCAGAAATTCCCGAGTAACCACTAATTCCGCTGTATCCTGAATATCCAGAAATTCCAGAGTAACCTGAAATTCCTTGAGGGCCTTGATGTCCTGGAGCCCCTGTTAAAGATATATCCCAAAAAGAATATGTTCCCGATCCTTCAGTTGTATCAGAGGTTACAGATAATGCACCGTTGCTGGGGTTATAGGAAATAATTTCCCCGGTCATTAAGTCAGTGCTGTCATATGCAACTATAATGGTCTGACCTATAGATAATGCCAATCCAGGGCCTACTGTTAAGTCTTTTTCACCTGTGCCAATTGTTAATGTCGAGATGGATGTAGTAGAATATTTATCCCCTGCTATTCCTGAAGTTCCGCTGTATCCAGAATATCCAGAAATTCCAGAATACCCACTAATTCCACTGTAGCCAGAAATTCCACTATATCCTGAATACCCCGAAATTCCTGAATAGCCACTAATTCCAGAATATCCGGAATACCCAGAACCTGAATATCCACTATATCCAGAAATTCCACTGTAACCTGAATATCCAGAAATTCCACTGTAACCTGAATATCCAGAAATTCCACTGTAACCTGAATACCCAGACTTTCCAATGGTTCCCCCACCACTCCCGCCTCCAGTAGCTGAATACGTTTGAATCCCTGTAGGTCCGAGCAGTTTAGGTCCTAGACCCGCATAAGGAATTGCGGATCCTGTCAGACAAGTTATAGATACAGGATCAAATCCTGTATAGTCCGACCACGGGAACATTCTATTGACTGAGAGAGTTCCCGCACTTTGATCAGATTCTGAAAGTAACCCATCGTTATTGCATAATTTCCAACCTTTGGCTGCAAATAATTCATTGCCATAAGCTCTTAAACGATTATTAAAAAAATCAAAAATATTTTTGAAAATATGGCATTCAATCTCGGCATCAACTTTTTTATATTCCTGTCCGGTTAAACCACCTTCAGAATTTGTCTGCCCGACATCACCCTGTAAATTTCCTCCCTGCCCGACATTTCCACTCTGTTGAACAGCTTCTTCTTGTCGCTGTGACATTATCACATTAGTAAGAAAGTCTTTTTGCCCAAGAACTTGAATATATAATTGATCTAAGTTATTATACTTGAAGGAGGCACTTACTTTGGAACCGGCAGGCAAAACAGAGAAATAATTTCCTGAATAACTGATAGTGCTGTCTTCAGAAACTGAATGCACACCAAGATAGTCGAGGTTATATTTTTGCCCCTGGATAAGTGGATTGTTAAGGACTATTTGTCCATTGATAATTGTATATTTATCTGTGTCTGTTTCGTCCAGCCTTAGATCCGGATGCATTAGAACTGTGGTGGAGGAATCACTAACCAGTAAATTTGAAAAGATTGAAATTTTGTTAGTATTCCAATCAGTGGTATACAAGGTGGTCTGCAAATCAGGAATTATTCCTAAAGCAGCAGATAAATCAGTGAGGGAAGGATAAAGTGTATCCTGAAATATGTAATGCGAGGCGTCTGTAGTGACCTGAAAAGATGAATTATCTTTGCTAGCTAACGCATAACCATTATAAGATAAAGACATTCCGGGGACGGAAGGGTCGGAAATGAAAGGATCTTTCGTACTAATTTCTGTGTCACCCACATAATACAAAGGCACGTCTGATATTGTTATGGTGTCTAAAATTATAGAATTGGTATAATCCTTATAAGCAGGAACCCCAAGACCCAGAGTTGATATATTACTGGGGCTGTCATATTGCACGTTTATTATATAATAGCAATCAGCATCTATATTCAGCATCGTTCCTTTTCTGAATAAGCTGCTGAATCCAGAAACTAATAGATCAGTTGATCCCTGTGATATAGGTAAGAATTTAATCATTTTTAAACAGGAACAATAGTATTATAAATTTTTATATTGCTAATAATGCCTTTAAATTCCCAAGAATCCAGGCTATAAGGCCTATATATTCCAAAACGTAAAGGATTTCCAAGGCCAGGATTATCCCATGAGATCCACCCTGATATATCTGGTTGAAGAGTTTGGCGAATTCCGTTTATCCATATTTCGCACACTACGGCATTGCGATATCTATATGTGATATCATATTTTGTATTGGGTTGCAGATTGGCTCCTATTGTATAGAAATTACCTCCCGTTTTTTTGCAAAAAAGCTCTCCCTGATCTGTCCATATGCCCCAGCCCCAATCATTTCCTTCCCCATTCATTTTTAGAACTAAAGCTTCAAAACCAGAGAGTTTTGGAAAATCAGCTGGAGTTAGAATAGAAAATGTAACAGTAAATCCCACTATGCTGTCATACGGATTAAAATTAAAAATATCCAGTGGATCTTCCACCTGCAAATAAGAAGCACCATCAAGTGAAAATCCTGTCCCATCTAATCCATAGCTGGGAGTCCCATACCATGTAGCATCTAGTCCACCAATTACATCATGGGAATTATTGATACCAGGCCAGTAGGCTATAGGCACGGGAAGTAGTGTGAAATTTGCAATAACATTCTTGTTTCCGTTCATGGTAATGGTTATAGGATTAGTCGAACTGGTTATACTTCCACTCCAATTATGAAACTGATAGTTTTCTGCCGGTGTGGCGTCTAATGTTACCATTGTTCCGAAATTATAATTTATCTGATCAGGCACCTTGCTCACACTTCCGTTCACTGCAGTTATATTCAGAATATAAGTATTGATAGCAAAATTTGCAGTCACGTTTTTATTATCATCCATTATTATGATTGAAGGATTAGTCGATCCGGTTAAATCTCCACCCCAGCTCGTAAAATGATATCCTGTTCCTGCTGATGCGCTTAGCATTACTTCTGTTCCTGATGCGTAGTATGGGAGATCAGGAAGTTTGTTTACACCACCATTCAATGCAGTTGTATCTAGTATATAATTGACAATTGTCTGACCATAAGCTGAACAGACATCAGAAGAACCAAGACACTGAATTGTTCCATTAATGGTAATGGGCACAGGAGGATTGATTAATGAAAAACTGATTGATGAATCCGTCAGATATATGTATGGGTTAATAATATCTTGAGGGATATTCCCCTGCAAATAAATTACCGTGTCTTCACCATCATAAATGGCACTTGCATCACGGAAATAAAAATCCCCCGCTGAATCGACATTTGTTAGACGGATCAAATAATTTGGCAAAAACGTTCCAGTAAGATTCTGATCTATGAATGCAAGATAATTAGTATCTTGGAGAGCAATAAAATTAATAGTTTCAACCGGAATGAATTCCACTCCTGGATTTATAAATTTATAATTGATCAGAATGGTGTCTGTCAGGCTTGTATTGATGGGCATGTTGGTAGAATCGTTCACCACTGCAATATTGAGTCCGGTTTTAATATATCCGTTGATATTATATGTTTGAGATTTGGTAGCATTATAAATGCTTTGAACAATAAAACCAGTAGCATCAACTAGACTTGTGTTGGCCAGATTAAAACTTATAGGAGCTGCTGTTGCCACTGGAGAAGTAGAATCATAAACACTGCAGTACCAATTCCCATCTGCATAGCTAATGCCATTTTTATATTTTATCAGAGGTGAATAACTATATTCCAGAAGGTCGTCTACTGCTAAAGAACTAAAAAATACTACACGTCCAGTAAGATAACTGACTCTGTAATCTGTCCCTTCATCAAGTATCGTTCCATTTTTACTAATAATTAATGACTGAAATTTAATAGGGTATTTCTGAGTACGAATCCACATTGTTGGAGCAATAACGGATACTGTTTCAGAATCAATATAATCACCTTCAACAAAATATTCAACCAGATATTCTTCGCCAGGACCTGGGTTGTCACTATTCACGGGTTTTAATCTTCCAGACTCGGTGTCAAATAAAACATCATCAGTATCTGCATGTGGAATAGTGACAGTCTGGGGGGTCCCATCCAGGCTAATATTCAGGCCTAAATCGTAAAGTCTAAATTTCTGGGCCATAATATATTTAACGATTGGTTCATCCGTTTTGGCCTCGGATAAATAACCCAAACCTGCATCTGTGTCAATCACATAGTCTTTGTTTCGTACTTGAGCAGTCCCATCTACTATTATTGTTTCTGTTCCAGGCATAATTCCTGAAACAGCATTTCCTGTAGTATCCACGAAAGTCAGGATTCCGGATCCATTATTTGCAAGAGTAGCATCCTTAACAGGTTTTAAAAACATCAGGTTAGCTACTGTTCTCTGATCCGGAGCGGGAGGAGTTTGGTATGTGGGCAGCTGGGAATAATTAATTACATAGTCACAATTCCCATTGGGAAACATGTCTTTGGTGGAATCATTAATATACAGTTGAAAGCTTTCTTCCGGGTTTGGAACAACAGGTAATGCAAACTCATAACTGTCATATTGAGTACTCTGGTTAAGAACGAGATTGTTTGCAACATTACTGTCCATTAAATCCGGATAAGCGGAAGCGTCCAGAGTCTGGGAAAACTTTAATTGTATTCCATTAATAAAATTTGTCCAGTCAGAGGTTGCTATTTGGCCATTACCAGAAGTGCTATCATAAGTCCATAAGGCCTTGAGTTTATTATAACTAAAATTATTTTTTACATATTGATATGCCAGCCTGCCAAGTCTCCATTTTTTGGCAGTATAAGTATCTGTAGCAGTCGGGCCATCAAATACAGTCGACAAGTGAATAGTGGCATTATCAATAACTCGGACAATCAGAAAATATTTTTGATAAGCATCTCTCTGAATCGAATCCCCTATTGCAAGATCAGTCAACCAGGAAGTTCCAATTCCTGTGACGACACTGCTGTCTTGAGTGAAAACAGCAATTCCCTGATTTGTGTTGTAACTGATATCGGGTTCGATTAAGTAATCCCGGCCTATTAAACTGAAAGTTGTATCCGATCTGGAAATAGTAGAATTCGGAGTTGAATTTAATACCACAGTGGAAGAATCCACTAATGAGCTAATTATAAAATTATTGAATTCAGTTATTAAGGTATCTCCAATTTTAAGACTAGTGGCATTTAAGTCATCGAAGGGACTATTAAATAAAATATTTCTAACAGTGGTATCCCCGGAGGTAGTATCACAGACCCCTGTAAAAACTGTCTTGGCGGGAATATACTGGCCCCCATCAAATAAAGGACCTGTAGACACGGCATTGTTGACACCAGTCTTAGAACCTCGAATTTCAAAATTATCGAGGTTTATGGTTTTGAAGGATTTTATGTTATCTAAAGAATAACTCATACTATCTTCCCAGGACCGGCGGCCGCAGGAATTAAGATGGGCGGAATCCCTACGGCTCCTATGCATATTGTCTGTACTACGGCTGCACTCATAATGTGATTGCAAATTCCAAAAGCTATTGCTGACAAGAAGGGATTTATTTTAGATCCCTGCAATTTTTTCCCAGGCAAACTGGAAAATATCATATTTTGAAGGGTAGAGGGCACGAGAGCAGTTATTTTCCCCTGCCCTACCCCAGGACCACCACCAATGACAACTCCCTGGGCTAAGGCAGTTGTCATCAGTGATTGGCAAATACCAAATGAAATAGCGTCAAAAAAACGTCTAGTATCTTTTCCTACCAGTTTTGCAGACGTAGTTTTCGTCATCATTAATGAGCTCATTGTTGTAGGAATGCATCCGACAATCTTCCCTGTATATGTCCCAGCCCCAGGGCCGAGGACTTGATTTATTGATTGCACAACAGCAGCTGATAATAAATAGCTGCATACTGCTGAAGATACCGCTGTCAGCATGGGATTTGCCTTTTGGCCTGCTATCTCTGAAGACGACAGTTTGGTCATCATAAGACTGGTCATTTGTGAAGGTATCAGAGGCATAAAATTTATAATGCTGCCTTTACAGTGGAACTTCCCCGGCCTGGGAGACCTGTTAAACTTTCATAGTACGAAACTGCCCCTGGTAAGCCCACCATCACCCCTCCCTTAACTGGGGAAGAGCCTATGCTTACTTTAGGGCCATTAAGATCAATGGATTTACCATTGATTGTCACTCCTGTAGTACCTTTCAAAGTCGCCTTTCCAGTGGTGGTGCTTATATTGATATTTCCAGAAGTTATGGAAACTTTATAATCACCCTTAATAATGGTGAAATTTCTGTTGCCGGCAATAATATTTTCTTCTATATTTCCCTTAAGTAATTTAGTTTTTTTATTTCCAAAAGTACTGATAGTTTCTAAAATATCCCCTGTGATAACTTGCAATTCTTGTCCATTCAGAATAGTTTCTTTTCGTTTCCCGAACTTACCCTGCATTTCTTTAATGACGGTCTGAGTAAAAACTCCCATTACATTTTCAGATTTATCAGTCTGATAAGAATAAGAAGCAGATCCTCGGATATCTTCTTTTTTTAGACCATCAACAATTAAGTCTGATTCTCCAGAAATTGTAGTACTCTCATTACCACCTATGGTAATTTTCTGGTTGCCGTAAATATTTTCCTGACGCGCAAAACCCTCATCGTCATTATTCATCACCTCAAGTTTCATGCCTGAGGAGGTGCGGATATCTATGCTACGGTTATGCTTTCTAGCATTATGAGCCCCTATATTCCAATGTATTCCACCTTTAGTGGAAAAATCCCAGGCATTACCGGTGTCAGAATCCATGCCCCATATCTCTTTAAGATTTCCGGACCCCAGTATTGACATGGAACGGCCGGCACCGAGAGGGTTTGCATTACTGGAAGCATTTAAATTCAGATAAAAATGTCCTTCTTTATCTATTCCCATGAAGGTGTCATTTTTTAACATGTGCACCACAAAGGCCATACCCAGTTTTGCTACTTCATCCAAACCTTTATTTTGCACGCATTCTATTAAATTAAATTGCCCCACTGCATCTGATGAACTTGCAAAAAGAGTTGGACGGAGCATTTTTGCATATCTGGGATTTGTATCATGATTCGAGGCATAATTTCCAAGTGTAAAGGCTACTATAGGATCATGTTTAGAAAGGGCTGTTTGACTATTAATGTCATTGAGTTCCTGAGCTCCATCAACAAGATCTTCCACATCCAGCCTGTATTCAGAATAGAATAAAGAATTTTCTTCAATAGGTTTTCCAAAGGGAACCATATAAATTGAATCACGCCCGTCTGGAAGGCTTACTTCTCTTACCAGCTGATCAGGAATTCTGTTACCTTTTGAATCAAAAATTGATGCCTTATTTCTTATAATAGGTCCTGACCGCATTGCAACACCGCTGTTGAACATGAAAGACTGCAATGATGTCATAACTATTGATTGATCCGAACTTCTTACCAAAATAGAATCCCTCAGGGAATCTTTAAGTTCTATGTCTCTGTTGAGAAAGACTTCCCCACCGAAAAGGGAAGACATAATCACATCGCCCTTTTGGAGTTTACGGAACTTCATGAAAAACAGATTATCTTCCTCAGTGGAAAGAGAATCTGGAATCTGCTTGACAGCATTGTGTTCAAGAGCAGCCTGCAGACCCGTAGGAACAAAGGCCAGGCAGAAGGGCATGCCCTTTCCGGAAAATCCCTGATTTATATAACCGCATATTGCGAGTGAACCTATTTCTGGAAAGGCTCCTATTATGCCTCCAGGCCCGACATAAGGGAAGGACATAGGAATCCACTGTGAAGGGCCTCCCCCATCCGACCAATCCACTATGAACTGATATAACTCCTGATCCACTTCTACCACCCGTCCTATGCGGAGATAGAAGTAACGATTATATTTATTAGTTCCATAGAACTGATTAAACAGCTCACTGGGTTTTTCCTGATTTGCTACTATTCGTGGCATAAATTTTTAAACCTTTTTTAGTGTGTAATTACTGGAATACCAGCCCTTTGTTTTAGAGCAATGCTTTGTTTAGATATTGCATCACTATTAACTAATGCAGTATCCGCAGATATGATAACTTCTAGTTCATCAGCCGTAAGGGATGTTCCACCTATGGTCATCTCAGTCATTAATTGAGCAGTCATATTAGGATCTTTTAATGCATTCTCTTCTTCAATTTGATGTAAATAACCGGGAATAGCAGTTTCAATTCCTTGTGAATTATCTGCCGTCCAAGCATTATTAACTTTAAAAAATTCATTCATATATTCACCTTCGGCGGCAGCTACAGGCTTCATGTTAGTGATAGCTTGTGCCTCACGTTCGTTCTTAAGAAGATTAGATGGCACACTTGTGGTGTCAGGATCCACCAGGCCCTCTGCTCCAATCCCAAGAATAATCCCACGCCCATATCTGAAGCTTCCAATTAATTTGTAGCCTTCTTCATCTGTAAAGGGAACTGTGATAGGGGTGACCATGTCTAAAACCTCATCCCTGTTACTTCCTTTTGGGACAGCTGAATTTGCACGGAGATCTGACTTATCTACTATTTCATACCTGCCAGGAACAAGAGATTTGACTTTTCCTGTATCTCGAGCTATCTGTTCAACTTTCGTGCAGTTAGACTGAGCAGTAGCTGCAGACTGTTGAGCTGCAGTTTTAGTAGGGTTTTTAATGACCCCTGGGGCCTGTATGTATTTATTTGTTAACAGCCATATTTTATCTTTTTGCAAAGTCCAGGCTCCTGAACTTGCATCAATGTCATAAGTGCGTTTTCGTTCCCCCTCCAAAGAAAGAGTGGTGGTAAAAGAGCCACCAAAATCAAAGGAGTGGTTTATACTTTTCACATAATAAAAAGCGTCCATATGCTCTACCCACACTGGATAACCCAGCCGCATTTCCGGTCTACCAGGAATAGTTATACTGCCTGCAAAGGCTTTTACATTTTGCAGGGATAAATGCCCCGCCGCCAAGGTCTGAGCCATACGAATATCAGTCATGTACCATAAGGCAATTTTTTTAAGGCGATGCCCATACCTCATTGCCAGGTCCATGTCCATGTGATAACCCACTGCATTGGCAAAATCTTCTTGCCTAATGTTTTGCTGAATAGACAACTGTACTTGGAGTCCGGTAGTAATTTCATCCGAATGAATCCCTAAAGAATAATTGAGAATATCATTGGGCTTAATTTGATAAGGCAACAAATATTTAGTGTTAAGATTATAAAATGGAGGCTTAAAAATAAAGTTTCCATTAACATCCTGAAAAAACTCGTATTCAACTCTGCTTTTAACTTCTGTTGCTATTTGAAGTTTATCTTGATACTCAGCACTTAAAACATCCCCCATTTTCTCAAATTCATGGAACACCTGAAATTCTTTTACAAATCTATCAGATTGTGTGAAATGATACTGTGTATCCGAGTGTGTAGCTCTTTTTGACCGGTTAACACAATCAGTAGGAGATTGTGCTTTTGGCGCAGTTGATGAATCAGTATTTGGAGGTTTTCTGGGGTCTTTAATTAGTTGCCCATGGGCCCCATACATTTTAAGAAGGTTTACTTGATCTCTCCAGCGAGTGTTCCAATAATTCATGATCCCACCCCAGAGAGTTTTCATGGCCGGCCAGGGAAAAATAGTGCTTCTCGGAGTCACTTTTCCAAGCCAATCGGGAGTGATGAAATTTTCGTACCCCATTTCTCCACACAATGTGTAAATAATATCAAATGCATTTGACTGCTGATATCTGGAATGATAGGCTGTGAGCATGCCCCCAATAAATGTTGCCTGATCTACCCCTGGACGGAAAGCCACCTGAATACGGCTCCACCAGGCCAGCATATCTGCACACTGCAAAGTCATCTTATAAATTCCGCCATTATAGCTTTCATCTACGGTTGTTATAAAACCCCAAAAGGCAGGATAGTATTTTGGTTCGTTACCAACTAAAAATCTGCCCTTCAAATAAATTTTTATTTCCATCATCGGGATGAATAAAGGAATTTTATATGTCCGGCCATCTTCTCCCGCCACTTCTACCCAGTAATTAGACTTACTGTTATAAATGGGTGTTATGAGTTCCACTGTTGCAGAAGAAGTACCCGGTGGGTCTACATTATTTTGAATACTGATGTTTGAGATCCCATCTTTAAAATCCACTTTTTGAGCAGCACCTGTTACAGGTGCTATCACGGAAGTATTCAGACTTCCACTAATGAAGACTAGGGCGTCAGGAGCCATTTTAAGAACTCCACGGTTCTTAAATTCGGCAAATGTAAAGAGTCCTGAATCCCCGTCGTAACGCCCCATAATTATTTAAACTTCTTTCTCGTAGGATCCCAAGTTTTAGTCAAAAGTAAACCCCTAAGAGATATATTTCTCTGTACAGATCCGTCTGTGTAACCTAAACTGAAAGCGGAACTAAAAGGCAGTCCTGTTACCCGGGCCCATAAACGGTCAGTAGTTCTGTCTTCAGGTCTCGGGGCCACCATTGTTCCCGTGGTAGGTTTCGTATATGGGTCAGCTGACAATATGAGAGCATCCGGGTCAGCTGCAGTGCCTGCTATTAAATCCCCATATTCAGAGACGTTTTTGTAATGGCCCCGCACTTCCGGTTCGTTATCCGACAATGTACTTACAATAAATTCAAAGTTGTAATTATATAAAAAAGGATGTTCATCATCTTCGTCAATGGTGAAGTTATTAAAATGCCCCATGTAAGTATCTTTGTCATAGTGTATTCGGACCCCATGAACCAATTTCACTACTCGGGTTAAATTGGTAACTCCCAGAAAGTCTTCAAACTCATACCCATTCCCTCGATAAGCACTGACAAAAGACAACAGGTTGAGATATCCTAAAGAAATATCCTGATTTAGCTTATCCAATCCTTCCGTGGGTGTCATAAGGGCTGCAGTTCTGCCAGTAGAGCTTATAGTGTCCTGGTTAGGGCCCCAAAGCTGCACCGCCCACCCGTCTCTTGTGTAAGTAGTCTGATAAGAATTGGTCTTTCCGTGGTTCCACATTTCCGGATTGATAAGTAGAGTGAACAGCACCCGTTTAGTCGGGTCGGAACTAATAGTAGAAATCTGCATGGGAAGAATTGCAGGCATTGCACCTGTGACAAAGGGTGTTTCGGCCGACACATATTTATCTTCACTGCTGATCTGGAAATTTTTGTGTTTAGTGCCCTTGTAACCTTCCAAAAAGGAAGCGGTCTGGGATTGAACAACATTCTTATATTGTGTCATAAATTATTTTCTATAAATAGAACCAACATGAAAAACTTTAGTGATTTTGTTAGCATGAAGATTTACGTTTTTTATTCCATTAAAATACATAACATATCTTCCATAATGTGAACAACCAGTACTGCAATAATTTTTTCTATTAATTATTATTATATCATGTGGTTGAATTGAGTATCTTTTCCTTCTAATTTGAGGTTTGCCACCTTTTCGACTACATTGCAACACCCTATTGTTTATGTGTTTTTGTTTTAAAAGTATAGGTTCTATTTTAGTTTGGGTTGCCCCACCTGCTATAACAAAAGCATCATTGTAGTGGGTTTTTTCGAGTCGTAGAGCATTTCGTTGAACAAAGGTTTCAGCTCCAAAAATGATATGATCGGCCGAAAATATATTTCTGAATCTATACTGAAGAATACTCATAAAAGAAGAGGCTTTATAATCTTTGTTTTGTTTTAAAAGATGACCTAAATTTTTCTTATGCAATTTTTCATGACATTTTTTGTGCAACAAAGATAAATTTTTTTCTCGATCCGTACCACCTTGTGAACGAGGAATTATATGATGGATGTGTGATCCTTTTTCTTTATTGAATCCCTTCCCACAAATTTGACATTTTCCGTGTTCCCTGGCCATCAAAAAACTTCTCATGTTTTCATAACCGTATAAAGATCCTCGAGAATATTGAATGCCTTCTATATCAGGATTTTCTATTTTCTGAATATCAAAATTACTTATTTCAACTGAAAGATTTTTAACTGGCAATAATTGTTTTAATAAATTAATTAAAGTGATGTGAGTATTTAATTTCCTTTGAATAGATGGAGGAAGAAAACCTTTTGTAACTTTTCTATTATTAAACCTCGGTGGACGATGCCATAATCGTTTTCTACGTATTCTTCTAAACATGGCACGATCAGTCATTCTTTCTGCAGTTCGCTGATCTAGTTCCAATTCCCCTGACACAATCTCTTTCCGATCTGTAATTACAGAAAATCCCACAAACTTATATCCTGAATCAATACCCAATGAACACGCTTGTACATTCTCCCCTGTGGCTTTCAACAGTTGAATTACAAAAAATGGATTGGTCCTGACTACTTTTGCTTCTCCTTTCTTGATAAGTATTCTAGCCTTCCGGGCACTGCAAGGCATGAGAGGATTTCCCCGCATGTTTAATACATAAGCTGTGACCGGGACTCGCGAGTCCGGTCCTCCCTTATGCTGGAGTGGATCCACTTCGAGGTTGTTTAAAGTCCGTACTTTGCCCGCCTCACTGAGACCCTGGCTTACACCAGAATCTCTGTTTAAAGACGTGCTTTCAGAGCTACAGACTTGTGGAGCATCTGTAGGTGAGTTCTGGAACTTTCCTTTAAACTTCTGCATAAAGAATTGTTACTTTCTCTAAGCCCTCTAATTAGTTCTTGTTATCGTTGAACCTTACGGCTCAAGACCATATAAATACTTCTTATGGAAGGAAAAATATGGCAACTAATGCCTCTTCCGTTGTATCATTTCTATTTTAATTTTGGGACACCGTATTTATAGACAGTTTCCTCTGATTTAAACGTTACCGTATACTGAAAGCGGAAAGGCTGGTGACCTTCCTCGGTCGTGTCAATGCTTTCAAAAAATCCTTTGAATGCGGAGAGTCCAAAGGATATCATAACAAAATAACGTTTTGACACGCGGCCGAAGGAGTCAAAGAAACAACCATTCACACGGAATAGGTCTATTACTCTTCTGAATTGATGATAGGACATTGATTTCCGACGTTCCGAGACTGTAAGACCAGGCTCATTGTCATGCACACCCATCCCTGCACCATTCACAGCCTGGGTATTCTGACTCTGTGTTTTTAGAAATTGCTGAGGCACAGACCCAGGCCCGTTTGTAAGACTGCGAATATCAGAAGCCCCCGTCACGAAGGCGGCTGTGAAACCCTGAAATGTGAGGGTGTCAAGCTCTTCACCCCAGTGATCTTCTACAAAGGAGGTCATAGATTGGGAACGCGTGATGAGTTTAGCAAGGTTCGTGCTCATGGTCATGGGGTTTACCATTAATTCCACACCCAAGATGGAATCTTCCGGCGGTACCATCAATCCTTCCTGGGGAGGAAAAGGCAATGTACGTAGTTGATTATTAGCATCTACCATAGTAACTATAAAGGGTATCTTTAGAGAAGGAGCCCCGTGAGGATAACGTTTTACAACATCTTGAACAGCCATAAAGATTTCCTTTTAAATTGGATTAACCACTCACCTGGGCTTTATAAAGCTCTCCGCGTACTGCACCTGCAATCATCTGAGCAAGATCCTTAGTATTCGCATTCACTATAATCTGAATAGATTTTCCTCCTGCCCCTCCCGGAACTCCCGCAGGAGCATTTGCAGCGAGCATAGGGGCGGCTCTGTTCAAAGGAATAATAGCTTCTGGACCTGCTTCACCCACCAGTCTGGTCTGAGGACTGGTCACGACTCCGCCGACTGCTGTGGGCCTCTTTATCACCGCTTCCTCTCCTCGAAAGGCCCCTCCGGTTTTTTTCCACAATGCTTCGGCAATTTTTTTACTTCCTCCTACTGCTTTTTGTACATCGTCAAGTAACATTCCCTGATCTTTATCAATATCCAGACCCTTCAATAATGCATCAAGCTGTTTATCATCCCCAGCAATGGCTGCTTCGGCTAGTTTGCTCTGAGTATCTAATGCACTCGCTACATTATCAAGAACACCTTTTGTGGCATTATATCGTGTGGCATCGTCATCAGCTTTCTTTTTATCAAGTTTTAATTGATCTAGAGTGGCTTTTAAAGTTTTTACATCGATATTTCGTTTATTTACTTCCCCTACATTAGTAACTGTCCGTGCTTCCGCTTCTGCTAATTGATCGGATACTTCTTCAATTTGTTTAGCAATTTTAACGGATGTCTCATTTGCTTTTTGTGTCTTATCCGACATTGCATTTATTGCAGGTTCCAATTTTTCCTGACCCTTTTGTCCTCCTAAATATTTAGTAGCTATCCCAGTTATCCACTTAGAGATTGTATTTAAATGCATCAGTGAAACCAAATTATATTTTGCAGAATCAGTGGCAATATCAACCATGTCTTGTATTGAAAGGGTGCTGTCCCGGACCTCTTCAAAAGTTTTTTGATATTTTTGAGCTACTGTCTGATCATGCTTTTTACTGTCTTTAAATTGAGTGGTAGCCATTAAATTGGCATCGTCACTGCCTGCTACTTGAGCTTTAGTTTCTGCCAGAATTTGTGCCGATGATTGTTTTCCTTTATCAGTCAACCCTACCAATTTTCGTATATTGGCAGCAACTTTTTTATCAACTGTAGCGGCTTTTGCCAAGACTTTAGCTGATGTCAGGTCAATTTTAAGATTTTTTGACAGAATATCAGCCGTTTCATCCACTCTATCTTTATTATCCAAAGTGGCATCCAGAGTATTTCTTTGCTCTTTTACTTGTGTATCAGAACTGTTTGCAAAATCATCAAAACCTTCATCTAGAGTTTTACCTATATCAGTGTTACTATTTAAAGTTTTAGTAAGAAGATCACTATCTTCACGTCCTGCCTCTAGCATCTGGTTAAATTCATCTTCTGAAACTAACCCCTTCATTATTTTGCTGGCTCCGGTAAGAGCCGCATAAAGTTTGTCACCTTGTTGGTAATTGGCCACATTCTGACCATTACTTTTCATAATCTGTGTAAGCATTTTCATCAAAACTTGGGGTGCTTTATCTGAAAGCGAAGCGAGGTTCTCTGCCATTGCAACCTGATCCCCGCCAGCCGATTGTGTCAAACGATTTTGCTGACGACTATATTTAAGCACCTCATATTGAGCTCTTTCAATTTCTGCCAGATATTTATCCCCGGAACCAGGTTTTTCTTTTTCCGCTTTTACCTGGGCTTCTTTTAGTTCAGCTACTTTTTTGGCTGCTTTTTCAGATTCTAAACCTGCTGCCTTTGCTGCTTCTGTGAAATCATCTTTCAGGGCAATCCCCATTCCGGCAACACCCATGATTGCCATATTGGTCCCCACACCAGCTTTTTTAAATGCCTGTGTCATATCCCCCACTAATTGCTGGGTTTCATCAATTCCGGCCACTTGTTTTTGTGTGAAATCCGTCATGGTCTGAGACACTGCTTTAACAAATTTTCCATAAAACGCCAGGGAAGCAGTGGCATTAATAACAGAGTTCCAAAATTTATCGGTGCTCAAACCACTTCTATCAGCACTGAAAGACATGGATTTAAAAGCATCATCAAGATCTCCAACATTTAAACGCTGCTGGAGCATCATGTTGGTCATAAAATTTCCTACCGCTGTAATTTCAACTCCGAAAACTTTACTGGCCTTGGCTGCAATGTGCACTACATCTCGATAAGACCTCAGACCTTCACTTATGCTCGAAACCCTCTGCCCGGCTGCATTTACAGATTCTGCAAATGACAAGACATCCCTTGAATTTAAACCATCCCTAATATTATCAGACATGCTTACAATGGATTTATTAAAATCATTAAACTGATCTTTTACATCCGTGTTCATAATACTCGGGCCACGGACCATAGCAAAAGATTTATTCATATCTTTTATATATTTATCTATGGAGATGGCCCCCTTGATAATTGTCATGCCCACGGCCGCAGCAATTCCAGCCGGGCCAGCCAAAACTTCCGATAATCCACCTATTCCAGCAGCGGTTCCTTTTACTATTTTTCCAACCGTTTTCATGGCTCCACCAAGTTTATTAGTGGCTCCTATACCAGACCTTGTGGACATGCTATATTCTTTAGCATCTTTCGCTGCATCTCTTATGGCATTAAAATCTCCACTCTTTAATGCCTTCCACATCCCTTTAACCTGACCACCGCCTTTTTGAAAGGAGCCGGCCATTGCCATGGAAGCTTTTGAGTTATCTTTTAAAGATGCTGCTAAATCTTTGGCATCCTTTTTTACCCGTGAAAAAGTAGACGCATCAGACTTCAATAGTTTATGAAGTTTTGCCCACTCCTTATTGGCCTTTCCGGACGCATCAGCAATGCCATTTATTTCTCCCTTAGTCTTCTTTGCTGCGTCGGCAGTGGCTTTTACGTTGGATAACAGGTCAGCATAATCGTTTGGAGTAGGCATATATTAAATTTATCTCCCTAAAATTCTTGCACCAGTTTTTTTCAAAAATCTATCTCTGTCTTCCGGTGACGTATGTTCCTCGTCAGGAACTGTTTCTGTATATGAACGTTTTTTACTTAATAATTTTCTAGTTTCTTCAGCAGTCAGAGCACGCTGATAGCCGTCAATTATAACCCGTTCTCCACCTTGCTCGGTACGATATTTTTTAATACGTTCTTCTGCAGCTTTGACTTTCTGATCTGCCCGGTCACGTAAACTTTTCAAATATTTATCTATGAAGATATCGTGTTTATCTTTATGGCCCTGCATTTCACGTTCCAGCTCGGCAACAAGTTCTTCTACGGTGTCAACCGGCTGGGCCCAGCCTTCTGGAGACCATTTATTTACATCTATAAACCCTTCCCGGGCAATTTTAACACGCCGGTCCTCGGAACCCTTCACCTGAGTGTCATGATTATTTCGAATTTGCCGGGCCCCCTTAGGATTTGAGGCTGAAGACACCATCAGAGCAAAGGAAAAATTCTTATTATATTCATCTTCCTCATCAAGAAATCTGTTTATCAGCACCCAACTTTCTTGATGAATATTCATTCCCATGCTGTCAGTACCTGGTATACCCGTAAATACGGATTCTGAGGGTAAGTGACCATTTAGAGTTTTCCAGGCGTTGCGGGCAAAATTTGTATAACTGAATCCTTCCACATATTTTAATACCTCAAAAGAAGCTATGCGGATAATATTCAGGCCTGTCAACATGGCTGTCAAAGTTTTTTCCGGTAAGCTGGCAAAGGCATCAAAGAGATCGGGTAATTTTTCTGTTCTTTGATACAAAATATTTTCGTTTCCGACCATAAAAAGACTGAAGATTAAGAAATAAATATTGAAAGTTAATTGATATCCTTTTCTCTCCGGCCGCCCGGCATAAGCTCTTATAAGATCATGTTCATGCTCGGAAATAGTTTTAAAAACTAAGCGCTTATCACCCAAAATCATTTCAGAGGTGATAAATCCCTTGAATACTAAATCTGCCAGAATCTGATAAGCTTCATC
>Ga0187878_1002247_pt1 | contig 17466 bp, 21 predicted proteins | sample June2016WEW_17_1_FD_132979 | JGI IMG/M metagenome (GOLD analysis project Ga0187878, IMG submission 132979) | Peatland microbial communities from SPRUCE experiment site at the Marcell Experimental Forest, Minnesota, USA - June2016WEW_17_150 | ecosystem: Environmental > Terrestrial > Soil >...
CAAGTACAACACCAAACGTTTCCACCGGTCTTTAGGATACAAAACACCGGGAGAATATGTTAATATATTACTTGATCAACAGAAAGGAGACCAACCGTCCTCTATCTAGCCAACCAGCACAGGAATACCAGGAATTCACGACTCCGTTAGCAGTAGAACAATTGGCATTTCCCGAAGAGCTACCGCTATTATTAAACGTGATGCTGGGATTATTGTTATTAATGTTGGTAATGGTAAAGTTACTGGTGGTATCTTGAATAGCCAGCGTAACGGTGCCGGTAACTTGCGAGGTCACCGCAAAACTGGCGTAACCGTTTTGCGTCGTCACAGAATAGGGAAGAGCATTGCCGTTAATTTGCGTATTGGAATCGCCCGAACTTAAGGAAATGCTCAAATTGTCGGAAACTGGCGCGGTGTTTTCGTTGCAGTCGCGAACGTAAACGATTAACGTCTCGGAACCGTTGCTAGTGGAAATAGGCGGATTGGGATAAACATCGGAATACCAGGAGTTTGGCGTGCCGCCGCCGGTGGTACAGTTGGGATTGCCGGTAGAAGAAGTAGTGGTGGTAGTTGTGACTGGTAGCGGAGCAATGGTTGGCAGCGGCGCAAAAGTCGGAAAAGGTGTCGGAATAACGATATTATCCGAACCGGAATTATCAGCGGGAGGAGTGGGAATAGCAACCGTTGGAAGCGGACTATTCGGCGAGGTGGAATTAAAAATTTCATCGCCGGAACTCCCCGAAGATTGTCCCATTTTAGACAACAGATAGCCCCGATACCACATTGCTACTACGATAAAAGCAATTACACAGATTAAAATTGTAATCGCAATTTTATGTTTAACGAGAAACGCGACAATTTTTTTGACCGGTTCGATGTTTGGCCGGGGGAGATGAGGAAAATGAGGTAATTTTGGCAATTTGGGTAATTTAATTTTCATAACAAAATTATAGCACTAATGATGTCTTAGAAACTTGAAATTAAGCTGAAAAATTGGATAATTGACAACGGGCAAAAAGGGGAGTAGCTTGGCTTTGTATGGAAGACGTTACTCTTGATAGAGTCGACAAGATAATTGTCTCTTCTGATAAATTTCACAATGAAATATCAACACTTAATTACTTAAAGTTTGGATTACTTTCATTGGCAGGGAATACGCGAGAGATAGAATTAGAGCTAAACAAAAATTCAGGATTAGTTTTTAGCTTTGGTACTCATATGGGAGTTGGTCTGGATGCACGGAAAACCGCAATTCTTGCATGTTTTTATCATTGGTATGCAAATTCAATTTATAACTATGTTAGGTTAATTAGGTATGCGCAAGGTATAAACGAAAATTTAGGAATAATAATAAATCCTTACAGGAGAAACAAAAACAGAAAGAATAAAATTCTACAACGATTATTTGAATAAAGTTATCCCAGAGATACTTGTTTGGAGAAATAAAGTTACTGCACATTTTGCAAAAACAGATCCGAGAGAGGAAAGCTTGGCGACTTTAGAAGCATCTGTCATGTTCCCAGTTAATTTTAGTAAACCATATTTAAAAGTCGGAGGAATGGTTTGGCATAGTAACGATAGCGATTCTGAATTGCCTGAGTGGTCATTAACGAAATCTTTTGAAGATTTAGCCGTGAGATATTGGCCAGAATTAAGTATCCCACAATTTCAAAAATAATTTTTTCTGATATAATCCTCTTATGTCATTATCGATTGGGATTGTTGGGTTGGCGAATGTTGGAAAATCTACGTTATTTAATGCGCTTTTAAAAAAGCAGACGGCATTTGTGGCGAATTATCCTTTTGCTACTATTGAACCAAACATCGGTGTTGTTCCTGTTCCGGATTCACGTCTTGCTAAACTGGCCGAAATCGAAAAAGCCGAACACCGCATGGCAAGTCTTCCTCCGCAAATTCCCGCCACTGTTTCCTTTGTCGATATCGCCGGACTGGTTAAAGGCGCGGCCGAAGGCGAGGGTTTGGGCAATAAATTTTTGTCACATATCCGCGAGTGCGACGCCATCGTCCAGGTTGTCAGGTATTTTAAAGATACAAACGTAATCCGCGAAAAAAGTTCCACCGATGCCAAGTCTGATTTTGAAGTAGTCAATACGGAATTAATTCTGGCGGATTTACAAACTCTGGAAAAACAGCAGGAGCCAAAACGCAATGCCACTAAAGAAGAAGGTTACCGCTGGTCGGCAATTCTAAAATTCAAAACCGTCTTAAACGCGGGAAAATTGGCCAGCTCCGTTCAATTAACCGAAGAAGAAGCTAGAGAAGCCAAAAGTCTGCAACTGTTAACAATGAAACCAATGTTTACCATCGCCAACGTTGACGAGGAAGACCTTTCTCAAAATTTCGGAGATGATATCATCCCGGTTTGCGCCAAAACCGAGTCGGAGCTGTCCGAACTTTCAGAATCAGAACAAAAAGATTATCTTAAAGAATTGGGAGTTGAGGAATCCGGTTTGGAAAAAGTCATTAAAGAAGGTTACCAGATTTTAAATTTAATTTCTTTTTTGACGGCGGGGGAGAAAGAGGTGCGGGCCTGGACTATCACCAAAGGAATGACGGCGGTGGAAGCGGCCGGAGTAATCCACACCGATTTCATCAAGAATTTTATTAAAGCCGAAGTCGTTCCATACCAGGATTTCGTTGCAAATAACGGCTGGAAAGGTTCGCGCGAAAACGGCAAAACCCGTTTTGAAGGCCGTGATTACATTATGAAAGACAGAGAAGTGGTCGAATTCAAAATCGGCACCTAGACAATCGGATCGGGGTCCTGTCACGACTTTTCCCTCCCTCCAGTGCTCACTCACGACTCACTGGTCTGCGCGCTGTCGGGACCCTTCCAGTCGCACCACCCCTTCCCACCTTTTTCAATCTTGCTTAAGTTGCGCTTGTATAGTAAAATTAGAAGCGATGAAAACATATCAATTGGTTTTGGTTTTAAAAACATCGCTAACCGATGCCAACCGCAAGAAATTTTTGGAAACCGTTAAGGGTTGGTTTGGCACTGCAAAAGTTACTAAAGAAGAAGAATGGGGAGAAAAAACTCTGGCTTATGACATTAGACATGAAAAGACGGGATTTTATTTGAATTTTCTGCTAGAATCAGCTAAGTTGCCGGCAGACTTGGAAAAGAAATTGTTTGCCAGCGAAAACGTTTTAAGACATTTAGTCATTAAACAAAAATAATATGGCACGAAGTTTAAACAGAGTTCAACTAATCGGAAATTTAACCCGCGACCCGGAACTTAGATACACGCCCAGCGGTGCAGCCGTTTGTTCTTTTAGTATCGCGACCAACCGCAATTGGACCACTGATACGGGTGAGAAAAAAGAACAAGTCGAATTCCACCGCATTGTGGCCTGGAATAAATTGGCCGAACTTTGTTCGCAATTTTTAACCAAAGGCCGAAAAGTGTTTGTCGAAGGAAGACTGACCACCCGTAGTTGGACGGCGCAGGACGGCACGCAAAAGCAGACCACGGAAATTATTATCAACGACATGATTCTTTTGGATAACCGAAGACCAAGTGGGGAAGAGTCAGTAGTTGAAGCCCCGGCCGAGGATGAAGAAGCGCCAAAAGCCAAAGCCCCGGCCAAAAAAGCGGTAAAAGAAGAAGAACCAACTCAAGAAGCACCCGCTGATGAAGACGAAGTTGCCCCGGACGACATCCCATTCTAAAATAAAATGGCTAAGAAGAAAAAAATAATCAGAAAAAGAATTCAGAAAAACACTCCTAAAGAGTGCTATTTTTGCGTTGAGAAAAAAGAACCGCAGTTTCAGGACACGGCGGTTTTAAATAAATTTATCACCGACCGGGCCAAAATTATTTCGGGTTTAAGAAGCGGACTGTGTTCCAAACACCAAAAAAGAGTGACACTTGCAATTAAAAGAGCTAGACAATTGGCGCTCCTGCCATTTGTGGTGAAAGTTTAATCTGAAAATGACTTTACTGCCTATTCTTCTTCCAGAAGGCTTTAGTCTAAAAGTGTCTGCCGGTGACAAAATAGCGGCGGGTCAGGTTATTGCCGAGGGTCAGGGAGCAGTTCAGGAAGAAACCATTCATTTGGCCCACGAATTAAAATTAGTTCCCCCAAAAGCGATTAAATGTTTAAAGAAAAATTTGGGCGATAGCGTTGCAATTGGAGACCTATTGGCGGTGAAAAAATCTTTGCTATCTTCCAAACAGCTAGTCAGTGAATTTTCAGGAATAATTGTCAAAATTGATGCTGAGAACGGCGATGTGGTTATTCGGGTCAGCGGGGGAGCGCAAAATTTAAAAACCATCAATTCGTCCGTTGACGGGACAGTCGATTCTTTAGATAATGGGAAAGTCGTCTTAAAAACCGATAAAGAAGCGTTAATGGCAACTGACGGTGTCGGCGGAGAAGCCGAAGGGGAAATTGAATATCTGGCGGATTCCGACGAAACCAAACTTAGTGCTCAAGTTAAAGGCAGAATTCTTTTGACCAAGTCCATCGACAAAGTTTATATTTTTAAAACCATCGGTTTGGAAGCGGCGGGAATAGTTACCGAAAGTTTGGAGGATATCGATTTTGTCGATTTGGAAGAAAAAAGAGTGCGGATGCCAATTCTAGAAGTTAGCGAAGAGGATTTTAAAAAATTAGTTAAGGAAAAGCAGAAAAAGCTCTATCTTTTTGGCCGGAATAAAAGTATTATACTTTTATGAAAAATAAAACATTTCAAATAGTGCTGGTAGTTTTACTGACGTTTCTTGTCGGCTATTTTGTCGGAACGCTCAAGGTCAATCTTGACTGGCAAAGTTACAAACCGGTGCTAAATGTTTCCAGCAAAGAGCCGCCGGCGGGAGTCGTGAGTGTTGACTTTGCTCCTTTTTGGACCGTCTGGCAAAGTTTGGAAACTAATTATTACGATAAATCGAAATTGGACCAGCAAAAAATGTTAAACGGTGCGATTACCGGTATGGTGGCCGCGCTAGGCGATCCATTTACGATGTATCTTCCACCGGTTGCTAATTCCGATTTCAAACAAAGTTTGGCCGGACAGTTTAGCGGCATTGGCGCGGAGTTGGGAACAAAAGGCAAAGACATTATCGTGATTGCACCGCTGGACGGCAGTCCGGCGGAAAAAGACGGCATCAAAGCCGGAGACGTTATTTTAAAAGTGGACGGACAATCGACCGCCGGTTGGGATTTGTCTAAAGCGGTAACACAAATCAGGGGAGCCAAAGGGACGCCGGTGACTCTCACCGTTGTGCATAGCAATAATAAGCAGGTTGACATCACGATTATCAGAGATACTATCACCGTTAAAAGCGTAGTGATGAATATCGAAACCGCCAAATGCACCGCAAGCGGCTGCACAAATGTTTCCAAAGATACTTGTTCTGGCAATAATTGCACCGAGTTTGCCTACATCCAGCTGTCGCAATTTGGCGACAACACCAATGCGGAATGGACCAGTTTGGTTAAAGGAATTAGCAATAAGATTAATCAGGACAAAAATATTAAAGGCGTGGTGCTGGATTTGCGCAATAATCCCGGCGGTTATTTAACCGACGCGCAATTTATCGCTTCGGAATTTTTGCCGGTGGGAACGGAAGTTGTTAGCGAAGATAACGGCATCGCTCAAAATCAATTAGATGTGCAAAGACAAGGGTTGTTATTAACTCCTAAAGTGGTGGTGTTAATTAATAAAGGCAGTGCGTCCGCCAGCGAAATTGTTTCGGGGGCTTTACGGGATAACGGACGGGCAATTCTGGTGGGGGAAACATCTTACGGCAAAGGCACGGTGCAGGAAGCCCAGGATCTGGGCGACGGTTCGGGTTTGCATGTCACCATTGCTAAATGGTTAACGCCCAACGGCACTTGGGTTAACGGTAAAGGTTTAACGCCGGATGTCACGGTTTCGCTCAATCCCAATAATCCGGCCGAGGATACGCAACTTGAAAAAGCAGTCTTCGAATTGCTAAAATAACAAGGAATTTATGTTTAAACAAAATGTTCCCTTAAAGGATTACAGTCGCTACAATATTGGCGGCCCGGCCGCTTATTTTTTGGAAATCTCCACTAAAGAAAAATTATTGCAGGGACTTAAAGACTGGGAAAAGCTTTCCACTAGATTTTCTAAGGCAAAACAAAAAATTTACGTTTTGGGCGGCGGAACCAATCTTTTGATTAACGAAAAAGGTTTCGATGGTTTAGTTATTCACAACCGCCTCGGCGGCATTGAAAAAAAGGGAGAAGAAATAGTTGTCGGTTCGGGAGTAATGCTTGCGGAGCTTTTGGATTTTTGCATTGTCAACTCTTTGTCCGGTTTGGAGTGGGCGGGCGGACTGCCGGGGACCATTGGCGGAGCAGTGCGGGGGAATGCCGGTGCTTTTGGCGGGGAAACCAAAGACAGCGTCAAAGAAGTGGTCAGCTTAAACCTGGATACTCTGGCAGAAAAAACCAGGGATGAATGGGGATGCACTTTTGCTTACCGTTACAGCATTTTCAAAACCGAACAGGCCAAAAACGAAATGATTTTATCAATTACACTCGCTCTAAAAAAAGGCGAGCAAGCCGCAATTAAAAAATCCATTCAGGATAAAATTGCTTACCGAAACGAAAAACATCCGATGGAATTCCCCAGCATTGGCAGCACTTTTAAAAATGTAAAACTGGATAAAATTCCCAAAAAATGGCAAGAAACTTTAGCGCCATCGGTTAGAATTGATCCGTTTCCGGTAGTGCCGGCGGCAAAATTTTTAGTGATGGCGGGAGTAAAAGGGAAGAAAATCGGCGACGCGCAAATTGCCGAGAAACATCCTAACTTTATTATTAATTTAGGCAACGCCAAATCAAAAGACGTTAAAGCGCTCATCAGCTTTGCCAAAGCCGCAGTTCAAAAAAAGTTCGGCGTCACCTTGGAAGAAGAAATCATCTACCTCTAATGGCTTCGAATGATTGACGAAGGAAGTTCGGGCATAGTATAAATAGTTGTGGGGAACTTTTTCCTTGATTTAACGGTTATTATCTGCCTGGCTGCAGTTTTATCTCTTGTCTTCAGACTACTTAAGCAACCGGCAATTCTGGCTTACATTTTAACCGGTATTATTATTGGTTTTTTCCACTATTTTCAAAGTTCCAACCAGGATATTTTGCAAACGATGTCGCAAATCGGCGTCACACTGCTTTTGTTTATGGTGGGTCTGGAAATAAAAGTCTCCGAACTATTTTCTTTAGGAAAATCGCTTTTAATCGCCGCAATCGGGCAGATTGGTTTAACTATTTTGGGCGGTTTTGCGCTGGCAACATTTTTTGGTTTTGATTTATTAACCAGCTTTTACATTGCGATGGCGCTGACTTTTTCCTCCACCATCATTGTCGTTAAAATTCTTTCCGACAAACGCGAAATGCACGCTTTGTATTCCAAGTTCGCCATCGGAATTTTACTGGCGCAAGACATTGTGGCGATTGCGCTTTTGATGCTGTTGTCGGGTTTTAACAACAAAATTCAAGGATTAGATATGTTGATGAGCGTCATTTTGATTTTTATCAAAGGTGGGATTCTGGTTGGGGTCGTGACGCTTTTAAGCCGCCACTTTTTCCCCAAATTTATCGAATCAATTGCCAAATCTTCGGAAACACTTTTCTTAGTGAGCTTAGCTTGGATGTTCGGGTTGGCGGCCATTGTCAGTTCGCCTTACGTTGGATTTTCGATTGAAATCGGCGGCTTTTTGGCCGGTTTGGCGTTGGCCAACACGATGGCAAATTACCAAATTATCGCTAAGGCCAAAATTCTGCGCGATTTTTTCATCGTCATCTTTTTTGTGTTGTTGGGAATCCAAATGTCGTTTGCGGATTTGCCGGCAATTATTATTCCGGCGATTTTCCTCTCACTTTTCGTTTTGCTGGCAAAGCCCTTGTTGGCAACTTTGGTGATGGCGGCAATGGGCTACCGAAAACGCACGGCTTTTTTGACCGGATTATCGCTTTCGCAAATTTCCGAGTTTTCGTTAATTCTGGTGTTTATGGGTTACAAATTAGGACAGATTAACCAACGAGTCGTTTCCCTAATCACCGTGGTCGGACTGGTCAGTTTTTTTGTCTCGACCTACGGGATAATTAATGCAAAACTGCTTTACCGCAAAATGGCGCCGCTGCTGGGCTTTTTGGAAAGAGATGAGCTAAAAAAAGACGAAATCGGTGAACCCGAAGATAGTTTGGAAAATTTGGATAATCACGTGGTGGTTATTGGCGGCGACCAAATGGGGGAGAGCATTATGGAAGCTTTGGAAAGAGAAGATATGGACGTAGTAGTGGTAGATTTTGACCCCAATATCTTGAAAAAATTGCAAAATAAAAAAATACACCGACTGTTTGGCGATATTGCCGATTTGGATATTCAGGAGCGGGCGAAACTCGACCAGGCAAAGTTAGTAATCTCCACCATTCCGGATGCCGAAGACAATGTGCTCTTGCTCAAAGAATTAAAACACGATAATCGACGGGCCAAAGTAGTGATGATGGCGCTGGATAGTCATGACGCCAAACTTTTGTATAAAGAGGGTGCCGATTATGTAATTTTGCCCCATTTGGCCGGCGGCAGACAAATAGCGGAACTTATTTTAGATAACCAGTTGGATAAAATCGAAAAGTTAAAGGAGAAGGACGTTAAATACCTAGGCTAAGTTCAACTCGGAAGTTTTTATCAAATTCTAATGTGGTCAGCAGTTCTCTGGTTTTTTTTCCAGCCTTGTCGGATATCATTAAAGCCCAGCCATTAGACTTGGCTATTTCATGGGCACCGAAAAGGAGCAAGTGCGCCGTCTGTTTGTCTCCTCTAATATTGACGATGCGTATGGTCTTTGAATTGTTAACCCATCTCTCACAGGTAAGTTTGCCGAGTGCTCCGTCGGGTTGGTCTGGGTCGGTAGCGGGGATAGCAATCGAAAATTCTAGTTGTCTATCGGTGACCAAAACTTGCGCTGGATTTCCATTAGCATCTTTTAGGTTGTAAAGAGTTGGAGTTGGTTCATTGGGTGTACGGGAGGGAGAAAAAGCAGGGATGGCATCATGTCTTTCTGGTCCACCATTCGTCATAAATTTCTTTCTCCAAAGTTATCATAAAAAATGAGGAAGCGTCAAGGGGTAATTTTAGTTTTGTGGAGTTTCAAGGGTTTCCATTTCTTTAACGACGTCATCTAAATTCCCGTCCATAATGCTTTCCAAATTACGCCAGGATTTATTCACGCGGTGGTCGGTTAATCTGTCCTGCGGAAAATTGTAAGTGCGGATTTTTTCTGCCCGCATGCCGCGTCCCACCTGTGTTGCTTTTAGCCCGGCAATTTCGCCGTGCTGTTTTTCTACTTCAATCTCCCAAAGCTTGGCGCGAAGCATTTCCATTGCCAGCTCGCGGTTTTGCGCCTGAAAACGCTGTGTTTGACAATTAACGACAATGCCGGTCGGTTTATGTTTCAGCCGAACGGCAGTAGAAACTTTGTTGACATTTTGTCCGCCGTGTCCGCCGCTTCTGTGCGCTTCAAATTCAACGTCTTCGGGGTTAATGTGTAAGTCAATGTCTTCCAACTCCGGCAAAACCGAAACAGTGGCGGTAGAAGTGTGCACGCGTCCGCGTTTTTCGGTGGTCGGAATTCTTTGTACCCGGTGCACGCCGGCCTCATATTTCAATAGTTCAAAAGCGCCGCGGCCTGAAATTTTTATCACGTCTTCATCCAACGCTTCAACTTTAAAACCTTTCATCTGGGCAAAGCGGGAATACATTCTTAATAATTCTTTGCCCCAGTTGGCCGCTTCGTCACCGCCGGCGGCGCCGGAAACTTGCACCAAAACGTTTCTTTCACCCAAGGAATCGTCGTCCGGTTCCTGTTCGGTAACATTATTTTCGTAAGTCTTAAGAATTTCGGCTTTCTGCTTTTCGAGATTATCGATTTCCATCTTTGCCATTTCGGCCAAGTCGGGATCTAAGAGAAGTGGTTTGGTCTCCTCAATCTTTTTATCCAAGTCGTTTATTTGAACCTGTCGATAATCCTCCATAGGGGAGAGCTACTGTGCATCCATTAACATTTCGCGCAGTGTCTTGGGGGTGTTGTCGGCTTTTTGCTTTTCTTTTTCTTTTTTCTTGGTAACGTGGAGTTGTCCGGCGACAACTTTTTGGTTGAATCTTTCAATTCTACTGCCCGAGTCAACAAATCTTTGTTCGCCGGTATAAAAGGGGTGGCATTTGTCGCACAATTCCACATGAATTACCTCTTGGGTTGAACCAATCGTAAATTTGTTTCCGCACTGGCAAATAACCTGCGCGTTTTCAAAAAACTGTGGGTGAATTGTTGCTTTCATTCCCATAATTATACCGCAAAATCGAGTTCAATACAAGGCTTTTTCCCGTTGACAAGAAGCTCCGTTTAATTTATTATCGGCTTATGGCAGGTAAAGGTCACGAAAGAGAAGGATATCACGAGCCCAAAGAAGAGGATATCGAAGTATTGATCGCTAAATGGAACATTTTCTCCCCAGCAGTTGACGGTTTAATTCAGGATCACGGAAAACTAGTTCTCGGAGAGCCCAACAGCGATTCGCACAGAATTTATAAGACTAGGGAAATAAAAATAAAAGGGAAAAAACACAGTTATCGAATGAGAATTCGCGCTCGTTACGATGGGGAAGGCTTGAAAGATATAGAGCTACCCATAACTCAAGTTGGAAAAAGCAAAAGCCAGCCGTTAATAATTGACAGAGATGGACCCTTACCTTCAGTAGAGGCTTTAAACTATGCACTGGTAATGGTTAATGTTTTGAGACGGGCCTATGACACATCTGCTCAAAAACGCCCCAACAAAAAATAATTTCCTCCGTTGACAAGGAAAGCCTTCTAAGTTATTATAGGGCTTATGTTTAAAGGAATAGGAGCAGAAGGGCAACCTTTGTCAAGAGAAGTTACGGAAGCAACTCCCGAGGAAGCTCAAGAAAGAACCCGACGAATCGGTATATACAGAAATCAAATTAATCGAATATCGATTAGGCTAGAACATGGAGTGGATATAATCAAGCCTGGACATCGAGTTCAGGGAGTTAACGGTAGCGGTAGAGAAGCAACGCATATTATTGCGGTTCCACTTACAGATAGACAAAGAAGTAATTTGGGAAGGCATGTTGCAGTCCTGCAAAGAAAATTAACCTCTGTTCAAGGAGCTTAAGCGTCTCGATTTCTATAATTTCCCGTGTCGTAATTAGCTCCGAATTTTTCCAAGCTTAGGCGAGATGTTTGAGGATTTGGTCCAAAGTTAATTCTTCTTGCGTTCTTTCATTCATATTTTTCAAAATCAATTTATTTTCGCCTACGATTACAACATATGGAATTTGTTTTTTGTCGGCGTATTTTAATTGTTTTTCTAAATTAACGTCCTCCAAGTAAACTTCACAATTCACATTTTTATTTCTCAATTCATTGGCAATTTGCAAAGCTTTTTCCTGTAATTTAGAATCTGCAAAAGCGACTAAAACTTTGCTGGTGTAAAGGTTGGTAGGGAATAAATTTAAAGTTTCCATGGCTTCAATCAGACGGTCAAAACCAAAAGCAAAACCAACCGCCGGAATATCGCGGCCCGCAAACATACCGATTAAATTGTCGTATCGTCCTCCGCCGGCAATTGAGCCAACTGCATAACCCTCAATTTCGACCTCAAAGATTAGCCCGGTATAGTAATCTAAACCACGCGCAAGCGTCGGTTCATACTTAAAAATATCTTTACTCAAATTCAAACTTCCAAGATAGACGGAAATATCTTTAAGCGCGTCGGTTTTTTCCTGACTTTTGATTTTAGATAAAATTTCGCTGGCTTTTTCTTTAGTAAATCCTTCAGCAATAATTTCTGCGATTACGCCTTCGTCGCCGATTTTTTTGATTTTATCAATGGCGCGGACAATCTTTGGCATTTCGTCAACTTTTAAAATTCCCTCATCGACGAGTTTGGTGAAAACGCTTCTGTCATTTATCAAAACTTTAAAACTTTTGAATCCTAAACTTTCTAGACATTTAACCGCGGCGGAAATTACTTCGGCGTCTGCCAGCGGGGAATAGATGCCGACAATATCGGCGTCAACCTGCAAGAATTCCCGATATCTTCCGCGTTGGGTGTTTTCGGCTCGCCAAACATTTTGAATTTGATATCTTTTGAATGGAGTTGGTAACTCATTTTGGTATTGGGCAACCACGCGGGCCAAGGGAACGGTTTGGTCGTAGCGCATTGCCACTTTGCGGTCGCCATTGTCAACGAACTTATACATTAATTTGTCGCCTTCGGTGCCGTATTTTCCCGCCAAAATATCTTCATATTCCAAGACAGGAGTTTCCAATGGTTCAAAACCATAGGACTCAAACACCTTTTTCAAGGTTTCTAAAACATATTGGCGTTTCCTGGCGCTTTCAGGCAAAAAGTCACGAAAGCCTTTTAAAGTTCTTGGCTCAATTTTCATAGCTTAATTGTATCACGAATTGAAGTTTCTCCTCAAATTAAGAGTTGCCTTCGGGGTTTAGGAAATGGTAGCCGAGTTTTTTAATCACGATGACGGCAATGCCTAAAACCGGAATAATAAAAATTGCGCCCATTGCGCCGGCTACTTTATAACCAATCAAAATTGATAGTAAGACCACGATGGGATGGAGTTTAAAAGCTCTGCTCATCAATTTTGGACCAATGGCGTTATAAGTAATTTGCTGAATTAGTAAAAGAATGGCCGCAATCGCCACCGCTAAAAGTGGATTCTGGGGATGCGTAACCAAAACCACAAACGCCGGCGGCAAAATTCCTAGCAATGGTCCGGCCAAAGGAATAATCGTTAGCAGGCCGGCCAAAATCGCAATCGAGGCGGCGTAATCAATTGAAAAAATGCGCAGCACTATCCAAGTGGTGATGCTGGCCAAAATACCAAACAGTACCTGGATTTGCAGAAAGGAAGCAAAAGTCTCATCCACGGTTTCCTGGATAAACTTGATATTCCCGTGCCAATTTTTCGGTGCCAGTTTGTAGAGCTCGATATTAATTTTTTCTTTATCTAGTATCAAGTAGAATGACAAAACCAAAATGATAATAATGTCGACAAAAATGGTGGCGACGCTTGGTAGGAAAGCAATCAGGCTGTCAAATGAATGTCCGACCAAACTATTCCAGGTTTTGGTAAAATTTGGGAAAGCGCTTAAGCTTTTGGGGATAATCACCGCTAAAGATTGAAATTGAGACGTAACGGTTGGCAGCAAAATAAAAATAATCGCCGTAAAAAGCAGCGCGAAAAAAGCGTAAACCAAGAGCGCCGACCAGAGTTTACCCAGCTTGATGAATTTAGAAATAATATCGACCACCGGTTCGATGATAAAACTCAACAGCCAGGCGACAAGCATGATGATGATAACATCGGAAAAATTGCCCAAAAATTGCCAGAAAATTCCCAACAGATAAATCGAAACGGCAATCGTCAACAGGAAGACGAGCAGTTTAAAAAGAGTAAATTCTTTTCTGATTTCTTCAAACATAAAATAAGTATAGCTCAATTATCAGCTGGTTGAAAGTGGAAATCAAGAGGCTTATTTTCCGATTGGGTAGAGTTTTATGCCCGAGCCGGTCGAAGGAGCAATGGTCGGGTTGGCCGGATTCAAAGCGTAATTTAACTGGATATCGGAAAGGATAATAATTTGCGAGGCCATAATTTTACTTGAATCTTGTTTATCGGGGAAGCCCATCACAGAAACTGTTTGCGCGGTTTGCATTTTTGAAAAGCCCGACCGGACTAAAGTTCCGCCGGTGAAAGAATTGGTTTTGGTGACGTCTTCAATTTCGGCGACAGCCTTGCCGCCATTGGCTTTAAGAATAGTAATTTCATAATTGACTTTATCAATGTCTGAAATCTCGCCAAAAACAATAGTCGGGAAAACATCCATAACGTTGACGTCGCGGGCGAGTATCCGGCGCGACTGTTTGTTGTAAAGACCCAAAACGCCAAGCGTCATACCATTTTTAACGTCAGAAATGCCAAAGGAAGAATTGCTAGAAGAAGAAAATTTGGTCAGCTCATCAACGTCGATAAACCGGGTGTTTTCGTTGGTGTCAGTTAAGGTAATTTGCGAAGCCGAGGAATCAGTGACGGTGCCGATAATACCTCTTTTCTCGACCAGATTAAGCTGGGCGGTTTTGGAAGCAATTTCATTGCCAAGCTGTTGAATTAGCGCCTGGTCAACTGTCGGAGTAGCAGTTGGCGCGGCTAAAGCGATGCTTACAAAACCTAAAAATGCCAGGCCGCAAACTAAAAATAAAGTTAAAACTCTTGTTTTTTGCATATTAAAAATCTTCGGTTGAATAAGTCACCGTTCGCTGCACTGTGTTTGTTTCTCCGCCGGGCAAAATCGACGTCAACTTGAGCAAATTTTCTCCGTCGTCTAAAGTTAGGGTAGTCGAAAAGTCGCCTTGGTTCGACGGTTGAATTACTTGTTGGCCGTCAGCGGTATAAATAATAATGGTCGCATTAGGATTGGTTTTGCCACTAACCGTTAGTGTGCTATTACCAACTACGATTTCGTCGTCAGGTGAGCTTAAAGATAAATAGACAGCCGGTTTGGGCGTGGGGGTCGGGGTAGGAGCGTTAACGGTGATTTGGTTTGAAGATGAAATGGTTTTGGTTGATTGATAAAAATAAAAAGCTAATCCGGCGGCCAAAAGGCCAATTAGAACCGCAACGAATGACAGGATAACTCTTTCTTGTTTCATATCGGTAACCCATAATACGAAAAAAGTGTTATCTTGTCAAGGAAATAATTGTATGTTAGGATTGTTTTTGTGGATATTCAGATTTTAGGTGAAGGCTCACTCAAAATAAAAAGCAAAAAAACAACGTTGGCAATTGACCCGGCAACCACAATACAAAAGTTTGACGCGGACGCGGTTCTTTTGACCGGTAAAGAAGGAGATATCAACAGGATTACTAATTGCCGAGTGGTAATAACCGGACCGGGAGAATATGAAGTTTCGGGATTAAAAATTGTCGGCATTAAATCGGATGGAGATTTAATTTTTAGCTTAATTTCGGAAAACGTCAGAGCATTAGTGGCAAAAGCCAGCTCTTTAAAACAGATTTCCACCGAAAAAATCGGCGATTATCAAATTGTCGTCATTAATGCCGATACGGAAGTGAGTGAGTCGGCGATTACCGCGATGGAACCAAGTATTGTGGTTGTTTATGGCTTAAAAGCGAAGGAAACCGCCAAAGCTTTGGGTAAAGAAGGGACAGCGGTTTCATCTAAAGTTAGTTTTGCCGAAGATAAACTTCCCGAAGAAACCCAAGTAATGGTTTTAGGGTAATTTTGCATCTTGTAAATTTACTAATTTTCTACTAAAGTCTTAATACTAAATAATATGGCAGACAAAACTCCTCCGCGTAGCGAAGACGCAGAACAAAGTGTCTTGGGGGCAATTTTAATCGACAAAGACTCGATTGGGTTGGTCTCGCAAATTTTAGCTCCGGAAGATTTTTATAACGATATCAACGGCATCATTTACGATGCGATGCTGTCTTTGTATGAGCAGCGAAAGCCGATCGACGTCGTCACATTAGGCAGGGAGTTTAAAAAAGTCAAAAACGGCGACAAAGTCGAGTCTGCTTATCTTTCGGAACTGGTTAATTCCGTGCCCACAGCCGCCAACATCGAAAATTACGCCGAAATGGTTAAAGAAGCTTCGACCAAACGCAATTTGATTAGAGTCGGGACCGAAATTGCCGAAAACTCCTTTAAAGAAAACAGCGAAGTTGGGGAGTTGTTGGATAAAGCCGAATCTTCAATTTTTGCCATCTCCCAGGGGCGGAATTTGAAAGGCTTCATTCCGATTAAAGACAGTTTGGCGGAAAGTTTTGACCGCATTGACGAATTGCATAAAAAAGGACTCGGTTACCGGGGAGTAAGAAGTGGTTTCACCGATTTGGATAATCTTCTGTCGGGAATGCAACCCTCGAACCTACTTATTTTAGCTGCGCGTCCGGGTCAGGGAAAAACGGCGATGGTCGTTAACATTACGCAAAACATTGCGGTCGAGCAAAAAATTCCGGTCGGCATGTTTTCTTTGGAAATGAGTCAGGAGGAATTGGTGGATAGGCTTTTGGTTGGTCAAGCCGACGTCGACGCCTGGCGGTTAAAAACCGGTAAACTTTCCGAATCAGACTTCACAAAACTGTCTACAGCAATGGGGCAGCTGGCCGACGCGCCGATTTTTATTGATGACACGCCGGGAATTACGATTGCCGAGATGCGTACTAAAGCCCGAAGGTTGCAAATGGAACATGGAGTCAAACTTTTAGTCGTCGATTATTTGCAGCTGGCGGATCCGGGCAGAAGATACGACAACCGTGTGCAGGAGGTTTCGATAATTTCGCAGGGGTTAAAGAATTTGGCGAGAGAATTAAAAATTCCGGTGATTGCAGTTTCGCAGTTGTCGCGCGCGGTGGAGCACCGGGGAGAGCGAAAACCACAGCTGGCGGATTTGCGGGAGTCAGGAGCAATTGAACAGGACGCAGATGTAGTCATGTTTTTATACCGGCCCGACCCCGATTTAATTTCCGACGTCATTCCAACCAAATTGTTAATTGCCAAACACCGAAACGGTCCGATGGGTGAAATAGATTTGTTATTCCGTGGAGACCGCATCCGTTTTTATAACGTTGAGAAAAAACACGAAGCTCCGGCGCAGGAGCAAATCTAAAGAAGCCTCTTGCTTTCCGCAAGCAGTTTTCGGTATGATAATCTTAGAGAAAACTATAAGTAGAGGAGGTGATATTTTTTAATGGACGATAATACACAATCAGTAGCAGATCCAATGGGAGTACCAGCTCAGGCACCAGCTCAAACGCCAGTGACTGAACCGACACCAGCGCCGAAACCAGTTCAACAACCCGAACCGACACCAGCGCCAATGCCCGAGCCAGCTCCACAAGAGCCGGGTCAAACGCCAGTTCCGCCGGTTCAACCTGAACCAGTGGTATAACATTTATAATTTTGCAAGAAGTTATAAATATTAAATTAAACTAGTCCCGATGCGTCGAGGATTAGTTTAATTTTTGTTTCGTATTTGCGCTGAGTTCGCTTGCAGAAAATTTTCTCGCTTTCCGCTCATACTAAAATAACGCATGCTCATCGTTAAGGTATTCGAAGGAAAGCAGCGAAAATTTTGTAAGCTCCTCGCGTATTGCTAAGTTTTTGATATAATATGCATTAATGGGCGAGTGGCGGAACGGTATACGCGATAGTCTCAAAAACTATTGACTGCAAGGTCTTGAGGGTTCGAATCCCTCTTCGCCCACAAACATTGTCTAGGTTGGGATACATACGGGACGGTTGAATAGAGATTGAGCCGACGATATACTGACGCCGTTATGCGTCACTACAATATATTACCCGTACCGGTAATTGAGGCGGCCTCTTTGTCAAAA
>Ga0187878_1002249_pt1 | contig 17460 bp, 15 predicted proteins | sample June2016WEW_17_1_FD_132979 | JGI IMG/M metagenome (GOLD analysis project Ga0187878, IMG submission 132979) | Peatland microbial communities from SPRUCE experiment site at the Marcell Experimental Forest, Minnesota, USA - June2016WEW_17_150 | ecosystem: Environmental > Terrestrial > Soil >...
CTCCGCTCCAACGTCCTTTAGAACCTTGTAAGTTGTGTCGACAGGATTCTCCGTATCACGATAAGTCGCTCTCTTCTCAACCCAAGAGTACCCAAGAACGTTTGTCTCCTCAAGCAAACGAACCACTATCATGCATGGGCGTCCTTCTCTTCATTTAGGGTTAGAATGGTGGAAGGGCCTTGAGGGACTACGAGAACTGACTCCCCCTGACGCACCCCGGCAGATTCAAGTGCTTCGCGAACTGTGGCTGCGTAGTGCATGTGCATCGCCTCAACATCATGTTTCAGCTCTTGTCTTGTAACAAACCAGACAGGGTTCTTGCGAAGGATGCGACATAGTACCTGAGCTTCCCACTGATCTCTAGAGGCGGAATCTGAGTGCTTCAATAATTCATAGAGTCTGTCTGGTTGATCTCGGATCATTATATTGCAGAATCCGTCATGTGCGACACCGTCGCTGCATTCGCTGACCATAACGATTCTTGAGCCTGAGTGAAGAACGTTTTCAGGAACCGCAATACCCTTCACGCATTGGTATAGGTTCCTATCAAGGGGATATCCACCATTAGTGGTAATGACGAGGTCCGGGCGATGGCGTATTCGTACTCTCGCGTGGTCATCGACTGCATTCGCCATTTGATTGAATGATTTGATCGGCTCTCCTGAGTTGGCGCGGATTAGACGCTTCTTCTCATCTAGAACGAGGTTGAGTGAGAAGACTCTCTTCAAAAAGCGGAGAGCTTCATTCGCGTCTGCTCTCACAGGATTGTCAAGAACGCCATATCGAGACTTTGGGTCGTCAATTTTGTCCCAACTGTGGTTCTGTAGGACAGTCTCTGTCCCAGCCACTCCAGGCAAAATCACTTTGCTTCCTCCAGTAAAGCCCGCGAAGAAATGTGGCTCAACCGTGCTCTCGAGTATTACCAAGTCGCTTTCCACCACTAGCCGATTCAGAGACAAAGGTGTGCCGGAAGGCAACTGTCCAAGATGCACAAGCTCGGATTCTTCGTCACTATCATGAATTCTCACTTCGATGTCTTCAGCAATATTTGGACCAACTCTCTCCTTAACATCTGACATCGTTTCGTCGCGGTGCAGTCCGGTGGCCACCAGTATCACTGTGTTGTTGGTGCTCAGGTCTCCTTTGGCCAACTCTTCAAGAATGAGGGGGATTGTCATGTGGCTTGGTAACCCCCTAGTCTTGTCACAAGTCAAAATTACGGCGTTTCGACTATGGCGCGCCAATTGAGGCAACGTCGGGCCAATAGGTTCTCTCAATACATGAATCACCTCATGCTCCGGCTTAACGCGCCACTGTTTGGGTGTGGCAAAATCCATAGCCCCTACGTCTATCGATTCAGTAATCGTCGTACGTCCGTATGGTAGCGAAACCTGCAAAATTACACTTCCTCCGACGCGTGGTGGTGTACTAACCTTCCCATCCTAATCAAGTCATTGAAGGGACGCAAAGTCTCTAGATTTGGTGGTCTGCTCGTCTGTGCGATGGACAAACGTACGCATATAATTTGGCTTCAATCGCTTCAGACTTTCACTCACTTGGCAGAATACGTGATATTGTGATCTGTCTGATATCTGGTGGCGGATCTGCTTTGATGCCACTCCCCATAGAGGGTGTGAGCCTCAACGACAAGGTGAGCATTACGAGGGAACAGACAGACTCACGCTACCAAGCTTTTCGATGAAGTCATCAGCGGTTTCCGTCTCGCTCCTGGTGGCGCCCGAGAATATTACGGTGTCACACCCGATATTTCGACATTCGGAAAAGCGGTAGCCAATGACTTTCCTTTGGCTGCAGTAACCGGCAAGAAGGAGTTCATGAATGTCACCGACCAAGTCGGGCAGAGTCTCATTCGCAGGCACATATAACCCGAATCAAATCTCCCTACCGCATCCTGCGCGACTCTCAAGAAACTGAAAACCGGCCGGGTTCAAAAGCAACTTCACGAAGCTTCGAGATGGCTCGTCAAAGTGTTCGATGATATTGCACATAAGCTATCGGTAGAGGCCAAACTCTTGACATTAGCCGGCAAGTTCCAAGTCTACTTCATGCGTGATGAACCGGTCGACTATCGCACAACGATTAAGACGGATGGTCGGAAGTATTCGGCTTACCAACGCACTGTGGTCGAGGCAGGCGTACTAATGCATCAATCGTCCATAATGCACCATGGAATCTCAGCTGCACACACTAAGAAAGACTTGGAGACAATCATTGCAGCCATGGAGACCGGCTTGAAGAAAACAAAGGAAGCATAGAATAGCTTCAACACCCAGCTCTGCGCATTCACATGCAGCGTTCGTATTTGCGAAACACGGTTTCCAAGGGAAAGACTTAACTTGAAAACGGAAAAGTCATTTCACGTGATTGACTTCGTTGCCAAGCAAACCTTGGATTGGACCAAAATGGGTTTCAAGCCCGCTTAATTTCAAACCCAGTGTCCTCAAGCAGTTCAGCTTTCCGAAAGATCTGCAACTCTACGACGTGACTTGCAGAGACGGTGAACAGAGACCAGGAGTCGTCTTCAGAAAAGAAGATAAAGTTGCGATTGCTAAGAAATTAGACGAGGTTGGCATTCAAAGAATCGAGGCAGGCATGCCCGCGGTTTCTGACGACGATCTCAACGCAGTCAAAGAGATCGCGCATTCAGGATTGAACGCGAAAGTTGTCGCGTTCTCAAGGGCCCGCAAAGAAGACATTGACTTAGCATTAAAATGTGATGTCTGGGGTGTGGTTATCGAGACTCCGTCCAGCGATGAGCTTATAACCAAAGGCTTCGGCTGGACCAGGCACAAAATGTTCGACATGGCCACCGAAGCCACTGGATACGCAAAAGACCACGGGCTTCATACCACCTATTTCGCAGTGGATTCGACCCGCGCAGACCCAGCATTCCTGAAAAAGATGTACACCGCCGTGGTGAGCAAATCACATGTTGACAGCGTCGTTGTTGTCGACACGTTCGGAATCACCTCACCGCAAGGAATAGGTGAGATAGTGCGCACGGTTAAGAAATGGGTGCGTGTGCCGCTGGAAGTTCACTGCCACAATGACTTCAGTTTCGGAACGGCAAACGCGATCGCCGGATTGGCTGCCGGAGCCTCTGTTGCTCACACTAACGTTAACGGACTCGGAGAGAGAGCAGGTGGGGCTTCAACTGAAGAAGTTGCGGTCGCCCTGAGAATCTTATATGGCAAAGACTTGGGCTTCAAGTACGAAAAATTCTACGAGCTCTCCAAGCTTGTGCAGGAAGCAAGCGGAGTGGCTGTGTCGCCGCAGAAGCCCGTGGTTGGGGAGACGGCCTTCGGATACGAGGCCGGCATAGCAGTCATGTTCTGCCATAATCTCAAGAAAGCCGACGCTTTGCAATACGGCCTAAGCTATATGCCCGAATTCGTCGGCAACAAGTTTCATGTGGCCATAGGGAAGAAGAGCGGTGCTCACAGCATTCGATGGCGACTCGAAGACCTAGGCATGGAAGCATCGGACGAACAGGTCGACAAGATACTTGCAGAAGTGAAGCAAGAAGCCATTCAAAAGAAAGGTGGCTTGACAGACGACGAGTTCATCGCAATTGTCAAGAAAGCCGGAGTAGACTAGTTAAACACACTCTTATTCTCCCTTCCCGCTACTTCTGCTTGACGGATAAGGGCACGCGCTGCATCGACCGCCCTGTTGGCTGTTTCATACACCGGAATTCCGAGCTCTTCTATTCTTTTTGACATCATACGCGTGTACGGGCCTCCCGCGGCACAGCATATAATTGGTTTACAGTGCTTTTTTATTCGTTCCAGAACAGCCACGATTCCTTCGTCTAAGGGTGTATCTTGGAAGACGAAGAATGGCATTAGCACGCTTACCGACGGATCCTCAGCTAGTATCTGCAAGGAAACTTCGTAATCACTTGATGTTGCACTTCCCGTGAGGTCCACGGTTGTTTCGCTGATGAAGCAATATGATGGTAGTTTCTTTGTTAGTTCCGAGACTGATGTTTCTGTGAGGGGAGCGATCTTCATTCCGTACTGTTCGATTTTGTCTGCGGCCATTACGCATGGACCGGCACCGTTTGTAACCATGACGAGATCCTGCCCATTAGGTAATGGTTGCGTTAAGAGTACCTTCACTGTGTCGAATAGTTGATCGATGGTTTCAGTGACAATCATCCCTGCTTGTTCGAATGCTGCCTGGGCCACCTCATACGATCCGGCAAGCCAGCCGGTGTGGGATTTAGCTGCCTCCGACCCGAGCGAGCTTCTTCCAGACTTCAAGATTACGATTGGTTTGCGTTTCGTGATGCTGCGGGCTGCTTTGAAAAGTTTTCTTCCATCCTCTAACCCTTCAACATAAATCCCGATGATCGAGGTTTCACTATCTTGTGCGAAGAACTCTACCAGATCTCCTTCGTCGACATCGCAGCGGTTTCCGTAGCTTACGAACTTGCTGATCCCTATATTTTCCTCGGCGGCCCATTCCAGAATAGTCGTCCCGAATGTTCCGCTTTGCGTGATGAACGCCGCTGACCCCGATTTTGGTCTTAGCATACGTTCGTGAGATTGGAAGAATGTGTCGAGCCTGCTGTGTCCATCTAAGACTCCGATGCAATTAGGCCCAATGATACGTACGCCATATTTCTTCGCCGCAGCAACTGTCTCTTTTTCAATTTCTTCCATCCCTGTTTCTTTGAAGCCGCCCGAGACGATTACGACCGCCTTCACACCTTTGCGGCCGCATTCGTCCATTAAAGAGGGAACCAGCCTGGGCGGCACAGTCAGAACAGCAAGGTCCACATTCTCTGGTACTTCGAGTATGTTTCGATAAGTCTTCAGGCCGAGGATTGTTTCTGAAGATGGATTGATTGGATATACTCTGCCGTGGTATTCATATTGTGACAGGCTCCTAAGTACTTCGTGCCCTATTTTGCTTGGAGTCGCAGAAGCGCCTATAACAGCGACCGCCTCTGCCTTGAAGAACTTGAGCAATGAACTTGCAGGATGACCTGTTTGTGGCACAGCGCTCTGAGCCTTTTCAGAGACTATTACTCTGGCGTCTACTACGACCGCGTCACTTGCATGGGCTATTACTGGGTTAAGGTCTAGTTCTACAATCTCCTTGTTCTCCGTGATGAGTTTCGAGGTTGCACACAATATTCGGATGAGCGCGTTCTCGTCAGCAGCCCGAAGGCCTCTGTATCCTGATAGAAGCCGATGTGAGCGAATACTGTCTAGCATGTGCTTAGCTTCATCGTGCCTTAAGGGTGCCAACTTGAAGGTCACATCACGCAGCGCCTCCACGAACACACCGCCCATCCCAAACATGAGTGTCTTCCCAAACTGAGGGTTTTCCGTGGCTCCGACTATGACCTCAATTCCGGGTGGTTGCATTCTTTCGAGCAAAACGCCGACGATTTGGGCGTGAGGATTGTAATCCTTGATTCGCTTCAAAATCATCGAAAAGGCTGATCTCGCTTCTTGCGGTGACTTGATGTTGAGAACAACGCCGCCTGCATCAGTTTTGTGGATGACCTGCTGCGACACTATCTTCGCAACGAGAGGAAAACCGAGCGTTTTTGATGCCTCCTCAGCCTCTTCTTCACTCCTAGCCACTTTGTAATCAGGGGTTGGTATGGAATATTCCGTGCACAAGGATTTCGCTTCGGGTTCGGTTAAGTTCGTCCTATGCGCGCTCAGAGCAGCGCGGATGATTTCGCTGGTCGTCTACATCACCTAGGGGACGCTTGGGTTTTTCGAAGCACTCTTTGAACCTTAGCGTAGGTTCCACTAATGAGAATAAGACGAGAAATTATTGGTTGTCGGTCTCCTCTCATATGCCTTTCCAACCAATCTGGTTGCTCAATCGTTCCAGTTCTGTTCTAGGCCGACGATGCGCTGGGCCAAGAGCTCCAGCGGGAAACGCACTTCAGCGCTAACCTGTGCTTCAATCTGCAGTCTGCATGTTTCACTTTCTGTGAGTATTTTGGAGCTCGGTTTCACTTTGCTACGCAGTTTCGCTGCAATTTCGCTACCCATCTCGTAATTCTCCTTGAAAGTACTCCAGACACCTGCTCCGCCACAGCAATCTTCAACTTGTTCGTACGTTATTTTGGCGGCGCGGAGTAGCTTTGTCGTCATAGGGGCTAGTGATAGTGACTTGGAGAGGCAGCAGTAGTGGTACTTCACGTGCTCAGGGCGTTCACTCTCGAATTGTATTCTTCCTTGCTCATATTCCTCTACTAAAAGCTCTGCCATATCGACTACGGCTTTTGAGACGACTGGCAGTTCGTCATCTTCGAGAAACTTGGTGTAGCCCTCCCGAAGTAGGTAGGATGCGGCTGGTGAGCTACAGACAATTCGAATTCCTTCTTTTGCATAGGGTGCAAGATGGCTGACGTTGTAACGTGCTAGAATGCGGGCCTTGTCGAGAAGGCCGTACTCAATTGCTGGCATTCCGGATTCCTTCTGTGGAGGGAACAGAACTTGGTATCCTAGGTGATTCAGCAGCGCGAATACCATTTTCCCTATGGACGGGTCATTGAAATTGGCGTATGAATCTATGTAGTAAACGATCTTCTTTAGGCGCGGTATGGCAGGTTGTTTCTTGAACCATGATTCGAAAGACTCTGTGTGGAATAGAGGCAGATGGGCTCGTGAATCTATGTGTGTTGCCCATTCCATGAGTTCCCTAACTACCCGCCTTCGAAGCATCCAATTCGATAGTGGCGCAACTACACTGCCCAAGCGGTCGAATGTTCCGTAGTTAGCGAAAATTCTATGGCCGAGCGTTAATACCGTTGGGCCTTTCCGTTCTAGAAAGGCGTACCGTGCGTGTGACATGAGGTCGGGTATAGGTATTCCAGCAGGGCAAACAGGGATGCATCTTCTGCACGAATAACACAAGTCGATGAGATGTTTGAATTCAGGCGCATATGGATCTACATCGCCCACTCCTTCCACTAGCGACTGTAGGAGTATCACTCTGCCTTTGCTAGTTCTTGACTCCTTGAAGGCAGTTACCACATTGGATGTAGGGCAGACTGAGTTACAGAAACCACAGTGGATGCATCGCTTTGCATAATTCTGAATTGAACCGAAGTCTTCGAGGAATTGACCTCGCTTTCCGGCGCCGGTCATTGTGCTCGCCTAGAGGTCGAAGAATTTACCTGGGTTCATGATCTTGCCTGGGTCGATCAGACGCTTGATCTCCTTCATCAAGTCAAGTGAATCTCCATGTTCGAGCTGCATGAATTGTTTCTTCTCGATTCCGATTCCGTGCTCGCCTGATGCGACACCACCTAATTTGACAGCGTACTCAACTATCTCCTCATTCGTTTTGACCGCTCTGCTCCACAGCTCCTTGTCCGCTCTATCTGCCAGTATGTTGGGATGTATGTTTCCGTCGCCGCTGTGTCCAAAGCAAGCTAGCTTAACTTTATTCTTAGCGGCGATGTTGTATGCTTGCTCCAACATTTCAGTTATTTTCGAAATTGGAACAACTATGTCTCCAATTATCGAGTTTGTTGATGATTGTACGAGTGATGGGTAGGCGCCTTTTCTTCCGGCCCACAGTTTCTTGCGTTCATCATCGTCCCTAGCTTCGTGAATCTCACCGGCATCATGTTTCCTGCAGATATCCAAGGCGAGTTTTAGTTCGCGTACGGCGGATTCTTCACTTCCATGGAATTCAATTAGCAGCAATGCTTCTTTTTCGAGTAGTCCAAGATTCTCAGCTCGATTGATCGCCACGATGGTCTCGCGGTCTAGGAATTCTAGCGCTGCCGGATTCAAACCAGACCTCATTATTTCGCTGACTGCATCTGTAGCCGCTGAGATCGAGCTGAAGTAGGTCGTGGCAGTCTTCGTTGCCGGAGGAATGGTCCTCAGCTTCAGTGTGATTTCCGTGATTGCGCCTAATGTTCCTTCGGAACCAACGAATAACCCGATCAAATCGTAACCTGTGGATGATTTCGCGGCGCGGGATCCCGTTCGGATTACCTTCCCGTTTGGAAGGACCACTTCAAGCCCGATGACGTAGTCACGTGTGACGCCATACCTTACTGCTCCCAGGCCAGAGGCGTTGTTAGCGACCATCCCACCAATGGTGCATACTGATGAACTTCCAGGATCCGGCGGGAAGAATAGGTTGAAGGGTTGAACTTTCGCGTTTAACTCGTCATAAACGACGCCCGGCCCCACGCGAACCTGAAGGTCTTTCTCAAAGACTTCGACAACCTTGTTCATGCGTCGAAAGCTTAACACAATTCCATGATATGCGGGAACGACATTGCCCGATAGACTGCTGCCGGCCCCTCGTGGGGTGACAGGAAGTCTACGCTCAGCAGCATAGCTTATGATTCTAGAGACCTGCTCCGTGTCTTGAGGCCAAACAACCACATCGGGCTTAATCCACTCGCCAGGCAAGGCGTCTGTCGCGTTTATCAGAAGTTCAGATTCTTCTGTACTGATGTTGGTTTCTCCCACAACTCCTCTGAGAAACTCCAGATCCTTTTTCTCGAATTGCGAAAACTGGGAAGACATGAGTACACTCACCAACGTATTTCAGCCAGAGATTGAACAGGAGTATAAACGTTTGAATGGATTGTACAATTTGAGAGAGAGCAAGGTCAATTGCCTTCTTAATGTGCTCGAAGGAAGCCCTGCCCGCCATGGCTTGCGGTTCCCCCATCTTGAGTCTTGACATTTCCACGTTGGCCAAGTCGATTATGTTCATCGTTGATGGGGGGGAATTTTGCCTCGTCTCTCTTGAAGATGGCATGTGTTTCAAGGCTCGTCCGCGCAACCCTCTGCGCGTCAGATAACACGCTGGCATCTCCGATAATGATTGGAGTACATACATGATGAACTGGCATTACGCTCCCTGAGAGGCTACTGCACGCGGAGTAATTGGAATCCGACGTTGATCTACGTACTTAACTACCCTGGAAACCTGTTCAGGACTTTCGGGCCAAACAACCACATCGGGCTTCACCCATTCGCCGGGGAACGCATCATTTGACTGAACTAAGAGCTCAGACTCGTCGGTCGTCACATTGCTATCTCCAACAAGTTGTTTGAGATAAGCGAGATCATCTTCATTGAACGAAGCGAAATTGGTTGAAATCACCTGCGGTCTCTCCTCGGATTCGGCCTACGGCGTCGAGGTATAAACGTTAATAGCACGAATCAGAGATGAAGTCTAATGTATAATTCTTGGACCGTTTCACAATCGCTGCATAATCTGATTTGCAGAAACTTCGCCAGTTTGGATTTTCGGAATTAGATTAGCTTATTCCTCACACGCTCGGCAAACCCTTCGAAGCTGACGACTACGCGTACGTGTGATCCTTCGCCGATGATTTCTTTATCATCTGCCGCTTTTACCTTGAATCGTAGTCGTCGACCATCAATCTCGACGAGCTCCGAGTGTGCCCTGACCCTCATTCCTACAGGAGTCGGGGCAAGATGTTTCAAGCTTACCTCAACACCCACAGAAGTGTCGCCCGTGCCTAAGAAATTCTGGATGGCGTTTACACAAGCTCTTTCAATAAGAGCGGTCAGAGCAGGTGTGGAGTATGCATCGACAAGACCGCTGCCGTAGGTAGAGGCAATGTCATGTTCAGTTACGACCTGACCAGCTTCTCCTTTCAGACCAATATGCAGATTCAATTTGACTTCCTCCAACTAGTCAATTACAATTTGAGGTCATCATTAAACTCTGCTCTTATCACAGTTGCTTTCCATGCCAGATTCAATGAGTCTAATTTTATTGTGTGTTATGTGTTATTCACCAACTAGTGTTGCTCTTGGTCGATGCAAATCTCGGATCCATCCACAACGTGGAAGCACAGGGTTACACGCTTTTTTGGTAGCCTGCTTGACAGTCATGCTTCGTCTGTAGGCTTCTGAGCTTAGCACCGCGGCGAGATTTGGCCTGCAAAAGTCTGCCGGCTGCTTCAGTCAAGTGTTCGACTCGCCGGTTCCAGGAGTGCGTCGACAGCATGGCCACCGCATTCCGGTACTCTGGCTTCCTCGGACCGGATTGATGACGAGGGCGAGTTCTATGCCTTAGAGTTCGATGAATTCAAGAGAATGGTAGATGCTTTTGTTCGTGCTACGGAGGGAAAGGAGATCATGACTCAAGTGGGATGCACTTGGATAAACACCCAGAACGTGATTGAAAGGGCGAGATACGCTCAGACCAAAGGAACCATGGGTGTACAGGTGGCACTTCCCTTCTGGCATCCTCTCAACAGTGTGGAAGTCATTCAGTTTTTCACGGACCTAAGCTATGCATGTCCTGACCTCGCATTAATGCATTACAGATCTGGGAGGGAGAGAAATAGTCTGCAAGATCGACAATACAGGAAACTGGCAGACGAAGTCCCGAATCCTGTGGGAACGAAGTACATGTCTTCGAATTTCGACGAGTGGATGGAACTTGTTGGAAACTCCTGAGCTAAGCCACTTCGTCGGAGATGATCGTTTCCTTGCGCACGCCATGATGATTGGAGCAAAAAGCGCTTACAGTAGTACGATCTACCTGGCCCCCAATCTTATCCTAAAACTTTACGATCACTGTGTTAAGCGAGAGTGGGATGAAGCCATCGCTATTGAGAAGAGAATCTACGCGTTAACAGCTGCCGCACAGGTGTATGACCGCCACGCTGCAAACGCTGTGGGTGATAAAGCCTTGACTGAAGCTTCCGGTTTCTTGGAAACCAAACGTTACACTAGAAAGCCCTACCTGCCCATCAACGAAGAAGAATTTGTCCAGTTGACCGCTGTGTTAAGACGTTTCCCAGAATTTGTCTACAGAAAGAAAAGAGGTGCTGATTAATTCAACCAAAGTATAGCTCTCAGCATTTTCCGAAGAATCCATTGTTCCAAAGGAAGATTAGAGGCTAGAAATATCCATTTATCTTTGAAACATCTCGTTTTCTGGCAATGTTGCTTATCGCTTTCATATGTCTAGCCTGGGTTCTCTCGTCGCACGTTGCTGAGAAGAGAAAAGTCGGTATGTTCGTATAGCTAATCGGGGGTGGGGCGATCCAGGCCTATCACTCGATCCGACTACTGTCTATGATGAGCTTCATAGGTTGCATAGTCGAGATTGGAATTATTCCTCTCTCATTCAGAGAGGGCAGCTAGCTGCACATAGAGTATGCAAAGGGCCCACGAGAAGTTTCTTTTTCAAGACCAGATCCGAAAAGGACAGCTAAGCTTCTTGGAGAGTTATTGCTCTTATAGGAGATGAATCTAACCCAAGAATCTTGAAGGGAGACCTATGAAGAGGACTCTTCTCCTCTGAGTCTTTTCCAAGTCCTCTACCCCCTATCGTTAACCGCTAGCAATAGGACACTCAATTGGCTTCGAATAGCGGGCATTTCAGACTCGATTTTTTTTCTTGCGGTTTTACCCATAGTAATCTTTGCGCTGCTATTCAAAAATACATTGTTAGAGAACTCACAGAAGGTAGCCTAAAATCGTATATACGTGCATTTGGCCCAAATGGTATTAGCGTCGATGGTGTGGTAGGTGCGGCGTAAGGTGATGGTTGTGAATCGTATTGCTAGGGATGAGGTTTTCTCGGCGGCGTATTGGTGGGGGACTATGTGGTACCCTGCAGAGGTGGAGGCATTCAGGAGCTTCCGGCCGCCGATCTTTCCGTATTTGCCCGATCCGTCATTCACTAGAGGCATCGAGGAGCTCTAATCCTACTCGGACGTTTTGATGGACACAGAGGGCCGTGAGAATGAGTAAACCCAGGATCGAATTGAAAGGAGTCATCGTTCCGATGCTTACGCCTTTCCAGCGCAACGAGGACTTAAATGAAGAGGCTGTACGACACTACACAAGTTGGCTCATCGAAAATGGCGTGCATGGATTGTTTCCGAATAGCAGCATGGGAGAATTTCCAAAACTTTCCATAGATGAGCGAAAAAGGCTGATAGACCTCGTCGTGGATGAAGCTAACGGAAAGGTTCCGGTCATCGCAGGCACCGGAGATGTCTCAACGCGGAACACTCTGACGCTCACGAAGTATGCGAAGGATGCAGGGGCTAACGCAGCTCTCATTGTAACTCCATATTACGTACACCCATCAGAGGACGCATTATACGAACATTACAAGTCTATCAGCGACCAGATCGATATTCCAATAGCCGTCTACGATATTCCGGAAGCGACAGGGTATTCCGTTCGCCCAGAGCTCGCAGCGAGGCTGGCAGACATAGAAAACGTGGTCGCGATTAAGGACAGTTCGTTCGACATGACAAAGTTTATTCGCGAACTCAGACTCGCCGGAGACAGGGTTGCCGTGCTACAAGGGTCAGAATATCTTTTTGTCTCGTCGCTCGCGATGGGAGGACCTGGCGGCATTTTAGGAATCGCGAGCGCATGTCCCAGCTTCGTCGTCAAGACCTATGAAACCTATGTTAGAGGAGACCTGAACAAAGCTGTCGAAATGCAGATGCAGCTCGTTCAATTGCTGGACGGACTACGCTCCTACGATTTTACGGCAGCTGTTATGGAAGCGGTTACGGTCCGAGGGATCTCGATGGGGAACGTAAGAAGACCCGGCACTCCTGCAACCAGGGAGCTCGAGGATTCGGTGAGAGTGATCTTAACCGAGTTCGATAAGAACGCGAAGCTGAGGAGATGACCCGAGCATCTTCGAAAGCAGAACGAACTACAACCGCAGGCTAGTACCATTCTAGGCGCCGACGGATCTCGCGGGAACCGTTCAACGAACGGAGGACTAAGTCAACACGCAAGATGATTATGAAAGTCATCAAGTCTAGTGGCGCGATGAGGAAATCGACAGCACGGATACTCCAAAATCTGTGAATGACGTCGAGTGCTGCTCCATACCGATGTTCGAACGGAAGACATAACTATCACACAGTCCCCCAAAACACCGAGCGATACAAATGGCATCGGTCGACATCTCTGGCAATCTACTGAGGGTTGACCTAGCTAGCGAGACATTTCGAACGGAACGCTTGCCGGAAGAAGTAATAAGGAAATATCTGGGTGGACGAGGTCTTGGGGCTAAGATACTCTTCGAGGAGCTCAAACCTGGTCTAGACCCTCTAGGTCCCGACAACAAGCTAGTATTTGCGGTGGGGCCTGTCACAGGGGCCCCATTTGGCGGTAACAGCCGGTTCACCGTCATGGCGAAGTCCCCGTTGACCGGTGGCTGGGGCGAATCTAGTGGGGGAGGTTTCTTTGGCGCAGAACTTAGGTTCGCAGGCCTTTATGCTGTTGTTGTGGAGAACATGGCGGAGAGCCCTGTTTATGTCTGGATCAAGGACGGGCAAGTCGAGATTCACAAGGCCGAATATCTGTGGGGCAAGGATCCAATACAGTCAATCGAGAGGATAAAGTCTGAGGTGGGAGAGACCGCGCGTGTTGCCTGCATAGGTATGGCAGGGGAAAATCAAGTCAGATATGCGTGTGTAACTGCTGATGTACGCTACGCCGCGGGGAGGTGCGGCATGGGAGCAGTAATGGGTTCGAAGAAGCTCAAGGCATTGGCTGTGCGAGGAACAGGAAAGGTGCAGCTCGCCGACAAAGAGTCCTTCCTTGATTTGAAGCAGAAGCACGCGGATCAGTCTTGGGCCGGCTTGGGTAAGCTGATGTATGATTACGGCGAAGATGGATTCTTGGACGATCTCAATGCCAGTGGTAGGCTACCAACGAAGGGCTTTCAACGGGGGACGTTCGAGCACGCAGAAGCCTTGACAGGTGAAACAATGTCGAAGACTATGTTGGTTGGACGCCAGACTTGTTTCGCTTGCAGGAACTCGTGCTATAGAGTGGTTAAGGGTGAGGATCCATATTCGATCGACTCGGAGTGGGGAGGGCCCGAGTACGAGTCTGTTGCGGCTCTAGGCTCGCTATGCCTAGTAGGCGACCTAAACGCTGTCTGTAAGGCCAACGAGCTGTGCAACAAGTATACGCTTGACACAATTTCCACAGGCGTTGTCGTTGCCTTTGCGATGGAGTGCTATGAGAAAGGATTCCTGACAAGTAAAGATGCTGATGGCTTAGAGCTTACTTGGGGCAACCATTCAGCTGAGCTCCAGTTGATCGAGAAGATCGCGAGAAGAGAAGGAATCGGCGATCTTCTTGCGGAAGGAGTAGCCCGTGCGGCGCAGAAGATAGGCGGAGGAGTTGAGAAGTTCGCTCTCACAATTAAAGGCCAAGAACTACCAATGCACGAGCCAAGAGGAAAGAAGGGTGTAGGATTATCCTACGCTGTGTCGAATAGAGGTGCGTGCCACCTTCAGATGATAGAGCAGGATGACGCTTGGGAAGTTCCTCAGAACATGGTGCCTGAAGTGGGACTGGTCAAACCCACCGACCGGTTAGACACCAGCATCGATAAAGTTAGGCTCGTCAAGGCGGCTGAGGATTTTAAAAGCATGGTTGACTCGTTGACCCTGTGTATTATCGACAGCTTCCCGGCGGGCCCAGCGCCGGATGTGATATTCGGATTAGTTAATTCAGTGACCGGCTGGAACATGAGGCCCGCAGAATTGGCCAAGATAGGAGAACGCGCCTTCAACCTCTGCAGAGCCTTCAACATTAGAGAAGGTTTCTCTCGCAAAGATGATACTCTTCCCGAGCGACTAATGGAGCCACTGCCTGACGGACCGTACAAGGGTCAACGAATAACCTACGAAGAGCTCCAGTTGATGCTCGACAACTATTACGCAATTCGCGGTTGGGACAGAAACGGAATTCCAACGCCTATGAAACTTGGAGAGTTAGGCCTAGACTTTGTCGCAGAACAGCTGAGGGTGCTCGGGAATTCCATGACCTCTCCAACCTATTTTGACTTGAAGCAAGGCTAAGTCTGCGTCAGTTCGAGTCAGAATAGCTGCAGTCTCGATGCTAGAGGACGTAATAGGCGGGTACATAGCTCTATTTCTGGAGAATGGAGGCACGATGGGCGATCTCATCACACACTAGAGGAAGAGTATGGTGCCAGCTACAGTAGGCAGTTCGGAGAAAACCTGAGAGATGCGATCATGAAGCGATTCAACGTACTCGTAAGCGGGAAAATCTTCGAACGATCCCAGCACATCGACAAATTACTAAGTGACGGCGAATCGATCTTATTCTTCCAATTCGTGGGAGGCGGTTGAGTTCTCTAATAACGCTCAACGATTTTTCATGACATCTACCGCTCCGAGATTCTTTGGTCCGTAACAGCAGTCTCTTTTTGTGTTTGAGTTTTCAGCTCGTCAAAGATGTTCTTACGAAGTACAACTAGGACAGACACGAAAAAGCCTGTCTTCGCAGAACGACTCGCTTGCCCCCAATCACGGTATCTCTGAAATGGACATCTGGACTGTCACCATTCCTATTCCAAGGCCAGTAGCTGCCAGAGCTGATCCAGTAATGGTCGCTCCACCCTTTCCGATTAGGGAATTATCGAGCAGGAGTCACTGCACTAATGATGCCATCGAGAATAGTAATTCTTTCCAGGGTTGCGCTCGCTCAGGTTCTCTTCCTGAATTCTAGCCAACTCTGCTGGAATTGACTTGTGAAGGAGAGTAGCTAGGGTTGTAAACCTCGGTTGATGAAAGATGCCCTGTTCGACCACTACGTAAATTTCGAAGAGGACCTGTCGGTGTCGATATGCCGGCGCAACAGCAACCATACCGCTGGGCATATCTGCACTCTGGTCAGACCCCAAGCATTTTGCCCCGATTGTCCGTTGCACGACTTGAGCTGTCGATGCGACTTCGGCTGGCTATTCAAATGGTATCATTCACCCGCGCGCTCTCAGATCGCTTCGGTTTTCCAAGAGCACGTGTTCCGACGTGTATTCCATTCTTATATTCTTGAGTCGTTCCGAGTTGTTCTAAACCATCGTCGGGAGCGCTTCACCGCTGCTGAAGAATAGCAAACAGCTTCTTTCACTAGACATCTCGGTCTTCATCACAAGCCTAGGGTTAGGCATGTACACGTATTTCATACCAATCTTTGCGCAGACGCTCGGTGCGACTTTCTTCGATTTAGGGCTTATCGGGAGCACTGTCGCAGTGACTTCTGCGTTGGCGCCGACGTTTGTTGGATACTTGGCGGATAGAATGAACCGTGCTCGGCTTTTCTCATTTGCGTTAGTAATGAATGTAGTGACGACTGTGGCCCTTGTCTTCTCTCGGTCGGTCGGAGATATTGTGCTGTTACGACTCTTCGGAGGGCTGGCCCTGGGAATGTATTCTACAACCGTGGAGGTATTGATAACAGATCTTGCTCCTATCGAAAGTCGCGTAAAGCACATGGGGTGGTATGGTGCTGCCACAACGACTGGGTTTTTGATAGGACCTATATTGGGAGGATTCGTAATTCAAGAAATGGGCTTCGTACGATTGTTCTTTTTTTCCGCTGTCGTGAGTGCGCTCTCGTTTATTCCGGTCACCATATGGAATCTTCCAAGTTGCTTGAGAAGAGAGCATGTCGTTCTCGGCTTTTCGGGGGTTGTACGTACGATTCGAGGATTGCTACCATGGTATATGATGATCGCATGCTATGGAATTGTGTATAGTGTGGTCACAACAATCTTTCCTGGTTACGCAAACTCCGTAGGAGTCAGCGTGGCTTTCATCGGATATCTCTTCGCCGCTTTCGGAATCTCAAAGGTCTTTGCGTATGCGACATTGGAAAGTTATCTTATGCTGGGTGAAAGGAGAGTGCTCTTGATTGCAGCATTATTGATGGCTATAGGAGTTGTTGGATTGGGCACCTCGGCGAGTTTCATCGGCTTCTTAGCAGCAATTATGCTCATTGGCGGCTGTTCTGGCGTTATTTTTCCCATCACGATTGGCTTGATTTCTCGCCACTTTCCCGATCGAAGGTTGGGCGCTGGTGTGGGGTCATATGAAACTGCCATCAGCATAGGTCAGGCTGTGGGCCCTTTCCTCGCGGGAATCGTGGCTTCTTTGACAAACGTAGGGTTCAGCTTTCTGTTAATGGCATTGTTCGGAGTCCTAATGGCCATATTCATCGCCACTGGACGATCTCACTCGGTGGGCTCAACCTGAGCATCTCGTCGCGAGATCCTGTTATGCCTGCTGGTCGAAATCACGTTGTAGACTGAAATCAGCGTCACTCCCTTAATGCGATTTGGTCTTAGCCTACATGAAGCTGTTGCCGAAACGAGAACGATCAAGTGAGTTTTCCCATTTTCGTGTTTGGGCGACAATAACAACTGATCGAGACCAAGACGATGAATTAGCACCGAGCAACTTACCGAGCGACTTATGCAAAGTTGAGTCAACAGCCGACGAATGTATGTAGGCGTTCATCCATGCATATCAGCACGTGGGAGGCGGACATACCTATCCGTGACTCCTTGCCGTAGCGACCGGGTTGGACTACAAATCATCAAAGTGTTATGGAAAAAATCACTGGAACTTGGCGTCGAATATCGACC
>Ga0187878_1002252_pt1 | contig 17447 bp, 15 predicted proteins | sample June2016WEW_17_1_FD_132979 | JGI IMG/M metagenome (GOLD analysis project Ga0187878, IMG submission 132979) | Peatland microbial communities from SPRUCE experiment site at the Marcell Experimental Forest, Minnesota, USA - June2016WEW_17_150 | ecosystem: Environmental > Terrestrial > Soil >...
AGGCCATAAGTTGCCAACCAGCAACATCTGCTTGAACCGCAGAATCGCATAAGTTTACATATTGCATTAACTTGTAGGCCGTTCCAAAAGAGCCGCACCCAACTTGTTTTCAGTTTCTTTGAGCAGTTCACTCTTTCCTTGCAACAGTCTCCATCGAACGAGGCCGCTCAACAGTTGTCTTGACGAAACTGACCCGTGGTCTCTCTATAAAGGGAAAATCCACTGTTCCACCCGAGCATCGGTTCTGCTTATGGGTCTAATGGTCCGCTTGCCGGAGAATGAAACCGGACAGCTGAAGACGCCTGGTGCCCTCAAACGGATGCGGCCAGACCGAATCGAGCACCCCGAGCCAGTACGAATGGCCGCTGGCCTTCTTACTGTCTCACAAAACCGCTCCGGCCTGAACTTCCACTTGCTCCTGCTCGAAATCCACGCCGGGCCGTGTGAGCCCGCTGCGTTCCATGTTGTGATACAGCGTGGCCTTCGCGATCGCGCCGCCCTGCCAGACCGTGACAAGCTCGCGCAACATCGCCGGGTCCATCGTCTGTTCAAAGAACTCGGTGTTCAGCCGGACCGTCACGTCTCCTGACACGCCGGCCCAATCTGCAAACCACTGAAGCACAATCGTAAGCGCCAGACTGGCCGTGTTCGCAATCGTCGTCAATGCCACCTGCTCGCCCCCCAGCCTGAGTCGTATCGCCTCGGCGGCTTCCGCCGCGCGCTTCGGATCTTCCAATAGCCGGGCCCCCAGCGCGGCCATCATGGCCTCTTTCTGCGAAAGCGCCTTCTCCAAAGCTCCCAGGCCCTGACCCGTGAATTCGAGGATGCCAGCCTTCGCATCGGTGCGATCGCTGATCCATGCCGTCTGGCTACCGATCCTCAGTTCCGTGCTCTCAGTCGGGAATCCCGCCACCCAGACGGTAGGCAGCGCCGTGTAGTGTCGCCCGTGCTCCAGGTCCGCCGAGCTGCGGTAGTGCGACAGGTTCACATCGACCAAGTCTTCGCTCGGAGACTTCTCGACATCCGGCAGGATCGTATTGGGGCCAATGAAGCAAAACGGGATGAAATCAAGCGGCTGACCTTTCAGCTTTGGTACATATTCCTCGACCGGAACCCACGAATCTGCGTCGTTCTTATCAATCTGCCGCCACACCCTGACCGTGTACGTATTGAGCGCATCGCCCTCCAGAGTCAGCACCCGATACTGCTCCACCTTCTTGATCTCGAATGGATCTTCGGGCTGAGGCTCTGCCTCAGTTTCCCTCAGCACGACCATCGACAGTACGACGTCCCCTTGCCGGCGGGCAGTCTGCCAATTGACGATCTGTTCCGCCTTGAACGGAATCAGGTACGGACGCCGCTCCGGTGACTCCTCCGTGGGCATGTCAACCAGGATGCCGTACCGTCCAACCGTCAGCACCTCTTGAAGCGCAGTCTTCGCAAGCGCCTCCATCGGAACGCCAGTCAGCATTACATCCTGGAGCAGCTGCTGAATCGTTTCCGGGACAGCGATCTGCGGGTCCTTCCGAAACACGCAGCCCAGCCAGCCTTGGATCGTCCGGGCGGTCGCGTTGTAATACAGCGCCCGTTCCGCGCATGCGTCGTAATCGTCGCTGCTCTGGCCACCCAGCTTCGGAAGGTACGTCTCGCCCCTCGCCTTCACCGCCTCGCCGCCATCGAAAGCGTCACGGCATTTCTGCCACTTACCTTCCTTCTCGGCATACTGCGGATGGTTCGTCGTAACGCCCATTGAATCGCGCCCTCAAAAATGAAAACACCTCAGAACCCGGTGATTTTCCCAATCTTGATCGTCGCCCTGCGATGCATCGCCCTATACCGCACCTCATCCGCGATGTGGTCTTCGGATTCGTCGTCGATGTCGTCAGGATCTCGTTCGTCCCGAGGCAATACTGGGACGGTGCGGATGAAGTCCCGGCAGGTGTCAAACACGAACATGCCAGGAAATTCCATCGGATTGTCCAGGCACGCTTTCAGCCGCTTCCTGAGTTCTTGCCAGCCCGGCTTGCGGCTATTGTCCGTGCGGTCATCCCACCGGACGCCTACCCCTGCCATGTCTTCGGCTACACAGTGGCCGTTTTCCTTACTGAAGATTGATGGGTCGGCCGGCCCTGGCCTGATCGTATTGCCGGGCACCAAGGTCTGGAGCAGGATTGTTTCACGGTCGCGAATGCGCCTCGCAATCTCCGGCGCCGTCAGCCTGATTCCCTCGTTTGGATTTCCCGAGCAGCCATACAATTCCGAGATGCGGAACAGTGTGCCTCGCGGATAAACCTTCCCGTTCGGCGCTTGCGTGCCATCGCTCTCAGCCCACCAGCCGACACTGAACGGCTTCGCGCTGCCCCAGTCGAACGACCGATCCACGTACCACGTCTTCGGGATCGTGAAGGGTCGGATCAGGTGAACGTCTGGCCGCCAGAGGTCGTCCAGCATGCCGCCAGCCACAATATCCCAGATGCCCCAGCGCCAGGCTTTGAGCAGTGCTTCGTTCCCGGATACCGACTCAACAACGCGCTGCCAGTACTCTGGGTCCGCATCCAACAGTCTCCTGTTGTCCTCAAGCAGCGCCGGAATATAAACGCGCTTCCTGACGGCAGTCGTCCCATCGAGCAGCCTGATCTTTTGGACGTGCGGTATCAGCGGCGGTGCCGGATCTACATACCTGCCTTTCACCCAGGAATGCCCAGGCCCGCCCGGATTCCCGATGCACCGGAGCACTGTCTTGACGCCCTTCGCACTGCGCAGGGTCGCCTTGATCTTGTCGATTGCATACGGGCTCGCCCAGTTCGTCACTTCGTCAAACCCGGCCCACGTGTACGAATGGCCCTGGTATTCTTCCGCGTCAACGTCCCGCTCGAGATGCCTGAGCTTCAACTGCGCCCCGTGCGGCCATGCGAACATCGGTGGCGACGTCTTCCACGTCACACCCATCGGCAGGTATATCTCTTTCGCCCGCCGGATGATTTCTTCGAACTGCTTATACCGCTTCCTGAACAGGATGCCGTTCGCGTTTGGGCCATGCTGAATGACGTGATTCAGCCAGTCGCCCAGCAGGCTGTCGGTCTTGCCTCCGCCGCGCCCCCCGCCAAGGAAGACATCGGGAATCTTGCAGCTAATGAGCCAAGTTTGCGGCCCCGGCTGTGGCTCCCAAATCGTCACTTCTTTGATTGCGCCGGCGCTCATATTCCTCTTGGCTTTGCTTGGCCCACTCGTCGTCATCTTCGACCGGCGTCGGCAGCCTTACGACTTTTACTTCGCCCGTATGATCTGCCGTTACATTGTCGGTAGGCTCGCCCCTGGCCAAACGCTCGATCTTCACGCCAACCTCAAGCAACCGCGCAATCACGCTCGGCGTCATCTCGACGTCTTTCCTGACTTGGCCGGTCTGGTCAAGCAGGTTCTTTACTCCGCCCATCGCGATGTTTTGTAGCGTCACGCCTTCTTTGGCCTGCCGCTCAGCCATCTCAATGCGAGCCTTTTCTTGCGCAGCCCTCTTCAGCTGCTGCATGCGCACGTCGTATGCCTCGGCGCGCTTCAGCCAGTCCCACTTGGAGCTTAGGTCCCACATCATGCGGACGGATCGCCCGACCTTCTGGGCGACCTTCTTGACCGACCGCTCCAGCTGGTCCGTGTCTCGATACAGGCAGAAGTACGAATATGCCCGCATCGATTCAAACGGCTGCCGGTCCCATTCCTCAGTTTCGATCTTCGCCACGCCACACCACAACCGATTCACTTCGTATGCGCTTCCTGTTGCGCTGCAGCTATTTTCGCGAGTTCTGCCACTCGACTCTAAACGTATTGCTTGCGGTTGCACGGGTGCTCTATTTGATTTTGCGCAGTCTCTCTGTGCTCTTGATAATCGCGGTCCCCGATATATCGGGGCAGTTTTTGAAATCTATTTAGCTATTTGCCAAACGGGCAAACTCGTATTCTTGCTGCAGCAAAGCTGGAATAATGAGGTCCAAAGCCTTCAGGGTATGCGATCGGTTTCCTCTGCCGGTAGCTTGGTCGCCGTCATGCATTAAGACAATCAATCCTGGACGGGCGTGCTGAATTACACGCTGGGCGATAAATTTTGGCGGCACCCGCCACCAGTCATACACGGCTATGTCCCAACGGCAAATGTGGTACCCCTGTCGCTCTGCCCAGTGCTTGATTTTCCGTCGGCCAAATCCCCAGGGAAAACGTAAGAGATGCGACTGCCGACCAATCAACCGCTCGATAATCTGCGAAGTTTCTTCAATTCCCTCCTCCAGCCTGCCGGTCAGCGCCAGCCAGGGAGAATGGGAATAAGTATGATTGCCTATAGCATGGCCCTCGGACGCGGCTCTTTTGACATCCTCGGGACACCGTTCCGCGTTTCTGCCGCAAACAAAAAACGTGGCCCGCGCGTTGTATTTTTTCAAGACTTCCAGAATCTGGGAAGTGTTCGGTTCGCAAGGACCATCATCAAAGGTTAAGAAAATTGGTTTGGCTACGTCCGCGTCCGGTGCCATAGATATTTGTGCGCTTTCTAATAGACAGTTTTCGTCTTGATGTAATGCCAAGCGGAAATCAAATCCGCTACGGATAGATTCTCGGAACTTCAGTCTGGGGCTGGGGCGTGACGTCACGGAGCGTGACGCGTCCCACGTCGCCGTCGACGGTGACGATCTGACCGTCCGCGATTCGGCGGCTGGCGACGCCGGTTCCGATGACCGCAGGAATCCCGTATTCTCTCGCCACGATCGACGCATGAGAGAGCACGCAGCCGATGTCGGTCACGACGCCCGCCGCCATCGCGAGCAGCGGTGTCCAGGCCGGGGACGTCATCGGCGCGACCAGCACATTGCCCACCTTCATCCGATCGAATTCCTTGATCGAGTGGATGACCGACGCCGGGGCGGTCACACGTCCCGGGCTCACCGGGATGCCACGGATTCCGTTGCCGGCGCCCGCCGCGCCGAACTCAGGCATCCAGCGGCTCAGGCGAAGGCCGAAGACCTTGAACAGACCCGGGAGCAGGGCGGGCGGCTTCAATGCCTGGTTCTGCTTCCAGCGTTCGCGTCTCTCGCGCACGTTCCGCTTCATCTGCTCCGCATCGACGTCGGGTTGCGCGCGGAACGCCTGATGGACCTCCTCCGCGGTGACGAAGAACACGTCCGCCGGATCGTCGAGGAAACCGGCGCGCACCATCCGGGCGCCGAGCTCGAGAACGAACCGCCGGACGACCGGCCAGCCTAACCCGAGGAAGAACAGCACGTCCTCGCGGAGCACCTGGCCGTAGTCGAGAAGCGCGAGCATCAACGACACCACCGCGCGGCGCACCGGGCCGAGCGAGGCCTTCAACCGGGCTTCGGCGGCGAGCCGGTCGCGCCGCGCCTGCTCGACACGCGGAAGCCGCGCCTCGTCGGCGCGGAACAGTTTGATCCTCGCGAGCACCAGAGCGGGGCACTCGCCGAGCGTCGGTTCCATGAAGTCGAGGTTCGAAATCTGGTAGCCGTTCCGATCCAGGTACTCGTGAAAGCGCGAAAGCCACGCGCGACCGGCAGGGCTCTGCCCCAATCGGGCCTCGATCTCGCCGGCCGGCGATTCGACGAGCAGTTTTCGGAGCCCGGCATCCTCGCGGACCGCTTGGGAGAGCGCGTGCGCCTCCTTCTCGGCTCTCGTCACTTCACTGTCATGGCCCCGCAGCAACATCGCGAGCGGCACGCGGTGTTCTTCGGGGACCACGAACGGATAGAGCCGGGTGAAGACCGTCTCGATCTGACCGCTCATGCGGTTGAACATGACGGTGCGAAAGAAGTCGGCGTTCGCGCGAGAGATGTCGATGATTCCTTCCCACAATGTCGCCGGCTCGGCTCGTTGCGCGTCGAGATCTTTCCACTTCGCGACGGTCCGCTGGTACTGCGCAAGCTCCGTGCGGCGCCACCCGCTCTTCCAGAGGTTGGCGAGATAGCGCCGATACGCACGGACCGACGGCAGGCGCAGGGCCGAAAGGATGTGAACTGTGCTCGGGTCCGCCTGGCCGAAGACGTAGCCGTTGATGGTGACCAGCTGCGCTGCGTCGGGCGGGAGGGCTATCCCGGACTCCCTCGCGACCTGCCTCAGGACCTCAAAGCCGAGCGGCAGGTAGGTGGTTTCGAAAAGCGGAGAAACGGGCCGGGGCATCAACTCGATCATGCTGCTGCGCGCCAAAAAGGTCCCCTTCTTCGCCCATGACACCAGCCCGGTGATCGGGCGCGATTGGACGATGAAGAACCGCCGGCCGTCGTGGACGAACTCGATGTCCTGGGGCGCGTCGAAATGCCCTTCGATTCCGAGGCCCAGGCGGCCGAGTTCCGAGCACTGACGTCGCGTCAACGTCGGCGCGCGACGCCGCTTCTCGGGCACCGGGACGACGGGAGTCGCATCGTCCTCCGCGACTTCCATTTCGACCTTCTCGGCGATGTACCGCTCGCGCACCTTCACTTTGGCCTTGTCGAGCCGGTATGTGTCGGGCGTCACCCGGCCCGACACCACGAGCGTCGCCAGGCCCGGATTGGCCGTGATGACAATCTCTTCTCGGTCGCTGGTGACCGGGTTCGCGGTGAACATGACGCCGGAGGCGCGCGCCGGTACCATGGCCTGCACGATAACGCCCATCGCCGGCGGCGCCCCGCCGGGCGCCACGCGTTCCCGGTAGCCGATGGCGCGAGGGGACCACAGCGACGCCCAGCAATCGCGAATCGCGCGCAACAGCCTGTCGGTGCCGACGACCTGCAGGAAGCTTTCGTATTGCCCCGCGAAACTGAACTCCCGCGTGTCCTCCGCGGTGGCGGAGGAGCGCACGGCGACCGCACGTTGCCTGAGAGATTGATAGCACTCGATGATCTCCCCGGAGATCTCCGGCGGGATCTCCTCGATCTCGAGTCGCCCCGTGGATGCATAGGATCGGCAACACGACTCGAACGCCCTGCTGGTCACACAGAAGCCAGACGGCACCGGAAAGCCGGCGCGCGTCAAGTCTCCGAGTCTGGCAGCCTTGCTACCCACCAGCGCGAGGTGGTCCATTGTGATCTCGTCCAGCCGGAGCACGTATTTCATGCGACCCCTGTGGCAAGAGCAAACCGGTGACGAATTTGCCAATATCCGCTTTCATTATCCATCAAAACGACTTCCTTGACCTCGGCCTGGATCGGAAGGCGGCCTTGGGCCGCCCGTTCAAAGGCGACTACAATCACGTCTAAACGTTGTGGTTCACTGACCTGCGCCACCGTCAGGTGAGGAATAATCTGGGCAAACTGCCCGCCGTAAGGCGGCGTTTCAGGAAAGTGTTCGGCCACGATTTCAGTCAGATGCCGAAACAACGAAGTAGGTTCAGGTGACAAATACAACATGCCGGGAAATCGCCTGGACTCCGTGAAGGAAGCTCCAAAGCCGGGTAGCCGTGAGAATAGGTCACTGAGACTCTGGACGACGTCTTTGGTTAGTTCGCCCGGTGGCTTGAAGGGATAAAGCACGGTCACATGTGCGGGCACACCCAAGGCGGCGGACGGGTCATACTGAATGCGAAATCTCGCCACCAACGCTTCGGCTTCGGGGATGGGAATAAGGAGCGCTGATTCAATAGACATGTTCATCTCTTGGTCGGCTTCGGATGGGCCAGCTAATTCCGCGCTTAACTTGCAGGCGCGCGCCGGCGAGACAAGAGCGGCCGGCAGGTGCATGTGCATGTTAGACCTCAGTCGTGTGTATCAGCCCGCTATCGAGGCGGTTCTCTGTACCAGCCTGCCCACGCCGACCTTCGATGCCTGAGCGCGAAGGTCAACAGCGGGCTCGTCCAGATGAGAGTGCGCCGCAGGGGCCAGCGGTCCCACCTTCGAGGGGAGGGTATCACCTGAAGCTCCCGGATGAAGGACGTCCGCAACCTGCGTTGTCGGGCGAGCCGCTTTAATCGCCAGTAGAAATCGACGTCTTCGCCCATGTACCAGGTTTCGTCATAACCGCCCAGTTCTTGGAACACGCTCCTCCGGCAGAACTGACAAGCTCCCTGCGCCATGCCGCCAATGAGCCCAAGCACGCGCCAAAATTTCAAGTAGGCCCGCACTAAGAGACTGCTGGGTTGATGCAAGCAATCTACAGCGCCACCAACGCACGTTGGATCCCTCATCGCCCGGGCGATCCTGAGCAACAGTTCCGGCGGAACCAGGGTGTCCGCGTCAAGGAAGACCAGGACGTCGTGCAGGGCGATCGCCGCCCCTGCATTCCGCACCCTGGCAATGTTGTGCTCTGCCTCATGAACGACAGTGGCGCCAGCGCTCTGCGCAAACTCGGCCGTACGGTCCGTACTGGCGTTGTCGACAACAAGGATCTGGACGGGCGCGGGGGCGATAGCCTTGAAGTGCTGTTCCGCAGCGCCGAGCCGATCGAGAGTCTCGAGAATGTAGCCGGCCTCGTTAAAGGCTGGGATGATCACGGACACCGAAGGCATCTTCACAGCGTCAGCATTCAGTCCACCTTTACTCGTCGTCCGGTTCATCACGTCACGAACTCTCCACCATCCGACACGTCCTGCCGCTCAGCAGCGAGCGGCGCTAACAGTCGTTGCGCTCAGGGCGCGGCATCCGCGCGGCTCGTCGGTTGTAGCCGCGTGTTTGACCGCTCCGCCGTGACACCGGCCACCGCTCGCTCGGCCTCGTAACTCTGCAGAAGCAAGTTGCCGAGCAGCCCGATCATGACGATCTTTTGCAGGGTGACCGGAATCATGAGTTCGGCGCCTGTTGTGGGGTGCCATGCCATTGCCGCTATCCACACGATCAGCAGAAGCGTAAGCACTAACAATCCAATTGGCGCCCGCCGACGGAAGCGGCCGGAGCGTGCCATGACCCATGCGCAGAGCGCGGTTGTCACGGGGAAGGAGGCAACCCCCAATATGGTAAACTGGCCATGAAGCACAGAATTGCGATCCTCGGGGGCGAGGGACGCTCCAATCAGGGCTCCACATGAAAGCATTCCGACCGTACCAGCCAACCGCGCAAGCCAGCCCATGGTACGAGACGAAGAGCATACGCGCACAAGCGTCACCAGACACGCAACGCCGGCGAGCACCAGAATGATGGAGCCAGCAACAGAGAACATCGCACTAAGAGAGTTTTCCTGACCGCCCCATGCGATCCTGCTTCCGAGGTCGCTCAAAGAGTTCTGAAAGAATGAATAGCGAGGTGCTGACCGATTGAAGAAAGTGCCGCCGGGATAAAGGAACATGGCTAGACCGAAGAGCGCCGCAATCGCGGCAACAGACCATCGGATCATCCTGAAGACGATCGGTAACGTCAAGCTCCTCGGCTCCGCGGGAATTGTCGGTCAGACATTGAGTTGTTCTGGCCTATGCAGACGGACACACAATCCTTCCGTCATGACGCCACTTTCATGGCTTCCTACCCAAATCTGTTGTGATATGTATGGTATCACGGCTTCAGTCTGGCAGCGTATTTGAATAAACTGCCGAACTGGCCTCGCTAATCGATGAAGGCCGCGAGTCTCCCTCCATTGACATGCCATCTGCCATTCATGGGCTGCGGCAGTTTGTTATGCCGCCCCCTCGATCCGAGCCATATCCCCTTTGCGAAACCTCACCGCCTGTCCGACACACCTGTAATCTTCGCTGCTCGTGTGCAACACGGCAGCGCCGTCGGCAAGCGCGATGACATCATGAGCCACTCGTTCGGAATAGCGCCGAACTGTCTCCAGAAACGGCGGCTCGAATCTGTTCACGTGCGGCAGCAACTCGTTACCAACAACACCGAGTGCCTTGTACTTGCCACGATTCGCGAAGACCTCTTCGAGCGGCATGCTGCGCAACCGGAACAGTGACACGTTCCTGGTGAGCTGCATCGAGCCTCCACTTGCGCCAACAATCAAGCCGCCCACGGCCAGGCGATGTCGCAATCGCGAGGGCAAGCCGGCACGGAGAATATTGCGCAGAAAGCCGATTGGGTCGCCTCCCGTCAGGTAGACGACATCATACTCATCGAGGCGGGCCAACTGCCGTTCGTTCGGCTCCTCATCGATGTCGCAATACTCGACATCAGAGAAGCCGTAGGATTCGAACAGCTTCTGTGCGGCCGGAAAACGTGTGCGCCCCATTGCGGTGAATGGTGGGATCCAGGCCACTCGTGGGCACCGGCCCGTGCTTCTCATGCGGTTGACGACGACTTGATTAGCTGTCGCTGGAAAATCACTCGTCAGTGCCAGATTCATTTCCCGACTCCAGAATGCCGCCTTGCGTCAAGGCGCTGTTCGGTGGCAGAACATCCGTATCGTTCCTTTTGCGCTGCCGCCTCCAATGGGAGTTAAGACCCCGTCCTATCAATGCGGGCGCCAATGCGATCGGCTTCATAACTCTGATAGATGAAGATGGCCAAAACGGCAATGGCGGCGATCTTCTGGGCCGTGACTTGGATCGTGAGACCCTGGTCCGTGGTGAGCCCAGGTCCCCACCGCATGGAAAAGAGCGCCGCGAGCACAAGTGTGAGTGCCAGCCATGCGAAGGGCACTCCCCTCGCGAAGCGATCGTCTTGTGCCGTAGCCAGGGCGAAGAGCAGCGACGCCACCAGAGAGGCTCCAATCGCCAACAGAGCGAACTCGAGGTGAAGAGTCAAGAATCGATTGCCGGGAGTCAGAGCCGCCCCGATCAGGCCCACGCATGAAAGCACGCCGGCGGCACCCGCTGTGCGCGCCGAGTAACGTGGGTTTCGCGACGAGGAGAACAGTCTTACGAACGCCACAAAGGATCCGGCAAGCGCCAGCGCCAAGATCACGAAACTTGTCACGAACAGGAACGCGCTACGGTAGTTGGGCTGACCTCCCCACGCGACGGTTCTTCCGAGGTCGCTCAGGAAGTTCTGAAAAAACGAATAGCCGCTCGTGGATGGGTCGCGGATAGTACCGCCTGGGTAGAGGAGCATGGCCATGCCGGCCAACGCCACCGAAGCGACGCTCGCCCATCGCGCCAATGTGAAGATGGTTGGTCTCGCCATGCACGTAATTTCCGAGAGAATCCTGTCGATCTAACTCCTACGCCCTTAGCTGCGGGCGGTTGTTGGGTGGGGCCGTCGCCCTATCGTAGATGCACAACGTTCGCAGTTATGAGTCGGGCGAAGTCTGAGGCCAGAAATGCAATCATCGCGGCCACGTCTTCTGTCTCAACGATGTGGATTAGACTGGAGCTTTGCTTTACGTACTCGCGTATGGCGTCGTTCACCCAACCGGTGTCCGTGACCGGCGGATACACAATGTTCGCCGTGATGCCGAACGGCGCGAGCTCGAACGCTGCCGCCATCGTGTAGTTCTCCAAGGCAGCCTTCGCGGCACCGTAGGATACCTCGTTGGGGAAACCCAGGGGCCCGCCGGACGTCAGACCAATAATGCGCCCCCAATTGGCCTGTCGACCAATGTGTCGCCTAGCGAATTCGGCGATCATGAGAGCCCCGCCGCGCGCATCGACTGAAAAGACCTGATCGTGCGAAGCCGCGGATACGGTCACCATTTTGACGCCAACAGCATTCTGTCCACCCGCCGTAAAGGTGTCGGACAACCAACCCGAGGCGTTGTTGACCAGGATATCGACAGGCCCAAGCTCCGCCTCCGCGAAGTCGAAAAGACGTGCCGGCGCTTCCGCATCCCTGAGGTCAGCCTCCATGGCCACCGCACGACCACCGCTTGCGCGAATCGCGGCTATCACCTCGCCGGCACCCTTTGCGCGGTTAGCACGATATGGCTCGGGAAAGTCCTCGGGGTCGCAGGTCCGCAGAAAAGAAACCAACACGGAGGCGCCGCACCCTGCGAGGGCTTTTGCCGTCGCCGCACCGATCCCATGGTTGGCGCCGGTGATGAGAGCGACGTGCCCTTTCAAATCATATGGAAGCGACGCGCCAGGAACTTGCATAAGTAACCTCAATAGGTCCTGATATGTTCTGCCAAGCGAGTATGACTCGGTTTGCCAAGTGACCGGGCATTCTCCCGCCAGCTTTCTCCGGTGTGTCTGGTCTCGGCGTTGTAGAACAGCGTCTCCGCAGCCCAACTTTGAATTGGGCTGGTCTGTGTAAACGGATACGCCCGTCCATCAGTGTGCTACTCTTTCGGCTTTCTGTCCAAATGTCTTAGCGTGAGTAGTTTATCACGCTTCAGGCTGGCGGCGTATTTGGATATTCCGCCAAGCTGGCATCACTAATTGGATGAAGGCTGCGCGAGTCGCTATCTATTAACATGCCTTCCACGATGCCATTCGTCTGCTGCAGCAGCTTGTTAAGCTGTCCACCTCAGTATACCCAAGGAACAAGACGCCTAGTCGTCCGCGCGTATTCTTCGTATGCTGGCCCGAAGGCTGCCTCCAGAGCGGTCTCCTCAACGTGGATACGATAGATCACGGCGACGAGGTAGGGCAGAACACTGGATGCCAGCGTCCACCAGTTGGCAAACGCCAGCCCGATGCCTAAGTGGGCAATCAGAGAGCCGGCGTATGCGGGATGCCGAAGTCGCGAATACGGCCCGCTCCGGACGAGTATGTGACCTTCTTGAATCTGTACGCGACCAGTGAACAGTTTCCCCAAGGTGTAAATGGCCTTCCATCGAATGGTGATACCAGCCAATACAAGGCCTAAACCGGACACCTGGACACCAGCACTCGCACCGTCGATGCCTCCTACGCCCAGGAAGCCGACAAGCATGCCGACCAACTGAATGCCATGCGCCACATCCCAGGCTCGAGATGATCCCTTGTCCCAGCTGCGTGATGGAGCCGTGGAACGCCGACGGAGATAGGAGATCTCGATCAGCCACCAGCCACCCAAGACTGCCGTCACAACCCAAGCGCTGAGCATGCTGTGACTCCGCATCTTCGTCTTGTCTTTTCGACCCGCGCACCTACCGGCCTAACACTAAGCCGCTCAGCCGCGAGCGGCGCTCGCGATGGCCTCGAATCGCACGAGTGCGCACGCGCCGCTCGTCGGATGCAACGGCCTGTTGGCCCCCGCTCGATGTTGAGCATTCCACCTATCTATTCCTTGACGCAACCGAGCGCTGCGAGCACCTCGCGTACGAAAGCCGCGTGATCCCACGCGTCCGCGTATCGCGTCAGCCCCAGACGCACTATCACCGTCTCGCAAGAGGGAACGACGGTCACGAACTGCCCCTCGTGTCCGACCGCGTGAAAAGCGTCGTTAGGCAAACTCCCGTCCGTCGCGCGATACTCGTCCGGAACATCCAACCAGAAATGGGCTCCATAACGCCTGCGGGGATCTGCCGGTGCCGGTGACCGCGTGTACGTCACCCATCCTTCCGGCAGGATGCGCTGGCCATCCCACACACCATCCTGCAAATACAGGATGCCGAAGCGCGCCCAATCGCGTGCCGTCGCATACATGAAGGAGGAACCCACAAATGTGCCGGTCGCGTCAGTTTCCAGTAAGGCGCCCGACATCCCGATGCGGTCGAACAGCGCGCGGCGCGGGAACCCCAGATACTCGCGATCATCCGTCAGCACATTGCGCATGATACGAGCGATGATGTTGCTGGTGCCGCTCGAATAGTGCCATTTCGTCCCGGGCGTGGCCACCAGCTCCTTGTTCGCCGCATATGTCGTCATGTCGGCGACGCCCAGAAGCATATGCATGAGGTCGAGCATGGGATTCGCCATATCTTCATCGAACCTCAAACCGCTGCTCATCCGCAACAGCTGGTCCAGAGTGATTTGGCCGCGCGGATCACCCGGCTTCTGCCATTCGGGTATCGGCACGGGTCCGCCCATCGCAAGCCGACCCTCCTTCACGAGAACGCCGGCAAGTGCGTTCATGACGCCTTTTGTCATCGACCAACCGATCGACGGTGTGTCCGGTCCGTTCCCGGCGGAGTACCGCTCGCCGACGATACGTCCCTTGTGCACGATGACCACGGCCCGTGTCCGCCGCTGGCGATGAGGATTCGGTTCCGCAAACGCGTGATCGAGCACGGTCTCCAGCCGCTCGCGGTAGACATTGTCGGATGCAGCAGGAAGAGACGCAGAAACTGCTGGCGAACGAGCTCCGGCGTCCATTGAGCGCTCTGGGTTGTCTCCAGGCAAGCTCTGCCTCGTCTTCCCGTCAAAGACGAGCGCGCAGCCCAGGCTTTCGCGATACACCGCCTGGCGTCTGACGAGGCCCAGCGCGCTCGCCGTCACAGATTTCGTGATTCGATCGATGGAGACGTCGACGTACCGCAGCATCGCGAGATCGTCGACCTCGAGATCCGCGAGAACCTCCTGCGGATTGCGCCGCGACACGAACACGCCCGAACAAAGCATTTTCGCCTTGTATGCCACGCCGATCGAAGCCACCCGCACCGCGTAATCCAGATCAAGGGCAAGGGCCACTAGGAGGCCGAGACCGAGCGCAGTGATCAGCAAACGTCGCTTCTTGTGGCGTGCCATCCTCAGACGTCCGATAACCGATTCAAGGGGCTGACAAGGCTGTAGAAAAAGTCAGAACAGCCTCTCGGAAAGCTTGTCTTCCCCCAAAAGAGGCAATCGATTTTGGCGAAATTGGGCATTCCGTGAAAGTCGAATCGCGTTTTTCTACAGCCTCAACGCCCGGCATCAGCCGCGGCGCGCTTGTTGCACCGACGGCTGGATGCCCATGTTCGCTTGCTCTACCGTCGTCCCTCGGTCGGTGGAGACTGAGTCTGGCCGCGGGACATAAGGTCAATCAGCGCTTTGCCAACCGCGACGACCGGCCCTGTCACATCACCCTCTGGGAGATATACCCAACCTTGCTCCATGCGAAGGAAGAACAACCCTACCTCTCGATAGCCGCCGTTGGCCGTGCGTGCGCGCGGATCCGTCTCAGCCGGCCACGCGCCAGCGACGACGTAGCGAAGTCCCGGTCCGTCCTTGCCGACTCCAACGATTCGAACCCGTCCGCCCTGCATGTCGCGCAGCAGCATCTGTCGCATGGCCTCCTCCGCGGTTGAGCACCCCGGCTCCCCACGAAGGGTGCCCAACTTCTGGGCCGCGTCGCACATCGACACGAGAGCGAAGGTCACCGCCAAGACTCCAAGGCGCTAAAAGTTTTAGTCCTTTGTTTTTTGGCGTCTTAGAGTCTTGGCGTCTTGGCGGTAAGTTTTGGTTGCGGCTATGCTGCCTCGAATGGTTCCTGGTTTCTGTTCTTATAGCGCGGACCTGATGCGGCGCGCGGCGCGCCGGCAGGCATTTTCGAAAATTGTCATGTCCTCATCGGTGTGCTCTGCGGATACGGCGCCGTGGCCATGTACGAGATAGACGTTTTCCAGTAGCAGCGCCAGTTGAAGCACATTCTTCGCCAACTCGACATCGCATAACGAAGGATCGAACAACTGTTCGGGTTTGTCGAAGCCGGCGTCCTCCCGATAAGGGAAGTGCACATAGGCCAGCGAACTGCCCGGCACCACGTCGTTGCCATTACCGCTGCAGCGCGCGTATATACCCTCGTTTAGGAAGGCCGACTCCATGGCCTGCCGCATCCTCTCTCCCTGGATGGCCAGGCGAGGATAGATCTCCGCCTCATGTTCTACTAAATGCTGCAGCGCGGTCCTGGCAGCGAGCATCGAGGCGGGGTGGGCAGAAAAGGTGCCGCCGGAAAACTTGACGCGCCCGCCGGCGGAACGTCCAGCCAACCGCAACACATCCGCGCGGCCCGCCACTGCCGCCACCGGCATGCCACCGCCTATAATCTTGCCGAAGACGCTCAGATCCGGTGTCACGCCATACATTGCCCCCAGATTGCCGGCGCGAAAGCGAAAACCGCTGATGACCTCATCTAAGATCAGCAGGGTGCCATGTTGCAACGTCAGCTCGCGCGCAGTCTGAATGAACTCGCGCGTCGCGGCTATGAGCCCGCCGGTGCCGATAAAAGGCTCGAGGATGAAACATGCCAGCCGTTCACCGTGTTTGCGGAAGCTCTCCCGCAGCCCATCGGTATCGTTGAAACCCGTGATGGCCACCTCGCCTGAGAGACTGGAGGGGAGCCCCTCGCTGTCGAGCTGCAGAAAACCCTTGCCGTTGCCGTCATGGAAGCTAACGCCCTTCAACCCCCAGGGCTGTCCCCCATGCCAGCCGCCGCCGATCTTGAGCACCTGGGATCGTCCGGTGAAGGAACGTGCGAGCATAATGGCGTACATGGTTGCGAGCGATCCACTGGTGGTAAAGCGCACGCGCTCGGCGCCTGTGCGACTGCAAAGGATCGCGGCTGTTTCCGCTTGCAGCCGATCGGTGAATCCCGTCTGCAGCCCGAAACCGGCGGCGAAGGCGCGTGCCAGAACTTCCGTCACGACCGGAGGATTGTGCCCGAGCAGATTGCCCAGGTGACCCTGCCAGAAGTCGAGAATGTCGTGGCCGTCCTCGTCCCTGACGTACGCCCCGCGGGCGGAAACGACGCGCGGTGGGAATGGCTGCATGAGCCGGAGCTGATGGCTGCCGCCATCCACGAGGTAGTGCTTCGCCAGTTCGTTGACTGCTCCGGATTTTGGTGAGAAACGAGCATAAGCTTCACGCAGGTCCGCCAACAAGCGGCTGTGATTCCTCCTCCCCATCATTCCTCCTGGAGTGCCATTCGAATAAGACTAAGTTCGGGACGCAGCCGTTTCCGGGCCGCCGGAAACCGCCGAGCGTTCGCGGTGCGCATCTGTCCCCATCATTTCCTTTACTGCCGCTGCCAGGCGGCGGATGCCCTCTTCGATGCGAGCTACAGGCATGCTTGAATAGCTGAGCCGCAGAGTATTCTCCTTGTTTCCCTTGGGATAGAACCCGCCACCCGGAACAAAAGCGACATCCCGCTCCAGGGAACGGCGCAAGAGCTCTCTCGCATCCAGGTGCGGCGGCAGTTCCACCCACAGGAACAGGCCTCCCGAAGGGCGCGAAAAACGGACACTCTTCGGCATTTCCCTCTCCAACGCCCGAAGCATGGCGTCGCGCCGCTCACGGTAGACCGTGCGCATGCGCGCGAGGTTCTTGTCGATGTCAAACATATCAAGATAGGCAGCAATCTGCATCTGGCAGAGCGTAGAGGTGTGCAGATCGCTCCCCTGTTTGAGGATGACGTATTTCTCATAAAGAGGGCTGCTGGCGGTCAGCCATCCGATGCGCATGCCCGGGCTCAGGATTTTGGAGAAGGTCGAAATATAAACAACATGCCCTTTCGTGTCGAACGATTTGATCGGGGGCAAAGGCAATCCTTCAAAACGAAGCTCACCGTAGGTGTTATCCTCGACCACTGCGACCGAATACTTCATTACCACCTCGGCGAAACGCCGGCGTCGTTCGAGAGACCAGGTCGTCCCTGTCGGATTCTGGAAATTGGGAACGACATAGATCAGCTTGATCCGATCGCAGTTCTCCAGACGCCTCTCCAAGGCATCCACATCCATCCCTTCTTCGTCCGTGGGTACCTCAACCCAGC
>Ga0187878_1002253_pt1 | contig 17447 bp, 14 predicted proteins | sample June2016WEW_17_1_FD_132979 | JGI IMG/M metagenome (GOLD analysis project Ga0187878, IMG submission 132979) | Peatland microbial communities from SPRUCE experiment site at the Marcell Experimental Forest, Minnesota, USA - June2016WEW_17_150 | ecosystem: Environmental > Terrestrial > Soil >...
GACATAGACCTCGCGCACAGCCATTTGGGCGTCGACAAACTCTCGCGCGTCGGTCACCTGTTGCAGGGTTTCGATGGGGTGGTGAAGCTGTTGGCTCTCGAGGATCCGGACTTCCTCGCTGAGAATAGGGTATCCCAAGCGAATCCGCATGAGGAAGCGATCCAGCTGAGCCTCGGGCAATGGAAAGGTCCCCTCGTACTCAATGGGGTTTTGAGTCGCTAGGACCAGGAAGGGTTCCGGCAGGCGGTGGGTGACGCCGTCCACCGTCACCTGACGTTCATCCATGGCCTCAAGCAAAGCGGCCTGGGTCTTCGGCGTGGCACGATTGATCTCATCGGCCAGGACAATCTGGGCCAGGATCGGTCCGGAGCGAAACTCGAACTCACGAGACTGCTGGTTAAAGATCGAAACGCCGGTGACATCGCTGGGAAGCATGTCTGGCGTGAACTGGATACGGCTGAAGGAGCCTCCCAGGGAGACTGCCAAGCTCCTAGCAAGCATCGTCTTGCCTACGCCCGGCACGTCCTCAATGAGCAGATGGCCTTGCGACAGCATCCCGATCAAGGCCAACTCCACCTCCGTGCGCTTGCCGATAATGACCCTTCCAACGTTTTCAACGAGGCGATCAGCGATCGGCTGGATGCGTTCGAGCATCTCTCATCCCACGATGAAAGCCAAATAGGCGAGCCCGACCCATGCGTACCGAAGGATTGACCGCCTCGCTTGGCGGGCCGCCTGCAGAAGTCCGGCCAATATCATACCGGATGCGAGGCGAGTGATCCCCAGAGGCTCGCGGAAGGTCGAGAACGGAGCCAACGCGAGGGCCAGCGCGGAAGCAAAAAGAAACAGGGATTCCAAGGTAGCCTGCTTCCGGAGCCACTGTCTCAGGGGGGAGAGGATCCCCCACACGGCTGGCACGAGAATGCCGGGAGCGTAGACGGCGGCCAACACTGCCAGGACCAGGGAGCCGGACTGCCCTGCCCGCAAGAGTCCGAGGAAAGGCACGAGTTCAAAGGGCGTCCCCTGGGCCCCCCCGCTCCCGATTCCGAATGATCCGAAGACCAGGTAGAGCCAGACCTGGAAAACCGCAAAAGGGACGGCTGGCAAGAGCCGTCGCAGAAACGCCCTCGATTGGCCTGTGGCGACCCATCCCCATATTGCCCACGCCAGAAGGAAGACCAAGGTTGTTTCCTTCGCAAAGGCGGCAAGGGCAAACAGAAGACCCGAACCCGCGGGCAGGCCTCGGTCGTCCAAGAGGACAGCCAGGGCGACCAGGGCGAATGCCAGTGGCTCGCTCAGATCGGTGCGCAGGCTGCCGAGCAGGCCCACCCAGAGGCCAAAGGGGATCGAGTGCCACGGGCTCGCACCTCGATTCCGAAGCAGTTCCGAGGTCAGCAGTGTGGCCACCGCCACGGAGACCAGGTTTATCCCCAGAAGTGCCCAGGGGAGAATCGTGGGGTTTGCGCCCGACACGACCCGGGCCAGCAAGGGATAGAGAATCCGCTGGTAGCGGTAGGCGGGGACGTCCAGCCGCGAGGCCACGAACTGCGGCCGAGGGTCGAGCGCGATGAAATAGTTGAATTGGCCGTCGTATCCTTCGCTGCCATTCGCCTGACCGAGAGCGTACCGGCTGCCCAGGTCGGCGAACACCCTCGGGTCCCAATTCGCTCGAGAAAGAACCCAGACGGCATACCCCGCGCTCAGAAGCAAGACCAGGAAGGCCGGGAGGACCCGCGCGGCGAACCGGCCGGGGATGAGGCTCGGCTGGGCCGACCTCGCAGAGCTAGCCATGCCCAGCCTCCCTGCGCCGGAATCGCCCTCTCAGCCCCAGGCCAGCCAGGGCTGCCAACGTCGCGGCCGACAGCAACGCTCCCCCCCAGAAAGACCAGGGTCGATAACGGAATTCCACCTGGTGATCACCCGGAGGGACCTGGACCGCGCGGAAGGCGTAATCGGCCCGCAAGAGAGGGGCCCAGGCCCCGTCGAGAGTTACCTGCCACCCTGGGTAGTAGGCGTCGGAAAGGACCAGATAGCCCGTGCCCTGGGAGTGGATCCAGAGCTGGAGGGCATCCCCCCCCTGGGTCGCGATCTTTTCCACCTGGGGGGGCTGGGCACACTGCGGTGCTGCCTTGCCCTTTCCAACCTCCAGGATCACCTCTCGGAAGGGATCGAAGCCGGGGGAAAGGACGGCCTGTAGGGCCTGCCCCCCCTCCACAACCCATTGAGCAGAGCAAACGCCCCAGGCCCGCTCCGGTTCCGTACCCACCTTCTTCCATCCGCCGGAGTCGAGTAGCAGACCGACGTCCATCATGGCCCAGAGTTTCTGCTGCGCCGCTGGTTGGAGCCTTTCGGTCTCAGCCAGCAATTCCGATGTCCTGGCTGGAACCAGAGGATCGAAATTGTTGGCCGATGAAATCCCGTCGATCAGCGACACATTCGGTAATTCGCTTTCCCGAACTTGCATCCAGTCCGAGGTGCCCTGAAAAGTGTCAAATCGGAAGAAACGCTCATACATAGTTTGATACGCGGCTTGGGAGAGCAGATAGTATCGATGTCCCCCAAGTTCGCTGGCGAGCGTGAGAGCGGACGGGTTGGCCGCTGAATACAGGCGCGAGCTCGTGGAAGGCACCAATCCGTAGTCGGCCCAAACTAGGTCAGCGGAGATCAGAAGGATAGCAACCATGCTCCCGATGGGGAGGAGAGGCGACCGGGGGTCCTGGGGGCGAACCGGATCGCCCTCCTTCCGCACCGCGAGAAGCCAGAGCAGGCAGGAGGCAGCCCCCAGAACTCCAAGCCGAAAGAAGGCGGTGATGAGGGTCGACCTCACCGGAGTGATCGCCGCGGCTGCCGCGCAGCCGAGGAGGACGGCAATCGAAGTAACGAGCAGCCTCCGGGCCCAGACGGCGCGGGGGCCCTCCGCACGCCGCCAGGCCATGGCACCTTCCCCGGAGAGCAGCGCCAGGGCAAACACGGCCCAGATCATCATGCGGGTTGGTGCTTGGAACAGATTGAAGGTGGGCACCCACCGAAACAGGAGAAGAAACACTGGGGATTGTTGGCCTATGGCGAGGACCAGGCTAACCGGGAGCAGGAGGGCAAGGAAGCCGTGGGGCAGGTCAGCGACTCGACATGGAGAGCCCAGGCGTCTCTTCCACCACCCGACCAGGGCGTACCCAGCAAGCAGGCACGGCAACACCCCGATGTAGATTGCATCCTCCCAGTAGTTGCCATATCCCCAGTAGTCCCCGTTCACCGGGTTTCCAAACAGGTTGGGCATCAAGAGAGTGAGAAGGTGCCAGGGCCAGAACGAGTAGGTCAATCCAATCGAAACGTCGATTCCCCCTGCTCGCTGTGATTGGAGCAGGTACTCGAAAGTAGGGAGCAACTGCGCGGCGGAAAGAAGTACGGCCAGGCCGGAACCAAGCGCCAGACGACCGAGGGCATTCGCGCGTCGGCTCCAGCTCCATCTTGGCTCCAGCGATCTGGCCGTGATCCACCCGGCCAGCAGGAGCCAGGTGTACCAGGTCGTCTGCAGGTGGCCAGCGAGGATCTGCAGGGCAAGGAGCACACCGAGGATGGTCGCACTCCCCTGTTCCTCGCGCACCAGCCTCTCTCCTGCCAGGATGATCCACGGAAGCCAAGCTAGCGCGGCGTTAATGCTCAGGAATCCCGCCCGAGCCACGGGGTACGCCGAGAGCGCGAAGGCCAATCCTGCAACGGCCTGTCCAAAAGAATCGATGCCGAGCCGCCGGGCGAGCCTAATCATCCCCCACCCGCCCAGGACGATGTGAGCTGCCAGGAGCCAGCCTTGAGCGTGGTCCAGCGGGAGCACGAACAATAGCCAATTGGGGGGATACAGCAAGGCCGATTGCGCGTTTGCCAAAAGTGGTGCACCCATCCCCAGATAGGGGTCCCACAAGGGCAGCTCCCCTTGGGCCACCAGCTGGCGAGCGAGGAATCGCCATGGGTAGAACTGGAGAAGCGGGACGCCCCAAAAGATGACCTGGCCGGCGAAGAGAAGGCGCCAGAAAAGGAGCATGGCAGCGGCCAGTACAACCAAGAGAGGAAGCTTAGAGATGAGGGTTTCTCTATGCATGGGTTAGGGCGAGCTGCCTCGCGGATCGGCACAGTCCGTCCCGTCAGAGCGAGAGACTGCCTCTACGGGCCGGAGGCCGCCTTCACCTGATACACTTGCCAGTCGGAGGCTTGGAACCGCAAAGTGAGACCGCTCAGACGGGCGAGATCGTTTTCCAGTGATTGCGACCGCTCGGATGGCCCAAGGATAACCCAACCGGCGCTGGTCTTGTCAAGAATCTCCTGGCGGATGGAGTCCGTGCTCCCCGGGGCGAAGAAGGCGTTGACGGACTGGAGCTTCTCTTGGAGATAAAGGGTTTCCGGCCCGTGCCCAATGTAGGGGATGAGATCAGTGTAGGCCGGCACAGCATTTCCTGTGTCAAAAGAGCAAAGGACCACGCTCCTTGGGTCGGCATTCTGATCGAGCCAGTTCAAGATGCCTACCTCGGACGCCGGAAGGAATCCTGGGGAGGCAGGTTGCAGCGCGTTGCGGATCGACCCGACATACACGAGAACGGTGGCAGGAAGGCTCAGGGTCACGAGGAGAATCCGCAATAGCCTGGGGAACCCACGCGGCATACGCGGTTCGAGAAACTCATAGCCTCCCAGCGCCAGGGCCAGTAGGGCGACGAAAAAACCGTCCGCCAGTCGACGCTGAAGATTGATCGGGAAGTAGACCAGCGCCGGAAAAACCAGAAGCCAACCAACGAGCAGGACTCCACCCGCCTCCCTGCGGCGCACCACGGCGAAGAACCCAGGAATGGCAAACAAGAGAAGCAGGCCGTAGGAAATCAAGTACTCCACCGCCGGAGGAGAGGGCAGGAGATTCTGTGAGGTCCATTGACGCAGGACGGGATCCAAATTGAACGCGGCCGCTGAGTAGACCACGGGTACAAAGGACAAACTCACGGCACGGGCCGCGTGGCCGAAGGCGAGCTGCAATTGAGATGGCCGGGCCCGCAGCCAGGAGGAGCCCGGTGTCAGTCTCCGGCCTCGAAGGCCAATGCGATCTGCGATCGCAATCAGCGCCACGTAGGCAGCCATGACCGCCCAGGCGATGGGCACGGTCAGTGGCTGAAAAAGCCAAGCGCCCAGCAGTGCCGCTCCGGCTTTCCAGCCCCCGCCGCGGTCTGCCGATAGCGCGCCCCGCAGAAAGAAGATGAGGCTGAGCAAAAGGAGCGCATGGGCCGCTGCCAGATGAGGGGCGGTGAAAGCTTCGAGAAAGCCGAAGGACTCGGGGGAGTAGAACTCGAGCGGCATGCTGGTCCAGGAGGTCATGCTTCCTGACGCGAACTGAACCCAGCCCAATCCTCCCCCCAGGGTGGCCAAAAGGAGGCCTAGCCTTCGAAGCGAAATGTCCGCCACGAACATCGCCAGAAACCGATAGGTCACAAAAATCATTCCTGCGGCGGCGGCCAGTCGCGCTAGGTGGAAGAGGGCGATGAGTTGCAGGTGAAGGGCGGGAGGTGCGGCCAGTTTGCCCAGCAGCAGGTAGGGGAGATAGATCAGGGCGCCGCGCTGAGGCTCGCTGGTGTACGCCAGCCGATATAGCCAGGCACCGTCTGAACCCTGCCGCATCTTGGCGATATAGGAGTTGCCATCCTCCACGCCAACGAGGAACCCAGAGAATCGCCACTGGGTGCCCTCCCGGGAGAATCCAAGAGCATAGGGCAGCAGCAAAAGGAAGAGCGCGATGATCGTGAAGATCGTGACCCAGCGCCACTCGCGACGGCTCACCTGACCCATCGCTGTGCTCCCAAATAGGCCAGGATGGTTAGAGCGGTGATCCCGAGGCCGATCCAGAGGGTCGGCGGTGAAAACTCCCAATCCACCTCATGCGGCCCCGGAGCGAGCGGCAGGCCGCGAAACCAGCCCGCGATCTGCTCAATGTTCTCCTGCACTCCATCCACGTGGGCGACCCAGCCTGGATAGTAGGCTTCGCTTAGAATCAGCCAGCCCGGACCCGTGGCGCTCATCTCCAATTGGTTGGGTGTATTCCGAAACAGGATCACGGGGCGATCGGCCAAGGGCACATCCCACCGGTCCTTGGAGGCGGCGACCCAGGCTCGCGGAAGTTCAAGCTCGTTCCGGTAAATATACCTTTCCTCTGATATTTCCTGAAGCCGCAGGCCCTCGACCTGAATGGGAAAGGCGGTCACAACGTACCGCACGTTGAGCTCCCCGAGCCGAAATGGGTCCGGGATGGCCTGCGAGTTGTCTCGATCGGGATCGCCGCTGGAGAAGGGGGGCAGGGTCACGCTGTACCCTGTGCTCGCCACCCCCGAGGCCTGGGACACCACTTCAACGGTTGATCGGAGTTGAAGAGGATCGATTCCATCCACAAGCTGAAGCCCCTTCTGGGCCGCGCTTGGCTGAGGAAGGCTGTACGAAGGCGAGTAGGTACGAAAAGGGCCCGGGTTCTGGTCCATTCCACCCCGGAGCGCCTGGGCCGTCTCTGGGGCGGTGGGAGCAGGTCGAACATCCAGAAAGGAGACATCCACCCGCGCCAAGTCCAGAATCCCCAGGAGGGCAAGGAGCGTCAAGGCGACCGGTCCTCGGAGTCCGAAGGCGGATCGCGCGAGAATCACCAGGCCGAGTCCAAGGGCAACCAGTCCGGTGACCCAGTCTGCCCGCGCGGGCTGAAAGAGGGAGAATCCAACCAAGCCGAGGCCCGCGCCCATCAGAACAGCGCCGACCACCCCACCCAGCCTCTGAGGATGGTGCCCATCCGCCGATTGCCAGACCTCCACTCCTCTGGCTGCCATCAGGGCCAGCGCCAAATCGGCCAAGAACAGGAACCGGGCGGGGACTCGCAAGAGGCTCAGGCCGGGCAGAATGTGGGTCACCAGGGGAAAGAGGGGCGTGTTCTCTCCCAGCGCCATGACCAGGGCTCCCAGAAAAACCCCGGGCCAGAACCAACCCGATTTCTTTCCGGCGACTGAGAACAGTGCGAGGGCAAGAATGGCCAGCCCGGGATAGGTGACCCATTCGGCGAATCCACCGAGGTTGGGAAGGACTAGGCCGGCTAGGTATCTCAGGGGGAGTGAGTAGGCGGACGATTCGCTGGGGCCCAGGCTGACCCTTGTCGAGAGTGATACGAACTGAATCAGCGGAAGAGCAAGACACGCCGCGAGACCGGCAGCCGTCAAGGCAGCAAGGCCTCCGGCCGACAGCACGAACCGCGCAGATTTTCGTGAGCTCCATGCGGTCCGCAGCCCATAGGCGAGAGCCAGCAGGCCAGCGGGGTAGGCCCAGCGCGAGTCCACCAGGAAGATGATGCCGAGGAGCAGGCCCGCCGTGGCCATTTTGCGGTAGGACTGGAGTTGCACGGCCCGCCGAAGGGCAATCAGCAGCCAGGGAGTCCAACACACGGCCAGGACCAGAGTGAGGTGGCCCGAGCCCACGTGTGCGGTTAGCTCGGGCATTCCACCAAAGGCGATCCCTGCGATCAGGCTGGAGCTGACCGCCAACCCCTCCTCCCTTGCCAAGCGGAAAGCTCCGACGCCAGCCCACACGAGATGGAGATAGAAGAGCAGATTGAAGGCGAAGGGCAGGGGGAGAAAAATGGCAAGCCAGAGGAGTGGATACCACAATCCCGAGAGGGGGTCGGCGGCGAAGGGAGTTCCAGCCAGGATCTGAGGGTTCCAAAGCGGCACCTGGCCCCAGGAGAACAATGAACTGCGCAGAAGAATGGCGTTGGGCCAGTGAGTGATCGCGAGATCCGTGAACGGACTTCCTGGGGGATAGGCGAGACTGTTGGGATGAAGGGTGAGAGGCAAGAGCCACAGTGCGGGGAGCACCAGAAAGAGCCAGAACGGGGACCGCAGCCTGCTCATGGACCGGCCTGTAGGCGCGTCGCGTAGACTGTCACGGTCTGGCTACTGAAGACGCTGGTCAGACCGGAGGCCAGAAGGGGGCCGAGCTTTCTTTCCCGGGGGCCATAGAAGATATAGTTGATTCTTTGTTCCCGCACAAACGCTCCCTGGTCATCCTCGCTCATACGAGTGAAGAACGCTTCGACGTTCTGGCGCATCTCTGCGGCGTGCGGAGTCTCAAACGGGTGGCCGTAGAGGACCTTCATGCCCGTGCGGCCTGGAATGAAACTGCCCATCTCCGGGGAGGCGACCACTACCGCCTCCGGATTGGCCCTGGATTCCAGGAATTCAAGCGCGTGGCTTTCGTCCCGGGTCAGGTAGAGAGAGGGATCATGCGCGATCACTCCGTGTGAGAGCGCGGCTAGGACGATGAGATTACTTGGGATCAGGAGGGCGAATGCGCCGGTCAGGCGAAGGGAGGGGAATCGGCTGGACCTGATCCAGCCTGCCAAGACCGGTCCCGCAAGCCCTGCCAGTGGAAAGAACCATCCCCCCATCAGCCTGCGCTGAAGCGCGAATGGAAGGTAAATCAGGAAAGCCGTCAGGATGGCCCAAAGACCGAGTATGAGCAAGTTGCTATCCGTCCCTTGCAAAGCACCATCCGCCTGCCAGCGTCTCAGCAGGGCGACGATTCCGATTCCCGCAAGCAGCCCGGGAAGTCCAAGGGCCAGAGCCACGTCCCAAGGCGCAGGCGTCGGTGTCTGGTTCTGTGCGGCCCAAATTGCAAGTTGAGGTTGGTGGCTCGTCGCCCAGGCGTAGTAGGCAGCCCAAGGTGCGGATCCCAGTGCGGCCGCCGTGAGGCCTAGGCATGATTCCCGAGCCCTTGAAGCGTCGCCGAACTGGAATTGAAGCAGGGACCAAACGGCGAGCGCCAACCCGGCGGGCAGGATCATAAAGGGTTGCAGCGAGGCCAGCGCGAAGCTGAGCGCCGCAATGGTGACGGCTTTGCCCAACCCGCGCCACTCGGGGAAGAGTGCCACGAGCATCACCACCCAGAGCAACAAGGCCAGCGCAAGGGGAAAGTGCGCGCTCGACAGGATGGCCAAGAAGGGAACATACTCTGCCACCCAAAGGTCCGCGGGAAAAGCTCCCAGAGGGACGGCGATCCAGCCCAAGCCTGAGCCGAGGGCCGTCATCCACCATGCAATCCGGCACTCCCGCGGGCCGAGACCAATGCGATTGTAGAAGACCCAGGCCGTATAGAGGAGAAGGGCACCCGCCAGAATTCGACTGGCGTGATAGGTCACCAGGAGCGGGAGGTGAAGGGTGCGGGCAAGATGCCCTAAGAGCAGGAAATAGCTGAAAAGGAACGTGCCTGGCCCTGGGTCGGCTGTGAAAGGAAGGGTGAACAGCCAAGATCCCTGCCAACCCTCGCGCATCTTGGCAAGGTAGCTCAGCCCGTCCAGCGGGTTGATCAGGAATCCCGCAAACTGATAGAGGGCCCCTGAGGACCGCGCAGCCCAGAGGTACGGAGCCGCACTGAACAAAGCCAGGAGGACCGACGCTACGATCAGACTTGCACCTCGCCTTGGGCGCATGGTCTAATTGTAGCCAGAGAAGCAGCACTGGGCAAAGCCGCAATTCGGATTGAGTTCCGTCTCGCAGATCCCGGTTTGGGGCTCCCGGCACCCCGGGGACGGCTTTCCAAGGGATCCGAGTTGAGAAAGACGGCGGACCAGACTCCAGGCTCTTCCAAGCCGGAGCGGAGGATAACCCATGCCCAAATACGCCGCAGCTATTGATCAAGGAACCACCAGCACCCGCTTCATGGTTTTCAACCATTCCGGACAGGTGATCGCCTCGGCGCAGAAGGAGCATGAGCAGATCTACCCAAAGCCCGGGTGGGTCGAGCACGCTCCGCTCGAGATCTGGCAGCGGACGCGTGAGGTCATTCGCCTGGGGCTTGAAAAAGGGGGAGTCTCCCCCAGCGATATTGCAGGGGTGGGGATCACAAACCAAAGGGAGACGACGGTCATCTGGAACCGACGCACAGGCCAACCCTATGGGAATGCGATCGTCTGGCAGGACACACGCACGGATGTGATCTGCAATGAGCTCGCGCGAGACGGCGGCCAAGAGCGCTTCCGGGCGAAGACAGGCCTGCCCCTCGCAACCTATTTCTCCGCGCCCAAGATCAAGTGGATGTTGGACGCCATACCCGGCTTGCGGGCGGATGCGGAGAAGGGTGAGGCCCTCTTTGGGAATATCGACAGCTGGCTGATTTGGTGGCTGACCGGGGGGCCGAGCGGGGGGGTACACGTTACGGATGTCACCAATGCCAGCCGGACCCTCCTGATGGACCTGGCTCGCCTGGATTGGGACGAGGGAATTCTGGGTGCGTTCCAAATCCCTCGTGCGATGTTGCCTCAAATTCGTGCCTCCTCCGACCCCCAGTTCTATGGGATGACTCAGGTGGATGGTCCGCTGGCTGCGGCCATCCCGGTTTGCGGCGATCTGGGTGATCAACAAGCCGCCCTGGTCGGTCAGACCTGCTTCGATTCGGGAGAAGCCAAGAGTACGTACGGCACGGGCTGTTTCATGCTGCTCAACACGGGCGCCCGGCCCGTTGCCTCGAGAAGTGGGCTGATCACAACGGTCGCCTACCAACTGGGTGATTCGCCTGCAGTGTATTGCTTGGAGGGATCCATCGCGATCACGGGAGCCCTGGTGCAGTGGTTGCGGGACAATTTGGGCATCATCGAGAAATCCTCCGACATCGAGGAGCTGGCCGGATCCGTCGAGGACAATGGAGGGATCTATTTCGTGCCTGCTTTTTCAGGATTGTTCGCGCCCCGCTGGCGATCGGATGCCCGTGGAGTGATTGTGGGTCTCACCCGCTACGTCAACCGCGGGCACATCGCCCGTGCCGCCCTTGAGGCGACGGCCTACCAAATCCGCGAGGTGCGGGATGCCATGGAAAAGGACTCTGGGGTGAAGCTCACGACCCTGAAGGTCGATGGCGGAATGGTCGTGAACAACCTGCTCATGCAGTTCCAGGCAGACCTGCTTGGGGTGCGGGTAGTTCGTCCCAGGGTTGCGGAGACGACCAGCCTGGGCGCGGCCTATGCGGCCGGTCTGGCTACGGGCTTCTGGCGGGAACTGGAAGACCTGCGGAGGAACTGGGGAAAAGATCGGGAGTGGACCCCGAAAATGGAACCGGGTGAGCGGGAACAACTTTATGCCGGGTGGAACAAAGCGGTTGAGCGAACATACAACTGGGTGGGGTCCTAAGAGCCCTTGTCCAAGGGATCTTTTGCCTTCGAGTTGATCGGGGGCGAAAGGTTTCGTCCTGCTCTAGTTCCTCTGCATCTCCTGCAGAGTCTGGATGCGAAGGCCAGTCCGGGGCGGCACGGGTCTTCCCCGCGCCTCATGAGTTCCTAGGATGACCCCCTCCGCCTAGCCGGGAGCGACCCGCAGGGCGTGGGCTCATGGCAGCCAGGATCCTACAGTGCCGTCTCACCGCCGCTGAGGAAGAAGATCTCTCCGGTCGCAAAAGCGGACTCTTCACTTGCCAGATAGACAGCCAGAGGCCCGATCTCCTCAGGTCGACCGACGCGGCGCAGAGGGATCCGCCGCACGATTTTGGGCCCGATGGACGGATCGTCAAGCGCGACCGCGTTCATCTCCGTTCGGAAGTACCCCGGAGCAATGGCGTTCACGCGAACCCCAAACCTTGCCAGCTCTAGGGCGAGGGTCTTGGTCAAAGCGATCACTCCCCCTTTGCTGGCGGCATAGGCCCCCAGACCCGGCGGCCCCTTGACCCCCGCGACCGAGGCGATGTTGATAATGTTTCCGGCACCTTGGTTCATCATGAGCCGGCCCACCTCGCGACAGGCATAGAAGGTGCCATTCAGGTTGGTTTCGAGAATCCAATTCCATGTCTCATCGGGGGTGTCGACCAGCCTTTGTGTCCAACCCACCCCTGCGCTGTTCACCAGGAGGTCGATATGGCCCAAGGAGGTCAGCGCTGCGCCGACCATATCCTTCACAGATCCACTTTGGCGAACGTCCGCTTCCAGCGGGAAGGCCTTTTGACCGAGGGACCGTATTGACTCGGCAACCTCCTCGAGCTGCGGCTGTGTGCGACTCGCGATCGCCACATCCGCTCCCTCGGCGGCAAATGCCAGAGCGATGGCCCGACCCAAGCCGCGTCCTCCTCCGATGACAAGCGCTTGTTTTCCCGAAAGACGTCCCATGGCGTGCCTCCCGAGCCGTTCCTGTCTGGCTCCGCGTTAGGATTCTAGTCCCTGGATGGAGATCGAGGAGTCTCCGAAGCCGACGTGGTACTGGGCGCCGGCGGACTCCTGGGGATCAAGTTTCCCAGCTTTAGGCCCATCGACAAGGCACCCAGGGGCAGGAGATTGCGCTTCTGGACCAAGAGGATGCCGGCCACGGCGACCCCGATTCCGAGGTATTGGATTGTGCTGAGATTCTCGCTCAGCACAAGCCGGGCGAACAATGCCGTGGCGAACGGGGAGAGGCCCAGCATTACATTCATCTCGATTGCCGACAGTCTCTGCAAGGCGTGGTTGTAAAGCAGATAGGCCAGGGCCGTACTGGCTGTGGCGAGCCAGAGCACAATTGCCAGCAGAGGAAGGGAGAGGGAGGGGATCCCCTCCAAAGGGAATAACGGCGCAGATCAGCGCCCCTCCACCGAAGCCGAGGGGGATGGCGGTGAGGGCGAGCGAATCGATCCTCTGACTGCGTGCGAGCTCGCGCCCAAGGAGGCCGAAGAACGCAAATGCGACCAGACCGATGGCGACCAAGCCCAGCCCCAAGGGAGCTCCGAGTCCGATTCCCCGCCAGAAGAAAAGAAGGGCGCCCGACATGCTGATGAGGATTCCGGCTAGCTGAACCGGGGCGGCGATCTCTCAAAGCCGGATTACGCTTCCGACCAAGATCAGGATGGGCAGGATGCCCATCAGAAAAGACAACGTTGTGGGAGGGAGGTACTCCAAAGACTAGAAGAAGGCACCATTTCAAACAGCATAGGCGCTCAGACCAAAGGCTGCGAGTTGGATCCACAGATTTCGGTCCAGAGAGCGTGGCGCCCGTGGTCTGCTCAGGAGAAAAGGCAGGAGGACCAGAAAGGCAGCGAAGTACCTCAGGCCGGCGAGTGTGATCGGCCCGACGAAGCGAAGGCCGACCTTGACAAAGACGAACGATGACCCCCCAAATGGAAACGGCGGCAAGGGACTCCGCCAATGCCTGGGCAACGGACGGAACGCGGGAGGACTGGATCGGTGGCATGCGGGAGAATCCGGGAAGGCGGATCGGTTACTCCCGGATCATGATAAGCATCATCTTGAACGTGCTGTGAGCGCGCAGGGCATGCGGCTGATTGGCTGGGAGCTCAAGCAGCTCGCCGTCATGGACCTCGTGAGGTTTTCCGGAGATGCGCACTTCGGCTTCCCCCCGCAGAGCGTATAGAAGAGCGCCATAAGGGGCGGTGTGCTCGCTGAGTTCCTCCCCCGAATCAAAGGCGAACAGGGTCACCGTCCCGCTGGCTTTCTTGACCAGCGTCCGGCTAACCACGGCGCCCGACTGCACCTCCACCAGACCGAGGGCCAGGGTAGGGTGATCCAGAGCACCTGTTTGAGAGGCTGAAGAAGCCATGTCTTGCCCTTTCTTAGCGGCCCACCGCGGTTGGGGAGCACAGCCTCCCCGACTACGTGGCGAGCCATCGGAGGCATGCCCCTCAAGGACCGGACGCCTCTTCGGGCTGCCCATCTGGACTCACCTCCCATTGCGACCGGGTCCATCCCTGTCCGCCCTGGAAACCGCCCGCATCCTCATCTTCCGGGGTGAGTACGATCACGGGGATGATGCGCCCGGGAGCACGACGTGCGTAAGCGGCGAAGCCCCGGTAGGCATGAGTTGCCTTGGCCCAGTAGGCTTCGCGCTCCTCCCCCGAAGCTTCTCGAGCACGGTACGAACGTTTGAGTCGGCCGAGGGCAATCAAGGCGTGGGGATGACGCCGGAGGTTGTAGTACCAGCCCGGGTGATGGAGGCGCCCGTAGCTGGACGCAATGAGCACGATGCGCTTTCCATCTTGCAGTGCCAGCAGAGGGGTGGTCCGAGGCCGCCCGGTTCTCGCTCCGATGGTCGTCACGATAATCACCGGGAGCCCCGTGAGCCAGCGGGTTAATGAATGGCGACCTGCGGATAGACGCAGGAGCGGAACATCGACGAGGTGAAGAGTCCGCGCCAGGACCGCGGACGCGGGTCGCGAAGCCGCGGCTCGTTGAATCAGGCGCTGCCACCCAGGTGCCGAAGGAGCCGTGCGGTCCAGTCCAGGAATGCTCGAGGCCTCCAGCTTGGTTCCGACCTGTCGTCGAGACAGCATAGCACAGAACGGCAGCGGCAGTTACTCCCCGCCCGCTTGCGAACGATTTTCGTCGGTAAGGGAGCGAGCCAGTTCTTTGCGGTGGTTGCGGAGGTGGGCTTCGACTCGGAGGACTAGGGTCGACAGGGTGCGAGGCTTCGAGCCTCTCTGGATCTCGATGAGGATCGGGTCCGGATTGCAGTCCTGGCAGAGGTCCCTCAGTTCCTCATTCGCACTCCGAAACCGGTGGACCAAGCGCCGCGCGGAAGTCTTGTGATTCTCCAATACGGCCCGAGCGTTGACCTCCCGGAACCTGCCTTCCAGAGGCTCCCATGGGATCCGATGCAGACGGGAGCGTACCGGGCACATATAAGCCTCGGGGTAGAAAACGAGGTGAGCGAGCACCTCTCGAGGTCTCCAGGCCCGGCGGATCGTCCGGCCAGGGGCTTCCGCACTTCCTATCTTCTCGGCCAATCGGACTCCCTCACAGCTATACTAGGGCCGAGGAGTGTCTCTTAGCAAATTGCCGGTCTTGTCCCATTTGGTCCGACGACATACAATCAGAACCTTCAAATGGCATTTTGCCCTGTCGCAGTCTCTGCACATGCCCTAAAAGATTGTTTGAGCATCCATGCGTGTAATGATTCCACCCAGCCGTCTTGGCTCTAAACATGGAACGGCTGGGTGGATGATGTTCCAGCTTACTCTACATAAGCCTCTTCTCCAAACAACCCCTCGTCCAGGCCTCCAATCTCCATTTCTTCGGGCACACGCACAGGCGTGATCAGATTTACCAACCGCAGGAGTACATAAGTCAGGACAAACGAATAGGCAATCGCAACCCCGGCTCCCAGTAATTGGATCAGGAATTGGTGAACGTTGCCCTCGAGCAATCCGCTGACCTTGTTCACCGCAACCCCGGCGAAGACGCCGACCAGGATCGTCCCGAGCGCGCCGCCCACCCCATGCACTCCCCAGACATCCAACGCGTCATCCCAACCCATTCTCCCCCGCAGCTGGATCGCGCCATAGCAGACAAAGGCGCAAATAATGCCAATAACAGCCGCGGCCCATGGCTGAACGTAACCGGCTGCCGGTGTGATCGTTGCCAGTCCGACAACCGCTCCGGTCATGGCCCCGACCATATTGGGCTTTCCTTCACGGACCCAATCTATGATCATCCAGGTGATCATCGCCACCGAAGCAGCAACGTCAGTGTTAACAAAAGCCACGGCCGCCAATCCATTCGATCCCAGCGCGCTGCCGCCATTGAAGCCGAACCAGCCAAACCACAATAAAGCCGCCCCGAGCGCGACATACGTGACATTGTGCGGCGCGAGTTTTTCCCCCTTCTTGATCTTCCGTTTACCAATGACCAGAATGGACGCCAGCGCGGCAAATCCAGCGCTGGTATGCACCACCATCCCTCCGGCGAAGTCCGCAACGCCCATTTGTGCCAGGAAGCCGCCGCCCCAAACCCAGTGAGCTATGGGCGCGTAAACAAGAAGGCTCCATAAGACCAGAAAAATCAGATAGCTCTTGAAGCTGACCCGGTCAGCGAAAGCGCCAGTAATCAAGGCCGGAGTAATGATCGCAAACATTTCCTGGAAGACAAAATACGCCAAAAGCGGCAGCGTCTGCGTGGAACCCGGAACCTGCATGGTAGCAGAAGACACGCCTTGCAAGCCAAAGTATTGGAACGGATTCCCAATGAGGCCGCCAATGTCTTTACCGTGCATCAGGCTGAATCCGACAAGGACCCAGATGATTGTGACGATACCCATCGAGACAAAACTTTGCATCATGATGGTCAGCACGTTCTTGCGGCGGACAAGCCCCCCGTAAAAGAAGGCCAATCCCGGCGTCATAAGCATGACCAGTGCTGCGCTGACCAGCACCAGGGCAGTAGCCCCAGTATCTATATTATTCATCTTGATTTCTCCTTGTTGTGTTGGACAACTGGTGAGAACAAATGACCCCATTTGAAGCAAAGGAATCTGGATCAACATTTGCTTATAAGGCCACCTCCTTGACACATTCTTGACGGGGACCAGAAAGATAAAGCGCTGGCCTGCCCGTTTGGGCTCTGACCAGCACCTTGTGGTAGCCACTTCAGGGTATCGTTTCTGCAACTAGGATTCATTGCAGCGATTCCCAGTTCACTTGCACCATGATATTGTGCGCGGGCCGATTCTATACCGTTTCATTGAAATGCAAGGGCGCTGACCCCAGAATCTTGGACAACCCGGTGATGTGGAGTTGACGTCTTCGGAAGCTGGGGTAGGCCCTGGCCTGAATGCCAGGAAAGGCTGCGGCCAGGGCTGCTCAGGGAGGAGCCATTGCCTATAAGCAAGAAGCAGTACTCGCCTAAGTTGAAGTTCCGGGTTGTGCTGGTGTGAAGTCGGCCTTGCCCACTTCCGCTCGCTTCCGCCGGGCAGCTTAGCTCGAGGCCGTTGGGCGGCACAGAAGGAGTCGATGGCTCTTACAAGGCGAAAGCCAACTCCCTTTGAGACCATCCTGGGGGCGTTCACACTCCAGGATGTGGCTGAGCCCTTCCGTCTAACCCTAGACGCCGACACACCGTATGGGGAGGCCGAACCACAGTTCATATTGATAGAGCCTGATGTAGTCCCCGTTGAGCAAGGTGAACGTCCGCTAGGCTACCTCACCGCCGCTGAGATAAGCAAGAACAAGAAAAAAAAGGGGAAAAGAGTTCATAACCAATTCCCAAGTCCTCCCAAGTAATCTTCACGGGTTCGACTCCATTTCTAGAATTCCCAACAATCCATGACCTCCAAGAGTGGGGGCATCAAATCTTGGGTTTGTCGCGGCACCAAAAAACCAATCTGCAATTGCCTCCAGCCAGGAACTCAATTGCGAATACTGCAATTCATCCTCTCATGCTCCAGTATTCGGACAAGAATTGAAGGGGGCAAGCGGCAATTGGGGGGAGGGGTGGGGATCCCCGGACTGGCACCCGACAGCCCAAGAGTGCACTCTTTCCAGACCCTGTAACCTATCCCGGGCGCAACTTGACTTGGCGCCCGGTGGGCCATACAATCGGACAAAATTGAATAGGCAGCGCGGGGAAGAGACTCCGAGTGAGCGGAGCACCGAAGGGGCAAGCCACAACCCGGTGCAGGTTGGGGCGAATCTCTCAGGTCCAAGGGACC
>Ga0187878_1002255_pt1 | contig 17439 bp, 18 predicted proteins | sample June2016WEW_17_1_FD_132979 | JGI IMG/M metagenome (GOLD analysis project Ga0187878, IMG submission 132979) | Peatland microbial communities from SPRUCE experiment site at the Marcell Experimental Forest, Minnesota, USA - June2016WEW_17_150 | ecosystem: Environmental > Terrestrial > Soil >...
ACGCCGTGGGCGTCATTCCGCGTCTCGTTGATTTGGGCGTACCGACCTTTCTACTTTCCTCGGCCCTTAATTTGATGCTGGCCCAGCGGCTCGTAAGCCGTCTCTGCCCGGACTGCAAGAAATTTACTACTCCCTCGGAAGAACTTCAGAAGATAATAAAAAGCGAACTTGAGATATTACCCGCCAATCTGAAAGCGACAATAAAAGGGAAAGCGCCCTACTCCGCTTACAAAGTTGGAAACGATCCGAATTGTAAAACCTGCAAGGGTAAGGGAACCTCCGGTCGGGTGGCAATCTTCGAGATATTTAAGATGACTCGGGAACTCTCCGACGTCGTGAGTAAGGGTTTCACCGAAGGCGCCATCGCCGACGAGGCGAAGAGGCAGGGAATGGTGACGCTTCGACAGGACGGCATTTTGAAAGCGCTCGCCGGTGAGGTTATACTTGAAGAGGTCTTGAGGGAAACCGAATAATTTAAAACATGGCGACCGATTACAAACAAAAATTGAGCGAACTTCTTTTAACGACAGCGAAACAGAACGCTTCGGACCTTCATTTGGCGGTAGGGCGGCGGCCGACGATAAGAGTTGACAGCGTTTTGATCCCGCTCGCCCAGGAGTCCATCCTAACCAAGGACGAAGCCGAGGGGCTCATTTTCGCGCTTCTCACGGAAGAACAGAAAAAATCTTTTCTGGAAAAAAAGCAGGTGGATTTTTCTTTCAATTATGAGGATAAGGCCCGCTTCCGGGTGAACGTTTATTTCCAGCGCGGTTTCATGGCGGCGGCGCTCCGTCTCATCCCGGCTCAGATTCGCACCATTGAAGAATTGAATATGCCGCCCCTCCTCCATGACTTCACCAAACTGAATCAGGGTTTCATCTTGGTCGTTGGTCCGGCCGGCCACGGCAAATCGACGACCTTGGCCGCGCTTTTGGATGAGGTGAACCACAAGCGGAACGACCACATCATTACGGTTGAGGACCCGATCGAATACATCTTCTCCCAAGACCGATGCATCGTCTCCCAGCGCGAAGTGGGGGCGGATACCCTTTCTTTCAATGACGCCCTGCGGGCGGTCTTAAGGCAGGACCCCGACGTTATCATGATCGGGGAAATGCGCGACCCTGAAACCATTGCGACCGCAATGACGGCAGCCGAAACCGGCCACTTGGTTTTTTCCACTCTTCACACGAATTCGGCGGCGCAAACAATCGACCGCATCATTGACAGTTTCCCACCCAACCAACAGGGGCAGATTATTTCCCAGCTCGCTTCGACCCTGGTGGGTATCGTCTCCGAACGGCTCATCCCGCGCGTCGGCGGCGGTAGAATTCCGGCGACCGAAATAATGCTTATGAACCCGGCTATCAGGAACCTTATTCGCGAGAAGAAGATATATCAGATCGACCTAGTTATAGAAACGAACGTTCAGGAGGGGATGATGTCTCTGAACCGCTCGCTCGTGAGTTTGATAAAGCGCAAAGAGATTTCCCTCGAGGAAGCGGAAACGTACTCTCTAAATCCGTCGGAACTGAGAATTTTGCTCGAAAGATCTTAAAATGAAATTCAATTATAAAGCCAGAACTAAAGAGGGAGAATTGCAGGTTGGGAACGTAGATGCGGCGAACCGGGAGGCGGCAGTCGCGATACTCTTAACCCACGAGCTTTTCGTTTTGAGCATAGAGCCGGTCGTCGAGGACGTCTGGTATAACCGAATCTTGAATTTCTTCAAGCGGGTGAAGACCCAGGACCTCATGATATTCACGAGGCAGTTCGCGACGCTCCTCGCTTCCCAGGTCCCGCTCTCGGACAGCTTGGCCAGCTTATACAAGCAGACAACCAAGCCGGTACTGAAGGAGGCGGTTTACGAGATAGCGAACGACATTGATGCGGGCTTCTCCCTTTCTCAGGCCCTGGAGCGCCACCGCGCTATTTTTTCCGATTTCTACGTGAACATGGTCAAATCCGCCGAGGTGACCGGCCGGCTCTCCGAGGTTTTGAGTTTTCTGGCAGATTATCTGGAGAAGCAGGCAGCGTTGCTCTCGAAGGTGAAGAACGCCCTGACCTACCCGGCCTTCGTCATCGGCCTTTTCTTCGTTGTCATCATCGTTATGGTGACGATGGTTTTCCCGCAAATCACCCCCATCTTCGCGCAGGCCAATATCGAGATGCCGTTCTTCACGAGAGTACTCTTGGGATTCGGTACCTTCGTGTCCGACTGGTGGTTTTTCTTCCTGATCGCGCTCGTCGCTCTGGTTATCGTTCTCGTGGATTATTTCCAGACGAACGAGGGGAAGGCGGTTTTGGATACCGTTTCACTAAAGGTTTTCATCATCGGGCCCCTATTCCAAAAGCTTTACATTTCGCGCTTTGCCGAATCAGCGCGGGTTCTGATAAAGGGCGGGCTCACTATCCCGCAGGCGGTTGAAATTTCGTCGCACACGATAGGGAACTCCGTCTACGAGGAATTGCTTCACGATGCGGCTGGGCAGATCCGGAAAGGCAAGCTTCTTTCGCAGGCCTTGGCTGAAATGTCCGAATTCCCGCCGCTCGTCTCCCAGCTTTTGAGCGTGGGAGAATCGACCGGTCGGATGGAAGACCTTCTCTCGAAGATAAACGATTTTTACAGCCGCCAGGTGGACGATACGGTGGAAAACCTGGTCACTCTCCTCCAGCCGATACTCATGGTTATTATTGGCGTCGTCGTTGCGATACTTTTTGCATCCATCTTGCTCCCGATTTATAACCTGTCTCAGGCATTTTAATCTGAAGCCGTAATCGCCGTTGTGTTATAATGGAAAGGTCGGGAAAATAACAAATAACAAATAACTAATAACTGATAACACAACTTTTTAGTAAGTTGCTATGAGTTGTGGGTTATAGGTTCTAAGTTTTATGAACAATAACAAAGGTTTTACGCTAATAGAAATGCTGGTCGTGATTGCCATCATCGGCCTTTTGTCTTCCGTAGTCTTGGTGGCTCTGGGCCCCTCGAGGAACAAAGCCAAAGATGCGAGAATCGTTTCAGATATTAACCAGATACGGGCAATAATAGAAACGCTCTATGCTCCAACCTCCGGTACTTATTCGATAACAGCTTTATCCTCAGCTGACTGCAGTGCGAAAAGTGGTTCGAATGACATAGATAAAGCATTGGGTGATATGAAAACCAATGGAGGAACCAATTGCGCTATCAATCTGAACGCAAATTCAAACGGCTATGCCATTTCCGTAAGTCTGAATACGGGGATTTATTGCTCTGATAGTACCGGCAAGTTCGGTACGACAGCCGCCTCCGCCGGGGTTTGTCCATAAATGAGAAAACGCTATATCAAGGGTTTTACCATAATTGAGATGCTTGTGGTCGTGGCCATTATTGGCCTCTTGTCATCGGTAATCCTCACGGCGCTCGGTCCCGCGCGGGACAAGGCCAAGGATTCGCGCATCATTCAGGAGATGAATCAGGTCCGCGCAATCGCAGAGACGCTCTATAATGGCAATAACTACGATGCCCTGGAGACGGAAAATTTCAGTAATGAAAATTTGAAGGCGCTTGCGGATGATATTACTGCCCAACTGCCGGTAGGGGCAGTTGGTCTGACTATTATCAAATCCTCTCCCACCCTCGCCAAAACCTATGCAGCCTACTCTAGTTTGAACGTAAAAGCGGGGGATGCCCAAAACCCGATTGTCCAATATTACTGCATCGACAGCGCCGGTCACTCGCTCGTACTGAATAATCCGCCCGTGGGCCCGGTATGCCAATGAGATGGTTTCCGCGTTCTATATAATCCTTTTCGTTTTTGGTCTTATCATAGGAAGTTTTCTGAACGTTCTCGTTCTGCGGTACAACCCCGACGGGAAACTTTTTGACCGGAAAAAATTGAGCGGACGTTCCCGGTGCCCTTACTGTAATCATGAATTGGGGGTCTCGGAGCTCGTGCCGCTATTCAGTTTTTTGTTCCAACTGGGTAAGTGTAGGAAGTGCGGGCACAAACTTTCGTTCCAATATCCGCTCGTGGAATTTCTCTCCGGCGCGATATTTCTCGCCGTTCCGATGTTTTTGAACGGTTTTTACAATGTAAGTACCGTTTCTTTCGCCAACTTCGGCCTTGATTGGTGGTACTACGCGCTTTTGTTCATTTGGGTGCTCATTTTCCTCGCTCTTCTCGTCATAGCCGCCATTGATCTCAAGGATTACGTGATACCCAACGAACTAAATGCTCTTCTCGCCATTTTCGGGGTCATCATCGCCGCAATCCTCTTCTACTACAGCGGGAAGTTATTTCCTTTTAGGGACTCGTTCCTTGAGCAGTATCGATTGGTGTTTTCCCCGTTTCAGAATTTAATCCTGAATCGCCTTCTGGGAATGGTCGCTGGCGGCCTATTCTTCGGGCTGCTCGTATTTTTGAGCCGCGGGCGGGGTATGGGGATGGGAGACGTGAAACTGGCCCTGGCCTCGGGTTTGGTTTTGGGCTGGCCCGACATTGCTCTTTCAACCATCATCGCGTTCATTTTGGGCGGTTTGGCCGGGGGCATCCTCTTGGCCGGGGGAAAGAAACATATCAAGGATAAGCTTCCCTTCGCGCCGTTTTTTGTGCTTGGGAGCTTTCTCACGGTTTTTCTCGGCCACGCCATCGTAACCGGATATTTCGGGCTTTTCGGAATTTGATTTCCGGCGGCGCTTCAGACCAAGGATTTCACGCGCCTTTTTCGTACTCGCCTGCCAGGCGAAGATTTTTTTGTTCATTTATCGCTGGTTCCAACTGTTGTATAATTTAAAACAATGAACCGTGAAGAATCTCGCGCGGAATTGATGGAAAACGATCCTAGAAGCGGAACCACGCTCATCGAGATCTTGGTTGTGATATCCATAATGGCCATCATCTCTGCTATGCTCTTGACCGGCAGCAGGGACAGCGCGGTTCAGGTCGCCCTTTCAACTGGCCAGGCGACGCTCGCGGGCGTTTTGAATCGCGCGAAAGCCCTGACGCTCGCGAAGTACACCGAAACTTCAGTCCCGAGCGATTTACCCTGCGGTTTCGGAGTTCATTTCGACAAGGGAAAGAATACTCTCATCATCTATCAGGACTCTCAGGTTTCGCTTGGGTCCTGCAATACCCAGGTGCACGATTACATTCTAGGCAACGATACTATTATCGAAACGATAAATCTTGACCCGCGGATTGGATTCGTTGATTCTCCATCATCTCCATTATTGGATGTCGCTTTCCAAGCCCCCTATTTGAAAGCGAATAGGGCAGTAACGATCACTCTTGGTATAAATGGCGGTGCGCAAAGGACCAGCGTGCAAGTTACGGAAGGGGGCAGCATATCGTCTCTTTGATCATGAAGTTCACCCGGAAAATAAAAGAAAAAAGAGGAAGTGTTCTAATAGAGGCCATTGTCGGCATCAGCTTGGTCACAATAGGCATATTGGGCATAGTTTCTTTTCTTACCAATTCTTCCAGATTCTATAATTCATCGGTTAACAATCTGAAGGCAACCTATCTTGCGGCGGAGGGAATAGAGGTAGTGAAAAATATCATCGATACCAATTACGTGAAGGGCGGCGACAGATGGAATCCGCCGGCAAACGGTTGGTATTATCTTGATTCTGGAACTACCGCCGATTCCCTCTCTCCGATCCCGAACCCGCCAACGCCCTCGGTTGCGCAGTTCGTGAAATTCGACTCTACGAGCGGCACTTATGGTAGCACCGGCATTAACACAATTTTCAGAAGGATAGTTAACATAAATGATGCAGGCGGATATCTGAGTGTTTTGTCCTATGTAAGCTGGAACGAGAACGGAAGTCAGAAACAAGTTCTTTTAGAGGACCATTTTTATGATTGGCGTCCGAATATTTAGCGCATGAATATGACGAAAATTCCCAAGAAAAACAAAAAATCCGGATTTACAATAGTTGAACTATTGGTCGCGATGTCCATATTCGTGATTCTGATAACTATTGCGGTCGGTGCCTTCATCCAGGCCTTAAGAAGCGAAAGGCGGCTAACCTCCCTGATGACCGTAAGCAATAACGCGAGTTCGGTTCTGGAACAAATGGCCCGGGAAATAAGGACGGGGTATCTATTCTCGCCTCAGCCAATTTGTGGAAATTCGATTTCTTTCAATACCTCGGCTTCCGGGGTCTCGAGTGTCGTCTCTTATGATTTGAGTTCCGTCGGTAGCAGGGGAGTGATTCGGAGGAACGGCCAAAATCTTACCGCGGACAACGTCAATGTGAGCAAACTTTGTTTCTTGGTAAGCCAGGATAGTACCAGTTTATGCAGTCCTTGGCGGGTAACGATTGCAGCGACGGTGGACGCCTTTCCCTTGAGTGCTGTAGTGGCTTCGACCGCTATCCAAACCACTGCCAGTTCTCGGATCCTGCCCAGGGATATGCCTCTATCCGAAAAGGTCACGAGCGATTTTAGATATTGCGAATAAATCCGATGAAAGGAATCAAAAATTCAATTTTCGACAGGTCTTCCGGCCAAGCCATGGTCATGATGGTTATAATGATGGGCGGCATGATGCTTTCCGCTACCGCGGTTGCCGGGCTCTTGATGTTCTATCAGCTTCGCCAGGCGAACGAATCTTCCGCTTCCGGCATGGCCGTATTCGCCGCCGATGCCGGACTTGAGGCGGGTTCCTATTGTTATTTCAAGGAAGACTTCCTTTCCAATCAAACTCCCCAACTGAACATCCCGTATTGTCGCGATAGTTCGTCGGCTTTCCTGAACGGAGCGAGTTATCAATCGTCGCTTACGTTCACGTTTAACGGTGACAAGGTATCAGGATTCGTTCAGAACAGTTACGGTTTTTCCGGCAAGACCGAAAGGGCCCTCCAAAACGTTTTCTCCAACCAGCTCTAGAGCCGAAGAGCGATACGTTTAAATTATGGATAAAAACGAAGCCAATAAACGCCTCATTAAATTAAGAGACGAGATAAATCGCTATCGCTATGCTTACCACGTTTTGGACAAGGAATTGATATCCGCGGAAGCGCTCGATTCCTTGAAGAAGGAGCTTTTCGATTTGGAACACCAATTTCCGGATCTGGTGACGCCGGATTCCCCCAGCCAACGGGTAGAAGGGAAGCCGCTCAAGGCGTTCAAGAAAGTCCGGCACGAAAGGCCGATGATATCATTTGACGACGCCTTCTCCGAAGAGGATATGCGCGATTGGTTCTCGCGTCTCGAGAATTTCCTGAAACGGAGAGTAAAACCAGAATTCTACTGCGAGCTTAAAATTGATGGCTTGGCGATAGAGTTGGTTTATGAGAACGGAATTTTCGTCCAGGGTTCCACGCGCGGCGACGGCGCAATTGGCGAAGATGTGACCCAGAATCTCCGCACGGTGGAGGCGATACCGCTCAAGATCGAAAGCACGGACCCGAAGCACCCGGTGCCCAAACGGCTCGTGGTTCGCGGCGAGGTTTTCATAACGAAGAAAGAATTTGACCGGATAAATAGGGAACAAAAAAAGAAAGGCGGAAAACTCTACGCGAATCCGCGGAACATCGCAGCTGGTTCTGTCCGTCAGCTGGATCCGAACGTGATCGCTGCCCGCAAACTGGATTCTTTCCAATACGCCATTACTTCGGACCTAGGTCAGGTGAAACATGAGGAGGAGCACGACATTTTGAAATCGTTCGGATTCAAAATAAATCCATGGAATAAATTGGTTCACTCTCTTGATGAGGTTTTCAAATTCCGCGACCATTGGATAAAGCATCGCGAGAAGATTCCCTACGAAATAGACGGGACGGTGGTAATTGTGAATGATAACCTCACGTTTGAGGCAGGCGGCGTGGCTGGGAAATCGCCACGCGGGGCCATCGCCTACAAATTTTCTCCCCGCGAGGCAGAAACAGTAGTGGAAGAGATAAAGGTGCAGGTGGGCCGGACTGGAGCGCTTACGCCCGTCGCGGTAATGCGGCCGGTAGGCGTGGGCGGCATCACGATAACGCACGCTACGCTCCATAACTTTGACGAAATAGAGAGATTGGGATTGAAGATCGGCGATACGGTCATTATCTCCCGGGCGGGCGACGTGATCCCGCAGGTAAAGAAAGTTTTGAAGAACCTAAGGACGGGTAAAGAAAAGAATTTCCGTGTTCCAGCGAAGTGCCCCGTGGATGGTTCGAAGATAATACACGAGGGGGCCATTTATCGCTGTTCTAACCCCCGTTGCGGTGCGCGCCACCGGGAACAGCTCTATCACTTCGCGTCTCGCCGGGCTTTCGATATCCGCGGGCTGGGTGGAAAAATAATCGACCGATTTTTGGATGAAGGGCTGATAGTGGATGCGGGCGACATTTTCAATCTTGAGAGGGGCGACATTGAGGTTTTGGAGCGTTTTGGGGAGAAATCGGCGGAAAATATCGTGAGGGAAATCGGGGAAAAGAAAAAGATCACGCTCGCCAAGTTCATATACAGCGTGGGAATTCTGAATGTGGGAGAAGAAACGGCTATTGATTTGGCTAAGCAGTTTCCGGTCTCGTCCATAAGTGAATTCGTCAAAAAATACTCTCGACTTTCAAAGGAAGACCTTGAAGAAGTGCGCGATATCGGGCCCAAGGTATCGGAGAGTATCTATGGTTGGTTCCGCGAGCCGAGGAATCTGGAGCTTCTGCGGAAGCTCGACAAGGCGGGGATAAGCATCGTTAGGGAACACCGCGCGAGGGGAGTGCAAAATCTTTCCGGAGAAACGTTCGTTCTCACGGGTTCGCTCTCTGGAATGAGCCGGGACGAGGCCAAGGAGAAAATTCGGGCCCTGGGTGGGGAGATTTCCGAGAGCGTTTCGTCCAAAACCAACTACGTCGTGGCCGGCAGTGATCCCGGCTCCAAATACGATAAAGCCAAGGAGTTGGGTGTGAGAGTTTTAAGTGAAAAAGAATTTCTGGATCTAGTTTCCTGATTTTTCGAGAAACCCTTCCCTCCGAAAACACGCTATGCCAAACCCCAGCGAGGTTTGGCCGCTTGCTCTCGGCCTCGCTCTCTCGCTTACGCTCGAACCCTGCCCGCCCTGCTTGCGCAGGCAAGTCGGCCTGCGAGACAGTTTTCTTGAGGAAAGGGTTTCTTGTTTTTAATTTTGAAGATATAATTGGTTCATGCTTACGAAGAAAGACTTGGAGAAATTGGCCGAATTGTCCCGGATGGAACTGAACGGCAAGGAAGAAGAAAAACTACTCAAGGATTTGGGCAAGATTCTCGATTATTTCGAAAAACTGAAAGAGGTAAACACTGAAGGCGTCTCTCCGATGACCGGTGGTACGGAATCCGAAAATGTTTTGAGAGAAGATGGCGGGAGTTCGAATATAGATAAGAATAAGGCGATCGAGGCCTTTCCGGAAAATAGCGGGGGGTTTCTTAGGGTTCCGCCCGTATTTTAATTACGTCCGTATGCATTTTGAGGATATTACGATAAAAAAGTTTCACGAGGGCCTGAAAAATAAAGAATTCAAGGCGCTTGAAGTCGTTCAGGGGCTTTTTAACAGAATAAAAAAAGAGGATGGCAAAATACATTCTTTTCTTGCGCTTTTGGAGAGCGATGCGGTAGAACGGGCCGAAAGGGTGGATTTGGACCTGTCATCCGGAAAAGAAATCGGCATCCTGTCAGGCGTTCCATTGGCGATAAAGGACAACATGCTGATTGAGGGAACCCATACGACCGCTGGCTCCAAAATCTTGGAAAATTATACGTCCGCTTATGATGCTACGGTAATCAAGAAGCTAAAAAAAGAAGGGGCGATATTCTTAGGAAAAACGAACTTGGACGAGTTCGCGATGGGGGCATCGACGGAGAACTCCGCTTTTGGCGTGACGCGCAATCCTTACGATTCAGAGAGGGTGCCAGGCGGCTCATCGGGCGGCTCGGCAGCGGCCGTTGCAGCCGGATTCGCTTTGGGCGCCTTGGGTTCCGACACGGGCGGCTCAATCCGCCAACCGGCGGCTTTTTGCGGAGTAGTTGGGATGAAGCCGACCTATGGCCGGGTCTCACGCTTCGGTTTGATTGCGATGGCTTCCAGCTTGGACCAGATTGGTCCCTTTGCCAAAACCGTGGAGGATGCCGAAGTCCTCTTTAATGCCATCCGGGGCGCCGACCCGTTCGATGCCACGAGCACCGATAAAGATTACGTTCCGGAAGATGATTTTAGAAGATTGAAGGAATTAAAAATAGGCCTCCCGAAGGAGTATTTCATTGATGGGTTGAGCAGCGATGTCAAAAACGGAGTGGACGAAGCCATCGCGAAGCTGAAAAGCTTGGGTTTCAAATTCAAAGAGATCAGCCTGCCTCATGCCGAATATGCCCTGGCTTGTTACTATATCGTGGTGCCGGCTGAGGTGAGCGCCAACCTGGCTAGATTCGACGGTATTCGTTACGACCGGATTCGGGATGCGGAATCGGCGGTCCGAAGCCTGCGCGACATTTATTTCAAAAATCGGGGCGAAAGGTTTGGCGCGGAGACCCGCCGGCGAATTCTCTTGGGTACCTTCGTTCTTTCTGCCGGTTACTACGATGCTTACTATGCCAAGGCCCAGAAGGTGCGCCGGCTCATCCAAAATGATTTCAAAGAGGCCTACAAAGAGGTGGATGTGATTTTAACTCCCGTGGCACCGACAGCCGCCTTCAAGATAGGAGAAAAGGCGGATAACCCGCTCGCGATGTATCTTTCGGATATCTTCATGGTCTCTCTGAATTTGGCTGGCCTACCGGGTATTTCCATTCCGGTCAAAAAATACAATCTTAGCGGAGGAGAATTACCTGTAGGATTCCAACTTATTGGGAAACATTTCCGCGAAGCGGACATTCTCGGCATCGGGAAGCAGTACGAAAAGATCTAATTTTCGAGATTTTTTAGGGCTATTTCAGCTTTCAAAATGTCCTCTGGCTTGCCGATGGGCAACCACATCCTCGCTTTTACCACCATTATCGGGTGTTCTTTCGCCATCTTGCTCAGGGCGTGAGATAGGTAAAATTCACCATTCGGGTGCGGTGCCGGAGCGTATCTGAAAATATGCGGGGTGAAGGTGTAGGCGGTCGTGAGGACCAAATTGCTTTTTGGCATCTCCGGCTTTTCCTCTACATCCGCTATCGTGCCGTCGGGATTGAGAACGATGACCCCGAAAGGTCTTGCATCCGGCACTTCGGCTGCCACGACTGCAAGCGGGTGTTCCAATAGTTCGTGGATTGTCTTTTGGTCCAGAATATCATCGGCAAAAAAGGCCGCGAACGGTTCGTTATTTAAAAGATGGCGGGCCTGCTCAATTGCATGATAGGTGCCGTGCCTTTCTTTTTGCCAGACATAATTGATTTTCCGTCCGAGGAATTCATCGCCCAGATAGTTTTGGATCTTTTCCCCGAGATAGCCGATAACGACAATAAGCTCATCCACCTTCTCGGGAAGCTGGGCAATCAGGCGTTCAATGATCGGAACTCCGCCCACCTTCAATAATGGCTTAGGATTTTCTAACGTGAGGGGTCTCATCCTTACCCCTTCTCCAGCGGCTAGAATGATAGCTTTCATATTTATCTTGGTTTTATGTTGCGTACGTGAACTTCATGCTTAGATTGCCACGCGGGAACGGTAATAAGCAAGAGTTCCATCTTGCCGAGAAAATAAATCTTCGTGCGCGGAGGTGCTACGACGATGTCATTAACTCGCACGGCAAACCCCTTGCCGTTTAGATAGAATTTACCCTTCCCCTTGAGAACATAGTAAAGATATGTACTTTTCTTGTGATAGAACTCTTCAAGGTGTCCCTTGGTGGTTTTTTCGTACACAAAACCGATATCCTTGCGTCCGGTTTTATAAACCCAAATATCTACTCCGTGCTTGTGTTTACGGAGGGCTTTTTTAAGTCCGATTTTCATTTGCGCAGCCGGCCGGAATTGAACCGGTAACCTCTGCCGTGACAGGGCAGCGCTCTAACCAATTGAGCTACGGCTGCAATTGACTAACTTCAGTTTATTTCATATTGAACCATTTTTCAAATCCGGCCGCAACTCAAAAGGGGGTCGGGGAAAAGCGGAAGGCTTTCCCCGTGTCGGAAATAGCTCCGACGCCGGGGTCGGAGCGTTTAGAAACCGTGGGTGTCTAAAACGCAGAAAAATCGCCTTTGCGATTTTTCAAGTTGTTGCGGGGGCGGGAGTTGAACGTCGCTCCGACGGAGTCGGAGCTCCCTAAAACCCAGCGGTTTTAGTGTTTCCGCCACGGGAAAACTCCCGTTTTCCCGACCCCTTTCCCAGTTTAAATCCTACCACATCGAAACCAAAAAACTGCCGAAACGGCAGAATTTTTGATTTTGGTTGCGGGGGCAGGATTTGAACCTGCAACCTTCTGGTTATGAGCCAGACGAGCGACCAGATTGCTCCTCCCCGCAAACGCATATTATCAAGAAAAACCGGAAAATACAATCGCTTCCAAAATATTGGCATTTTCGAAATGGTGGCTTATAATTTCAAAATCGGAAACGTCAGGGTAGCTCAGCTGGTAGAGCGAGGGAGTCATAACCCCTAGGTCGTGGGTTCGAGCCCCACCCCTGACACAAGAGGAAAATTATGGAAGAAATTGTCATAGATTCCCCGGAAGAAAAGAAACTGAAGACCGAACTCGAAAAAAGAACGGACACTGATGGTCTGCGCATGAAGAGATTTTTGAATATGCCGGACCTCTCACGGATAGAGGGGAGCCCCATTGCGGAGATCGTCAGCCGAATATTGGCCAGCCCTTATTTCAAGGGCTTGGATGTAATTAGAACCCCCGAGATTGTGCCGGCGAGCGTAAGTTTTGACCTATTTGATTTTCCGGCCGACCATCCGGCCCGGAGCCGCTCGGACACTTATTACGTGGATGATAATAACATTTTGCGAACCCATACCACGATTATGTGGTATTACTACCTTTTGGAGGACAGTGTAAAAAAACGGATTGCGGAGAATAAGCCCGTTGGATGCTTTAGTTTCGGCAAAGTTTACCGCAGGGACGCGATAGACAGGAGCCATATGAATGTATTCCACCAAATTGATGGCTGGTATCTGGCGCCCGAATCCGTAAAGACGATAGGCAAGAAGGAATTGGAAGAGGCCTTGGGCAACATCGCGGTCGCAGTATTTGGGCCGAACGTCAAATATCGCTTGAACAAGGATACTTTCCCATATACAGACCCGTCTTTGGAAATGGAAGTCGAAATAGAAGGCAAGTGGGTGGAAGTAGTTGGCTGCGGCGTAGTAAAAGGCAGTGTGCTCGAGAAACTCGGAGTCGATTCGTCGAATTATACCGGCTGGGCTTTCGGTTTCGGCTTGGAGCGCCTGGCGATCGCGAGTATGAATTTGCCCGACATACGCTTGCTTTGGTCGGATGACCCTCGTGTGAAGAAACAGCTCCATTTGGGGCGAAAATTCGTGGAGGTCAGCAAGTATCCACCCATCACGCGCGACATTTCTTTCGTGGTCAAGGCTGGTTTCGTGCCGAACGATTATTTCGACCTTATCCGCGACGTCGGCGGTGATATCGTGGAAGAAGTTTCGCTTTTGGACAAGTATGAGAATGCGGAAAAGTTCGGTGCGGGGAAAATCAGCTACACCTATCGCATCATCTACCGTTCGAACGAGCGGACGCTTACCATAGAAGAGATAAATCCCATTCAGAATAAGATAATTGAGGAGACCAAGAAGCAGTTCCGGGCGGAAGTCCGGTAAGAACGAAAAAAGAGAACCGGAATTCCTCGTAAGGAATCCCGGTTTTTTTATTTACCAATTATCTCTAGTTGTCTCAGGGTCATCTTGAGTCCGATGCCTTTATCATAAAGATAAGCATCGACCCTGGGATATACTACGATGCCGTTCTTGGATCCTACCAGGAATTCGCATCTCAGGTACGGTTTACCCTTGTCATCTGAACTCGAAAATCTGTAAAGGGATGGTTTGTATGCCCGGTACGCCGTGTCTGATTTTGCCGAAGTGTCATGGAACACCGATATCCTAAGAGTGTCTTTTCCGAATCGGAATGAGGCGTTTAGCCAAATTGTCTTCGGACTGCGGAAAAACTCCCTCAATTCCGAAATGAACTTGACACCATTGGAATTTAACGTATCCCGCTTGGATTTGGGCGGTTCGGCGAACGAAGTCTCCGAAATATTCGACGTGGCGTGGAGCCATTTTTTGCCGTCCTGGTCCCAGAGCTCCATTAGGAAGTCGTCATTCTCATTTTTCAGTCCCGTGATGAGTTCAAAATAGCTCAAGTCTTTAGGAGCGAAATTCACGAATTGAAAAACTTTTCCGATGACTCCTGAGAGGAATTTCGGGACTACCGGCAGATCGGTAACCTCGATGTCGTATCGAGCCGAAATCTTTGTGGTATCCGTTATCGCCCCGTTCAAATGAGAACTGGGGCAAGTAAGCAGTATAAAGCCTACGAGCAGGGTTCTCATTTGGCCTCCAGTACTGGTGATGAACCGCTGGTTATTCTACGGGTATACCTATTTTTCTTCAAGTTTTCACTCCCAGTGTATCTGTCTTTGGAACTCCGCCACCCTTTCGCCGAGCAACTGATGTTTTTTTAGATTCGGGTCGCTCTTTATTATCGTGACCGCCGCGTCGCGCGTTTCCTTGACCATTTCCGGATTTTGAATGGCCTGCATTGCGACATCCGGCATTCCCGTTTGAGCTTGGCCGAAGAACTCGCCGGGGCCCCGGAGCTTCAAATCTTTTTCCGCGAGCTCAAAACCGTTTTTGGCTTCAACGATGGATTTCAATCTCTGTTTGGTGGATTGAGAAGATGAATCTGTGAAGAGGAAACAATAGGATTGGTTCTCGCCCCGACCGACTCGTCCGCGGAACTGATAAAGCTGAGCCAGGCCAAAGCGGTCGGCGCCCTCAATGAACATTATCGTCGCATTCGGTACGTCCACGCCGACTTCAACGACCGAAGTAGTCACGAGGACATCGCCCCGCTTTTCCAAGAAATCCCGCATTATTTTTTCCTTTTCCGCCGCTTTCATCTTTCCGTGAAGCATCAGGATTTTCAGGTCGGGAAAGATTTTTTTGGAGAGCTTGTCATATTCTTCTTTCACGGATTTCAGTTCCAGTTTTTGCCACTCGAAACGGGATAGAGTGGTTTCGGTTTTCTCGTTGGGTTCGATGCGCGGGCAGACCACGAAGGCCTGGCGCCCCCTTTTTATCTCTTCCCGGATGAATTGGTATGTATTGGTTCTCTCCTTTACATCAACCGATTTTGTTACTATGGTTTTCCGATTTTTGGGCATCTCCGTGATTATGGAGAGGTCCAGGTCGCCGAAGATGGTTAAACTCAGGGTGCGGGGGATGGGCGTCGCGGACATTGAAAGGAAATGGGGGATCGCTCCCTGTGTTTTTTTGTCCGTGAGCGATGCCCGCTGATTCACCCCGAAGCGGTGCTGTTCGTCTATCACGACTAGGGCAAGCGAACGGAAATTCACGCTTTTCTGAATGAGCGAATGGGTGCCAATCGCTATTTTTATTTTTCCGTTCTTTATATCCTCTTGGACCTGTTTTTTCTTCGTCTCGGCAGTGAGGCCGTGGCCGTAGAAAACCAGCGCTTGGCTGGCGGTTACAAGCGCTACACCCCCCTCGAACCCCGGAAAGAACCTTAGGAAGGTCTGGTAGTGTTGGCGGGCAAGAATCTCCGTGGGGGCCATTAAAGCGGCCTGGAAGCCACCGTGGGCGGCGTTTAGGGCGGCAATTGCGGCAATGACCGTCTTCCCCGAACCGACGTCGCCCTGGAGCAGCCGGTTCATCGGTTGGTTCCGGGACATATCTTTTAGGATCTCCCATAAAGATTTCTTCTGTGAAAGCGTGAGCGTAAAGGGCAAATGTTTCAAAAGGTCTTTTACGAACGGAATATCGGCTCCGACCGGCGGCGCTTCTTGCCGGGCGAGGGCAATCTTCTGTTTCAAATTGTAAAGCTGGAGCAAAAACAGGTCTTCGAATGCGAAGCGCTTTCTGGCCTTCATCGCATTTTCCAATTCGTCGGGGAAGTGAATTTGTTTAAGAGCGCGGTTCACGTCCGGCAGGTTTTGGTCTTTTAGAATTTCTTCCGGTAAGGGCTCGGGAACTCTTTTCAGGTTCTCGAGGATGGGCTTTACGAGATAGCGGATGCCTTTGGAGGTAAGGCCTCGGGTTTCCGGATAAACCCCCACGATTCTGCCAGTATGAGTTGTCTCTCGTCTCTCGTCTCTTGTCCCTTGTTCCCGGATGAGTTCGTAGGTTGGATTCGAAAGGTGGATTTCGTCCCGGCCGGTGACCTTGCCGGAAAAATTGGCCAGTCGTCCGGGCTGAAGAACGTTTTTGATATACGGCTGATTGAACCAGACGGCTTTGATTGAGCCGGTGTCGTCGGTAATAAGGCACTCCACAATGTAAAGATTCCGGCGCCAGGCCCGTCGGCCTTCGATTTCTTCCACTCGGCCTTGTATAGTCGCTTCCTGGTTGGGGATCAAATCGGCGATCTTATAGATTTGGGAGAAGTCCTCGTAGCGCGTGGGGAAGTGCGAAAGAAGGTCGCCCACGGTAGAGATATTGAGCCGCTTCAGTTTTGATATGAAGCCCTGACCGATGCCGTTCACTTCGGCGAGAGGTGTGCGGAGGTCTAACATTGCCGCATATTATACCCGATTTTCGGAGTTCCTGCCATTTTTTGTTATCATTACTATATGCGGAAATTTCCTGAAGTCGATTTTGAAGAATTCAAGGTCTTCAAGAAGCTTAAAACACCCGAAAAGATCCAGGATTTCGTCGACAAGCTCAAAATAAACTTCGAGCCGAACGGAGAGACAGACCATTCACCGCTCATGGTTTTAAGGCATAAAGAAGCCCATTGTTTCGAAGGTGCCGTGCTGGCCGCGGCCGCGCTTTGGCATAACGGCGAGCGCCCGCTTCTCGTGAACCTGAAGACCACTGCCGACGACTACGGCCACGTTCTCGCGATTTTCAGGCGTGGAGGCAGGTGGGGAGCCATAACGAAGACCAATCACGCCGTTTTGAAGTATCGGGACCCGGTTTACGGTTCTCTCCAGGAGCTTGTGATGTCGTATTTCAACGAGTATTTTATGGATAACGGCGTAAAAACATTGCGCGCTTATTCGTCCCCGTTTGACCTGACCAAGTACGGGGATGATTGGGTCACATCAAGAAAAAGTTTATCCGAAATCCTGGATGCTCTTATGGACTCGCCGCACGTTAAAATTTTGAATAAGGAATCTGTTCGCCGTCTTCGTCCGGCGGCTCCGATAGAAATAAAAGCAGGGAAGCTCGTGGAGTGGAATAAAAATAAGTTGAAAAATCGGCAGAATCGGATAAGATAAACGATATCTAAGCCCCTATAGCTCAGTTGGTAGAGCTGCTCCCTCTTAAGGAGAAGGTCGTAGGTTCGAATCCTACTGGGGGCAC
>Ga0187878_1002259_pt1 | contig 17403 bp, 15 predicted proteins | sample June2016WEW_17_1_FD_132979 | JGI IMG/M metagenome (GOLD analysis project Ga0187878, IMG submission 132979) | Peatland microbial communities from SPRUCE experiment site at the Marcell Experimental Forest, Minnesota, USA - June2016WEW_17_150 | ecosystem: Environmental > Terrestrial > Soil >...
GCAGTCATGAATGGGCTGGAAGCCCGCCTCGGGCAATCGGACAGAAACCGCAAGATGTTCGGCGTAAGGCTCAGAGCTATGACCGACACCGTCAGCCCCCTGAGCAAAACGACGGTGGTGACCCTGTTCGGCGCGGTACTGTTCGTTTTGCTGGTAGCCTGCGTGAATGTGGCGGGCCTGCTCCTGGCCCGAGCCTCCGTCCGCTCCCGGGAGATGGCTCTGCGGTCGGCTCTCGGCGCTTCGCGAACCCGCATCGTACGGCACTTGCTGACGGAATGCGCGCTGCTCTCCCTTCTTGGAGGCGTCGCCGGCACTGTCCTCGCCTACTGGGAAGTCCGCCTGTTTCTCGCTTTGAAAGCCCCCGGCATTCCGGGGCCGAGCGCGGCGCGATTGGATCCGGCCGTTCTGCTATTTGCCATCGGATCGTCCGTGCTGACCGCCCTCCTGTTCGGCCTGCTCCCCTCGTTTCATGCAGCGCAAACCGATCTCACGCCGACGCTCAAGCAAGGGGTCGGGCCCCTTACCCGCCGCACCGCGAACAGGAAACGCGCCGCGCTGGTGGTCATCGAGATGGCGCTCGCACTGGTTCTGCTTGCGGGCGCGGGATTGATGATGAACAGTTTTGTAAAACTTCAGAACGTCGAACTCGGTTTCAACCCGCAGAACGTGATTGCTTTTCGGGTTACGGTTCCCGGAGCGGAAGCGCATAAATCCTCTGTGCCTGCTCGCGTTCAATTCGTGGATGAACTCCTGCGACGCCTCCAGGCGCTGCCGCAGGTTCAGGCAGCAGCTGCATCCAGTATCTTTCCGCTTGATGGTTCCGGTGCATTTACCTCGGCCAAAATATCAGGAGCCGCTTCGGACCAAGGTCATTGGTTCGCCATAGAACCCGTGGGAGTGACCGATGGCTATTTCCAGACCATGGGGATTCCGATGCTTCGTGGGCGCACATTCTCGGACCGTGATGTCCCGAGCGCGGCTCCGGTGGCGATTCTCAGCCAGGAAGCGGCACAAAAGCTCGATCCGGGCACAGACCCGATCGGGATGAGGCTTTCCCTGGCGGGAGAAACGGTTTCCCGCGAGGTCATCGGGGTAGCCGGTAACGTCCGGTATGGAGGGCTTCAGACGCAGTTCGGCCCCAAGGTTTATGTGCCGGCGGCCTCCGACTGGATCATGAGCTATGTGACATTCGTGGTCCGCACCGCAGGCGATCCGCGCAATCTCGTACCCAGCCTGAGGCGGGAAGTCTGGGCCGTCGACCCGAAAATGCCGATCGAGATCGAAACCTTGAAGGACCTCTTTGAACCGCACATCGCAACCCCGAGGTTCTATCTCGGCCTGTTCGGCTTTTTTGCATTTGTGGCGGTGTTGATGGCGGCGGTCGGTCTCTATGGCCTGATCAATTACTCCGTCGAACAGCGGACCCAGGAATTCGGCATCCGCATGGCCCTGGGCGCGGAGGCGGGAGACGTGCTCGGCATGGTGATCCGTGAAGGGATCTGGATCGCGCTGGCCGGGGCGGGCCTTGGGCTCGCCGGCGCGCTGTGGCTGACTCGCTTCATCAAGAGCTTCTTGTTCGGCGTGACGCCGACGGACGGGACCACTCTCGGAATAGTCTCGGCAGTGCTGATTTTAGTGGCAATTCTGGCCTGCCTGATCCCGGCGCGGCGCGCCTCCAGGATCGAACCCTCAGTCGCTCTGAAATACGAATAGTCCGTAGTTGAGGTGGCTGGCCGGCTGAGCCTCTTCGGTGCCTTAACCCTGGCAGAGTTAAGCTCCGTCTGATTCGCACAATGCCCAATACCTGGTCACGGCGGCGACGGGATCCAGGAGATGCCTCCGGCACTTTTGCTCATGTGCGATTGCATTATGCGGTCCGAAGACCTATGATCCCGGGTGTAATCGGAAGTCAGAGTCACTCCTGGAGAAATCAAAACAAAAACGCCACGGATTCCACGGATTTGCTAAAAACTTCTCGATCACTAGGCTTTTTGAATCCGTGTAATCCGTGGAATCCGTGGCTGCTTTTGAAGGGGCTAAACAGTTACCGCGAATTGAATCGAACCACCCCGGGCCGATCTGCAAGCAGCAAAACAGGTGGCGCTCCCGGTCTTAACCCGCATTTCTCACCAGGTTTCTACTGCGGCGTCGGATCCAGGTATGTCTACTGCGTTGCGCTCTGTCGGGCTCCTCGACGTACTGTCAAGTACGCCTGCGGGGCCCTCGGTCGCGCGCCTTGTATCCATGCCCGTCTGCGCCGCCTCGCTACGAAACCTTGTGAGAAATGCGGGTTAAACTCTATAAGTATCAGGCCGCCAGTTATGGACCGCGCGCTTAATTGCGTCTTCCGACAGACGTTCTCGAGCCGCCCGCTGGGCGAGTTCGACAAACTCGTCGTCCGACGCAAAGCGGAGTCCGATGATCTGGCGGACGGTCAGTCCCGGATCGAGTACCTTGCCGGCCAGCACGAAATGACGCAGATTCTCTTCCGCGCGGATCGCACGGTCCTGCGCCTTCAGGGCGAAGATTCGGCAAAAAAAGAACAGTAACAGGACGCAGACGTCAAGCGCGACGATCAATGACGCGCTGTAGAGGCGCTGGTGATCTCCTAACGACTCGTAAAGGTTGACCAGGGAACCGATGAGCGTCAGAACGAGAAGACCAAACAAGACCCCATGGTACATCAGAATATATCGTCTGTGATTGGCGTAAGTCTGAGTTGTCATGCGAGCCACTCCTTTCCATTCAGTACCTAAGGACAAAGTGCCCAATTCCCGAGGCACCGGAAGCCGTCGCCACCGGCGGCACGACCTTGATCGGGACCCCGCGCCCCGGCACGGATGGTCCTCGCCGGATTGATATCAGAACGGAATGTCATCATCGATGTTTTCGTCGCATCTGGCTTCACGCGCGGTTGCCGAGTCGGACGCTTCGAGTTCAAGAGTATCTTCAGCCGCCTCACTCCATTCTTCGGCCGAATCATACAACACATCCGGAGCCCACTCTTCCACAATCCCTATCTCCAGCATTTTCTGCCAAAGCTCGGGATGACCGCTTCGAATTCTCCGATAGCGTTTCCGCCGCCCGGGATGTGCTTTCCCGATCTCGAGGACGACCGATGCCGTTTTGCGAACCTCGGGGTCATCCTGCTGTGCAAGCAGCTCCAAGCGACGGATGTTCTTGGGCGAGATGTTAGACTGATCGAGAAAGCCCCAGATCTCATCCAGCGTTTCAATGCGGAACCGGACTTCCCGGGGGAGCTGGCCGCACCTCTTGCAGATGTGTATGCGATGTCCCTTTCCGGAAAAACTCTCATTCGCCCGATAGCGGCAGCAGATACGGCAATAGTTACCCATAAGGTTACACTTTACCTGGCATGCCGCCTTGCGTAAATACATCTCAGGATTTGAGACCCGAATCCAGGAAACTGGAGACGGGAAAATGGGGACGCTCACCCAGTGGCTAGAAAAAACAAGCTGCCATTTTGTACCGCGCGGCGATACGGGTCGTGCTTCTAATAGGGGGTGTTATGTCTCTCAGCGAAAATGGTGAAATAGTTGTCTGCTGCCACGGATTCTCCAAACGACGGAAAATGCGAGGAACGCGGAGATTTCGACGATTGTCGCCGCCCTCCGCGTCGCCGTGCGCAGCAGGAGCTGCGCGCCATCACTCGTCCAGCCAACTTTCTGATGGGCGCCGAGTGGATCGGGCGCCGGGCAAATTCCTTAGAACGAGAAAACAGGGCCACAAATCGCACCCAAGCCCTGTTTTAAGGGGATGTCTGAGAGGCATCGTTTGGAAATCATTCAACTTGCCGTGGTCCGGCCCCGTTTTTTCCGTTTTTTCATATCCCAGGCACAAATGGGTACGCTTCACGTCGGCATTCGTCGGTGGTTCAAAGTGCGCGGCTTTTTTTGTGCTATGATCTGGCCATATCCCGTGTTAATGGCCAGATATGGCGAATCCCCGTTATTTAAAGAGGCTTGCCTATGTATGGTATGAAACCGAATAGGATCGCTTGGTTTGCACTCGCGTTGGTCGTGACCCTGATCCCAGCGTGGATTGCGGCGCAGCAGCCCTCGATGCAGCAATCCCCCGTGGGCCAACAAGCCCAGGAGCGCAGCAGCCAGTCGGGTAATCCGTTTCCTGGCGGTACCAACCCCGATGGCTCCCTGCAACCAAGCGCGCCGCTCACGCGTTTGTTTACCCAGGATCCCTATACCGAGTATGCGATACTCGCCCCGGGCACCGAGCAGTTCCGGATTCGATATATCCCCGAAGAAACCCGGCCCGGAGCGACGGAGTTGGTCAACGCGACGCGCGGCGGCAGCGAAGGCTCGGATATCGAAGTGCATGATCCACGGACCGGAAAGCCTCTGAAATTCCAATACCTTCAGCAAGGCAATGAGCACGCGATTCACGCGACCCTGCCGAGCCCGGTTCCCGAAGGCGGAATCGGCCGCGTCCTGATTTACAAGACCTATAAAGATCCCCGTACCTACATGATGCACGGCGAGGACATCATATGGGTCCGAAGCCTCAGCGGCTACAGGCTGGGAGTGATTCTGCCGAAGGGATTTTCCTTCATTTCATCCAATGTTGCGGCCCAATTGACTACACTCGACGACGGCCGGTTGAAACTGATGTTCGCCAACCCGAGCGGGCAAAGCAACCCGGTGACAATTCACGCGCGCCGGACCAGCGCGAATTTCACGCCGCTTCAAACTGCGGACATGTTTTTCGACGACATCAAGACACTGTACGACTTGGCCGAGCCCGAAATGCACAGCATGAAGATCGATCAGAGCTACAGTGATTATCGGAAGGGCGATAGAGCAAGACTGGATTCCCTTGCTTACCTGCCGCTGCAAAACCTGAAGGTAATTGATCTCGACATTGCAAAGGCGTATTTGCCGGCGCGGAATGGAACCGAAACCTTCGTCAAGCTGGATGTTCCAATCACAGACGACAAGCAGAGCGCCCACATCAGAATCACAGGTACCCTCAACGATCCCGGTTATAGGGTGGAGGGCGGCGATCTGGTGTTCGAGCGCACAGTGCACGGACTTCGCAATACGGTCCTGCTGCCCGCCGGGTGGCAAGTAGCCACGGTGTCGCAGTCGGGAACGATCGGGCTCTACCAGGGCCGCGCCTTCGTCGCCTTGATCAACCTCAACTCCGAAAATCAATACAGAGTCACCATTCGCGCAAGGAAAACCAATGGTTCGGGCCGATAGTTCTCGCTTTTGGCTCCAACGCCCGGAAAAGACAAAGTCGATTTCGCCTTTTGTACTACTTATCCGCAAATCCTTTGGCAGACGGAAAGGATTTTTTACCGCCAAGACTCCAAGGCGCCAAGGCGCCAAGAGCATTAATCCTTGATTTCTTGGCGTCTTTGCGTCTTGGCGTTAGCTTTTGGTTGCGGCTATGCCGCCTCATGTTCTTCGTGGTTCCTGTTTGAGAAAGGAAGCACCTCGGAAAAGGAGTGACACTATGCTACCACAACGCAGGCGCTGCGGCGCCATCACGCTTCTGCTCATACTCACAACCTTGTCTGCATCACCTGCCCGCACGGCCGGGACTCAGGGCCAGGCGCCCGCCGGCTCGCTCTTCACCGTGGATGACATGCTCGACGTAGCAACCCTGCGCGCGGTGGATTTGAGCAAGGATGGCCGCTGGCTGGCGGCGACGGCGTCGACGCTCCGGGAACGTATCGGCATCGACAACTCGCGTTTCGGCGATCCCACATACATCGCTCCTTCCATGGCTGATGTCCTGATCTTCGACACCCAGAGCGCCCGCAGCCAGAAATTGTTCCCGGACAAACGGCAGGTTCGAGGCCTGAAATGGTCGCCCGATGGCACCAAGCTGGCGTTGACCGTGCTCAAGGGGGATCTTTATCAGCCGATGATCTGGGAGCGAACAACCGGAAAGCTCCTCCCCGTTTCACTGCCGGCCGGGAAGATTCTCGCCGACAACACGGAATTGGATTGGGCCCCGACGGGCGATCAGCTGTTCTTTTCGCTCCGCGGCGAAGAGTGGCGCAAGAAGGCGGCCGAACAATTCCGATATGAAACCAAGGGGCCGGTCGTGGTCCACTCCAGCAAGGAACCGTTTCTTGCCTGGGATGATCTGCGCCGTGTGTCGCAGCTGCGCTCTGTCGTGGCTTACAACATTGCGTCCGGCCAGACCCGCGAGGTTTTGCCGGAGAAGAGGTTGAATTCAGCGGACCTGGCACACGACGGCACATTCCTGACGTACCTCGAGGACATCACCAAGAAGACCGACTATGACGTCATCAACGGGACGGAGAGTCAGGTCCAGTTGCTGCCTCTGGACGCCGGCCAGGCGCGCACGGTGCTCAAATCGACGAAAGACCTCAGGATCGTCTGGTCGCGGGAGAGCCGCTACTACGCCTACGCGAAGAAAGGGGACATTTTCTTTGCCTCAATCGACGACAAGGAACCCCGTCAGTTGACGGGCAAGGGGGAGAAGACCGAAAAGGAACCGCCTGCTGCTGAACCGCCGGTCACCGACGCCGACAAGGCGAAGGAAAAAGAATCATTCAGCGTCGTTCAAGTAAGCCCGAAGGGGGATCGGCTGGTTGTCTCGAGCAAGCAGGGACTCTGGATGATGGACGCGGCAAGCGGGGCGAAGGAGTTGTTCGTCCCGATGGATGAGGAAGATCCCCTGTCCACACGCTATCAGGTAATCGACTGGGATCCGGCAGGAGGAAACCTGTACCTCAGTTTTGCGTCGCGCACAAAATGGGAGCGCGGCCTGGCACGCTACAATCTGGCCTCCAAAAAGCTCGAAGACCTGATCAAGGATGGGAGGCTTTATTCGGACTTCCGGCTCTCGGAAGACGGCAGCACCTTTGTTTTCGCCTGCGCCGAAGGCAACCGCCCGGCGGATTTGTTCCTGGCAGACGCGGCCTTCAAGAATGTCCGCAAGCTCGCAGACAGCAATCCGCAGCTCAAGACCAAGCGCCTCGGGAAAACCGAGCTTATCCCATACCTGGATGCCGATGGCAAGAAGCTGGTCGGGGTGCTGTACTATCCGGTGGATTACACAGCGGGACAGAAGGTTCCGACGATTTTCCTTATTTATGAGCAGTTTTTTGATGACACCTTCAATGGCACTGTCAGCATCTTGAATTCGAACGGATATGCGGTTATGCAGCCCTCCGTGAATCTCGAGATCGGGTTCCCCGGGGAGGCCTGGGCCAAAGGCGTCACAGCCGCCGCGAACAAGCTGATCGACATGGGAATCGCCGATGCCGAACGGCTCGGGGTCCAGGGGACAAGCTACGGCGGCTATGCCACCAATCTGCTGATCACACAGATCAATCGATTCAAAGCGGCCATCAACATTTCCGGCAAAGTCGACATGGTCAGCTTCTACACCGACAGCCCGCGCCTCGGCGTGCGCAATATCCACGCGCCTGAAAAAAGCCAGGACCGCATCGGCGCCACCCTCTGGCAACAACCTCAAAAGTACATCCAGCACTCGGCGATCATGTTCGCCGATCGGATCAAAACGCCGCTCCTCCTCATGTCGGGCGAGCTGGACACGAACGTGCCCGCCCGGCAGGCGATGGAGATGTACTACGCCCTGCGGCGCCTGGGCAAGGATGTCGAGTGGGTGCAGTACATGGATGGCGGCCACGGCATGCCGACGGTGACCATTGAGGAAGTGAAGGATTATCACAAGCGGATCATCGACTGGTATGACTCCCACCTGAAAGGCGATCTGAAGAAGAACGCAATCAAGTAGCAGGGGGAGCCCCGGGTAAGTCTTTCTGGACGCCGAACGAGGCAGACGGACGCCGACATTATTGGCAAAACGCTTTCTATGGTTTTCGGGATCCGAGGGAAGCCCTCGCCATGGCGAAACTAGCAAGGATCCGCGCGCTGGATCGCGCTGTTAGGCCTCGCATCCGGGCAGAGAACATCCACCATCTTCCCGCCCTCAAAGACAACGATGTGTTCCTTGGATCGGTCATCGCATGTTTCGATCAGCCATTGCCGCTTCCTCTTGCTCTTCTGTTTGAGTTCACTGACAGTGTTTTCAGAGAAATCCACCCGATAACCACAGTCGCAGAGGTAGGATGAGTCGCATATTTCCTTCGGCATGGCAGGAGTCTGGCGGAGGACTAAGGGATTTTCAACTGCCGTCCTTGTGCGACTTCACTTGAGGGCTTTGGCAGGCCGCCGCTGCCGAAAGGGTACCTTGTGCCGGAAGAACCGCATCAACTGCAGAATTACTATCGGCCTCCTGCTCATCACCCGCAAATGAATACTCGTGCGGCAGTGCCAGGCCAGCCATACGGATGTCGGGAATTTTGCAGGCATGAAGGAAGGCTGAAGGGAGACCTTCAAGAGAGATATTCTCACGCCGGCGATAGTGGCCTCGGGTCTGGCTGCTCGTCATGGACTTGCGGAATTCATGTTCGCCGCCGTGAAGTGACCCAATGGGGAAAGAGCCGTCTGTCACCCTCTCTCACTTATCATCCGTTTCTGAAAATGCTGCAGTTGGCCTAAGAAGCCTGATTGCAAAAATGGATTTGTGGAAGGGTCCTCTGTCTCCAGATAAGAGAGTTCAATCTGGAGCAGGGCGCCGTGGGGATTGCCCGCGCGCAGCCATGTTTGTGATGTCTGCTCCAGGCAGTGTTTCATCTCTTCGACACGCTCCGGCGTCATAATCTCCCGGATTGCCCGTTTGATCGATTCCGTGAACTGCTCCGCCATTTTATCCTGGTCCACCTTCGCCAGATCGATTTTGTGCTCGTCGACATACTCCTTGAGATAAATATAGGGACGCAGAAGCTCCTTGTCCGTAAACAAGTCAAGTTCTACTTCACGGCGGCTCACTGCCTGCTCAAATGCGTGCAGCCTCTTTTCAGTCTCGCGCTGCAGGTGGTCGTTAAGCCCTGGTTGGGCTTCGAGTTTTCTGGCCAGCGCCGCAAGGCGCTCCGGGTCCTCCCTGATTGCCTGCAGTCCGTCCATATCCTTGCCATCTTTGAAAGCCTGCCGAAACTCTGCAAAGACTTCTTCCTCAGCCCGTGCCAACTGCTCGGCCCGGTCGATCGTGGCGCAGTAGAGATCGGTCATCATGCCGCACAAGCCCCACGGCACCTGTTTGCTCTCCAGAAGTGTCTTGAGGACCAGCGCCAGCTCCAGCTTGTCAGCCGACGAAGTCTTCATCAATCGGTCTATCGCGCGGTCAAGCCGGCGCAGAACGTCCCTGCGAAAATCGGGCGTGGTGAGTTCCTCAATGATCTCGGCTCGGATTTCATCGCGCAGCTGGGCCTGTTCGCTTTTGCTCCCGTGTCTGAGTTGAAGGACTCGGTTCTCGTATTTTTCCCTTACTCGCAGACTGACCTCGACTGTCTCATCGACGTCAAAAGCAAGATCGCGGAACTCCGGTTCTTTGCGCAATACGTAACATTGCCGCATAATCCGCACGAAGTTCTTTTCGATATAGTGGGGTCCGCTGCGAGAAATTTTTTCCACAAGAGTATTGGCCGCGGAGGAGATATTCGCATCGGCTGAACTCCGCGAGAAAGGCGTCGCGGCAGCTCCGCTAACCATCCTGTTTCTCGATTCCCAGGGAAAACGTGATCGCCCCTGTAACTTGTGTCCCTTCCTGTGTTTCTTCTTCATCTCAATCCTCGCCAATCTCGTTCGTTTTTCGGGCAACAAGGCTGGCTCTCCTACCTGCAGGCGATCATAAGCCGCTCGCTCTTCGTGGGAACATCCTATTTCATCTGTGCGTTTGTCTCAATATTTTCCGGAAATGCAATTGCAGCGCGGCAGCCCGGCGAATTATCCTAAACCATGGCTTGCCGGTTGGAACGTTGAAAGAGTGGATCGTCATGGCTGCTGTTTAGAGATTAGGGGTATCGCGTCAACTCGGTGTATGGGAATCCGTTCCTGCGACTGCTCCGGCGGCAGGTCGAGGCGCTGGTCAGAAACAGGCATGGCGATGACTATCTGAAAGACCGGCAGGCAAAGACGGAACTGGCCCGCATCAACCGGGAGCTGAAGCAGTTGAAGAAGCAGATCGCCGCGCTGGAGGAGCGAAAATCGAAGCTGACGGCCGGCTTCGTGGAGTGAGGAGACGTATATCGATGTGCTCCGCACTGTCCGGTACCCCTGGGTGTAATTGCGGCAAACGTCAAACACTATGAACGATTAGGAGGAAAGATGATGAGGGACTACTTCGCGCAGGTTCGTCGTGCCGGCTTCGACATCGGAGTCTCGGCCGGAAAGCTCACGAAGGCAATGGTCGAGATACTCCTGCAGTTGCCACCTGAGGCGGCTCCCTCGAAGGATGTTGTTGTGCGGCACCTCGGTCTCCTTGGGCAGATGTCCAAGACCCGCGACATCAACGCCGCCTGGAACAGTGCCAAACGCCAGGTTGCGCGCGAGCATCCCGACAGGTTCTGTATCGAAGGAAAGGTCCTGCGCTGGGCTTCGGACCAGGAGGACCGCCCCCAAGAGAAGCTCTCGCCCGCCGGCCATCGCAAGCTCGCCTCATTGGCCGCTAAGCAAGGGATAACGCCGGATAAGCTTCTCAATCTCCTGATTTCCACCTGGTGTTCAATAACAAAGCAGCGGCGTTCGCGTCGGAGCATATGAACCTCGGCGGCACGGACAAAGCTCCTCTACTGTGCCTCGAAGGGCGCGATGAGAGGCCGGGTTTTCGCTTTATTCACTCCGGCGCCTTCCAACCTGGTCAGGGGAATGGAGTCCTACCCTGATCAACACTTACTTCTTTCTGTCAAATACGCTGCACACCTCATAAGCGCCGCTCGGATCAATCGCGGTGTTGCCTTGCGCGATGTGGCGAATGATACCCTGCTTATCAACCACGAAGGTGGCGCGATTGGCGTAGCCTTGCGCTTCATTGTAAATGCCGTAGTCTCTGGCGGCCGTGCGTTTGAAATCGCTGAGTATGGGAAAAGTTACGCCGAGTTCCTTGGCCCAGTGGGCATTGGCGGGACCGCTGTCCACGCTGATGCCGAGAATTTGCGTGTCGGTAGCCTCGAATTTTGCAATATCAGACTGATATTGCTTCATTTCTTTCTCTCAGCCGCTGGTGAAAGCGAGCACGTAAAAAGCCAGCACCACATTTTTCTTGCCCTTGAAATCGCTCAGCTTCACCTGGTTACGATTGTTATCCGTCAAGGTGAAGTCCGGTGCTGCGTCACCGACGGTCAATTGCGTTTTGGGCGCGGTTGGTTGCTGGTTGGGAGCTGTCGCCTGCCGGGCGAAGGTGGCGGCCGCGATTGCCAACAGCACGGCCAGACAAAATACCTTCACGCGCATGGGTCTGCCTCCTTGCGTACGCGGAGCGGGGTTAATTCGTTTGCATGTCATTCGATCTTCGGCTACCCCCGGAGCGGGAGCCCTTTCACGGCACAATCTTCCAACGGACGTCGAAACTGCCGACGCGACTGCATGGCTTCGTGGCGCCGTGCAGGCGGAGGCGACAGTCTACCTGAATAGAATTAGACACCATCGTCCTCCACTACGCAACCTGCGGTTCAGATAGTGGGAAAAAACATTGCCACGAATAACATGGGCGGCACAGCCGCAACCAAAATCTAACGCCAAGAAATCGGCGATTCGAGATTCGAAATTCGAAATTCTAAAATCTCGAATCTCGAATCTCGAATTTCGAATTTAAGTAAAGATCAAAACTTCTGGTCTCGGCGATAAGAAATCCTTTCCGTCTGCCAAAGAATCTGCGGGTAGGTAGTATGGATGACACGAATAGTGAGCCGGAACTTCGAACGAGCAGCTGCTGTCTGGGTATCCGACTACCCGAGGTGGGTAATCAGGACCACAAATCCAGACAAAACCTCAGCAACCCCTTCCCTGCCAAGCATTCCTTTTGCCGCATATATCAACGAATTGGGCGAGTGCGCTCAGTTGGCACGGCATTTGCATTAGACTGAAATATGAAGAAGCTGTGGTTAGCGGTCGTGGTGGAGTGCTTGTGCGTTCTGACATCGTTGCCGCGCTGGTGGCCGGCCGTGGCGGCGCCAGCTCAGCAAAGTGCAATCCCGGATGAGCAGCGGCGGTTTCTCGATGTGCGCCGGCGGCAGATCGATCTGGCCTCGGCGCGCGCGGCGCTCCAGCGCACGCAGGAACTGTTCAAGCTGGGTCTGGTCCCGCAGACGGATCTTGACCGTGCCCAAACCACAGTCGACACGGCACAGCTGAACTACCAGGAAGCGGTACTGACGCTGCTGAATCTCCAGGCTCGCCTCACCGTGAAGCAAGCCGTAAAGCACCAGAGCAAAGACGGCCGCAAATTTGTCAGCCTGACCGTGGAAAACCTGACGCCCACCTTCGACGACTCACAGTTCAAGCTGCTCAACAACTTTGAGGGCGCCGAGCCGATTCCCGACTCTCTCCGCACCCGCGACGTGCGTGACATCTTTATTTCGCTGCGGGCGACGGGAGACGTGCCGGCTTCCGGCGCCACGGCGGAAACGGCGGCGCGCGGCACCACCATCGCGCTCCCCTACGAGGTGCATATTCCGGAGTTGAAATACGGCGAATCAAAGAGCATGGAGTTTCAGCTGCTGCGGGATGTGAACAGTGTAGTGGTCGCATCGACATACAAAGGGCAGAACCAGGAGAACGTGGTCCAGCTGGAGCAGGCCGAGACGGAGAATGTCGTGAACATCTCCGCGACGCAGGTTTCCCAGGAAGCGGATCTGGGCGCGCAGGTGACCTTCGACTTGAAGCTCGAGCGCTCGTCTGTCGACGTGCGGCAGTTCCAGCTGAAGGTGGTCAATCTGCCTCATCAGATCAGTTACAGCTTTGTCGATCCGACCAGCCAGGCACGGCTTTCTCAGCTCAATTTCCCGGCCGGCGTCACCCAGCAGATGCTGGGACTGCGCCTCTTCCTGCCGGAACGCTCCGACGCCCAGGTCGTTATCGACCAGCCTCTCGAATTATGGGCGTTGGTGACAGACCAGGCGCAGGGGCAGCTCTTTCAGCAAGAACGAGCCTATTCACCCGCCGAGATCGAGCAGAGCCGGGCCGGGAGGGCGCGCCTGGTGGTGATCCCGCGGGGTGTCGGCAAAATCGAGGCCTCGGCCGCCAGCCTCTACTCGGAGATCCAGACAGGAGAAATGGTTGAGACCAACATCACGATTCGCAATACCGGCACGAGACGGCTGGACAACATCAAACTGACGACGGAGTACCCGCTCAACTGGCACGTCGAAGTCCTGCCCGACATCGTTGCCGTGCTGGAGATCAATCGCGAATCCGCCGTCAAGCTGCGGATTGTGCCCCCGGCCGACGTGCAGGTGGGCGACTACGAAGTGAGAATCAAGACGGAGAGCTACGCTTACAACCGCATGGTTCCATCCGAGGACAAGATCTACCGCGTGAGCGTCAAGGCTCAGACAAACATCTGGGGCACGGCCGCCCTGGTAGGCGGCCTCTTGGTAATCGTAATTGGAATCGTCATTTTCGGAGTAAAACTGACGCGCCGCTAGGCTTTGGAGTGCGCGGCCACGGGGTAACTATGATCGAAGCCAAGAACTTGAGCAAGCGTTACGAAGACGGTGTTCTGGCGCTGGATGCGCTAAACCTCAAGGTAAACCCGGGCGAGATTTACTGCCTTCTGGGCGCTAACGGCGCAGGCAAGACAACAACCATCAACCTGTTCCTGAACTTCATTGAGCCTACAAGTGGCGAGGCATTTCTGAACGACATCGATGTCGAAAAAGACCCGCTGGAGGCGAAGAAGTACGTCGCGTACGTCTCCGAGAACGTGATGCTATACGGCAATTTCACGGCACGCCAGAACCTCGACTTTTTCGCCAGGCTCGGCGGCAGAAAGGGCCTCAAGAAGGAAGACTACTACCGCGTCATGCGTGAAGTGGGTTTGCCTGAGAGGGCCTTCGAGCAGCGGTTGAAGGAATTCAGCAAGGGAATGCGGCAGAAGCTGGGCATCGCCATCGCCATGATCAAGGACGCTCCCGCCCTGCTGCTTGACGAGCCGACCGCCGGGCTCGACCCCAAGGCGGGAGCTGAGTTTCTCGAGACCCTTATGGAGCTGCGGCAGCAGGGAAAGGCCATCCTTATGTCCACGCACGACATCTTCCGCGCCAAGGATGTCGCGGATCGGGTGGGGATCATGAAGGAAGGGCGTAAGGTCATGGAGCGCACGCGCGAGGAACTCGAGTTCGAAAACCTCGAGCGCCTCTATCTGGACTACATGCGCGGCGGCATCGGTTCGGAAGCGAAGCAACCCGAGCCGGAAAATCGGTGACAGGTACGAATGGCGATTAATTGAGGAATCCGATCAGGACCCTGAAAGGGTCCAGCAGGAAAGCCCAGGGCGCAAGCCCCGGGAATTGACGCAGAGCTAGGAATCAGCCCTGAAGGGGCGGCGCAGGCTGCTTCGCCCCTTCAGGGCTGGTCTCCGGGATGTTCATGATCCCAGGGCTCGCGCCCTGGGCTTTCCTGCCCCGCCCCTTCGGGGCTTAGAAATAAGGTGCCTGTCACCGAATTGCCTTGGGAGTTAAGGATGTTTATAACGCTGCTCAAAAAGGAAATCCTCGATTATCTCGTTTCGATACGCTTCCTCGTGCTGACAGCGCTCTGCGTGCTGCTGATTCCGCTCAGCCTGTATGTGAATTTTGAGACCTACCGGCGCTGGTCGGCAGACTACAACGAGCAGCTCAAAATTGAGTCGTCGATGGAAGGCCATGGAAGCCGGGGATACCATGGGGTACGCCAACCCTCGCCGCTCTCGGTTTTCGCCAATGGGATTGAGACCAGTCTGCCCAAGGACTTTTCCCTGGATGACAAACAAATTTCCTTCGGAATCCCGAGGAGCTACGGCGATCCGATCTATGAGATTTTTGGACGCATCGATTTTCTGTTCGTGGTGCAAACCGTCTTGAGCCTGGTTGCTCTTCTCTTTGCCTTCGACTCGGTGTCGGGGGAGAAGGAACTAGGCACCTTGAAGCTCACCCTCGCTAATCCGGTGCCTCGCCACCAGGTGCTGTTGGGAAAATTCGTTGGCGGGATGATTATTCTGGGCGCGCCGCTTCTACTTTCTTTCGCGCTTGGGCTGGCCGTGCTGACCGTCTCCGGATACCCCTTGTTTCAGAGCGGGGTGGCGGGTGGCGTCCTATGGATATTTGGCCTCGCGGTTGCGTATGTCGCGGTCTTTTTCCTGGCGGGCCTGCTGGTTTCAACTCTCACCCACCAGTCGAAAACGGCGCTGATCCTGCTCATGTTTGTCTGGGTCGTGCTTGTGCTCGGCGCCCCGCGCCTGAGTATCATGGCGGCCAAGGTGATCCGGCCCGTCGATGATGACTCCGTCGTGTTGCTGCGCAGTCGCCTGCTCACCGACACTATCGAGAAAGAGAAGGGGAACGCGCTCAAGTCGCTCTATTTCGAAAAAGCGAAGCAGAAGGGATTGAGCAACGGGCAGCTCATGTTCGATAGAGGGGATCCCGAATTTGTCCGGCGCAGGTTCGAGATCGCCGGGCCATTTGAGACCCGCCTGCGTGCCGAAGTGGCGCGGCTCGAAGAGGACCAGCAGCGCAGGAAACAGGCTCAATTGAATCTCGCGCACAACCTGTCCAGGGTTTCTCCTGCATCCATTCTCAGCTATCTGATGACCGACCTGGCGGACACCGGAGATTACATGAAGGTCAAGTTTCTCGACGCTGTTCGGTCGCATTATGCCAGCATGGACCGCCTGGTCTTCAGCAAGAGTTACAGCGATTCCATCAGCGACGGCAATAGCGGCTGGGGCTTTAACGGTGACCTGCCTGGAAGTGGCGTGCCCAAGTCGAAGGATCTGCCGGTTTTCAGCCTGAGCTTCCCCCGCAGGGCCGATACCATCGCCGCCAGCATTCCCGACCTCGGCCTCCTGATCGGCTACGCCGCGTTGCTTTTTGCCGGGGCCACGGTGGCGTTTCTCAAATACGACGTGAGGTAGCGCATATGTTCGCCACCGGTGTGCCGCTGTCTGCTCATTCCGCCAGACTCTCCGAAAGCAGCTCTCCTTCCGCGGGTAAGGTGGTATGGACGGTTGCGTTGCGCGAGTTGACCGAGCAGCTGATGAGCTTGCGGTTTTTGTTGATTGCCTTGTTGGTGCTGGGACTCACGCCGCCACGACGCGATTCTTCGGCGGTCATCAATCGTTCACTGCCCTCCCTGGCGCTTCTGATTGGGGCCGTGGCAGTTTTTGTCCTTGCAGGTTTCCTGGCCTTTTCGCGCTATGACGTGAGGTGAATGCCATGATTTGGACGATAGCTCTAAAGGAAATTCGTGAAAACCTGCTAAGCCTGCGTTTCATGCTGCTCCTGCTCCTGGCAGTGATCTTTATCCCGTCTTCGCTTTACACGAACTACCGTGCCTATCTCTCGCGGCTGAACGATCAGCAGCAGATCGTCAAGAACAACAGCGATTACCTGCGCAAGCTGCGCGGGGCTCAGATCTTCACCACGGCGAATTTGACCATCGATGTCTACTGGCCGCCCGTCCCGATGTCTGTTTTCGGCACCGGTTTCGAAGAGAATCACCCGCGCCACCTGGTGGTCGGCAAGAACAGCGTTGAATATGGGGCGCCGCTGGATGTGCAGTCCTCGGCGGGTCTGTTCGGCAGCATTGACTATCTTTTTGTGGTTCAATTTATCTTCAGCCTGTTTGCGATCCTGCTTTCCTTCGATGCCATTACGCGCGAGAAGGAGAATGGAACGCTGCGCATAATCCTGTCCAATCCGCTCGGCCGGGCGAAGCTGGCCACGGGCAAGCTTCTTGGCGGTTACATCACGTTAGCGATTCCGCTGATAACGGCGTTTGTGCTGGGAGTTGTGATTCTGGCGCTTGCGGGGCTCAATGTGTTTGGCGGAGATTTTTTCGTTCGGACGGGATGGATACTGGCCTCGTCACTTCTATTCATCGCGGTGTTCTTTCTCCTGGGCCTCCTGGTTTCATCGCTGGTAGCAACCACCTATTCCGCTCTTGTGCTTTCGCTGGCCTTCTGGCTGATTGCCGCCATGGTGCTGCCGAGAGCCGCCACGCTGGCTGCCCAACTCTGGCATCCGGTGAAATCCCGTCAGGTTACCTGGCTGGAGAAGGTCACGGCACAAAATGCTATCGAGCTGGACAAGGGGCGCGCTCTGCAGGAGGCGCAGGAAAAGTCATCGGTTGTGAATAAGGATGGGCAGAAAGTTGACCCGGAGAAATTGCAGGAAGAACGCGATTCCATAGCCAATCCTTACGAAGAGCGCATGGCTCAGACGATCCAGAAAATCGAAGAGGATTATCGCCGCCGCAAAGCCGAACAACAACAGTTCGGGCTTTCATTGGCGAGGCTCTCGCCTGCAGGCGCATTTGCGAGTTTTAC
>Ga0187878_1002260_pt1 | contig 17401 bp, 6 predicted proteins | sample June2016WEW_17_1_FD_132979 | JGI IMG/M metagenome (GOLD analysis project Ga0187878, IMG submission 132979) | Peatland microbial communities from SPRUCE experiment site at the Marcell Experimental Forest, Minnesota, USA - June2016WEW_17_150 | ecosystem: Environmental > Terrestrial > Soil >...
AATGTCGGGAAGGTTGATCTCCTCGGTCCCGTACGGGAAGGGCCCCACAGAGATGCGGGCGAGCCCTCTGCGCCCGGAGATCACCCGGGCGATCGCGATGACAGCCGGCTTCTGCAGGAGGTCGATCGGATAGTAGCAGGTCTGCTGCAAAGCGGGCCACGTGCGCCCCAGCATGCCGCAGCTCGTTGTGCCCGGCGCCGTCCAGCGGACCAGCGTGCCCGGCGCCGCCGTGATGGTGATGGGGGCGCCCGGCTTCTGCGCAGCCAGGGCGAGACACGGGATCGCGCAGACGACTGCCAGCGTTCCAAGCAGGAGATTGCGGAGAAGAACGGTCATATCGACTCCTTCCGTGGTGTTGACCCGCCTCGCCGGAAGTGCAGGCCCGGACAACGTCCACCTGTTGACATCTTAGGGCAGAACCCTAGGACACGTCGGTTCACTCCGGGACAGTTTTGCGTCTGCCGAGGTGCGATCGCGGGCCCGGAGCGTAGTCGCCGGCAACCGAGTCCGCCAGAGCGGCGATGTCCTCGAACCCTGCCTCTGGATCGATCTCGCCGCGAACAGCGCATAGGAAAAAAAGCTGCAATTCCTGGGATCGGAGCCGGCCTGGAATGCTGCTCTGCTTCTGATATGGGGTCTTATATTAACTTCGGCCCGTCTGCCGGAGCCCAGCGTCGGAGCCCAGGGTCGATCACAAGTGGGATTTTACTTCCCAAGCGACTTCGCCGGATTTGGATTTTGCACACACGTCTCCTACCAGCATGGCGGATTGATATCTCTGCTCACGAAAAATCAAGCTCGTCGATCTGACGCTCCGGCAGGGCGCGGGCAACCGGCGGTGGTCTGGAAGGTAGGCCTAGGCAGTCAAGGATCTTGCGGATCGCTTCAGGTGGATGGATGGCTGCAAGAATCCGCATGCGGCAAGGTCAAGGTTGTCGTTGCTCCACCGCGAAAACGCACGGCCGCCGCAATCTCGCGTTGTTTGATCAAAGTGACGTCCTCGATCAGAAGTCCGAGCATGCGCTTGCGCTCACGCTGCGGCGTATTGGGATCGTTCCAAATTGCCGGAAAATCCGTGGCCAAGGCCAGGATGCGTTGCCGCTCGGCATCGTCGACAACGAGGCGGCCCGCGGCACGGCGGTGCTGATATTCCTCCTGGGCTCCGGCGAGGGCGCGCAGTCTGGCATTCCAGTCGGCCTCCAGCACATGAGCGACCAGTCGGTTGGCCGGATCCACTTGCATGTAGCGGTGGCGGGCAATATCGGCTTCATACTGGGTGCGCTCGACCTGGCGGCGGCGCAGGCGATCGGCCTCGTCCAGGCGGCGATTCCTTCCCGCAGGAGCAGAACCAAACCGAAGTGTCCGCCGCTTGGCGCGCCCGGAGCAAGAACGCCGCTATACCGCACCAGGTTGAACCGGGGTGGGTGCACGAGCGCGGCGAGTTTTTCAACCAGTTCCAGGGGCGCGAAAATGACGTGGGTGGTTCCCTGGCGCCAGCGGCGTTTCAAGCGCTACAGCAGGCGGCCGTCGGGCAATAGGAAGAGGCGGCCCGTGGCGACCGGGGGGCGCCCGGCATCGCGGGCGAGGCGCTCGAGCCTCCTGTTTCCTGCAATGGCTGCCAGGCTATGGTATAAATAATAGCTTGCCGGAAGGGAGACATTCTTGCCATACCTGATGCCATCGCGGGTGAAGCGTGTGAGTGCGGTTCAAACCGATATCACATGGAATGACGGGCACTTCAGCTCGTATCCCTCCTGGTACCTGCGCGAAAACTGCCCCTGCGCTTCGTGCGTGGAGGAGTTCACCGGCCGGCACATGATCCAGCGAGGGAGCATCCCCTCGAACCTCGAGCGGGTCAACGTCGAGCCTGTGGGAAATTACGCCCTCAGCTTCACGTGGAGCGACGGCCACAGCACCGGGATCTATACTTTTGATTTCTTGCGCAGAATCTGTCCATGTCCCCGATGCCTGCCGGAAGGACTCCGGGAGCCACCCCCGAAAATCGAGAATCCAGGTTCCTTTGAAGCCTGATCCTATAATCCATGAACACATCCAAACGGTCTCCTGATAGCTGCCTGAGCACAAAAGGAGGCACATTGTTGGAGCAGCTGTTGCGTGAGCGCATCCTCATCCTGGACGGCGCCATGGGTACGATGATCCAGCGCCTTCAGCTTGACGAAACCGCGTATCGCGGCACACGGTTTGCCGGCCATCCCTGCGACCTGCGCGGGAATCATGATCTTTTGAGCCTAACGCAGCCGCACGTTGTGAAGGCCGTGCATGACGAGTACCTGTCCGCCGGTGCCGACATCATCGAAACCAATACCTTCAATGCCAATGCCGTTTCCCTGGCCGACTACAAGCTCGAAGCCTTCGCGAGCGAAATCAACTTGGCCGCGGCTCGCATAGCACGCTCGGCGGTGGATGAGGCCGCGGATGGGGATTCCCGCCGGCCGCGCTTTGTGGCCGGCTCGATCGGTCCGACGAATAAGACGGCCTCAATCTCTCCGGATGTCAACAACCCGGGTTTCCGGGCCATCACCTTCGACCAGCTCGTTGCTGCTTACGAAACCCAGGCACGCGGCTTGATGGAAGGGGGTGTGGATATGCTGCTCGTCGAGACCGCCTTCGACACGCTGAATGCCAAAGCGGCGCTCTTCGCCATTGACCGATGTTGCCGGGAACTCGGCCGGCGGGTCCCCGTGATGGTTTCGATGACGATCACGGATGCGAGCGGACGTACGCTTTCAGGACAAACTCCCGAAGCGTTTTGGATCTCGATCGCCCATGCTCCGCTCCTGAGCGTGGGGATCAACTGCGCTTTGGGGGCCGCGGAACTGCGCACGCACCTGGAGGATCTCTCCGGACTGGTTCCGGCCTATCTAAGCTGCCATCCCAATGCCGGCCTGCCCAATGCCTTCGGAGGGTACGACCAGACTCCCGAGGAAATGGCAGGCATTTTGGGTGAGTATGCAGCCTACGGGTGGCTTAACATCGTGGGCGGATGCTGCGGCACGACGCCCGAGCACATTCGCGCCATTGCGCAAGCCGTGCGTCGGTACCAGCCGCGCGTTCCGCTGATTCCAGCGCCCTACACGCGCTTGAGCGGCCTGGAGGCCCTGACATTTCGGCCGGACACCAATTTCGTAAACGTTGGTGAACGAACCAATGTCGCCGGTTCGCCGAAGTTTGCCGAGCTGATTCTCAGCGGCAAATACGAGGAAGCCCTGGCAGTGGCGCGACAGCAGGTTGAGGGTGGCGCCCAACTCATCGATGTGAACATGGATGAGGCAATGCTCGACTCCGAAGCCGCCATGACCCGGTTTCTCAATCTGGTTGCTTGCGAACCGGACATAGCTCGCGTACCCGTCATGATCGACAGTTCGAAGTGGTCGGTGATTGAGGCCGGTCTGAAATGCCTGCAGGGCAAAGGGATCGTCAACTCAATCAGTTTGAAAGAAGGAGAAGAGGAGTTCAGGCAGCGTGCGCGGATGGTCAAGCGTTACGGCGCGGCCCTGATCGTCATGGCATTTGACGAAGAAGGCCAGGCCGTTACCACCGAGCGCAGGGTCGCTATTTGCGAGCGGGCCTATCGCATCCTGACGGACGAGGTTGCAGTTCCCCCTCAGGACATCATTTTCGATCCCAATGTTCTGACCGTAGGTACGGGGATCGAAGAGCACAACAACTATGCAGTGAGCTTCCTGGAGGCCACCTCGCGGTTGAAGCAGTCCTTCCCGCTCTGCAGGGTCAGTGGCGGCGTGAGCAACGTTTCCTTCGCATTCCGCGGCAATAACACCATTCGCGAAGCCATGCACGCCGCCTTTCTGTACCAGGCGATCCGGGCCGGAATGGAAATGGGCATTGTCAACGCGGGGCAACTGGCAGTTTACGAGGAGATCCCCAAGGAGCTGCTCGTTCTGGTCGAGGATGTGCTGTTGAATCGCCGCTCCGATGCGACGGAGCGCCTGACTCGCTATGCAGAATCGCTCACGCTGCGGGAGAAGAGGAAGGACGAAGAGCAGGCTTGGCGTGCCGGTAGCGTGGAAGAGCGCCTGGCTCACGCGCTGGTTCAGGGCATTACGGATTACATCGATGCTGACGTGGAAGAGGCGCGTGTTAAGTATGCGAGGCCGCTGTCGGTAATCGAAGGCCCGCTGATGTCCGGCATGAACGTGGTCGGCGATCTTTTCGGTTCAGGAAGGATGTTTCTTCCCCAGGTTGTCAAGAGCGCGCGTGTCATGAAAAAGGCCGTGGCCGGCCTCCTGCCTTACCTGGAAGCCGAGAAACTATCGGCCGGTGGCGTCAAAACGCAGGGGAAAATCGTCATGGCGACCGTCAAAGGCGACGTCCATGACATCGGCAAGAACATTGTGGGTGTGGTCCTGGGTTGCAACAATTATGAGGTTGTGGACCTCGGTGTCATGGTGCCGCGCGAGAAGATTCTCAATGCGACCCGCGAATTGAAAGCCGACATGATCGGCTTGAGCGGCTTGATTACGCCCTCGCTCGATGAGATGGTGCTCGTTGCCCGGGAGATGGAACGGGAAGGATTCAAGATCCCGCTGCTCATTGGGGGCGCCACGACAAGCCGCGTCCACACGGCGATCAAGATCGCACCTGCCTATTCCGGCCCGGTCGTGCACGTGCCCGACGCCTCCCGCGCCGCAAGCGTGGCAGGCAGCTTGATGCGCGACGCGTCCAGAAAGATGTTCGTCGAGCAACTCCGGTTGGAACAGGACCGGATGCGTGCGGAGCACAGCGGACGGAAACCGCAAAGAGCGCTGCTTACCCTCGATCAGGCACGAGAGCGCAGACCTCTCATCGACTGGAAAAACACCGAGATTGCCGTCCCTTGTTTCACGGGTGTCCGCACCCTGGATAACTTACCTCTGGACCAAATCGTGCCGTTCATCGACTGGTCTCCTTTCTTCCAGGCATGGGAGTTGCGGGGGCGTTACCCCGAAATCCTCGATGATGCCAAAGTCGGAGAAAAGGCCAGAGACTTGTGGCTTGACGCGCGCAGGTTGTTGGATGAGATCGTTGAGCAACGCCTGGTGGCCGCGAAGGCTGTCTACGGCTTTTTTCAGGCAAACAGCGTCGGCGACGACATCGAAGTTTATGGTGACAGATCCAGATTAAAGTTACTGGCTGAGTTTCATACCCTGCGGCAGCAGACTGAAAAACCGCAAGGCCAGTTCAACTATGGGTTGGCCGATTTCATCGCCCCTAGAAATTCGGGGGTGCCGGATTACCTGGGGGCCTTTGCTCTTACCGCCGGCATCGGTGTCGATGCCCTGTGCCTCCGGTTTGAGCGCGATCACGACGATTACCGATCGATTATGACCAAGGCACTCGCAGATCGTCTGGCAGAAGCATTGGCCGAGTTCCTCCACAAAAAGGTTCGCCAGGAGTGGGGCTATGGGCTGCAGGAAACTCTAAGTCTCGAGGATCTCATCCATCAGCGCTATCGGGGAATTCGTCCCGCTCCGGGCTACCCTGCTTGTCCTGACCATACGGAGAAGGGCGGACTTTTCGATATGCTCAGAGTCGAAGAACGCATCGGTATTCTCCTTACGGAAAGCTTTGCCATGATTCCCGCAAGTTCCGTCTGCGGCCTATACTTTGCTCACCCGGAGGCGAGGTATTTCGCGGTGGGCAAGATCGGACCCGATCAGGTTGCCGAATATGCGGCGCGGCGTCGGATGGATCGACAGACGGTCGAGCGCTGGTTGGCGCCGAATTTGAGCTATGATCCGGACGAAGTCGGCGGCCTCGCCCGGATCACGTGAAGCCAACTCAAATCCTGAGATGAACGGGTGCAGATCAGGCGGCACCCGCAGAGAGGCGCTGATGGAGGCGGGTTTTTAACTGGCGCCCCTCTTCTGCTGTTGGCCCAGCGAGAGAAATTTGGCCGTTACCCCGGATCACTGCCTCAAGTTCCGAAATGCCGCGTCGCGTCGTCCATCTGATCCTTATCAAAAGGTGTAGCGCAGAGCTACCTGGAGCGTGCGCGGATTACCAACGGTTGAACTGATCTGGCCGAAGGTGTTCGGCGACGAGAGGTTGGCCGTGGGCAGGGCAAAGTTCGTATTGTTGAACACATTAAAGCCATCAACGCGAAACACAATCTTTTGGGATTCCTTCACGCGAAAGCTTTTCACAACCGATACATCGATTTTGAAATAGTGCGGTCCGCGAAAGGTGTTCCTTCCGGCGGTACCAATCTCGCCTACCGTCGGAAATGTGAAGGCTCGTATTTGCTCGGCATAAAAGTAGTAGACTCCATTCGATGCGCGTATCAAGCTGCCGAGGTTCCGGTCGCCCGTGTAATCGGCCCAGCTGTCTACCCCCGCGTTCGCGGTTTGTCGGCCCGAAGTCACTGTGAATGGCGCTCCGCTTTCCCAGAGTGAAAGGAAGCCGACATTCCACCCGCTGAGAATCTGGCTGAACCATTCAGGAGCATCGCGCAGCCAGGTTTTCGCAGGGGTCGGCATCGCATAGGTTGCCGTAGTGCTGAACACATGCGGCCGGTCGGCATCACTTCGGCCCTTGTTCAGGGAAACATTAAGGCTGTCGATGGGGCTATCGAAACTTCCCCCATCCGAGGAGATGTTGTCGAGCGACTTGCTAAAGGTATAGGCAGCGTCCACATTCAGCGCGCCCATCCGATGACGAACGCGTACCTGAGCCGAATCATAATAGGAGCGCCCCTGGTTTGATCCCACAATCAACTGATCGAATTGCGGATAGTTCCTGAGATAGAAATCGGAAAGCCCGGCCGCGCCATAGCGGCTGCAAAAAGTTCGATCCACCGTATTTGCAGCCGCACCCACAAGCCCCAGGTCGAAGGTGGAACCTCCCAGCGCATTGACGGCTCCGTTCACTGATCCAAACAGACGAACCAGCGGGTTGTTGGGCGAAACGGGTTGGAGCGAGTTCCGGAACGCCTGGATCTCCTTAAAGGACTGAAGGAAATTACCACCGATTTTGACTTGGTTTAGATTCAGGTTCATGTAGAGACTTTTCCCACGTGTACCCACATAACTTGCCTCGATAACGGTGTTTCGGAAGAGCTCCTTTTGCACCGTCAGGTTGACTTCCTCCACATAGCCGTTTCGCAGCCTGGGATCAAAAATCGCCGCGGTGGCGGACCGCGTGTCCGGTAATGTCAGCGTGGGAGTGGCAGGCTGCTGAGGAAGCGGGATCCCGTCGCTCAGGCGAATGTCGCCTGATGACTGGTTAGGGAAGACGTTCACCGTCTGAGCGAATCCGGGCGTGCTGATGTCGACGAAATTGGCCGCGGCGCCGACAAGCCGCTCGTAGAAAAATCCACCGCCTCCCCGGATTGTAAGTGTCCGATCACCCCAGGGATTCCAGGCAAAGCCGGCTCGGGGTCCAATGTCTTTGAAATCGGATTTGTACCATTTTCTGCCGGTTTGAAGCGCAAAGTTTGAGATTTCAGCCGATGGAGACACGAGTGATACCTGGTCGAGCGCACCCAGGAGGCCATTCTGCTCAGAGGGTGAAGGACTAACTTCGTACCGTACCCCCAGGCTCACGTTAAGATCTTTTCTCAGCTTCCAGTCATCTTGCAGGAAGACACCAAACTCTTTAAAGTCGAAGTTGCGTGCCCGGGGAGTGCCGGCCGCCTGGAACGCGCTCGTGTCGCTGTAAAAAGTCTGGGTGGACTGCTCTATCCGTCCCAAAAGCGCATTGTAGAGAAGCGCGAAGGTTTGCTGCTGCTCTGCGGTGAGTGCGGTAACTCCGGGTCCAATCGAAGCAGGGGGGACGTTGCCGGCTGAAGTGCCGAAGGTGACGTCTGGATAAATCCCTGCTGAGCTCGTAGATGCCTGGGATGTGAACCGCATGTTCACACCGCCTTTGAAAGAATGGCTCCCTCGGAAAAGATTAGATCGGAAAAGACTGTAATTGTCGGACACTTCATATACGCGAGAGCTTCGAGAAGAAGGGAAGTCGGGATTCGCCGGATCGGTCCATAAGCCGGAGATCATCATGGGCGCGGACAGGCGCGCCGGCCGGGTCAGGGAAGTGGATGAGCTTTGCAGACCGAACCGAAACTCGTTCACCGCAAGTGGCGAGAGCGCCCAATCCGATCCCGCCGCCAATCCCCATTGGTTTGTTATTTCCCTCCCGCTAGGCTGGCCGGGAAAGGCGGCATCGGCGTTGTCGCGCCAGTCGGTCTGGTTGTCACGTGACCAGCTTTGACGGTAAAAAATCCGGTGATTGCCGGCCAGGTTGTGGTCGGCGCGGATCGTGAATTGGTCCTCCCTTCCGTCAATCGGGTTATTGAAACGGTACCCCGCGGTATTCAGGCCGTCACCGACCGCCCCATTGTTCGGATCGGGGAGCAAACTGAGGACTTTGGCTATCTGCGGATCAATTCCCAATTTGCGAGGATCATTGCTCACGATGTTATAGGTCACCACATCATTATTCGCGTCAGGCACCCGAGGAAACCAGGTAAACAGACCGGACTTCGCGTAGGTTGTAAGAACAGTGCGGTTGCGCAAGATCTCGTCCCTGAACCGTGTGCCCTCATAGTTTCCGAAAATGAAGGTGCGATTGCCAATCACCGGGCCGCCCCCGGAAATGCCGAAAACATTCTGATTGTTCTTTGGCGTATTGCCATTGACCGCGTTGCTGAAGAAGTCGTTGGCATTGAGGATCGCGTTGCGGAAATAATCGTAGGCGCTTCCCGTCCAGCGATTACCGCCTGTTCGGGTCGCGAGCACGACCTGAGCCCCGGCATTGCGTCCGTATTCGGCTTTTTCTCCTGCGGTGATCACGCGGAACTGCGCGACGGTATCCATGTTGATTGCAGCCAGCGAAAGTCCGAAGCTGGGGGCCACCGGATCGTTCACATCGGTGCCGTCCAAAGTCAGGTTATTGCTCCCCTGGCGCGTTCCGTTGACTCGAGAAGATCCTTCATTGCCTCCCTGCGTCTCGATACCGGGTTGAAAAACTCCAAGGGTAATCGGGATGAGACTCAACTGTGGTAGGAGATCTAATTCTCCCCGCGAGAAGATGCGTGAAAGCTGAGACTCCGGAATCGTGATCAGCTCAGCGGCACTTTTTGTTTGCGGGCCGCTGGCTGCGGCGCCCGCTGCAGCGTTGGTTTGCAGATTCAATTCGAAATCCAGGGTCTGCTTGATGCCCAGGATAACGTTGTTGTAGACTAGGGTCCGGTATGCTTTTGCTTCGATGGTTAAGGTAAACTCCCCAGGCGGGAGAGAGGGAAAAATAAAAAGTCCGTCCGCATCAGTCAAGACCTCCAAGCGCACCCGATTCTCCGGGTAGGACACGGTGACTTTGGCACTGGGAACGCCGGCCCGGGACTCATCTCGGACAACGCCCTTCAGCCGTGAAGAGGTTACCTGGGCACCGGCCTCCGTCCAAAGAGCCACCCATCCCAAAATGATCAGCAATCCAACTCTGAATCTGCAAGCCACAGGCATCTCCTAAATTTGCGTGAGCTAAAAGGGAATCCCTCGTCCTTCAATCCTCAACGACCAACTACGAGTCAAGGGATTATTGTTACATATGCGCCGGCATTTTTCTCCCCCGAAAATTAAGGAGGGGTCTCTGAAGAAAATATACTTGTTCCAAGTAATATGGTCAGTCGTATATACTTCCAACGCCTTGTGCCGGGATGAAATGGACCAGTTGGGGAGGATCTCCAGCTGTCCGTTCGAGGAGAGACATTTCCGCACGAAGGCTGGCTTCAGGAGGAAGTTGCATGTCCGTAAATTACACCGCGCGTTTGCAAACCTTGTTCATTATCTGCATGATCATCTTGGGATTGCCGTCGGAGTTCCTGGCCCAAAATCGTGTGATCGCCAGGGTCGAGCCAAACAAGAACAAGATCAATAATACCGCGGAAATCTATGATCCTGCCAGCATGGTCTTTTCCCCGGCAGCGGGCCCGATGTTCGCGGCGCGCGTGGGGCACACGGAAACCAGACTGCTCAATGGCAAGGTGCTCATCACCGGTGGTGCCGACGACATCGACTATCTTAACACGGCCGAGATCTACGATCCTTCGACGAAGACCTTCAGCGAGACGACCAAGGTCGATCCAACGACGTTAGAAACTGTTGAATCGACACTGAATTCCACGCGCACCGGCCACACGGCAACCTTGTTGAATAACGGCATGGTCCTCATCGTCGGTGGGTACAACGGCACTTACCTCAACACGGCGGAACTCTTCAATCCTACGACCGGAGTCTTTACCCAGCTCTCGAATAACCTGACAGAAGCTCGGGCTTATCATACGGCTACTCTGCAACCGGATGGCCAAGTCCTGATTACCGGCGGCTATAACGGTGCCTATCTGAAAACAATAGAGTTATTTAATCCTCAACTGCGCCAGTTCATAGAGATTGGCGCCACCACCAACGACACTCGCGCGCACCATACCGCCACCTTGATGTCCACAGGTGAAATTCTGATCGCCGGCGGATTCAATGGGGACTATCTGAACACTGCGGTCGTCTATACCCCTTCGAGCCAGTCCTCCCGGGCCCTGTCCACAACCATGGCGTCGGTACGCTCTGAGCATGTTGCGGGGCTGCTGCAGGATGGCAAAGTGCTGATCGCCGGCGGCACCAACGGCAGCCCGCTCGCCACGGCTGAGACCTATGATCCCTCCACGTCTTCGTTTGCGGCCACCGCGGGTCCGATGACCACCGCACGGGATGGGCTTACCGCGACTGTGTTGGCAAGTGGAAAGGTGCTACTTGCCGGTGGAACCAATGGTACCCAGGTCGCCACTGCGGATATCTATGATCCCGCTAGCAGGACGTTCAGTGCGAACCCCAGCTCTATGGCTTTTGCGCGGCAAGATCATACCGCCACCCTTCTGGCTAACGGCACCGTGTTGCTTGCCGGCGGTCAGAATGCAAAGCTACTGGCGTTTGACGTTAACACAGACACAACCGACGACCTCTCCCCGAACATCGTATTTTCCAGTGACTCGACCCGGGGCTTCGTATCGTTTACAGGATCCGGCACGGTGCTTGTTTTTTCTCCTGCGACCGGCGCGGTTCTGAAAACCATCGATACCGGAGGAAAGCCAGACTATATCACTCCCCTGGCCGACGGCCACACATTGGCGGTAGTCTCCGTCCTCGACAATAGGATCTTTCTGATTGATATGAACACCATGCAGCTCATATCAACTCTTACCTTCTCAGGCGCTCAATTCGGATTTGGCAGCATCGTGACCATTTCTCATAGTGGTAGCCTGGGATACATCTCTTCAACGGGGACTGGTGAGGTCATCAAGTTCAGCTTGCCGGACGGGAAGGAACTCGGACGTCTCACCGGCCTGCAAGGGCCTGCCCAGATTACGCTTACGCCCGATGATGCCACATTGATTGTGGTCGATGTCAATACGGAACAATTGGTATTTGCAGATGCTTCTGCCATGAAGCAGAAATATACTCTGAATGCCAAAGATACCGATGCGGCATCCGACTTCGGCATATTCAATAACGTGGTCCTCTCTTCAGATGGCTCCTCGGGAATCATCGCCAGCCGAGGTCTGAACACCGACAGTCAATACACGGTGTTCATCTTCACGGTTTCTACGGGAGCAGTTCTGGCGACAGAAGTAATGTCAAATGCGCCTGGTTTTACGGCGCTGACACCGGACAATCAGCATTGGGTGATTTTGGCGGCGGACAGCCTTTTCTACGTCCCGGTGGCAGATCCGGCTTCCAGCTTGGAGCTTTCGGGACAGGGGGAGCCGCTAACGTCTTCGAACCTCATTTTTTCGCCGGATTCCAAATACGCCTACTACGCCTCATCAACCTCCGATCTCTTTATCCAACAGGACCTGGCTTCAGTGGCGGTGGTTGGAGAACTGAACGTTGGGGACGATCCCAACCTGCTTGTGGACCAGACCTCGAGCGTGGCCGTGACGCCGGACGGCAAGACGTTTGCGGCACTGAATTTCGTGACCAATAACATTGCGCTCATTGTCCCCGAGACGGTTTTGAACAGTGCCAAATTCGACAGCGGAAATGGCACATTCACCAGCCTCTCCCTGGTTAACGTGTCCGCGGCGGCGGCCAATATCAAGATCACTGCTATGTCGGACTTCGGCAGTGCGCTTACTGATACCAATGTCGTTAACCCGGTAACTATCACTCTGCCTCCGAACGGACAGATATCTACCACGGTTGACCAATTGTTCAATTTCACCTTCACCACGACCGCCGAGGAGACTGGATGGTTATCGATCGAGAGCGACCAACCTGGCCTGGTAGGCTACGTCACTATTGGCAGGTTAAGGGCGACTTTTCTCGGCTCCTTTATCGACAAGGCCAACGGCACGCCGCTATTCAGCACGTCGATGTTCGATTGGATCATTCCCGAAGTTTCCAGAGCGACCACGGTGGCTGAACAACTGGCCGGGGATACCACAGAGTTTAATTTCGTAAATCGTAATTTCAACACGGCAACCTACGACGTTTCCCGCATTATTAAAGACGGGTCCGTGGTGGAGAAGCGCACAGCTATCTCCATTAGCAACGGCTCCCGCACGTCCCAGACTTTTGCCGCCGCTTTCACACAACCCCAATTGGGCATGGTGCTGATCGCCGGAGGTGAGGATTCGACGGGAGCCCTCAGTTCGGCGGAGTACTATAGTCCCGATGGACTCAACTTCACCGCGACCACGGGCGTATTGGAGGAAGCCGTCAAGTCTTACATGGCAGTGCTGCTATCCAATGGCAAGGTGATGCTAGCCGGTGGGAGGGATAGCGGTAATAACATCCTGAGTAATGCTGAGATTTATGATCCCGTGAGCGGCACATTCGCGCTGACCACAGGAGCAATGAATACAGCCCGATACAGGGGCACGGCAACTCTGCTCTCGGATGGCCGGGTGCTGATCGCCGGCGGCCTGACAGCCACAGCGACGAGCAACACCGCTGAGACCTATGATTCGACGAGTGGGACCTTTACCCTGGGAGCGGGTGTGATGACCTCGCCACGCAGTGATCACACGGCCACTCTGCTCAATAATGGGAAAGTCCTGATCGTCGGAGGCTCTGATGGCAACGGGGTCCTCAACACGGCGGAACTCTATGATCCCAAGACCGGAACGTTCACGCCGACGGGATCGATGGCGACCAGTCGAGCTTTTCACACGGCCACTCTGTTAGCGAGCGGCCAGGTGCTGATTGCAGGCGGGTATAACGGCGCCTATACGGCTACGGGCGAGATTTATGACCCTTCGACCGGCATTTTTACCGCTACCTCCAATAACCTGGTGCACGCGCGCGCTTATCATACCGCGACCGTTCTGGCCGATGGCCGGGTACTGATCGCCGGCGGGGCGGATGCAACCGGGGTTCTCGCCACGGTCGAACTGTTCGATCCTTCAATTGCGTTCTTTATGCCATCAATCGGCGCGCTGAATACGGCTCGTAAAACTCACAGCGCAATTCTATTGGCGAATGGCCAAGTGCTGATTTTCGGCGGTACGGACGGCACCAACTCCTTGAGTTCTGCGGAACTTTATGATCCGCTGGTCGATGGTTTTACGACCTCCACGAATTCGATGACCGCTGCCCGCAACAATTTTACGGCTATCCTGCTGGCGGGTGGCATCGAAGGGTATGTCAGGGTCCAATCTCAGCCGGGATTGACGTTCTCAGAGTTCTATGGTGGCGCTAATTCACTTGGAGCGCTAAACGGCATCGATATGTCGAAGTACAGCGGCGTAACCAGGCTGTTCTCGCCTCAATTCGCAACGGTTTCCGGGTTTAAGACTATCCTGAACGTGATCAATGGGAATGCGAATACCGCCGTAGTAACCATCATTCTCCACAATGCTGATGGATCCATGATCAGTCAGCCTGTTTCCTTCACCCTCGAGTCCGGCGCACAATTGAAGGATGATCTGATCACGGTTTTCAATAACGATCCCGCGGTAAAGGAAACTGTCGGCTGGTTAGAGGTCGATGCTACCGTCGACGAGGTGGTGGGTACTATCTCCTTCACGGATACCGATGATGTGTTTCTGACGAGCTTCGAGCTTCAAGGAACCCCGCTGACCGATTTCGTTTTCCCCTTGGCTGCTCAAAATGACAGCTTCCTAACGGGAATAGCCTTTCTTAATCCCAACGTTGACACTGCGGCGATCGAGCTCGAACTCTGGACGCCGGACGGGACTCTTTTGAGATCCGACACGGTAACTCTGCCACCCAACACCCGCACGGCTGCATTTCTGAATCAGTTTTTCCCGAGCCTCAGCAGTGTGATGATTGCGAATGTCAGGGTTCATTCGGACAAGCCGATCTTCGGATTTGCCTTACTGTATGATTCTGGTGTGCACTTCCTTGAGGCGATACCGCCTATCCCATTTCCGCCCATCAAGTGACAAAGCGGGATCGGTGTCCAATTCGGGCCCGCCGCAATTTCCGCCTTCCTATTCGTATTATTCGCGGCTGCTTTGGGTTTGCAGTGTCTGAGTCGCTTTGGGACCTTTTCGGTGCTTGAAGTGGCGGCGAGCATTTGTTAGAAAGCAGCTTTGCAAGAGGTCCAGCCATGACAGCGGTAAAAGGGGAACCTACGCGGCGAGAACTTCTGCATGCAGGACTTGCCACCATCCTTGCGATCCCAGCGGCATTCGGCTGCCTGCCTGCCTTCGGCACGACAGGATCAGCGACACTTAAAATCATAGATCACCTCAGCCCACTGAACCAGCGCCGCCCTCTGCGGCCGCACACTCTTTACATCGTGCTCCACACGACAGAAGGAGCAGAAGCGGGTTCGCTTGATAAAGTGTGGCGTCGGGGCGAGACTCACTATTTCGTGGCCCCCGACGGCAGGGTGCTCCGCATTATTGATCGCGCCAAGATCGCCACTCATGCAGGCAGAAGCATGTGGGAAGGGCATTGTAACATCGATGATTATGCTATCGGCATTGAGGTCGTAGGCTATCATGATCAGGATATTACCGAGGCCCAATACCCGGCGCTGCGCACATTGCTGAGCCAGCTCAAAAGCATTTACAGTATTGGCGACAAACGCGTGCTCACGCATTCAATGGTCGCCTATGGGTGTCCGAACTTTTTTCATCCTAACAATCATAGGGGGCGCAAGCGATGCGGCATGATCTTCGCACGACCTGATGTCAGGCTGAAACTGGGGTTGGCTGCCAAACCCGAGCACGACGTGGATGTTGAAACCGGACGATTGGTCGTCGGCGACACCGGGCTCTACCAATTTCTTTATGACCGCGGGTCGGCCGCGGTGGTTGCCGGTACCCACAGGCGCGTGCAAGTACCCGCTGTCCAGGTTCCGGCTGAATCCAACATTATTACCAAGAACTGGACGCCGTGGAACATCGCGCGCGAACGATACGACCAGCCTGATACCATCTATGCTTTCCCCGACGGCAAGCGGCTGAGAGGCGACCAGATCCAGGATTGGAACAAGATCCCCGAAGGCACGCGCGTTCAGGTGGCCGAAAACGAAAACGAACAACCCATGGTAGGCTTCCTGGAGATTGGAAAGGATGGAGATACCACTCGAGCGTTGGCCGGCGATGCTTTTGACAGAGAGACAACCATTTATTTTTTCCCAAATGGGCTGATCCGGACGGGGCGTGATCTCAAGAGCGACAAGACGACGCGAGTGCTCTTGGACCGGCCGCCACAAGGCACACGAGTGCTTTTGGGCTACATTTACGGTGGATTTGTGAGGTCTCGCAGGCCGCCGTCCAGCATTGCCGGCATCAAGTGGAACTATCCTTCGACGATCTACCGCTTCCCGGACGGGCGCATTGCCAGTGGTGACGAGATCGACGACTCGGCGATCCCTGTACGAACTCTCATCTTCTATCAACACTGACAAGATACTGATGAACGAAGGACTATGTCACTCGTCATTCGCCATGCAGAGTAACGATACCCTCCAACTCCCTATCCTGTTTGAGTCTGGTTTTTGCGCTGCTCTTGTTTTCTCTGCGTTTTCGGCGCCTTCCGTTGTTATATTGTTCATGGCAGCCCCAATCAGGCATAAGCATTCCGCCGCTGGTATGATTTTGTAACGCGCTCTCCACTCGAGGAGGATGACTAGATGACGAAGCTCGAAAGCATGTCGATTGAGGACCTGACGATCAGCACCATTCGGACACTGGCGCTGGATGCCATCCAAAAGGCCGACTCGGGCCATCCAGGCGCCCCGATGGGGCTGGCCCCGCTGGCGTACATCCTCTGGCGGCGCTTCCTCCGCTTCAATCCCGGAAATCCCGATTGGTTCAATCGAGACCGTTTCGTCCTTTCTTGCGGCCATGCCTCGATGTTGCTCTACGCCATGCTGTATCTGACCGGATATGAGCTTGGGCTCGAAGACATCAAGAGTTTCCGCCAGTGGGGGAGCAAGACCCCCGGCCATCCCGAACATGGTCTGACTCCGGGGGTCGAGGCAACCACCGGACCCCTGGGGCAGGGACTGATGAACTCCGTCGGGATGGCAATGGCCGAAGCACATCTGGCGGCCACCTTCAACCGGCCGGGCCATGAGATCGTCGATCACCGCACTTATGCTTTTTGCAGTGACGGAGATTTGATGGAAGGTGCCTCGAACGAGGCCGCGTCAATCGCAGGTCATCTCGGCCTGGGGAAGCTGATCTGGATCTACGACAACAACCACATCAGCCTTGAAGGGCCGACCCAGCTCTCCTATTCCGATGATGTTGGGCGGCGCTTCGAGGGCTACCATTGGCACGTCCAGGAACTCGGGGACGCGGCGAATGATACCGAAACCCTGTCCGAAGCGATCAAACGCGCCCAGGAGGAAAAGGAGCAGCCTTCGATCATCATCGTGCGAACGCACATCGGCTATGGATCCCCGCACAAGCAGGATACCTACGAAGCGCACGGCTCTCCCCTCGGAAAAGAAGAGGTTAAGCTCACCAAGAAGTTTTACGGGTGGCCCGAAGACGCAGAATTTCTGGTGCCGGACCGGGCGCTGCAACACATGCGAGAAGCGGTGAGCCGCGGACACCAATGGGAGGAGGATTGGCAAAAGCGGTTTGCCGGCTACAAAGCGGCATTTCCGGATCTCGCGCGCGGATTCGAGGAAGCGCTGCAAGCCGATCTCCCTCCCGGATGGGACCATGATGTGCCCGTTTTCAAAACATCCGAAGGACCCATGGCAACACGTTCAGCCTCGAACAAAGTCGTAAACGCCTTCTCGAACAAGCTGCCATGGTTGATCGGCGGCAGCGGCGATCTGGCTCCCTCCACCAAGACGCTGATGAAGGGCACTTCCTATTTCGAGAAGGGGGCGTACGCCAACCGCAACATTGCCTGGGGCGTGCGCGAGCACATGATGTGCGCCGCCACCTCCGGTCTCG
>Ga0187878_1002261_pt1 | contig 17398 bp, 23 predicted proteins | sample June2016WEW_17_1_FD_132979 | JGI IMG/M metagenome (GOLD analysis project Ga0187878, IMG submission 132979) | Peatland microbial communities from SPRUCE experiment site at the Marcell Experimental Forest, Minnesota, USA - June2016WEW_17_150 | ecosystem: Environmental > Terrestrial > Soil >...
AGTCGTTGGCGAAGTAGGAACAGGGGCCGTGCCCGAAACCGCGTTTGCGCCTACGAAGAGTTCCGCGTTAACAGCGTCAACATAAGTTCCCGTTGGGGCCGTTCCCCATGCTGCGAAGGAGGCTGTAGCGGGATGAGTACCATCCGTCACTCGTACAAGCAAGTCGCCTGAGGAATCCGCCACGAGTGCAGTAGGGGTTCCAGTGACGTTTGCCGTCAAGCCCGCCATGACTGGTAGAGCGTAGATGGAAGTCGCAGGAGCCGTGCCCATAGCCCCTAATACGGCGGTGTTTGTGCCAGATTTTAGAGCAACGAATAAGTTATCGGAAGCATCTGAACGAAGTGCGACAACGCCCGTACCATTGTAGGATAGAGCGGCAGTGCCTGTGAACGCGCCTGCGGATTCCGCCGTGCCGTCTACGTACTGAGTCCCGCCACTGCCGCCGCTTACAAGTACCGCAGCACCACCGGCTGTCATGGGGATCGCATAAGCGTTCGTACCGTCATTGCCGCCGACTTGCAGAACGTTTGCAGGTTTTGTTGCGGCAAGAACTGCATCAAGTGAAATGCCCGCATGACCGCTGATGCCGACTTTCTGAATACCGTTTGCAGCAGCGACTACGGCATTACCCAATATCATTTGAAGATCGGTATTTAAATTATTATTTCCATCAAGAACTGGGGCTATAGTAGTATCATTAACAAGAAGATTTCCAATTGTATCAAGCTGAAGGGCACTTTGTTGCCCATTTGATAAATATACTGAGCCATATGGCGAAGTGAATACGCCACCAACAAGAGTGGAATACCCACTTGCAGTTCCCGGTTGATTAGGGCCGTCTGCAACATCCTGCACAGTATTATACGCAGGAGCCGTAATAAATGATAGCGATCCCAATGAATAACTGAAGACTACTTGTGGGGTACTACTTCCTGAAATCGTAATATTATTTACAACTTGAACATACGGAAAGCCCGCGATAGACACTTGGTATATGGTAGTCCCTGTAGCAAGACCGATGCCGAAAGAAGGTACCAAAGTATTTGTACCCATATTATACGCAGATAGATTTATCCAATTAGTTCCATCAAGGCTACCTTGAAATTCTAGAGCACCTGCCGCAATGGTACCTGTACCAATTAACTGTACGGTTAGAGTAGTGTAGGTGGAAATGCCAGTAAGGATGGATTGCGTAGCAGTATGCGTAGGATCAAACGTGTATGTGCTTGCATGTGAATTTCCGCTGAATGCAATTTCAAGAGCGTTATCAGGAGATAGTTCGACATTGCTATATGTGTTCGTCGCGGCATTCTTACCGACGAGTACCGCACGATTCAAAATAGCAAGCGATTGATCAGTGACAAGTTCCTCAAGTGGCGCATTGCCGTCGCATACACCCATCGCCCAGCACGGCGTAGCAATAGCGATGTTCGTGGCATTTGTCGTGTTCGCCACGTCAACTTGCATGTTCCAGTTGGTCGTGACGCAATACGGAGAAGTCAATGAATTAGGATACAAGAAGGTGTGCATCGTAACCCACACACCGTCAGGAGAAAATACATCCAGTATAACTGGAGCCGTTCCGAACCAAGCTCCGTGAATACGATAGATGTTATTATTGGTCAGTACGATTGCTTCAGGCACTCCAAGGCGAGTAAACGCAGAGTTAACCGCGCCCGTGCACTGGTCGCCATTGAAACTAGCTATCGCTGTTTGCGTGGGGCTTGAACCGATTAGTTGCGTAAGCCCGAATGTGGTTCCCTCATATCCGAGATAGAAGCCATCCGTCGCATTAAAACATCCTATACGTTGATGCGATCCCGCTGCCCCCGTGGTAAAAGACGCTGAGAAATAGGCGTACCATTCGTGACCAGGACGATATTTTAATTGCTGAACAGAAGTGCCGTTACAATCCTTGCTTGACGCTGCACCCGTGGCGTAGATAGCCTGACCCGCGCTTTGGGTAGGCGCAACAGTACTCCCGCCAGTTACGGTATTGGTAACTAAAGTTGGATCGAAAGTTTGCGAGAAATTAATTTCTATTTGGTTGTAACGGAGAGTGGCGACCAGATCACCCAAAACAGATTCCGCCCGCTGGTGCGTTCGCAGAGCGCCGTCCAAATCAACAGATAAAGTTGTCAGATTGCCTTGTGTTTTACCAGGGCGTTTGTAATCTGCCATCGCGACTAAGGCGCCAATGTTATTCGTGGACGGAGCAGCGTTGTTATCGGTTAGCGTGCCGCTGACAATCCACGGGGTGGTGCCCTGTGTAACGGAACCGCCGGCTCCTCCACCCCCGCCGCCTACAGCCACGTTGACGAGGAGATTGCCCGCGCCGTCGCACTGCAACGGCACTTGGTTCCCCGGCGCAATACCATTAGGGGAATTAGGATTATAGACCATCCACGCAAGATGCACGGAAGGGGGCGCAGGGCCAAGCGCGATCGGTCCAGGCAAGGATTCGTTATAATCAGTAGCCACAATTACCTCTCACAATTGACACAAATTGCATCGCCATTCTCTTTGAGATTACAATGTGCGGCGCTCTTTCCGCATTTTGTGCACGTGGTATGATTGAAATCTGAAACTCGGATAATTCTTCCGCGTGGACCGACGGGGCCAACAAGCCCTGTTTCGCCTTGAAGGCCGACGGCACCCCGCGGCCCAACGGGGCCTGCGATTCCCTGTGGCCCAGGAATGCCTTGAATTCCTTGAACTCCCTGCTGGCCAACTTCGCCTTGAATACCCTGTGTACCTTGCGGGCCAATCAGACCTGCTTCGCCGCGCGGGCCAACGGGACCGGCGGGACCGACTTCGCCGCGGGTACCTTGCGGGCCGGCAATACCGGGTTCACCACGCGGACCTTGAATGCCTTGCGGGCCAGTCAGGCCGATAAGCCCAACGGCACCGATTTCTCCACGTGGACCTTGAGGTCCGGGGATCTTGGCGAATTCAAGAGCTGCGCGCGATTTAATGTACGCGAGAATACCCGCCGTAGTTCCAGTAGCCCCCATTACAAGGCACGCGAACATAAAAATGTCTGTAAGAATGTTCATATTTTTTGACTCGAGCGAGAATTGAAAGCATCAATCCTGCGATGAAGTTCGTTCAGGGAATTCTGAAGATCGGAGTTCTTTTTCTCTGCGACTAGGATACGGAGGGTGAGTTTATAAATTTCGTCGTCAAGTTCTTTGATACGCACATGCGCCGAACGGGTCTCCTGAATTGTCGCCAGATTTTCCACGGAAAGCATTTTAAGTCCTTTATTTTCAACATTATACCAAATATGGATTGGCCGGCCCGAGGTAATTGGCGTAACCGGATTGCATAGCGGTGTCACTCGGATAAAGTCCTGCGTTATCCCGTTCGCGATCAATGGACTGAACCGCCTGCATCAACGATTCCTTCCAGACCGCATAGAACTGTTGAAACTTTGAAGAAATTTTTGGATCCTTGCTGTGCATGTAGCAATAAGCTACGAACCCATCACGGAAATAAGTATAGAAGTCATCCGGAATTGGCTCAAGCGTCTGTTGCAGATTTGAAAATTGAACCGGCCGCATCTGCGCGAATGTTCGTAATTGCCACACACGGCCTGTCTGTGACGGAATTGGATTGATGCGGATGCCTTGGCCCTTTGGATTCACGGCCTGCCAGTACGCAGTTCCATCTTGGACGATGCCGCCATTTGCGATGGTCTGCGCAAGAGTGGGATTTTGAAAATTGGGGTAGGTTGGATTCGTCGGCCACGCGGGTTGCGTGTTGCCAAGAGTAACGGCGACGTTCAGGTTATTCGGGTAGGCGACAGTAGGCTGGAGAGTCCAGAGATTTCCGTTCGGGTCTTTGACCTGCGTGAGAGGGTTCGCAGCTTGCGAAGTAGTCCCGAGGATGGCTCCGTATATGGAACCCGGGCCTGGATTGGAGAATGTGCCCTCGCCAGCGTTCTGCCCGCCCCACGTGGCATAAATCAATTGGTCGTTGGGCATCCAGCAGAATTGACCGGGCTGGCCGTACTGCACGTCAGTCTCGGCGAGGTCGCGATTTGATTCGAAGGGGTACTTGGTCTTGGGCTGGCTCGTGGAGTTGATGTCCACAATGATGCCGTTCTCAAACCACGCGAGGTTATTCACCGTGTTGAGAGCGTAATCCTGTTGCCAAGAGTTGGTATAGATGGGCGGGATTTTAAAGCGATTCCATTTCCACGGAGCCGACGGGACGACGGCCAAGATGTCAATCATTACTTTGTTGGCAATCTGACGCGCGGGTTGGTCGGAAAAACCACCGGTAGACAATACTGGGTTAAGTTCGGGGATGGTCCGAGCCCAATCCACGATTTGCTGTAACTGCACAGTTGAGTTTCCGGCCAAGGTGATTCTCCTGTTTGCCCCAACGAACTTGCGTACCTTTTTTACTAGCGGAAAGAAGGGATTCTTTTCCTTCTTTGGTTTGACTTCTAAGTTTAGCAGATGCGCTCATTTTCTCGCGCGTCTCTTCAGACCATCGTTTTCCTTTGTTCCACGCTGGATGACCTTCGGCGTGCTTGTTTCCCATCATATCAAGACGATGAAGTTCTCTGGTGTATTCTGAAATAGGCTTTCGCGGCACACTTATTTTTACGATAGGTATTCCGCCGTGTGTTTTAAAATGCTCTACATATTCAGCGGCTTCTCTCATCAAATCTGGTCGGTCTCTAAACATCCCGAGAGCCGAGTTACAAAATTTACATAATAGAGCGCGAATCTCGTTCGTATCGTGGTCGTGGTCCACGAATTTAATAGGATTGCCGCAAGAAGATATTTTGCAAAGGCCCTTCTGCTCGTCGTACATCTTCTGATATTGTTCGGGCATTAGCCCGTATCGATTCATGCGCAAATACTCAGGCGTGTTACATTTTTGTTTTCGCCGTCGCTCGCGATTCTCTTTATTCCACCGCGTTGCGCGTTGAATACCTCTGAGTCTTTGTTCTTCTGTACGTTTTGATTTCATAGCTCACCTCACATGAGCGATTTGGGGTGGTATGTGAGGTACCACCCCTAATCTATCGGATTATGTGCCGATTTGCACATCTTTGTCAAGCTTTATTTTAGTAGCCTTCTGGGCCGCCGGTATTAAAGTTTTGTGCGTCGGGATTAACAATTGGTTTATGTGGAATTTCTGAAACAAGGCGAACTCGTTCTGGATGACGGATTAGGCCGGGCGAAGGACTCCCCGTGGAAGGACTATTTCGAGTAGGGAGGCGCATTGCCCATTTATAATCTGGGTCTTGCGGAAACCACGTACGGCCGCAACGCAAGCACATGCGAAACACGGTTCCTGAGGTAAATGTATGCTGTAGTATTGCAAAATTATTTCCATCGCTACCTTGGCTCGGAGCACCGCCAAGCAGCGTAGTCGCCTCGCCGCCCTTGCGGTGGTTGCAGGCTTCCTCATGCTCTCGGCGAGAATCCGTCTGATGCCGGATGGAATCTTCCACGGTCTCGTGAGCGTACGCGAGAGATGCCTTGTCCTCTCGGATGGTTTCAATATCCGATGTTAACTTCTCGAGTTCAAGAAGTTCCCGCTTCAGCTTCAACTTTTCCGACTGTAGCCGGATAATTGATGCTTCACGGTCAATCTCAGCCTGTGACAGATTCGTTGCGACATCTATATCGGCTGCTGAATTTCCCGTGTCAGGAAGCTTAATGTTCAATTTCGGAGTCAACGAATTGGTAGTGTTGCTTGCTTTTAGATCAGACATATACTTCTCCTGTGACCCGTAGGTCATTAGATTCGTCCGCCAGCACCCGTGAGTACCGGTCAGACGTTACGACTTGTTGTATTCCCAGGCATTGAAAGAATCGTAGTCGCCTGTTTTACTACGATTTCTGAAGTACCAAAGTTGTTCCCTGAGTCTACGACTCACGGGACCAGAACTCGGTTCTCCAAAAACTCGATTAGCGTCATCCTCGCTGATGAAACTATTCTGGATAAGACGCAAAAGAACTGTACGCCATCCGCGCTTCTTCTCATTCAGCGGCAGACCGTGTGAGTCCACGTGAATGACAGAATATTCGTTCATCATGCTCGCCTGGACGCCGCAGACGTAATGCCAACGGCCGCCCTTCACGTCAGGCATATAAACGTAGAGCCCCGAGAGACCCTTGATTACCTTTGCGGAGAGATAAGCGGGCAGGATTGTGTTCAACTTTTCCACGAAGTCAAGGCAGAACATGAGTTCGCCCCGCCGCATCTTTTCATCCGTGAGTCCGTCCTCAAACTGGCGAAAGAACTTGTATTCCTTCACCGATTCCGTGGACAACTCATTCTGGCGCATGACTTCTTCAAGTCCTGCGCTATGCGGTTTCTCGTGGCGTTTCTTTGAATATGCATCCACGCGCGCACGAAATTCGGGCGACCAGTTGCGAGTAACGTCCATCGCCCTGTCGTATGACTGCCAGGGCGCTTCATCGGACAGTTCAGTACCCAAACCTATACGGGTGGGGTCTGGCATATTAAGCCTCTCTTTGTGTTTTATTAGCTATAGAGCGGAGCAACTGCAGCAGGAACCGTGAGAACGTCGGCACTTACTTCTTCCAGGTTCTGCGGAGCCGCGAGAGCCGCGCAGAAATCCTTGATAGCGCCTTGGTCGTTAATCCAGCCGTTGTTTACAAACACGATGGGCTTCAGATTGATGAAGGACCAGCGAGCGTTGGCCCAGTCGTAGGCTATAAAGCCAATACGCTTGCCGGCTCCGCCGCCGCTCTGATAAGCATTCAGGTTTGCCTGAATATTAGTCACGGAAGGCGGAAGCGGTGCGTCAATGACGGATTCCACGACTTCGTAATACACGTAGCCGTCCGAGCCCGTGGGTTGATTCTGGGATGCGCCGACCATACTATTGTCAGTGGGCCGGGGCACAAAAGTAAACTGAGAAAGGGTAGCCAATGTAATTCTCCTTAAGGAAGCACAACAGAATCGCCGCGATTCCTCGAGGCGTGAAACCGAAAATGTATACCTATGGTAGGCGTAAAAGTTATTTCTTAAACCACCGAATGCCGCAATAAATGAACCAACCGATCATTGCAATACCGCCAGGGACCGCGATGGCGAGTTGCCATGTTTTCATTCCGTCAACTAAAAGAAGAGCGACCATTATAGGCCTCCGAGAAATTTGATATTCTTTACCGTTTGTTCATAGCCGAAATATGCGGCGCATACGCCTACGCCGGTTACGGCCATGTCCACACCGACAAATTCGCCCATAAGGATGGCCACAACGAGAGGCAGGCAGCCGTAGGCTAATTTTTGCAGGAACAGTTTTAAGTGGCTTTCGCCCTTCAGGGCGGGGTTGCCTTCAGTGGCACCGCGGGACAGAGCGACTTGCGTGGAAATCGCGTCACCCATTTGACCTGCGAAGCCGAGGCTAGCGACAACAATGGCTGTTAAGTGGAGTGGGGTCATTTTTCCTCTGTTGGTGTTCCGTTACTTTTTTACAATGTGTCAGAAAGTCTTCTACACTTTTAACGTGTTTCATCATATTGCAAGGTCCGCAACACGAAACGCTATTTGAAGTTGTATATCCAATTTCGTTAATCAAACGGTCAAGACCGTTATATTCGTAAGCACCGTTGCGGCCTTTGAATTCAATTTTCTGACTGGGCGGTGCACCGCAATAATAGCAGGAGCCTTTTGTCAAGTCTCTGAACTGCTCTTCGGTTAATTCAAATGCAAGACTACGTCGTTCTGCTTCGTTTTTGTAATTCTTGAATAGCATATTGAAACAACTCTCGCCGCGAGGAAGGGCTCGAGCGGTATTGTTTGCAGAAACTAATTCTGCTCTAAGACATCCGCAACTTTTAGTGTTGCCTGATTTGAGAGCATTTCCCAAAGTTTCAAATTCATTGCCACATTCGCAATGTACAAGCCAATACCAACGACTATATTCATCACGTCGCGTTTTATCTAGAACGGTAAGTCTGCTAAAAATTTTGTCTTTCAAATCTATGAATTCGCTCATGTGTCTCACCTCGAATGAGATTCGATGAAGGGCGACGTTCGAGGCGCCGCCCATTCATCTATCGGATTATACGCCGATTTGCGTATCTTGGTCAAGCGTTTTTATTTTAGGAAATTCCGCTAAGAGCGTCGATCAAGCGCACGCGAGCCGTGCTGTCCGGGGGCAGCGTGGTCGTGAAATGCACCTTATACGACGTCCAAGCAGGAATCAAACCTTCCGCGTCCGAAACGCTAGGAGCGGCGTTTTGGATCACATTGCACTTGATCCCTCTGTAATTTCCGTCCCCGTAAGACGTGTCACCACGTCCTGCAAGGTTAATCGCGATGCGTGATTCGTGTTTGGGCTATCTGTGTCACCACAGTAGCGCGCTCATAGTCGCCTATGAGATCGGGCTCTATCTTCAACTCAGAAAATTTCTCTGAATCGTCTGACGTATTAGTCTCTGGGGATTCTCTTCAAAAAGCGAAGAGTCTTTCCTCCGTCTCTTCTCGTTATGCTGCGAGAGGTTGACGGATATAGTCAGATTTTTTAACGCTGGCGCCATCATTTTTGTTAACGCCATCGCGACCGAAAATATAAGTACGGAGAGCCGTACCCGTGGTCGACTTGTACGAACCAGTCATCGTGACCAGGTTCGTCTGGAAGAAGTCCACGCCGGTTCCTGGGAGTTCGAAAACTTCCGTGAGATCCGCCGAAGGCAGGTCTTCCAATTTCATCAACCCCTCAGGCGTGTGCTTGAGGATGTCGACAGGGCCGTTGTTGCTGGAGTCGTTGATAGCATCTCCCCACGCGAATGGGTGGATGATACCAGCGAACTTCTTTTTGCCCTCAATGAACGGGCGAACCGAGCGGCCAGAGAGTGACTGAATCTGGGCTCGGATCACGCCGATCGAAATCGGGGTAAAGCTGGTTGCGGAAGCCGCGGCGAGAGTAACAAGCGCCGAAGAGTCCACAGCCGACGCGCCGTCAACCTGATAACGAACCAGGTTCGAGAGCGACTGTCCAAGGCGGTAAGACATTTCCTTGGCGACGTTCTCGACGGTGTTATCGATTGCGGTAATCACGGACAGACTGGAGAAAGACGCGTAATCCGCGTACTCCCCGATCGTGCTCGTGTTGGTAACAAGCGAAGTCGTAATGCCGTTACCGGGGTTGCCTTCGTTCGTCTGCGAGGTATTCGCTCCGAACGGATTGTATTCGAATAGAACCAACTGGTTACCAGAGTTGACAGGCAGATCACGCCGTTCGGCGCAACGCACAAATGGAGTTTCTGCTTTAAGATTCTCGATAAAATTCTTATCGTAGAACTTAACTGTCGACTGCGGCAGGTTGCTGGTAGTATTCGATGCTGAAGGGTATCCAGACATCGTTTCCTACTTTTTAGCACTGCGTTGCACGGAATATTAGACCTGTCCACTCGCAATAAGAGCGTCAACTTGAGCCCGATAAGCGGGTTCTCGCTGATAACGCATCTTCATCACTGTAGCGGGGGTTCTATTATACTCCTCGACGGTCAAGGTCGGCGTAATAGCCACTGGGACGGAATCGCTCCGCCTCGTGGGCATTACTGCCGTTGAACTGGACCCTGGCCTCAACACCTTCGGGGCGACCGGTAATGCACCGGTTGTCGCCTTTGGGGTCGAGGCTTGAGTTTTGGGCGCCGCACTGGCTTGTGCTGGGGCTGGCGTTACTACTGGCGCTGCGGCAGCGACCGGGACTACAGATGCCGGCTGCGCTACTACAGGCTGGTTTGACGTAGATTCCTCGGGGCGCTCGAGTAATACACCCTGCTCCACGAGATTATCATACGCCAAATCCAAATTTTTAATCGTGACAGCCCAATTGAGATTGGCCATCAGTGTCTGCAATGCCGAGATGTTCTCAGGGCATGCGTAAAAATCGGGGTGCGTCTGAATCCAGGTGATGGCGGTATTATAGCCGTCGCTGTATCGCTGACGCTCAATCGCCTCATTCTGGCGGTCGCATTCTTCCGGCGTGACGGATGCTTGACGTAATTTCGTCATCGCGGAAAGCGATGTCACGGGGTCCTTCAATTGCTCCGTGAGAGTGTAAATCTCATCCGCTGAAAGAACCACGGGTTTCACGAGCGGGGGATAATTGAGTACTTCTACTTGAAGCGCTCGGAGTTCATCCGTAATCTGGACTTTCTTTGCTCGGCGCCTGAGTTCCCTCGTGGCAGACGCTTTGGATTTGCGAAGCGCCTTGAAGCAGTCCTTCTGCGTGGCGCCATAAAAAATTTCAACCGGCGTTCCATCCTCGGGGTCCACAGTCAGCTTATATGAACCTTCGCCGAGTTTTTCAACGCCATCATATAGGATTTCAACAGCGTCTCTTTGAACGGTCAGCGGCGTGCCTGCTGCCGCGGCTTCGGCTACAAGACGATCAGCATCGGCTTGTGCCTGCGCGGCAGCATCCGCTTGTACTTCATCAACCTGCGCAACGGGCTCAGCCGCTGCGGCTTCAGCCGCTCGCGTGGCGTCAATCTCGTCCTGAGACGGAGCGAGAGTGGTCGTCTGGGGCAGCGGAGCGTTATTTAGTTCATCCGTCTTTGCTTTGAATGTCGCGTTCTGGGAATACAGATCCTTGATCTCTGACACGGGAAGATCACTATAGAGTTCGTCGAAGTTCGTGGCGGCGGAATAATCCGCCCCCATAACCTGATCGTGGCGCTCCTGTGCGGCGCGCTGTTTTGCGTCTTCGTATTCCTGAATCTGTTGCTTAGTTCGTCCTGACATTGTCTTCTCCTAGACCGGTAATCCACCGGACATGGCTGAATTTTACTACTCTAATCCAAATTCTCTACGCGTAAGTTCTTCCGGGCTCATCTGTTCCACGGAGGCGTCCAATTGTTCGCCTTCCACATTCCCAAGGAACTCGCTGCCTTGATAATTCACTTCTTGTTGAACGCGCTCATAGAATCGGCGAGCTGCCACAGCCATAAGACCTGTGCGCTCAAATAACTCTTTATCCAGATATGCCCGCATGTGCTCGGTTTCTAGTTTCTCAAGTTCGCCTTCCATAAGGCGGAGAAGCACATTATACCCAATAGAGTTCGGCAGCCGTGAGACCGCGGCGCCTTCCTCGTGGGAAAGCGTCAGGTGGTCGTTCGCCTGAACTAAAGCCTTAGGCCGCGCCATCTGCAGGCCCTGCGCGATTGTTTCAAAATCTTCCATCGGGCGCCTCCTTCGGCGGCAGATTAGTTCCAAATTTTAAATCTTTGATCGTTGGCAACTGAGATATTTCCGCATGTAATAGTAGGCCACGTACTCGGATAATCTCCGATACAGGGATATTCATAAGGTTGAGGCTTCAGTTGAATGGTCGGGACGAACGTCGGTTGCTGTTGAAGTGACAATGTCAGAAGCTGACTCTGCAACTCCATCATGCGGGCTTCAAGATCTGCGATTTTCTTCTCAAGTTCTTTCTTTGTCACGTTACCTCCATACCCATTTGCAATTCGGACAAACAATTTCATCCTGCGGATTTCGCTTCACGAGCGGAGTTTTACATAACGGGCAATTTCGCGTAGCGCTGAATCCCATGACGCCACCTCATCGCTGAGAAAGCAGAAGCACGACTGCGTTATTAAGCACGGCTATCCACGTAAGGAACGAAATGTAGAACACCATTCGGCTCCACGTAGACCGCTTATGGGCTGGCGCAAGCAAGATTAATAAGGGCAAAAAGCAGTACAACAATTTGATAGCCGCGAGTCCAGGGATGCCGAAATGGTTCAATACTGCCGCCACAATCGGGTTTGCTTCGTGGCCAGGAACGACTGCGATACACGCAGCCGTAGTCAGGAAATCGCCAAGTTGCGAGAATCCGTTGTTAATGAGAGCGAGCCGGAACCAGGTCATGTGGAACCTCAGGTTACGATTTATGCCACTTCACGTCGTAAGAATCGCCTTCCCAGTGTCCGCATCCGGAATCATGGCCACCATCAATTGTTGGATGAGCACACATCGGATTGCCCATATTCGGCGTTGAGCTCACCGTCTCACGAGCGACACCGTTCTTGGACTCATCCTTTGGGATAACGACTTCATCCTTTTCCATCTCGTACAGACCCGTCTGAGGAATCTTACCGCCCTCGTGCATTTTGCCGATGGTCGGATATTTCCTGTGAACGGCTGCACGAACTTTACTTTTTTCTGACGGCGAACCGTGTTGAGATACACGAGCCAACGCATTTCTGGCGTGATTCGGGTCATTTATGGGATAGCGTCGACCAGGCAACGCGAAGGTCGATTCAGGAAGAGCGTTCCTCTTTTTCGTGGTTAGCTTAGCCATGTTACACTTCCTTCGTGTTCGGCGCTTCTAGCGTGTCCAACTTTTCAGAGTTCCAATCGCGGCCTGACATGCCGGGATATGCGATACGGTCTGCACCGTGACGCGTAAAGCAGCGCTCTCTTTCTGCCTGCATTGCGTTATCCGGCTCAGGTAACATCGGCCGAACTTCAGATGTCACGAGACTGCCACCCTCGGGTTTGTTATGACGAAACCTAACGGGTGCCGCGCCAGGAGCTGGCGGAAGCTGCTTTGAGCAACAATCGCCGCAATCCACGGAACCGTCTGGAGCCATATCCATAGGAGCCGGGATTACCATTTCTCCCTCTTCCATTTCATAGGCACCAGTCTCAGGGATGACGCCGCCTTCATCCATCTTTCCCTTGACTCGCTTCAATTTTGGATTCGCGCGCTTTGCAGCAGGAGATGCGTGGCGACTGGCATTTGCCAAAATGGCGCCCGCAGACTCCATGGAATATCCGCCCTTCTTCGCAATACCCTTCTGGACAGATTTAAACGACATAGGTGTCTCCCTTACTTTACGTCGTACGGCGACTGATCGCGGCCAGTAACGGTACGCTTTTTCTGGCCATCGCCCAACTGGTCAGTCGTAACGGATTCGTCGCCGCGCGGACCATTATCCAACTCGGCCTTTGCGTCGGGGTTCGCGCCCGCAGTCATGGAAATGAATGCGCCCGGGAGTTCGGAAACGCCAAACGACGGCTGGCTCTTCCCTGTTTTCCCGCCGCGGCCGTCCGCGTGAGGCTCTACGCCATCGCCTACGCGATTGCCGTTAATAAGGCCGCCCGGAAGCATTGACGCTTTCATGGGCTGCTTGCTATTATCTACTTTCTCTGCCTTCATAACTTCTCCTTATTCTTGATTCAGCACGGCTGAACCATCAAACGCATTAATGATTGGCGCTGAATCGTAAATCTGCGCAAATCCTGGTGTTTCAGCCCGCTGTCGGGCGATCATACTATTCATCCACTCAACTTCGTACGTCGAACCGCCCCATCGCACGACAACTTGGTGTCTGATGAGTTTTACAACGGACGCCGCGCCAACTCGATACGGCATTGGATAATTCTGGTCATTCACGAGGTCAATTGCTTGTGTAAACGGAAGCCCGAGCATCCATGTTGTGACGGTTGATGACATATTAGTACGTTGGATAGGCTGAATATTCAGGACCGTGGATAATCGGCGCTTCGTTATAAATCTGGGCAAATCCCGATGTTTGCGCCATTTGTCTTTCAATCATGTTGACCATCCACGGGGTTCCTGTAATTGCGTTGCCTCCGAGATGACGGAGCGAAAGGGTTTGCAAACGTTTCGCCACGGAAGCGGCGTTAATTCTAATAGGCAACGGATAGTTTACGTCGTTGATGATATCAATCAACTGTGTAAATGGAAGATATCTGAGCCAGTCCGGAACTGTTGGCATAAATGTCCGCTTTGATGTCCGCTATACTTTTCGACGTAACCCCCTGAAAAAGGGGGTTTTGCGACAAGGAATATACGTTTTACGACCGCTTATATGTCCGCGAACGCTTACATTCCAAAATGTCACCATTCGCTTACATTAGAACGTCGGAACGTAATACGGTGAAAGCGTTGGAGCGGCGTTATACGCCGTCGCAAATCCCGGGCGGTCCACGAGATATTCGTCGACCATCCTGTCCATCCAGAACGGCCACGGAGGATATCCCGGATTCGGATTGCCCACTATTAATCGTTGATGCTGTTGAAATATCTTTACGACGGTCGCCGTGCTTATCCTCGTGGCGAGTGGATAGTTCAGATCACCCGTGATATCACAGAGTACAGTGAACCCCTCGTTCCACATCCAGGGCGTTATTCCGTAAGGATCCATTTAGCCCTCGAGTTCAGAACCGCCGAAGCCAGGACCGCCCGGTTGACCCGCGATTTCTTCAGGTTGCCCAGAAGTTTCAATCGCATGCCTGATTATGTCCCCGCTCGCCCTCGAAGTCCACTGTTGCTCAAGTTCTTGTTGTTTTTGCTGGCCCTTGAGTTGCTGCAAGGCAAGGTCATTCTGGCCCTTTTGTTTTTGGGCTGCTGCGGGAGCCTGCGCGCGAATCTGAGCAATAGCAGCCGGTGATTGAGCCTGACGCTTCGCCTTCATCTCAGGCGTCAACGGCTTGAGGATGGAGTAGAATCCGCTGTTACCGAATCCGCTCACGTCCGTAAGCATGTGGAGCAATTCCGAGAAGTCGATGTATTGTTCATTGATATCCGCGACCTGAGCCGCAAGCTGTGGGCTGGAATAATACTGCATAAGCAGCGGCATAGCTTGGGCCATCTGCTGCTTCACGGCAAGGTGCGCGCCGGCAAGAACGTCGAACTCAATCTCAGCCTTCATGAAATTGCTCATGGAAGCCTTGAAAGCCTCGCCGAGTTCTTTACCAAGAATCTCCCTATACACGGAAGGCGGCAGGAAGTTTCGGTTCATCTCGTGGACGGCCCACAGGAAAGGCTTAAAGACCTGCCTGTTAAAGTCTTCCACGAGACCGCCGAGTCTGTCGTTTGCCGCGGCCATGATGCCTGAAGCACCCGCCGCAGAGCGCCCAATCTGCCCCTGGGAATGGCCGGCTGTGAGACTGCCCATCCCCAAAGGAGCGTTTCCGACAGTGTTCTGTTCGGTGCGAGCTTCAGAAGCCGCAATGATACTGAACATTTCGGGTTGAATCTTAGGCAGGTCCATCGGGTGCAGGGCTTCCTTAGGATTCCCTGTAACATCGATAAAGCCGCCGAGGCGGGCACGGACCTGCTGTGTGTTGATGTTGGCTCCGCGTGACCTTATGATTGGTTGGTTCACGGCGAGAGTGCCAATATCAGCAATACCGTTAATAAAGCCCTGCTGGAGACGCTGATCGCCTCCGCAGATAATACCGAGGCCGATGCCCCAATAGCAATCCTGAATGGGCCACCAGTTCACGGAAAAGAAAGGAATGATGCCGAGCGGATTGGGCTCGTTGCGAATAACCCTGCGCTCGTTAAGAACTGTGATAACCTTATCGTTGTCCCAGCGCTCGAGAATCTGCAGTGGTTCTTCCAGCGGGTCCTGAGTCGTCTTTTCAAACAGTGGCGCCGCGTGCTGAATCCATTGTCCATTGATCGTGTTTGAGTTATTCACGGTCTCGGACGGCGTGGTTTGCGGCGGCTTTGAATGGTCAAACCAGGACTTTATTTCTTCCTCAGAGGGCAAGTTATAACGGTAGATCGGTTTGCCCGTCTGCGGATCGTAATAAACTTCGTCCTTCATGCGGATGAGGTCTTTGTACGTAACGGCGAATTCGTGAATGACGAATTTCGCGTCACGGATGTCCGGCGTGCGGCAACCTGGGTCCACGAGAACGTGGCGGATGTCGCAGTTCATGAAGAACGGGCGAGAGATCAAGCGTTCTTTTGGAATTTTGTAGAATTTGTCCGATTCCTCCGTAGGAATCTCATTCCCGTCTGAATCTTTTATTGGCGCGCCCACGGGTTCAAATTCGTATGCGGTTTTGTAATATTCCGTCCAGCCCCACTTCCAGATACCCGTTCCAAATAGGAGCGTGGAGAACAGACCATACTTCGCTTCTTGGACGAAATTACATTCATCCAGTTGATAACCTTCAATCGCTTCAATTGCGCGCGCAGTATCCTGGTCAGTGCCTGGACGACCGCGCAACTTGAACGGCGGGTCTTCATAGAAGAGACCGCTGATTAATTTGTTGTTGATGGCATTTACGAAAGATGCCACGAGGAATTTGGATATGTTCGCACGAGGCGTGTTCGTGCCCTCCCACACGCGCAAAATTGGCGGAGATTGATAAAGCAAATCCACTTCACAAAATTGTTAGCATCTTGCGATGCGGTTGGTCATTTCTGCCAACCTCTCGCGGTTTTTATTCCCGCGATGTTCGGACTATTGCATCACCTTGCGGCGTCTCTTCGCTTAGTCTCTCAGCCTGCCTTGCGGCTTGGCCCTCGTTGGCATTTCAGCGTTCGAGTCAATCAGAAGAGATTTAATCTGGACCGAAGTTTCTCAGTTAATCCAGCGGATTTGAAAGAACCTGCTATTGCAAATTGTTACTCGTGAATCCTCACGGGACCAATCATTTCTGTTGGTCTCTTACGGTTCATTTCCCGTAATGTTCGGACTATTGCATCGCTGTATTATCAGCGTTTCTTCGCTTAGTCTCTCACGGTGTAAGCGTTCGCCGACATTTCAGAATGTCGTCGTTCATTTACTTCCGCCTCGTTGGCATCTCAGCTTCCGAGTCAATCAGAAGAAATTTAATCTGGACCAATTAGTTAATCCAGGACCTCGTATATCTCGCGTCTTGAACCACGAGCGTTTTTGCCGCTTCGTCGACGATCTCAGAAGGTGACATCACCTGACTAAGTTCAATCGGCCCGCTCGCGGTTCCCGGCGTTTCCTGAATCTCCGCCATTGTGTCTCCTTAGATACTCAATCGCGACCTGCAAAATTTCAATACTATCTTTTGCGTGTCCGATAAGAGCGTTACATCTCCGGCATAATAGTTCTCTTACTGCATTAGTCACATGATCGTGATCGATGCAAAGATTACTTAGAACGCCGCCTTGCCTAATAACTTCAGGTTCTTTGCAAATAGCACAACAATGATTTTGCTTTTCTAATTTCTCTTGATATTCTTCGAGAGTTAGGCCGTATTTTTTCAAATGACAACGACGCGCGGGTGTGTTGTAATCTTTATCGTTTTTAATACCACGTGCACGAACAACTTTTTGGTTCGCTTTCGCGCAATCTTTACAACGACTATCGCGACCGTCGCGTCCAGAACGGCAAAGATAAAAACTCTCTAACGGCAGAATTTTATGGCATTTGCCGCCGCACTTCTTATATTGATTCATTTTATTCTCCTTGAAAGAATCGCTAAGGGCGGTATTCAAGGTACCGCCCCTCGCTATAGCCCACCCGCCGGTGGACTAATCTCAAATTTTGGGGGCCAAGACCGGGTCATCGCCACACCCACTGGGGGATATTCGGCTCGCCGGTCGTAGGCCCATCGTGGTGCTTATGCCCGCGACGTCATGGACGCC
>Ga0187878_1002270_pt1 | contig 17371 bp, 15 predicted proteins | sample June2016WEW_17_1_FD_132979 | JGI IMG/M metagenome (GOLD analysis project Ga0187878, IMG submission 132979) | Peatland microbial communities from SPRUCE experiment site at the Marcell Experimental Forest, Minnesota, USA - June2016WEW_17_150 | ecosystem: Environmental > Terrestrial > Soil >...
TCGAGTGGAGTTGGTCGTTTCGGGCGATGTGATCGGAACTCCGATCGGTCAATGACGAGCGGAGCGAAGCTGTAGCGGTAGTCCTCAGTAGTGGCGGTCCTGGACCGCCACTACTGATATCAGAGGACAGAGCCAGAATTCACATCAACTTGTCCCCAGCGCTGAAAGGGGAAAGCGGGTCCAATTAACCGCGATAGTTCCTGCCACCAAACGCTACACTTTTCCCGGAATTCGGACCCAGCTCCCGATTCCCGCGGAGCAATACGAGCTGCGTCGAAGGTCGTCTTAGGTCCATTTTGCCTGCCCAGTCATCTGTAGAGTCATTTCCCTGTAACGTCAAGCAACTGACGTTGCGCTGCCCAGTCTAGCGGCAGGTGAGTTCGATTCTGTATCAATTGGTCGGCTAGGCTTGCAACCGAACAGCGGGCGCATGCCGGCCCGTCTGGCGACGGTCCTCAAATCGGGAGCCACGCAAGAGGTAGCAGAATGACCGACAAGCTACACCGAGAAAACAAGCCGGACCAGCCACTTTCTATCCTCACGTTGACTCATGTGCCGCCGGATGAAGAGCGGGCGGAAATGGGAAGGCAATTGGACACAGCACTGATTATTCGATTCCGGGAAAGCTTGTCCCTCGCGAACCGTGTGAGGATGGAGAATCCACCTGGGGATTGGATCGAGCAGCCAAAACGGTTCCTTTTCGCCGCACAAAGAATACTTTCGATATCTCAATTGGATTCTTTCGGTTAGGCTGGACGAAAGGGCTTTCAGTACTATTTCAGAACAAACAGAAATCCGAATGAAAAAGGGAGACAACGGGGAAAAGGCTCCCCGCGAGCAGGGAAAAGAACTACGGAAGCCCCTGATACAGTCTAACAAGCCAGAAGGTCAACCAGTAGGTCCGGCTTGGGAACATTAAGGGAGCAAGACCTGTCACAGAAGGCTAAGAATCGTGGCTATGACAGTTTGTAAGGGTAAGACAAGCCACAGCTTATAGAACTGACCTCACAGACTACGAACCAGAGTGTCGGGACCAGGAATGTCTCGTCCCACCAGCCGAAAGATTCTATCCTGCTGCTCTCGCCAATCGCTGGGGATACTGTCCGGAAGCTCTCGGAGCGTCAGGTTGGGCAGGTGTTTTCCCGACAAGATCGTCTCAGTGATCCGCGGGGAGAGCATCGCGTACTTCAGAATGCGCCTGACGTAACATGGGGGCAGTCCCGTTTTCCTCGCGAGCTCATTCACGGTGCCGACCTCACCAGCAACGATTCGCTCGTACCAGTCTCGGGCTTGTGCGATCGCCTTGACCAAACAAGGAACAGGAATCCCGTCGGAAGAAGAGCTCTTTGGCGTCACGAGGTAAAGTTCACCTCCTCGGCGATGAGGCTGGAAGTTGGTGGTCAGCTTGATGGTGTCAAGCCGCTGATTGCCGATAGCGGCACCGAATTCGGGCTTCCCTCCCAGCAAGGTCTCCGCCAGCTTTGCTCTATCAACCTCGATCCAGACCGCGGTTTGGCCCACTACGACCCGCCTCACTACGTTCCTGACGAACTCATGCTGTGTCGAGATTTCAAGCTTGGGCCAGCGCTTGGTCAGATCCAAGGCGCGGTCCGCAGCCACATCTTTGTCTGGACTGCCTTCCAGGCAAGCGGTGCACTTGTCGGGGGACGCGAGCAGCAGATGGACTTGTGAGGTGACCAACCTTTCAAGCTCTTGGGCCGGGAATCGAGAAACTGCGGGCTTGTCGCCAGTCCGCTGGATTGCAGCTTGCGAGGTGTAATAGCGATCTCGCTTCCTGTTCTTGACGGCGTGCGTCGGCGTGAAACGGACACCCTTAGGGTCAAAGACCAACCCGCTGAGCAGACTGGGTGTTGACTGGGATTTCGTACTCCTCTGTGCTTGATTGTTCATTTGTAGCCGCGCTGCGATTTGGTCCCACAACTCCCGCGGGATGATCGCTCCGTGTTGGCCGGGATAGGACTGACCGCGATGGACGATCTCCCCGACGTAAACACGATTGTTCAGCAGATGATAGAGGGCTCCCCTTGAGTACGGAGTACCCCCGCTGGTGCGTCCAGCGCTGCTAGTGCGAAGCTTGCTCCGGATCTGCTTGCGGTCCAAATCGTCTTTGAGCTTCTTCACGCAGCCGAGGCGCAGATACCGCCGGAAGATTTTGCGCACAGTTTCGGCTTCAGGCCGGTTAACCATGAGACGATGGTCCGCGCAATCGTAACGCAGGGGGATGACGCCTCCCATCCACATACCCTTCTTTTTCGAAGCGGCCAGTTTGTCGCGAATTCTCTCGCCGGTAACTTCGCGCTCGAACTGAGCAAACGACAGCAAGACATTTAACGTGAGCCGTCCCATCGAAGTCGTCGTGTTGAATTGCTGTGTGACGGACACGAAGCTGACACCGTGCGAATCGAACACGTCGACAATCTTGGCAAAGTCGGTGAGAGAACGGGTGAGACGATCGACCTTGTAGACCACAACCGTGTCAAGCTTGCCGGCCAGAATATCGTCCAACAGTTGTTTCAATGCGGGACGCTCCATCGTGCCGCCGGAGAATCCCCCGTCGTCGTAGCGGTTGTTCAATGCGGTCCAGCCCTCGTGCTTCTGGCTGAGAACAAAGGCGCGGCAGGCCTCCCGCTGGGCCTCGAGCGAATTGAAGGACTGCTCCAGCCCTTCTTCGGAGGACTTGCGGGTGTAGACGGCGCAGCGAACGTGTTTGCTAGTCATGGCGTCGACCTCGGACAGAGCTGGTGCTGTTCAATCCGAAGAAAGCTGGGCCAGACCAGTGCGTGCCGGTGATCTTGCGTGCGATTTCGGAAAGGCTGCGGTAGCTGGCCCGGCGGTACTCGTAACCCGACCTTAATGAAGGTCTGCCGCGGAGGAAAAATGATCAAGCCCGGAAAAAGAACTGGAGACGTGAAGGGTGCCCCTGATCCGGCGTGGACTCGAGACACGGCTAACCAAAGTATGTGGAATGGTCAGTTCATAGGAATACTCAAGAGGGATTATGTGAATTCTGACGTCGCCATTTCTGCCATTTTGAGAGATGAACAGCTATCGCAACTCTGCGCAACGAAAATCAGGAGTTATGTAGGTAAGAATGTCAGTGCTTGGTTGTATGAGCAAAGGAAGGCCAGGGGAGCCAAACTCAAGAGGCAGTTGGAAATTGCTGTCGCGGGGCTTCGTGCAGCGATCGGTCTTTGCATGGATGGAGGCAAAAAGGAATTATTGTTGCCTCTTGGCTTGCTCGCAGATGAGTTTTCACAACAACTCGGGCGTTGTAAGCAGGCCTTTGCAACGAAAAGGCACGGTCGGGATCGGGATCATGCAATTCTTTACGAATGCCACTCATTTCTCCAAGAAAAATTGGGGCAACCTGTAACATATGTAACCCTTGCGAATTTGGTGAACGCTGGGTATGAGGCGGACGGGGGCCCTCTCAAGGAACCCGTAGACGAAGAACAGATACGGAAGAACTTGGCTAACTTCAAGCGTAACAATCCTTTGTGGCACCTTTACGGTTCAATGAGGAAGACACCCACTTAGAGCTTCATCCCGTCGACCCGGAAACTAAATAGCGCAGAACGATCGCTTTTGTTCCCTGTTCAATGCCCACTCTCTTTCGTAATCTGGGTCTGCGATTACCTGAGAATGGACAGGAGAATGAGGGACAAAACCATGAAAACCGAGGCGGCGAGTTTCCAAAACACAACCGAGAAGGTGGAAACGGTTGAACGCAAACTGGCAACGCCTGGCCGACCGCCTCGCCCAGCCCGTGCTCGAGTATGCGCGCCATCAGGCTGGTTAGATTCCGAGCATCGCTTCCGTCACCCACGCGCAGATGCTGGGCACACCTGGACGATTCGGCACACCTTAGCGCAGAATGCCTCACAATCGCGGAGAATCGGCTTAGGACGCGCCGATCTGCGACAACCTAAGGTTTAGGCCTTAGCGATCCGTGGCTGGTAAGCGCGTGACTGTAGCAGAAACTGTAGCAGGTGCGTGCTTAGATGGGCTTGTACTGGCTAGTAGGGTGAATGTGACCTATTGAGATTTTACAATCACTTACAATGTGATACTAGGAGGTACAACTGTGTCCTGAAGGATTAGAAATCCGATGCTCTATCCTACTGAGCTACACGCCCGCAGCAAGCCACTGCTGCCTGCCCCAACATAGTAGCAGAAAGCCAACGGGGCGGCTGTCGTTTCACGGCTTCCCACGGGGCTTCTGCCGGGTTCCTGATGTGGCGATGGGGGCAACCCGGTCCAGGTTTTCCCCACCACATTGCTACACAGCTTCCATAGTGGAAGGAGGCTTGGGAGCGATGTTGTAGGTGACGCTCACGACCGCAGGTATCTCGGCCAGAATTTTCTGGCTGAGGGCTTCCAGAGTCTCCCACGGCAAGCGCGTGGGGTGAGCCACGCGCGCGTCAACGCTTTCCCAGCACCGAATTTCTATCTGGCAGCCGAACTGTCGGCGACCGTCGCGCATGCCGGTGACGCGGTCGTCGTGCAGGATGGCCATGTACTGAAACGCCCCTGTCGAAGACAGCGCAGCCTCGGTGATGGCCGTCGCTTTGCGCACCAGTTCCAGCCGCTCGGCCGTGGCCTCGCCGATGACGCGGGCGGCCAAAGCCGGACCCGGGAAGGGCATCCGGGCATAGATCGAGGGCGGGAGGCCCAGGGCTTGCGCCACTTTCCTGACGCCGTCCTTCCGCAGTTGAATCAGCGGCTCGAGGATCTGATAGCCAAAGGCTTCTTGCGGATCGATGCCCAACTGTTCGAAGACGTTATGCTGCCTCTTAATGCCGGCCACGGTCTCGTCCACATCGGTCAGGATGGTGCCTTGCAGGAGGTGCTTGGCGCCGCTCTCGCGCACCAGGCGGCCAAAGACGTGCTTGTAGAACGTCTGGGTGACGGCCTCGCGCTTCTCTTCCGGGTCGGTAATGCCCTGGAGGGCGCGCAGAAACTCCGCGCGCGCGTCGATCAATTCCACGTGCACGCCCAGACTGGCAAACAGGGCGACCACTTGCTGGGGCTCACCCTGTCGCATCAGAGCGTTGTCGATGAAGTAGGTCTTCAGCCGGTCGCCCAGCGCTTTGTGAGCAAGCAGCGTCACGGTGGATGAGTCCACGCCACCCGAAAGCGCATTGATGGCGAGGCCGCTCCCGACGGCGGCACGAATTTTCTCCATTTGTTCAGTGATGAATTGCTGCGCATTCAGACTGCTGGCCGGTATTTCTGTGATTGCCATGTTGACCTCGAATAAGTGAATTTGTTATTGCGAAGCTCCCTTGATGACTCACGTGGGCCGGCCATCATAGCACGCCCGTACTTGCCGGAGACACGCGACCACCAGCCCCGGAGACAACCTAAAGCGCGCGGGTCAGCACTTCGTCAAGTTCGTCGGGCGTGAGCACGATGGGGTTGCCCTTCATGCTGCTGGCGCGGGAGGCTTTTTCGACAAGCACCGGCACGTCGGCCTCGCGAATCCCGTAGGAGCTGAGTCGTGAAATATTTAACTCTTGGCAGATCGCGCGCACCCACTCGACGCCGTCTTCGGGGGTAGCGTTCGGCCTGCCCGTCAGGAGACGCGCGACTTCCTCGTAGTGGCGCAGCGATTCGCTTTCGGGCGCGCGAGCCCGGAGCGCGCGGATGTTGACCTCCATTCCATGCGGCAGCAAGGCCGCGCAGACCGCGCCGTGCGGGGCAGGGAACATGCCTCCCAGCGGCGCCGCAAAGCCGTGCACTACGCCCAGGCCGGCATTGGCGAGCGCCAGTCCGCCCAGCAGGCTTGCCAGCGACATATCTGTTCTGGCCTCCATATCGTGCCCGTGGAGGTAGGCCCGACGGAGCGAACGGCTGCCGCGCCGCATTCCTTCCACGCAAAATCCGTCGGCCATGGGATTGGCGCGGCTGCAAACATACGGCTCGATCACTTGCGTGAGCGCGTCGAGTCCAGTGTAGGCTGTGATGGTCGGCGGCAAATCGAGTGTCAATTCGGGATCCACCACCGCTAGGCGCGCTAGCATCAGCGGACTCCGCAGGCTGACCTTGACCTGATGTTCGGGCGCGGCCAGAACGGCGTTGCGCGTGACTTCGGCGCCCGTGCCCGCGGTGGTCGGAACGGCGATGAAGGGCGCGGAAGGAACGCGGAGCGCCTTGCCTTGGCCGATGACCTCCAGATACTCCATCAGCTCGCCGCGGTTGGTGAGCAGCGCCGCGATCGCTTTCCCCGCATCAATGGCGCTGCCGCCGCCGAATCCGACTACCAGGTCGCACTGTTCCGCGCGGGCGAACTGCACGCCTTGCCGTACCAGGTCGAGTGTGGGCTCCGTGGCGACACCAAAACTGCAGCAGGTGACTCCGGCCAGTTCGAGTTGACTGATTAGTGGTGCTGACCGTTCCTGCGGGAGTCCGGTGACAAACAAGGCTCGCTGGCCCATCTCCTTGGCGGCGGGCGGGATTTCACGCACTGTTCCCGCCCCAAAGAGAACCCGCGTCGCCGTGGCAAATTCAAAGCGCATCGCTATCTCACCATCCTTCGTCTGCGGGAAAGAGGTTGGAATACTTCACACTCGAACGCGGCTCCGCCATCATGGGCGCCACGGCGTCCCGCCAAACTTGGTAGTGCACAGTTTCCTTGTGCTGGCCAGGAGCTTCGCTAGTGCGGTACACCTCGACCAGGATGAAACGAGCCGAGTCATCCGCCTGCTGAATCAGGTCGAAGCGCGCGATGCCGGGCTCCTTCACGCTCTCGCGCGCATTTGCGACGGTTGCCTGCTTGAAAGCTTCGATGAATTCCGGCTTGACTCTTGCGTGCACATGAACGATGAGCATGGCTTTCTCCCTGGAGATGAGGTTGCAGATGCCCAGGGCCGTAAACGCTCGCGGCTGCTCTGCCAGTTCTTGGCCTCGCTGCGCCTGTAGTTTTAGCCCGAGCGAAGCGCCTGGTCAACAGATTCAGGGCGATGGACAGTCGGCCCAATGATCGACTGCACGCGAAGTTCTGATTGCGCTCCAACGCGCGATAGATCATCCCCGGGGCTTCCTTGGGAGTGGCACTGCTCATCAGGCTAGGATAGTCTTTGTTGTATACGGCCCAGGCGTCGCCGCCCGAGGGGCGGAGCGTACGAACAAGAAATGAGCTTACCCTCATGCTGCTCAAAGCGCTCGTTCTGCTTTTTCTCGTGGTTGTCGTCGGCGCGCTGCTTGCGGGCATGACGTCGAAGCGGTAGGCGCGGGCAAGGTAGGGGCTTCGTCTTCCGACCACCGTTCGGGCGAATGCTTAGATTCCCATGGCGACCGACAAGGCGGCGACGTCGCCGATGGACTCACCCAAGGCCGCCGGTACCACCTGGCATACGCTGGCCGATTGCTCCAGCGCTTCGCGGCGCAGCACGCGTCGCGCCGGCTCGAGCAGCAAGTCGCCCAAGCGCAGTGCCAATCCACCGATGACGACGCGTTCCGGATTCAGCACGTCCACGAGGATGGCCAGCACCTCACCCAGGCGTTCCCCGGTTGATCGGACGATGTCCAGCGCCACCGCATCCCCTTTCTGAGCGGCAGCCCCAACCTCGCGCGCCGTTATGGGCTTGCCGGAGCGCACGTGCTCGGCGAGCAGGCTTTTCCTGCCCTTTTTCTGGGCGGCAGCGACACTCTGGGCGGCAAGCTGCGCCATGCCTCCGCCACTCGCCCATCCTTCGGCCGAACCTGCTTTGTTGTGTCCGATGGGTCCGGTGCGCGTCAGGCGCATGTGACCGACCTCGCCCGCCAAGTCGTTTGTGCCCCGATACAGCCGGCCGTCCACGATGAGCCCTGCGCCCAACCCTGTGCCCATGGTGAGGAACACCATGTTCTGGCAACCCTTGCCCGCGCCAAAGCGGTGCTCGGCCACCGCGCCGGCGTTCGCGTCGTTCTCGACCAGGCACTCCACTTTGAACTCTTCTTCCAGAAACGCTTTGAGAGGCACATCTTCCCAGGTGGGAAGGTTGGGTGGCGATTGGATGATGCCTTGGAGGCGGTCGAGCGGCCCGCCGCAACTGACTCCGAGGCGGAGAATAGTCGAAACATCCAGACCCTGTCCGCTCAGCAGATCGTGGATGGTCTTCTTGATGAGGTTGAGCGCCGGTTGCGGACCCTTCGCAGGCCGGGTGGCAAACTCCGCGCGCGCCAGGACCTCCGGAGGCTGATACGACAGCACCACGGCTGTCTTGGTCCCGCCTACGTCGATGCCCACCAGAATCTTCTTCTGCGGCGTCATGCGATACGTCAAGCCAATGGGAGTAAGAAAAGTTGGGGTGAGCGACGGGATTCGAACCCGCGACGTCCAGAGCCACAGTCTGGCGCTCTACCAAGCTGAGCTACGCTCACCACACCAATGGGCTGCGCCGGACCGCCTGTATACCTTTGTAGCATCCGGTGTGCATGGGTGTCAACTTGCACCTGGCCCCAGACCGAAAGGGCCGGTCTGCGCTACACGCTACGCTCCCTCCCATTTGCCCACCAGCGTGATGGCAATGGGCAGCTCGCCGCTTCCGCCCTTCAATTTGAGCTGGAGGTTCCAATGCTCCTGGTCATCCTTCACGACGGAGGGGAAGCTCTGGCCCTCGCTCACGGGGCTCATCACCAGGAAGGCGGGATGCGGAGTGCCCGAGGCCAGGCGGCTCAGCTTGACCAGGTCATCAAACGCTAAATCCTTGGTGATTTCGGTGTCGGTCGCCACCGGGCTGAGAACCACGACGTCGCGCGTGGCATACACGCCCATGTGCGAGCCGTCCTGAGGAATGAGCGCGTAGCGCATCACGTAGTAGCCCGGCTTGATACTTTGGCCGCGAAAATCCGCGGCGGCGCTCGGGAAACGCAGCACACCCAGGACCGCTCCGTTGCTCAGCGCGCTGTAAAGGATTTCGCCGGGTTGTCCGGCCGCCTTGAACGGAACCGCTTTGCGCAACCACACTTCGCATACCGCGCCTTGGTCGCCCGCCACGCGCGCTCCTTGCGCCTCAAGTGCATCCAGCAAAGCTTTGGGCACGTCGGACGAAGCCGGAGCGCCGATAGCCTCGACTTTGTAACTCCCCTGCCCAAAGGCGGAGAGCGAGAAGAACAGAGAGGCCGCAAGGGTGAGGCGGAATACGGTGACCGATTTCATACACGAGTCTCCTTCCAATTTGTGGCGCCAAAAATACGAAACGGGAAGGCGATTGAGCACCCTTCCCGTCTGTGTAACCTCAGACTGGCTCGAAGCAGGTACGTCCCGGCTGGCAGCTTCCCTGATCAGCGACTTTGCCATCCGGCCCGAGGCAGTTCTGGGTATGGGTGCACCAGAAGATACCGCTGCTCGACGTGAAACCACTCGGGTCGGGCTCTACCTGGATAAACATCTCCTTGGAGCGGAGGCAGCGGCACTGGCTCTGGGCAACTTCCGGAAGACCGGTGGGTTCAGCCATGATTAAGCTCCTCCTTCCACGGCGCGCAGGATGGCGCGTTTCACTGCCACCCGCGCTAACTGAACTTTGTAAGCATTTTTGCTGAGCGGCGTCGCACTGCTGACCGCGGCCTTTCCGGCCTCGTCCGCCACCGCTTCGCTGACGGTCTTGCCCGCCAGTGTCTTTTCAGCCTCTGGCGAAGGCCAGGGCACGGGTGCCACATGGCCCAGGACCACACGCGCGGATTTCACTGTCTTGCCGTCCAGCTTCAGCAGCACCGCCGCGGCCGCCAACGGCCAATCCAGGGCTTCCCGCTGGCGGACTTCGTAAACCGCCATCTTGGCCCCGCCTGCGGGAGGCACCAGAATATCGGTGAGGATTTCGTTAGGCTTCAAGTCGTACTCACGGTCTTGGTCGCCAGCTGGCGTGACGAAGAACTTGTTCAGGCCAATCTCGCGCGCGCCCTGGGGCCCGAACACGCGCACCTTCGCTCCCAACGCAATCAGGATGGGAGCGAGGCTCGAGGGGTTCACGAAATAGGCGGGTCCTGGATTGCCGAAGATGGCGTGGTACTGATTCTCGCCGTCCGGGACCAGGGGCTTGCCATTGTCGCGCGCGAGAAGGCCGAAGCGCGAGCGGAAATACCAACAGCGCGGCCGCTGGCACAGGTCTCCACCCACCGTTCCCACGCTCAGGATTTGCGGGCTGCGCACGCCCTCGGCTGCCTCGACGACGGCCGGGTACTGGCGACGCATTTCCGCGCTCTCGATCAATTCTGCCAGGGTGGCCGTGGCGCCCAACCTCAACCCCGTAGTCGGCTTGAACTCTATGCCGCGCAGTTCCTTGACGGCTTGCAAGCTGACCACGCGGCTGGGAGTGGTGACATAGTCCTTCATCAGGCTGAGCAAATCCGTCCCGCCCGCCAGGATTTCGGTCTCGCCCCACTTGTCGGCCAGCAGCTTGACCGCTGCTTCCTTGGTTGTCGGGCTTGCATATTCGAAGGCTTGCATCAGGCAACCCCTCCTTTCGCGAGTGCTGCCAGGACCTTATCGGGAGTGATGGGTATAGTCGGCACGCGCACGCCAATGGCATTCGCCACCGCATTCGAGATGGCCGCGCCGGGCGAAATCACGGGCGGCTCGCCCAGGCCAATCACGCCGCGCTCGTCGTAGCCAGGGCCGGTCATCAAGTGCACGACGATCTCGCCCACGTCGCCCAGACCGGCCAGCTTGTAGAACTCGAAGTTGGGATTCAACATCCGGCCCGTCGCTTCGTCCATGATCTTCTCTTCGAACAGCGAGTAGCTGATGCCCAAGCTGGCCGCGCTGCGGCATTGGCTCTCGGCGGTTTTCAGGTCAATGATGAGCCCGCAATCCTGCACCACCACCATCTTGTTGACCTTGACGATGCCGGTTTCGGTGTCCACGGAAACGTCGGCGATCTGCACGCCGCACACGCCGCCCGTGGTGAGAGTGCACGGGCCCGGATTCTTGCCCGTCACCTGAATCGGCGTCACGCCCAGCTTGGCGCAAGCCTGCTTCCAGGTGAGGCTCTTGGCGGGATCACCCTTCACCTGGATCTTTCCGTCCATAGCTTCGAGTTGATCCGGTGTCGCACCCAGACTCGGCGCCACCTTGGCGAAAAGCTGTTCCAGCGCGTCGAGTGTCCCGCGGCGCGTGGAACTGCTCACGCCGCCTACCGTGGTGCTGCCACCGGAACCGCCCGAAGTGGGGTAGGCGGTGTCACCAATTCTCACCGTGATGGCCTCCAGGGGCAGGCCGAGGGTTTCCGCGGCGGTGATGCCAATAACCGTTCGCGTGCCCGTTCCCAAGTCCTGGCTACCGAGGGCGACCTCCACCGAGCCGTCGGGCTGGATTGTCACCCGGCAGTTGCTGCCGTGCCCCTGACCTCCCCAAAAGTGAAGACTAACGCCCAGACCGCGCTTAATGTGCCCCGGTGTCCCGTCACTGCGGGGGTGCCAGTTCTTCTTCCAGTCTGCCAGCTCAGCCGCCTTCGGGAGCTCCTGCCGGTAGATCTCCGCGCGCGTACCGGTCAGGCTGAGGTTCTTCAGGAAGAACTCGATCGGGTCCATCTGGAGTTTGGCGGCAAGATCATCCAAGGCTGTCATCGTCAGCAAGCAGGCCTGCGGGTGGTTCGGAGCACGCCAGGCGCGAGCAGGTCCAATGTTCGTAGCGACTGACGTGTGCCGCTTGACCTGATTCGGGACGTTGAACGCATACGGAATGGGGGGGATGCCTCCGCCTCCCGGACCTCCTGTGCTCCAGGAGTCGGATTCCCAGCCTGTCACGGTTCCGTCTTTCTTCGCTGCCACCCGGATCTTGGCGAAATGCGAGGGGCGCGCTCCTGCCACGATTGCGTCCGCCTCCCGCTCGAGCATCAGCTTCACCGGCTTGCCCGTGTCCTTGGCCAGCCGCGCGCACTCAATCCCCCAGCGATCGGCGCTGAATTTGCTGCCGTAGCCGATGCCCATGTGCTCGGTGATGGCGCGAACGTTCGAAGCCGGAATCCCCAACTCCTTGCCAAACTCGCCGGGCATTCCGGAAACGTTTTGCGTGGAAATCCAGACGGTCAGATTCTCGCCGCTCCATTCCGCGACCAGACCGTGCGTCTCCCACGTGCAGTGACCAATCACCGTGGCCCCATAGAGCCCCTCCGAGATCACCGCCTCGACGTCTTTGAAAGCGGCGTCGGGGTCACCGATCCTTTGTTCGGCGGCGGGCTTCCCCCGGTCGCCGACCTTGGCCAGGTCCTCTTCCTTGACGACATGCGGCAGAGGTTCGTATTCGACCTTGATCCTGGAGATGGCATCCCGGGCGATCTCCTCACTGACCGCCGCCACGGCGACGATTTCATCGCCCGCCCACTGGATTTCCGTGCCCACCGCCTGAATGATCCGCACCGCTTTCACTCCAGCGAGCTTCTCTGCCGCGGAGGTGTCGATGGCCTTGATCTTCGCGTGCGCGTAAGGGCAGGTGAGCATTTTGGCGTGCAGCATTCCCGGCCGGTTGATGTCGTAGGAGTACTTCGCCTCGCCCCGGACCTTCACCGGGCCGTCGAGGCGTGAAATCCGCTTGCCGATAAGCTTGCGCTGGCCGGCCTCCGGCCAATCGTACTTACACTTCGCCATGTGCGCTCCCTCCCTTCATCGCCTGGGCGGCGTCGAGCACCGCTTCGCGAATGCCCACATAGACCCCGCACCGGCATAGAGTGCCGCCCAGCCCTTTCTCGATGTCCTGCACGGTGGGGTTCGGATTCTTGTCGAGCAGGGCCTTGGTGGCTACGACGAAACCCGGCGTGCAGAATCCGCATTGCAGCGCATCCCGCTCCACGAAGGCGTTCATGATTGGCTGGACCTTGCCACTCGCCACCAGGCCCTCGATGGTCTGGATTTCCTTTCCCTGAGCCTCAATCGCAAGGATGCTACAGGCGTAAATGGGCTTCCCATCCAGGAGGACCGTGCAGGCGCCACAGGTGGCGCGATCGCAAACTTTCTTGGCTCCGGTCACGTCCAGGTAGTTCCGGAGAGCGTCCAGCAGCGTGACGCGCGGTTCGAGCGTGAGCTTCTGGGGTTTCCCGTTGATCCGGAGGGTGAGAGGCACGGCTCCGGGACCGACGGTATCGGGCCTTCCCTCAGGCGCAGCGGTCGCTCTTTCTCCGACGAGCAATCCGCTGGAGACCGCGACTCCGGCCCCTTTCAAGAAATCACGCCGCGTCAGAGCCTCATTCGCCGCGGCGGATTTCCGCAGCTTGTCCTTTTTTCGACTCATGATCCGCTCCCTTGTTTTCTGAACGCGAGACTTCACCGCGCGGGCCTACCGTGGATCGTAGCCCCGTACCTCAAAACGCGCACTATGCAGAGCCCTTACCTGCCGAAGCGTACATTATAGCATTTGGGGACAAAAGGGCGCAGCCGATTTCTCGTGCTCGCTCTGGTGGCGGCATGGGGCGCCGTGGCAGAGGTCGATTCGCCGCGCTGCTCTTTGGTGGTCCCTCGGGCGTAGGATATACTCGGCGGGCCGGCGGTGAACTGCACTGGCTCAAACCGGTTTTGTCGTGGATAAGCCGAAGGACAATTCGAAGAATCTGCCGGGGTTGACACGACGGAAGTTCCTGCGCGCGGTTGGGCTGGGCTGTACCGCGCTGACTCCGGACGTTCCTGAGGCTGAGACGTCAGGAGCGGCCCTGGTCGGCCCCGGCGCGGTGCCCATCAGGCTGAGGGTGAATGGAGTAGAGCACACCCTTGACGTCGAGCCGCGCCTGACATTGCTGGATGCCCTCCGCGACCGGCTGGGGCTCACGGGCACCAAGCGCGCCTGCGACCGCGGGGCGTGTGGCGCGTGTACCGTGCTGGCGGATGGCCGACCCGTCTATGCCTGCACAATGTTGGCGGTGGGCGCGCAAGGGATGGAGATCATCACAGTCGAAGCGCTGTCCGCCGGTGACGGACTCGACCCCCTGCAAGCCGCGTTCATCAAGCACGATGCGCTCGAGTGCGGTTTGTGCACACCGGGGTTTCTGATGGCGCTCAAAGCCCTGCTACTCAGGAATCCGCATCCGGGCGAAAACGAAGTCCGGCTAGCGCTGGCGGGCAACTTGTGCCGGTGTGGAATGTACCCCAGAGTCATCGCCGCAGTGGAGGAGGCTACGAAGGCCGGAGGGTCTTGAAGGGTGCGATTCTCACTATTCCCACCAGTCCCACTGGTCTCACCCTGGCGGCGGGCGGGGGGAGCGCAGGGATTGAAATGGTACAAAAAGTCTTGATCAAGTTCGGACTGGCAGAATCTCCGCAAGTTATTGAGCTGAAAGGCGAAACAGGTATGCAGCTCTGGGACCTGGACTTTTTGCCCTCGGTGATCGGCGGCGCAGTCCCGAAGGTCGATGCCCAGGGTCGAGCATTGGGCAGGACAAAAAGGCTCAATGACATTGGTCCTCGGGATCTCCCCGGTCTGCTATATGGCAGGGTCCTGCGTAGCCCTCACGCCGTGGCGCGCGTCGAGAGCATTGATTCCGCGAGTGCGTCGGCGCTCCCCGGCGTCAAGGCGGTGATCACTCACAACCGCGACGGGGGGTTGACTGCCGAGGCGTTGCCCGACACGCCGCGTGGCAGTGTGACCCAGCCGCGCGGGGCAGGGCCTGTCGTTTTTGCGGGCGAGGTGATAGCCGCCGTAGCCGCTGAAAATGCGGCGATCGCGGAGGATGCTGTGAAGTTGATCGAGATCAGATACCGGGAAACTCTCCTCACGGCAGACGATGAAGGCGCGGGGCGAACGGGCGGCTCTCAACCTCCGGAAGGGGAGCGGGTGGCGGGCGCCGGCGGCAGACCGCTTGTCCGCGAGCAGGGAAATGTGGAGCAGTCCTTCGCTAACGCCGACCTCGTAGCCTACGAAGAGAGCTTCCGGGTTCCCCGGCGGGCGGACGGGCTTGAGCCCTCCTGCTGCGTAGCTAGCTGGGAAAACGACACTGTGACTGTTAAGACCTCGACTTCGGACAGTTTCGTCCTCCGAAGCACTATGCAAAAATTACTCGATGTCCCAGAAAGCAACACTTTGGTGACTTTTGAGGGCTCGGCGCAGGGCTTCCACTCCAGGGGTCTGGGCGTGCAAAACGCCTGGGTGGCGGCACTGCTTGCCCAGAAGGCTGGCCGTCCGGTCAAGCTGGCAGGTGACCGCACCGACGAAGGCTCGACCCCCGGCGCCCGGCCGCCCGCGACGGTTTACCTGAAGGTTGCCGCCCACCGGGACGGCTCGCTCGAGGCCATCGACTTTCGCTCCTCCGGCGCGGCCGGCGCGAGCGATCCCATCTGGCTGACCTACAAGTGCCCGAACATCCGCACGGAGGAGGCTGAAGCCGGTGGCAGCGAAGACACAGCCTCGGACGCGGCGGACCTGCTGGCCGCCAACTTCGCGCTCGAGCAGGCCATGGACGCGCTGGCGCAGCAACTCGACATGGACCCGTTGGAATTTCGCCGCAAGAACCTTGTGGATGAAACTTACCTGCCGCTCGAAAAGATGTTCGCCATCTGCGCGGAGAAAATCGGCTGGCGCGAGCGGCGCGCGGCGGTCGCCGACGCAGGGCCAATCAAGCGCGGTGTGGGCATGGCCGTGGGCGCGTGGCGAAGTGCTAAAGAAGCTTTCGCGCAGGCGGAAGTTCGAGTGCATCCCGACGGCGCCGTGGAGGTGGTGGTCGGCGCCCAGGACAGCGGCGCAGGAACCCGAACCGTCCTCGGCATGATTGCGGCGGAGGAGCTGAGAGTGCCGCTCGAAAAGGTCAAGGTCAGCCTGGGAGACACGGCCGCAGGTCTCGCGGCGCCCGCGAGCGGCGCGGGGCTGACGCTCGCGTCGGTCGGCTCAGCCGTCCGCCAGGCGGCTTGCGACGCGAAGCAGAAGTTGGGAACTCGCCCTGCGCCGCGATCGCAGCCGGAGGACGCACCAGCGCGTGGCGAAACTCCCCCTGCGGGCCCAAGCCCGCCCCGCCCGATGCCCTGGACTCCGGAGGGAAGAGCGTTGGTTTCAGCGCCCGTGGTCGGTTACGGCGAGAGCGCGGAGAGCGCGACCGCTGCCGACTACCCCGCCTGGGGCGTGCAGTTCGTGGATGTCTCGGTGGATACGGAGGCGGGTCTGGTGAAGGTGAACAAGGTGGTGACGCTGGCGGAAGCCGGCCGGGTGATGAATCGGCTGACGTTCGAGACTGAGCTGATAGGCGGAGCCATCCGAGGTCTGAGTGCGGCGCTTTTCGAAGAGCCCGTTGTGGACAAGCGGATTGCCCGTGTCCTCAATCCGAACCTGCGGGACTACAAAATGGTGGGCGCGCTGGAGTCGCCGCCCATAGAGGCCGTGATTATTGATGCCGTGAGCCCCGCGAATTGCCTGGGCGTGAAGGGTCTCGGCGACCTGCCCATGATTCCCACCGCTGCTGCCCTCGCCAACGCCGTCGCCCACGCCCTCGGCGCGCGCCTCTGCGAGTTGCCGCTTACCCCCGCGAAGATCTTGGCTCGCCTGTAGCGCCGGACTATGTCCGGCGACATCGCCGCTCGTAGAGCGGCGCTACAGCAGGCAAGTAGCCACGCTGAGCGCTCTTTCTCAGCGTGGGCCTTTGTCGTTTGTGGTTGAAGAACCCACGACGAATTCAAAGGGCGAATTCATCGTGGCTACCCGCTTCGCCACGCACAGCTAGAGCCCGGGCCAGCCCACGCGTGTCAGGCGGCATGACGGCAAACCACAAAGTAGAGGAAGAACACGAACCACGAAAGGGCAGAGACAAAACTGCAACCCTGCATCAAGGGCCTAGCGCGTGGCGGTCTTAGGAATCGATCCCGGGCATCGACGTTGATGGTCGCACTGAGAGCTAACTGTGGGCTGATACCGAGCTGTTCCTCGAGGCGGTGCACCACGTCTTCGAACCTGGCGAGATGGCCAAGCGCACGCCTCTGAACCAGGTGCCAGATCAGTGACATAACAGCACCGACCGCCGCGACTACGGACCCAATGAAGGGGCTTTCTGGGAGCTTGCCAGCTGAGAACAACGCCACGAGAAGGATTGCATTTGCCGCCCAGAAGGTCCCAAAGACACTCCAGATGATCTGATCTTCGTTGGCACACATTGAGACCGCGTTATTCAGCAGCGGAAAGAGTTCAGCGCGCTCCAGCGGCTGGCCGGGAACACCCCGCGATGGAGGTTGCTGGATTGGCGTGGCTGTCATGGTGGCCTCCTTCAGGTCGGGCGGCTTTATCCCCCCGCCCCAATCTTGCTTATGCTTACGCGCCTAAAACCGTAGCCACGGCAAGCTCTTCTTGCCGTGGGTTCTTGATTGGGGAAAGACAAAAGCCCACGGCACCTCAATCGTGCCGTGGCTACCAACCCTCGACTGCACTGCGGAGATCCTTCGTCGCCTGCGGCTCCTCAGGATGACA
>Ga0187878_1002271_pt1 | contig 17365 bp, 11 predicted proteins | sample June2016WEW_17_1_FD_132979 | JGI IMG/M metagenome (GOLD analysis project Ga0187878, IMG submission 132979) | Peatland microbial communities from SPRUCE experiment site at the Marcell Experimental Forest, Minnesota, USA - June2016WEW_17_150 | ecosystem: Environmental > Terrestrial > Soil >...
TAAACCTGCCATTGCCATCCGGGCATTCGTGCCGGATGCCGCAAAGCTTTGGGTCCTGAGGGAGACCGGGGAGTTCCCGCTCCAGCGCATTCATGCCGAGGGCTTTTTCGAGGCCGTCTTCCCGAGTGAGTCGCAGATATTCCCTTATCGCCTGCGCGCGCAAAACGCCGACGGACACCAGTGGGATTTCGATGATCCCTATAGGTTCCCACCCGTCCTTTCCGACTTTGACCTGCACCTGCTCACCGAGGGAACGCACTACGACGCCTACGAGAAGCTGGGCGCACACCTGAGGGAGATGGAAGGCGTGCGCGGCGTGGTGTTTGCCGTGTGGGCGCCGAACGCGCGGCGCGTGAGCGTCGTGGGCGACTTCAACCACTGGGACGGCCGCCGCCATCTCATGCGCGTGCGCGGCAGCAGCGGCATCTGGGAACTCTTCCTGCCGGGGCTCGGCGAGGGCGAAGTATACAAGTACGAGATCAAGTCGCGCGACAACGGTGCCCTGGTCCTCAAGTCGGACCCGTTCGCGTTCTATTCCGAGCTGCGTCCCAAGACGGCGTCCGTCGTACACGATATTCACCGCTACACCTGGCACGACGATGCCTGGATGGCGGGGCGCCATCAGCGGCACTCGCTCGACGCGCCCCTGGCTGTTTATGAAGTCCACTTGGGTTCCTGGATGCGCGCGCCGGAAGAAGACAATCGGATGCTCACCTACCGCGAGCTGGCGGAGCAGTTGGTGGATCACGTTCTCAAGATGGGTTTCACACACGTCGAGCTGCTGCCAGTGATGGAGCATCCGCTGGATGAATCCTGGGGCTACCAGACGACGGGATACTTCGCTCCTACCAGCCGGCACGGCACGCCGGAAGACTTCATGTACTTTGTAGATTACTGCCACCAGCATGGCGTGGGCGTGATCCTTGACTGGGTGCCGGCGCACTTCCCCGGCGACGCGCACGGCCTGGCCACCTTCGATGGAACTTTCCTTTACGATCACGCCGACCCCCGCCGCGGGGAGCAAAAGGACTGGGGGACGCGCGTCTTCAACTGCGGCCGGACCGAGGTCCGCAGCTTCCTCTTGAACAGCGCGCTCTTCTGGCTGGACCGGTACCACGCCGACGGCCTGCGCGTGGATGCCGTGGCGTCCATGCTTTACCTCGACTACTCGCGCAAGCCCGGCGAATGGCTGCCCAACCGTTACGGCAGCAACGAGGATCTGGAAGCGATTGGCTTCATCAAGCGCTTCAACGAGATTGTCCACCAGGAGCATCCTGGTGTGCTGACTATCGCCGAGGAGTCCACGGCCTGGACGGGCGTCTCACGGCCGACATACCTAGGCGGGCTGGGCTTCAGCCTGAAGTGGAACATGGGCTGGATGCACGACACGCTGCTCTATTTCTCCAAGCAGCCCATCCACCGCAAGTACCACCACAACAATCTCACGTTCTCACTGCTTTACGCCTTCACCGAAAACTTTGTGCTCGTCCTTTCCCACGATGAGGTGGTGCACGGCAAATGCTCGCTGCTCTCGAAGATGCCGGGCGACCCATGGCAGCAGTTTTCCAACCTGCGTGCGCTTTACGCCTTCCTCTACACCCACCCGGGTAAGAAGATGCTCTTCATGGGCGGCGAGTTCGGCCAGTGGATCGAGTGGAATTCCAGCCAGAGCCTGGACTGGCACCTGCTCGAATACGAGCCGCACCGCAAGCTCCAACAACTGGTCGCGGACCTGAACCGGCTCTACCGCGCCACGCCGGCGCTTCACGAAGTTGATTTCGAGCACACGGGATTCGAGTGGGTGGACTTCCACGACACGGATAATTCCGTGATCGTCTTCCTGCGGCGCGCGCGCGCCCGCGAGGAACACGTGGTCGTAGTGTGCAACTTCACTCCGGTGCCGCGCTACGGTTATCGCATCGGGGTGCCGGCCGCGTGCTTCTACCGCGAAGTCCTCAATACCGACGCCACCGCGTACGGCGGCAGCGGCATCACCAACTCACCTGGCGAATACGCCATGTACCTGCCCTGGCACAACCAGCCGTTCTCGATCGAATTGACCTTGCCACCTCTCGGCGTCACCGTTTTGAAACCGGAGCCAACCGGATAAACCAAACATCCCGCGGCCGGCAACTGCCCCTGCGGCAAACGGGAAACTCAGGAAATCCCTCACCAAGTGAGCGAGAATATCAGCATGCCCCCGGGGATGATCTCCGGCAGTGCGCTGACATTGAGCATGCGAGTGTCGGCTCTGGGTTCCGTGACTCGGCAGCTGATCTCTGCCTTCCTGATGGCGGTTTTCTGCGCCCTTCAGCCTGGGGTGTTTGCTGCAAGTCAAGTGCCCGTGCGCGGAGAGAACGAGCCATCACGCGCCAGTCAAGCGCGCGAGCACGTCGCCCAGACTTCGCAGAACGTCCCAGAGCTCGCCGGAAAGGTCAAACTCGCAATTGCAGTCGTGGACGAAAATGGAGTTGCCGCGCCTGGGGCGCGGGTCACGCTTTCCGGCCAGCCGGAACCCCGCAAAGCCGAAACCGACTACGCTGGACGGTGCCTGTGGACGGATCTCGTTCCGGGTACCTACCAGGTTCGGGCAGAAAAAGAGGGATTCTATGCTTTCATCTCGGATGAGGTTCGGGCCGGCGAAGTCGACAGTCTGGAAATCACTCTGAACCACGTGCGCGAGTTTGTGGAAGTGGTGAACGTGGTCTACTCCCCTCCGGCTATCGATCCGGTGAAGACCTCTTCGACCGAGAATCTGACGAGCGAGGAGGTTGTCAATCTGCCTTACACCGTGACGCGCGACATTCGTTACGCTTTGCCGCTGATGCCCGGCGTGCTCCAGGACGAGTACGGGCAAGTCCACGTGAACGGTTCCAGCACGCGGCAGATCGTTGATCGCCTGGACGGTTTCAACATCACGGACCCCGCCAACGGCCTCTTCACCCTGCGGGTGAGTACGGACGCGCTTCGCTCGGTGGAAGTCTTGGGGAGCCGCGCCTCCGCGGAGCACGGCAAAGGCTCGGGCGGCGTGCTGAACCTGACGACCGGCATGGGCGACGACAGGTTCCGTTTCACCTCTACGGACTTCGTTCCTTCCATCCAGAACCGCAAGGGAGTCCACATTAACAGTTGGACCCCGCGCGCCACCGTCTCCGGCCCGCTGCGCAAAGGGAAAGCGTGGTTCATGGACGCTCTCGACGGCGAGTACGGCCTCAGCATCATCGAAGAGCTTCCGGCGGGCGCCGATCGCAACCCTGCCTGGTTCCTCGGCAATCTCGCCAAGGCACAGGTCAATCTGACCCCGAGCAACAACCTGACCACCAGCTTCCTCGTCAACCGCTTTCGCGCTGAGCATGCCGGCCTCTCGCCGTTCAACCCGCAAGAGGCGACGATAAACGAAGATGAGTCCGTCTACGTTCTCACCGCCAAAGATCAGGCAATGCTCTGGAATGGGATGCTGCTCGAGGTGGGACTGGGCGTGAGCAGGTTCCAATCCGACCTGCAACCGCTGGGCGATAAGCCGTACGTCATTCGCCCGGAATCCACGAGCGGAAACTATTTCGCCACCGCCACCGGCCGCGCCACCCGCTGGCAGGGGATCGCCAACCTGTTTCTGCCTCCCTGGCAGTGGAATGGCCGGCACGAGTTCAAGTTCGGGTTCGACACGGACCGTATCGTAAGCAACCAATTCGTGACGCGCCGCCCGTACTCCATTTTGCGCGAGGACGGTACGCTCTCCCGCGAGGTCACGTTCTCTTCGGTCCCGGCGTTCACCAAGACCAACGTAGAGGCGAGCGGGTATGCGCAGGATCGCTGGTCGGTTCGAGACCGTTGGCTTCTGGAAGCGGGCGCGCGACTGGACTGGGACCAGATTCTGCGGCGCCTTCTTTTCTCGCCCCGGCTGGCCTCGAGCCTCGTCCTCACGCCGGACCGCCAGACCAAACTCACCTGGGGGATTGGCCTGTACTACGACGCGACGAGCCTGGACTTACTCACGCGTGGCCTAACGGGCCGGAGGCTTGACCTGTTTTACGACAGCACGGGAGAGACGCTGGTCCGGCCCCCGGTCGAAACCTCACTTCTCGCGGAGACCCGGAATCTCCGCGCCCCGCGATTCTTGAACTGGAGTATTGACCTCGAACGCAAGCTCCCGAGGGAGATCTATTTCACCACGCGGTTCCTGCAAAAGCGAGGCGCGAACGGCTGGACCTATATCAATCGAGGCGCCGCGCAGGGAGACCTCTTCAGCGGGCGGTTCGAATTGGCGAACGAACGACGGGACCACTATGACGCTTTGGAACTGACCGCGCGCCGGACCTTCAAAGGCAATCACGTCATTTTCGCTTCCTACACGCGCTCCGCCGCCCGCTCCACCGCAGTCTTGAACTTCAGCTTGGACAGCCCACTTTTCAGCCCCCAGGCCGGCGGCCCTCTGCCCTGGGACAGCCCGAACCGGTTCAACTCCTGGGGTTGGCTGCCTCTGCCCTGGAAATGCACGCTCGCTTATTGGCTCGACTGGCGTGACGGGTTTCCGTTCAGCTTGGTGAATGAGGATCAACAACTCGTGGGCTCGCCGGGTTCGCACCGTTATCCCACGTACTTCTCGTTGAACGTGCATCTCGAGCGGCGATTCCGCGTGTTCGGGTTCGAGTGGGCCTTGCGCGCCGGCTTCGACAACATCACTGACCACCAGAACGCCTTCGCGGTGGACAATAACGTGAATTCCCGGCATTTCCTCACCTTCGGAGCAATCCAAGGCCGCGCACTCACGGCGCGAATTCGGCTCTTGGGTCGAAAGTGACGAGGTTCTCCTCGAGAAACCTGTCCCTTGGCGGGGGCGGTGTTAACTCCCAGTGGCCGTCATCCGCACGGGCAAGAGGAACTTCAAGGCCTACGGCTGTTCTTGGCGAGAGTTGGGCTTTCTTTGTGGTAGATTAGGCAGGTAATGGCTCCGACGCTTTCAGACACTTCCCCGGAAGCCGAACGCGTGCAGATCGAGGGTCTGCGCGCCCTCCCTGTCTGGCGCAAGTTCGAACTGGTTGGTGAGTTGACTATGACGGTGCGGCAGATAGCCCTGGCGGGATTGGCCGCGCGGTTTCCACAAGCTGGCCCCGCCGAGCTGAATCGTCGCCTGGCAACGTTGTGCCTCGGCACAGAGCTGGCGGAAAGAGCTTACGGCCCCGAGCCCCATCCCCCGACGCTCCCATGACCCTGGCTGAAGTCCTCAGGTTGGTCATTTCGAGGCTGGACGAACTTCAAGTCCCTTACATGGTAGTGGGGTCGTTCGCAAGCTCGGCTTACGGTCTGGTCCGATCCACGTATGACGCCGACGTAGTTGTCGATCTTCGACGCGAGCAGGCCCGAGAGTTCATGGACACATTTGGTCATGACTTCTACGTTGACGCGGGACAGGTCGAACAGGCAATCGCAAGGAAGCAGCCGTTCAACACGATTCACCTTGGCACCTTCTTCAAGGTCGATTTCTTCGTCCTTTCCAACGCTGCATTCGCGCGGGAACAATTCTCGCGCCGTGTCCTTGGTCCGGTAGGCACCGAGGGTAGCGGCAAGGTCAGCGTGGCTACGCCCGAGGACATCCTGCTGTCAAAATTGAAGTGGTATCGAGAGGGTGGTGAGGTCTCGGAGCTTCAGTGGCGGGACGTGATTGGGATTTTGAAAGCCCAGTCGCGAACGCTGGACTGGCAATACCTCGGTCGCTGGGCGACCGAACTCAAGATCGCGGATCTGCTGGATCGAGCCCGGCAGGAAGCCGGCCCCTCAGGAGGTGGGCCCTCCTGAGGGGCGGTGCGTGCTCCATCAAAAGGCTGACGCGCCTCTATCGATAGCGGAGCAGAGCCGCGGAGCTAATGAACAACTCCGCGCTACAGGCCCAGCACCAGGCGGTCGATGCGCTTGCGCACATCGGTCAGGTAAGCCAGGTCGCCTTCGTCCAACTCCGCAGTAACCGTTCCGCTGTAGCCGACCTCCGCCAGGGCCTTCCGAACTTCCGGCCAATCGACGTCGCCATCGCCCAGGTTCACGAACTGCGCTGTAACCGGGCTCCATCCCTTTCCCATCTTGAAGTCCTTCAGGTGAACCTTGACGATGCGCTTGCCGAGCGTCCGGATCCAGTCCTGGGGATAGCCGAACAGCACCACGTTGCCCACGTCAAAATAGGCCTTCACCCAGGGGCTGTTGAAGCTGTCCACGTATTGGGCGAATTCGCGCGGGCTCAAGAGGAACTTGTTCCACACTTCCTCGACGGCGATGATGACTTTCCTTTCCTGGGCCAGCGGAATGAGTTCGCGAATGTGTTTCTGCGAACGCGCCCACGCGTCGTTGTAACGCGTCTTAGCGTTCACGACGGCCGGCACCAGCAGTACGGCACTCGCGCCCCAGAGCTTGGCGTTATCGAGCGACGTCTTCATCCCGTCCATACTCTTCTTGATCGCGGCGGGATCGTCGCTCGAAAGCGGAGCATCCCAGTGTGCCTGGTTCATCACCGAGAGGATTTTGATCTTGGCGTCCTCGGCCGCCTTCTTGATCTCCTCGGCCACGCGCGGGTCTCCTGTGGTGTAGGCCTCGACCGACTCAAAACCCGCGTCCGCCGCCATCTTGAAGCGCTCGGCGTAGCTCAACTTCTCCGGCAGCATGCCCATCACCAACCCCTTGATCAGTCGGCCCGTGGGGGCAGGCTCCGGCGCAGCCGCCAGCGAAGCCGGCAAGCCCACCACACAGGCGGCAGCCACCGAGGTCTTCAGGAATTCCCGGCGTGATGTCTCGTTATTCATCGTTACCTCCCTTCGGTAATGCGCGCCTGCCGCTCATGCTGTAGTGGCGGTGTCCCCGCCGCCGCGCGGCATACAGAGACCGCCACCACAGGAGCGCGAAGGCCGCGCTTAGCCCAGCTTGTTCACATCGATCTTGGGATCGAAAACCTCGTTGGACTTCATCAATTCGTCCCAAGTGATGGCTTTCCCCGTGTACGCTGCCGTTCGCCCGAGCATGCCGCTCAGCGCAGAATCAGCGCCCGGGGCAGCCTCGTTGACGAAGTTCCCGCTCGTGATGCTCTCAATGAATGACTTCTGCTTCTCCGAATCGGCTTGGTCGAGGGCACCCTTGAACGTCCCGGCCGCTGAGAACTGCCCGCCCTCTTTGGCAGCGCCCAGACCGGCGTCCCAAGGCTCTTCGCCGGAGATGCTCATCCGGTGGTCGTAGTGCGCCTCGGTGCTGCCGCGAGTACCGAAGAACCGCACCGCCGCATCGAACTCGTGCTTGTTGAATTGCGTGGAGCCGAAGCTCATCTGCACATCGTTGGGATAAGTGAAGACCAGGTTGAAGTTGTCGTAGCAATCGCCGGTGTCCTGGCGCAACTTACGGCTGCCCGCTCCCACGGCCTTCACCGGGTGACCCTGAAGTATCCAATTGCAGATGTCGATGACGTGGACGTTCTGCTCCACGATGATGTCGCCGGAAATCCTCTGGTACCAAACCCAATTACGCAGCCGCTTCTCTTCCGGCGAGGCATTGGGCCAATCCGGCCGGTCGATGTGAGGGCAGTAGTAGTAAGCCAGGCCACAGCCGATCGTGCCCAAGGCTCCGCCGTGGATGCGCCTGACCAGTTCGACGTACGGCGGCGCCTTGCGAATCTGGAACCCCACAGCCAGGCTCAGTTTCCCCTTGGCCTTCTCGCCAGCCTGAACCACGCGCTTGGCGCCGGGCACGTCCACCGCGACAGGCTTTTCGCAATAGACGTGCTTCCCTGCCGCTACGACAGCCTCCAGGTGGCGGGGATGAAAGTAAGGCGGGGTGGTGATCAGGATGGCATCCACCTCTTGCGAGGCGATGATCTGCTCGTAGGCCTTCGGCCCCTTGAACAATTGAGCGGGGTCGATGGCCGCGTAGCCCTTGGCCTTCTGCTTTTCATCGAAGTGCTTCTGCGCAGCCGCGAGCTGGTCGGCGAAGAGATCGGCCAAGGCCACCACGCGCGTGTTGGTGTCATCCACGAAGCCGCTCCCTACCGCCGTGCCGCGCCCGCCACAGCCCAGTATGCCGAGCCGCACCGCGGAATTGGCTGCCGTGCCGCGCACCAGTTCGGGCTGGATGATCATCAGGCCCGCCGCCGCGGCGGCGGCCGTGCCGAGAAATTCGCGCCGTCCGATCTTGTGATCCGATTTTTCATCCATCATTGCTTCATCTCCCTGTTCAAATTGAAGATTGTTGACTGATGATTGCCGCTTGACCGTTTCCCCAGATATCTTCTGGACTTCGCTCTGAAATCATCAAGACAAATCCCCTTAGGTGTACTGCCTACTTCCCAATCTCTCTGATAAAAATGTCCTTCCAACGGACCGGGGCGCCGCCTCCGGTGTGGAGTTGCAGACCGATTACTCCATCCATGAACCGCGGCGCGGGATCGTAATAATCAACAATCTGCACGCCGTTCAAGCGGGTGACCACGTGCTTGCCCTCGATGGCAATTTCCAGCTCGTTCCAGTCGCGCGGCTTGATGGCGCGCTCGCCGTCTTCCGTCGGCAGGGCGACCCAGCCACGGCCACCGCTTTCATAAATTCCCCCCGTGTGGCGGCTGGGGTCAACCTCTACCTGCGTGCCCTCGATGTCCGGGCCATTTTCGCCTTCGCCGATAATCCGCGACCGCAAGAAAACACCGTAGTTCCCCGTGCCGTCGCACTTGAAGCGCACGCGGAGCAGGAAATCGCGATAAGTCTTCTCCGTAGTCAGGTAGCCGTATTTCGCCGCCGTGCTCTCACCGACAATCTCCCCGTTTTCTACCACCCATCTCTCCGCGCCGTTGTTTTTCCAGCCGCTCAGGTCCTTCCCATTGAACAGTGGGACCCAGCCGCTCTCGGGCGGGGCCTGGGCCCACGCCGCGGAAGCTGCCAAGACCAGAACGACCACGAGCCTTTGGAGGGTTCTCATAGCGTTGATCCTCGTCCGGAAGTGACGGCACGAACCGCACACGTCGGAGTCCGAAATCGTGGCTCGTCCTGTCACCTGCGTCCGCACACCTTACCACAATGTAGGCGCAAAGGGGAGAAGCCAGAGGCCGCAGCGTCGGTGGACATCTTGCCCGGTGGCGTGCCGGTGGCAACCCTGGCGCGGAACCGCCCCTCGACTCATCAACCTCGTTCAGGAGCGCGGACCACCTCCCCTGTTTCTATGTTTTCCCTGGCAAATTGGGCTATGCTCTACGGCACCGCAAGAATGCAAGCGAGCCCTGGAGGGACTTGTCGCACGATCGCAAGGAGGAACCATGGGTTTGAAAGCCTGTGACCAGAAACATGCGATCGTGTCTGTGCTTGCTGGTGCCACGATCCTATCAGCAGCAACCGTCGTTGGGGACGATGTGTGCTAAGCCGCCGTCAAGATAAGGGTTACCATGTAACCGGACGCAGGTTCGATTCGTCAACCGTACAGTCGAGCTGGTGGCCACTCTCGGCACACTTTTCAACACAAAGGTGGTCGTTATGAGATGGATTCTGGGTCTTTTTCTTATCCTTGCAGCACCCGGTCTGTCCCTGGCAGAAACCGTGAACTTTGACTCCGCTACGCCAGGACAGGTCCCCCCGGGTTGGACTGTGGCGATGACCCATACCGGTGGCGCTCCCAAGTGGGAGGTGTTGAAAGATGACACTGCTCCCACTAAGCCCAATGTCTTGGCACAGGTCTCTGACGACAGCACCTCAGGACGGTTTCCTCTTGCCATTTGGGAGAAGGCCAACTTTAAGGATGGCGCCCTCACGGTGAAGTTCAAACCTGTTTCCGGACAAGAGGATCAAGCGGCCGGAATGGTCTGGCGGTACCGAGATCCCGATAATTACTACATCGTCAGAGCCAACGCCGCGGAGAACAACGTGGTCCTTTACAAAGTCGAGAACGGTAAGCGGAGTCCCTTGGCTCCCAAGGGAACTCCACCGAAAACGTACGGGGTGAAGCACCAAGTGCCTTCGGGGGTCTGGAGCACACTCCGCGTAACTTTCGAGGGTAATCTCTTTAGCGTATACTTCGACGGGACCAAGCTCTTTGAGGTGGAAGATGAGACCTTCAAAGGTGCGGGTAAAGTAGGTCTTTGGACGAAAGCGGACTCCGTAACTTATTTTGATGATTTCGAGGTGGAAGACCTGAGCGGCGCCATGGGCTCAGCCTCTCTGGGGAAAATTCTGGCCCAGAAGCTCGTGGACGAACTCGCCGCGAAGCATCCTGAACTGGTCCGCATCGGGCTCCATCTTACTCCGCCGACCGGTTCGGAGAACCTTATTGTCGCATCGAATGTTGCCTCGAAGATCGGGCAGAAATCCGACCCCGAAGACTTGGCAGCGATGCGGACGGGCAAACCCGTGGCGCTGCGTGAGCAAGGCAATTTCGATGTCACCTTGCCACTCCACGAGGCTTCCGGAAAAGTCATCGGCGCTATTGGGCTGACGTTCAAACCCGCTGCCAACGAACAGGAGGCCGCCGCCATCCAGCGCGCCCAGAGCATCGCCCACGAACTGGAGAAGCAGATTTCTTCCAAGGCAAAGCTGTTCGGCGTGGCAGGATAGGCGGAGTGGGCAGCGCACCAGGCGCCCCGGAGGGACAGATTCCTGGGGCGGTTCGCAAGAGGTCTGCTGGTCGTGTTAGGAGGAATCCGTTGAAGGTACTGGGAAGGCTTTTTTTGATCTTGCTCGTTAGTGCGGGATCCGCGCCGGCCCAGCAGGCCACGAAGCTCACCCTCCAGTCCGCGCTCGACCTCGCTGACAAGCAGAACCTCGACCTGGCCGCGGCTCGCCGGCGGCGGGCGGTGGCGCTGGCAGGAGTTCAGATCGCCCGGCAGCGCCCCAACCCCAGCCTCAGCTTCGAGGCTCTACGCGATTCACCGCACGAAGCCCTCCTCTTCGACCAGCCCTTGGAGTTCGGGCCCAAGCGTGGACGCCGCATCGAGGTGGCCCGGCAAGAGGGGGCGTTGACGGAGGTTGAAATCGCCGCGCTTGCCCGGCAGGTACGTCGCACCACTCGCGAGGCGTTTTATCGCGCGCTTCTAACGCGCGCCGAATCCGAGAGACTGGCCCGCGTGGTGCAACTGGCCGAGCGCCTGGAGCAAATCGCCCGTGAGCGCTTTGAAGCCGGCGCCGTCCCACAACTGGAAGTGATGCAAGCCGGGTTGGAAGTCTCTCGCGCCCAGGCGGACCTTCAGGTCGCCGAGCAACGGGAGAAAGTTTCCCTCAGCCAGCTCAATGCGCTCTTGAACGAACCGGCTGGCACGCCCTGGGTACTTGTCGGAAGCCTCGAGGACGCGAAACCCCTGCCCTCACTGCCGGAACTCATCGGGCGGGCCTCTCAATCCAACCCTGAACTCCAGCGCCTCGCGCAAGAGCAGAAGATCGAGCAGAGCCGCCGCGGGCTGCTCAAGGCGGAACGGATTCCCAACCTGGGCCTGCAATTCGGCACGGACTTCAACGCGCCGCCCGATTTCCGCGCCGGTCCCCGGGGCCAGCTCTCGCTGGAACTGCCGCTCTTCATGCGCAACCAGGGCCAGATCGCGCAGTCGTTTGCCAACGAGCAAGTCCTCGACGCCGAAGCCAAGGCAACGGAGCGCATGGTAGCCGCGCGTGTCGAGGCGGGGTACTTTGACCTGAAAGCCCAGCAGACCCAGGTAGAGCTCTACCGAGACAAAGTTCTCCCCATCGCCCGTCAGGTGGAGAGCCTGGCCGCAGAAAGCTACCGTGCCGGCAAGACCAGCATCCTGGCAGTGCTCCAGGCGCAACAGAGCGTGCAGGACGTCGAGCGCAGCTATCTGGAAAGCCTCTTTGCGCTACAGAGCAATCATGCCAGCCTTGAGGAGACGGTTGGAGGCCCGATCGAGTGATGCGATGCGGAATAACTTCCCGAAGGATCGTGATGCGGTTCACGTTGTCAGCAGTGGGATTGGTCTTTCTGCTCGGTTGCTCAAGGAGTCCAACGGGGGCGGGAAGCGAGGAAGGTCCCGCGAACACGGCTGAGGTCGTGGCGGAGGTCACGGTCACTCGCGTCGGGCGCGCCGACATCAACTCCGCTCTCGCCGTCAGCGGGACCATTGCCGGCTTGCCTAACCAGGACGTCCGGGTGAGCGCGCTGGTCCCGGGCCGGGTGGCGCGCATGACGGTCGCAGAAGGTGACCAAGTGAAGGCGGGGCAGGTGCTGGCGAAGATTGATGACCGGCCCTTCCAAGACCAACTCCAGCAGGCGGAAGCCGCCGTCGAGCAAGCCAAGGCCAATCTGGAAAACGCCGGGCTGAACCGCGACCGCAACGAAAACCTTTTCCAACGGGGCATCGCCGCCCGCAAGGACCTGGAGGACGCTCGCACGCAAGTGAGCGTCAATGCGGCGACCCTGCGCCAGGCCGAAGCGGCGCTGGCCCTGGCGCGGCTACAAGTGTCCCGCACGGACGTGCATTCGCCTCTGGACGGTGTGGTGGTCAAGCGCTTGGTGAGCGTGGGCGAGCAAGTGGACGGCACTGCCGCCCAGCCGCTCTTCGAGGTGGCGAACGTCCGGGAGGTCGAGCTCTTCGGAAATGTTCCGGCGCTTTATCTGGGGAAAATTCGCATGGGCCAAACCCTGCGCATCTCCACAGATGCATTCTCGGGCAAGGAGTTCACCGGCCGCGTGGTGGCGATTTCTCCGGCCATCGATCCCGCCACCAATGTCGGCCTGGTCCGAATCCGCATCGCCAACGGCGCCGGACTGTTGCGCCTGGGAATGTTTTTGACCGCGCAGGTCCCCCTGGAAACGCATCCCCAGGCCCTGGTGGTCCCGCCCCAAGCGGTCTACCGGGATCAGGAAGGGAAGCCCCAGGTGTATCGCGTCCAGGGAGAAAACGCGGAGGCAGTCCCCGTGCAACTCGGTCTTGAAACCCAGGAGCGCGTGGAACTGCTCTCGGGGGTCCGGGCCGGGGACACCCTGATTCTGACCGGCGGCTATGGCCTCGGCGCGCGTTCCAGAATTAAGGTCAAGCCATGAACATCTTGCGCTACTCCCGGCGGAATAGCCGCGCGGTGTTTCTGTTGACGGCTTTCCTGGTGGTGGCGGGCGTCATCGCTATCTTTCGCCTCCCCAGCAACATCTATCCCGAACTCACTTTCCCGCGCATCGTGATCCTGGCGCACTCGGGCGACCTCTCGCCGCAGATCATGCTCCTGCAAGTGACGCGCCCCATTGAAGAGTCCGTGGGCACGGTGCTGGGCGCGCGGCGCGTGCGCTCGAAGACCATCCGGGGCGGCGCCGAGATCTCGGTCCTGTTCAACCCCGACATGGACATGCAGTATGCGTTGCAGCTCGTCGAAGGGCGGGTGGGCGAGGTGAAAGCCTCTCTTCCGCCGGATACGGAACTCCAGGTCGAACGCCTCACCCCCGCCATCTTTCCCATCATCAGCCTGATTTTGAACGGCGACGTGCCCGCCTCCGACCTGCGGGATTACGCCTACTACGTTCTGCGCCCGCTTTTCAGCCGCGTGCCAGGGGTTTCCAGGATCGAAGTCCAGGCCAGCGATACCCGCGAGGTTTCGGTCATCGTGGACCCCCAGAAAGTCCTGGCCCACCGGCTTTCCCTGGTGGAGATTGCCGACCGCCTGCGCTCGACCAACGAAGTGACTTCCGTGGGCCGCTTGAACAAAGATTACTCCCAGTACCTGGTGCTGGCGACGGGTCAATTCACCAATCTGGAAGACATTCGCAACACCGTCGTCGCCGTGGAGAACGGCAGCCCACTTCGGTTGCGTGACCTCGCCGAAGTTCGCGACGGCACGGAGGACCGCCGCACGCTCATCGCGGGCAACGGACAACCCGCCGCGCTCATCAATATCGCCCGCCAGATCGGCGGCAATATCCTCCAGATCTCGAGCCAGATTCAGGAACTCGCCAACCATTTGGGTTCCGCCATCCCCTCCACCTTGCACCTCTCCCTGGTTTACGACCTGGCGGGATTCGTGCGGGATTCCATTCGGAACGTGCGCGACGCTATCCTGCTGGGCGGCCTGCTGGTGATCGCCATCCTCTTCTTCTTTCTGCATGAAACCCGCACGACGCTCATCGCGGCCATCTCGCTGCCCACGACGGTGATCAGCACCTTCTTCTTCATGAGTTTGATGGGCGGCACGCTCAATCTAATGTCGCTGGGCGGGCTGGCCATTGCCATCGGGTTGATTATTGATGACGCCGTCGTGGTGGTCGAGAACATCTATCGCCACTTGGGGCTGGGAGAATCGTCCTCGCAGGCCGCCGAACTCGGCACGCAGGAGTTGCTGGGCGCGGTCGTGGGGTCGACGGCAACCACCGTCGTCGTCTTCTTGCCTCTCAGTTTGCTGAAGGGCGTGGTGGGAGAGTTCTTCAAGGCGCTCTGCCTGACGCTCGCCATTTCCGTTCTGCTTTCGCTGGTCTTTGCCCTCACGCTCATTCCCCTGCTCGCCGAGCGATACATCTCCGGGCAGAGGTTTCGGCGCACCTCGCACCGCTTCATCGAACCCATCAATCGCGGTTACGAGGCGGCCGTCCGCTGGGCGCTCCGTCGCCGTTGGATAGTGGTGGGAGGCGCGGCGTTCTCCGTGGCGCTCAGCCTCTTCCTCTACTATCGTGCCGAGACGGGCTTCCTGCCGGAGATGGATGAAGGCGGCTACGTGCTCGACTACCTGACGCCGCCCGGAACGTCGCTCGCGGAGACGGACCGCCTGGTGCGCTTGATGGAGGAGCGCATCAAGCACATGCCCGAGACCGCGGCTTTCTCCCGCCGCACTGGCGCCGAAATGGGATTCTTTGCCACGGTACAAAACGAGGGCGACATCCTGGTAAAACTCAAGCCGAGGTCTCAGCGGCGGCGAGATGTCTATGAGATCATGAGTGACCTCCGCGAGCAGATCAACAGGAACATCCCGGGCATTCAGATCGAGTTCGTGCAGCTTCTCCAGGACATGATCGGCGACTTGGAAGGCGAGCCGCAGCCCGTGGAGGTCAAGCTGTTCGGCAGCGACATGAAGGTGCTGGAGAACCTGGCGGAAGAACTCGGGCCGAAGCTTCAGAAGATTCCCGGCCTCGTGGATTACAAAGCCATCCAGAAAGGCAACCCGGAGATTGTCATTCACGTGGACCCGGTGCAGGCCGGCCGGCTGGGCCTTACCGTGGAGCAGGTTTCGCAACAGGAGAGCGCCGGTCTGCTCGGCGCGACCGAGACGCAGTTGCGCCAGGTGGACCGCACCATCGGCATCCGCGTGCGCTATCCCGACGCCTTTCGCTTTGACTACGCGAACGTCCGCCAGTTTCCCATCGTGACCCCGGCGAAGCAGATCGTGCCGCTCTCGGCCCTCGCTGAGATTGAGCAAGTGCGGGGCGAGAACCAGTTGATGCGCGAGAACCAACGCCTGATGGTGCTCCTGACCGCGCGCCTGGAGAACCGGGACCTGGGGAGTGTGATTCGCGAGGTCAAGCAAGTCCTGGGCACCACCTCGTTCCCCGTGGGAACCACCTACGAAATCGGTGGGCAATACGAGGCCCAGCAGAGTTCGTTCCGGGATCTGCTCTATGTGCTCGGCCTGGCTTTGGCGGCGGTCTTCATCGTGCTGGTGATTCAGTTCCGCGCCTTCCGGCCCTCGCTCATCATCATGTCCGCAGCCCCGCTCTCCCTGCTCGGGGTTTTCGGAATGCTTATGCTGACGGGCACGCCGCTGAATGTCTCGTCCTTTATGGGAATCATCCTGATGGTGGGCCTGGTGGTGAAGAACGGCATCATCCTGTTTGAGTACGTGCACAAGTTGCAGGACGAAAAAGGGCTGCCGCTCAGCGAAGCCCTGGTGGCGGCGGGCAAGATCCGCGTGCGCCCCATCCTCATGACGACGCTTTGTACTTTGTTCGGACTTCTGCCGCTTGCCCTGGGTCTGGGCTCCGGCGCCGAACTGCAAAAGCCCCTGGCGCTGGCGGTGATCGGCGGGCTTTCTATTTCGATGTTCATCACCCTGCTGGTGATGCCCGTGCTCTACTCGTTGCTGGAACGCAGACGCGCGTAATGGTCGGACCGACCGGCGAGAACAGGGTACTGCAAAGCGTCTTCCCAGAGGACAAGAGAACCGAGGTCGATGGGAGGAAGAAATGAGAAGTCTGGGTGTCGGCATCATCGGGACGGGCTGGGTCTCGGGCGAGCACATTCGCGCCTATGAAGCGAATCCGCACACCGAAGTGCGCGGGATGGTGGGCCTGACGGTGGCGCTGGCTCAAGCCAAGAAGGAGGAATATCACCTCACCCGTTGCCAGGTCTATGAGTCGCTCGAGGCCATGCTCGACGATGCGGATATCCATATGGTTTCCATCTGCACGCCGCATCACCTCCACGTCCCGCAAGGAGTGGCGGCGGCCCAGGCGGGCAAGCACCTGCTGCTGGAAAAACCCGTGGCGTTGGAAGTGGAAGGTTTGCGGGCGCTCCAGGCGGCGGTGCGCGCTGCCAAAGTGAAAACGCAGGTCAGCTTCGTCCTGCGCTGGAACCCGCTGTTTGAGACCATTCGCGCCCTGATCGCGGACGGCGTCATCGGGAAAATCTTCTACGGCGAGGTCGATTACTTCCATGCCATCGGGCCCTGGTACGCTCAGTACGAGTGGAACGTCAAGAAGGAGTGCGGTGGCAGCAGTTTGCTGACCGCGGGTATCCACGCCGTGGACGGCCTGCGCTGGTTCCTGGGCAAGCGCGCGGTCGAGGTTTTTGCTTACGCTAACACCAGCGCGGAAAATCCGCTGCGTTACGAGTACGAGCCCAACAGCGTGACCCTGGTGAAGTTCGAGGACGGAACAATGGGCAAAGTGGCGTCGTCCATCGAATGCGCGATGCCCTATGTCTTCAACATCGAACTTCTGGGAGACCGGGGAACGATTCGCAACAACCAGGTCTTCTCCAAGCGCTGGGTAGGGCAGAAAGGATGGGCGACCATCCCTACCATCCTGCCCGATAGCGGCGACGTGACGCATCACCCCTTCCGCGACGAGGTGAACTACTTTGTGGACTCGATCCTGAACGATCGCGAGTCTCACGCCAACCTCGCAGACGCCGCGCAAACGCACGAGATATGTTTTGCCTCGGAGCTTTCGGCGCGAGAGAAACGGCCCGTGCCGCTGCCGCTGTAAGGCAGCCATCTCCGCCAAAATGTCTGAGGGACGCCAACTCTCAGGGACGATGTCGACGGAGGGAATTCACGCGCCCAGATGCCACCTCACGCCGGAGTAACTCATCTAATCCGGATGTCACATCACATGGCTGTGCGGTGCATTGCCTGGGGGATTCCTGGAAAAAAGTACACGGGGCCAGACAAGATCTCCTGTAAATGCACTTTGCTGCTCCTGATAAGTGGCGTATTATCAA
>Ga0187878_1002272_pt1 | contig 17365 bp, 15 predicted proteins | sample June2016WEW_17_1_FD_132979 | JGI IMG/M metagenome (GOLD analysis project Ga0187878, IMG submission 132979) | Peatland microbial communities from SPRUCE experiment site at the Marcell Experimental Forest, Minnesota, USA - June2016WEW_17_150 | ecosystem: Environmental > Terrestrial > Soil >...
AGAGATCCATCCAGTTGTCGGACTTTCTCTTTATTTCTTTTCTTCTCATCGCATCACCCTCGGGACAATTGCATGAGCGCCAATCCCCTCTGTCATTCGACCCCTCCGGTTTACCCATGGCAAACTCCGAGAGTAGTCTTACAAACTCAATTTGCTATCAATGAAGTTTGCTTGCATCCACCCACCCTCGAGCTTTTGGTGGGCGAATATAAAAGAAGTGAGCATCTGTGTCAATGAAAAATTGAACCTATCCGCTTCAAAGAATTGGGAGAGTCGGGCGCAATGCCGGTGCGCGAAGCGACAGGAAAGCGTTCTATTCCTCTGTCATACGGATGAACAAAATTGACTTGGTCCTTAGAGATCTATATGCAGGATTTAGAATAGTGATAATTAATGGATACGTTATGAAAAATCGTGATATATAGCATGTCGAGAAATCACTGAGGCCTAAGGTATCACATGACAGGTGGTGGGGCATGATAAAGAAGCTGGATGAATCACTTAGAGAAAGCCCCAGATCATATGTGATTTTTATCGGATCCTTGCTGATCTCTTTGATGGGCTACATTGATTATCTAACCGGCTCGGAAATTGCGATTACGATACTATATCTCCTTCCGATTTCCTTTGTCACCTGGTATGCAGGATGGCATGTCGGCGCACTAATGTCCATTATAACTACCTCCGTCTGGTTCCTGGCCGATTTATCTGCAACAGAGCAATACTCACATCCGATCGTCCCCTTTTGGAACACTGCGGTCATGTTGGCGACGTTCCTCATCTTCGCATATATTTTATCCGCACTGAGAGACAGGCTGGATGAAGAAAAGTCGCTTTCCAGAACAGACAGTTTAACAGGGGCAATGAACAGGAGATATTTTTTTGAATTGGCCGAAAGCGAGATGAGCAGGGCGGGAAGGTACAAGCATCCGTTTACCGTTGCCTACATAGATCTTGACAACTTCAAATCCGTAAATGACAGTTTTGGACATCTCGTAGGCGACCGCCTTCTTAGGACAGTCAGCAATACGCTTCGTAAAAGCCTCCGCAACACAGATACCTTTGCAAGGATTGGAGGCGACGAGTTCGCCATCATCCTTCCGGAAACAGGCGATCACAAATCCGTCATGACATTGTTCGGCAAGGTCCGGGATAACCTCCTGGAAGCCATGAAGAAGAAAGACTGGACTGTCACCTTCAGTATCGGAGTCGCGATTTACCTAAACCCGCCTGATTCGGTCGATGAGATGATCAACATTCCAGACAGGATCATGTATTCCATAAAGAATGACGGCAAGAACATGGTCAAAGTCGAGGTATTTGCAAACCCCGGTGAAGCGGGCATATCTTGAATTTCAGCTGAACACGAAAGCTCAAGCAGACTCCGGCGCATCCTTGGCAGGTCTGCCCTTTCCATAATGCAGGGCTTCTCCCCGGGTATATCGTCTCCGATATCCGCTTGCCAAGGCGTTCAGTATCGGTAAGAGAAATGACCCTACTTCAGACGGAAATCGACCCTGCTATTCTTAGCTTTCTCCTTCTTCTCCGGTGCAAGGGTCTTGGGTTCCACGACGAAGATGCGGTCCGCAGAGATCTTGCCGTCTTTCAGGAGCAATGACTCGATCCGTATCGCCCGCTGAGATGCCAAAAGTCTCAGGTCGCTGTCACTTACCGTCAACTGCGTCATCATCAGCTTTTCCATCTCCGGGGCCGGCAGATCCTTCGCCACACCGAAGGCTGTTCTCGGCTTCGGGAACTTTTCCGCCTTGTAGGCCAGCATAAGATATCTGTTGTACTCATACTCATTGATCTGGACATCTTCCACGGAAACGGCCTTCTGCCCGTGACGGATCAACTCCTTCAGCTTCTGTGCCTTCAGCTTTGCAATAAGCTGATTACGCTTCAGCCCTTCCTTATCCTTTTCGATGTCCACATGGCCCTCGATATCAAGTCTTAAGCCCGGCCGCTCATCGAGGGCCTTAATCAGGGATTTCACCTTCTCCAAACTCGCTCCGCCTATGGAGGAACTGCCGTCGTCAAACTCGACATAGCTGAGCTCCTCTCCATGACCGAACAAAGAACCCAAGATGGCAAATGGCGCCGTTACGGCCTTTTCAATAAGGTTGCCGATCACCTTGACCACAATTTGCCAGACGCTGAATTGCGGATCATTGAGGCTTCCGGTTACAGGAATATCCAGATCGATATCCCCTTTTCTGTCCTGCAGAAGGGCAATGGCCAACTTCACCGGGAGTTTCGTCGCCTGTGGACTTTCCACGGGATCACCGAAATTGAACTGCCTGAGGAATATCTTGTTTTTGGAATCTAGCTTTTTCTCTGCTATCAAATACTGCAAATCAAAGGAGAGCTTGCCCTTCCTGATGCCGTATCCGGCATATTTGCCCGCATAAGGTGACAGCGGGCTCAGGTCTATGTCCCTGAAGCTTGCCTTGATATCTACAAAGAGGTTATCCGGAAATGGATGGATCCTGCCCGTAATTTCGAGGGGAGCGGCATTATCCAGCTTCCCGCGCAGATCCACATCGGCAGTTTTACTGGCCATGGAAGAGATTCCGGAAACGCGACCGCCGATCTCCACGAGCTTTGTCGCATAGTTCGGTTTTATATAGCGATCCTGAAAATCGATGGTGCCGCCCTGAAGACTCAAGGCGCCGATCTGAATATCCTTCAGGGGCTTGTCCGCCGGCGCAGTGGTTTCCTTACCCGGCACGGTCGTCTTGGGTTTCTCCGCCACCTGCTCTTCTGTAAGATGCTGGAGGTTGATCGTCCCATCGGGAAGAATGGTCAGGCGCGCATAAAAGTCCGCCAGGGAGATATCACTGACACGAAGATAAAGAGGATTGTAGCCGGCCTGCACGTTCTTAAAAAAGAGCGAATTCCACTTCAGGAGATCCTCGGCATTGACCTTGTCGATTGTGGCAAAGTTGGCAATGAGGATATTGCCGGCAAAGCTCGCCTTCAGATTATCTTTATCGACAGCCTGTATGCTGAGATTCCCCGACGTCGATACCTTGCCGTCTGTTATGCTGACCTTCAGTTTATCATCTACATAAGGCTGCAGCCCGAGAAGGTTCACGGATTTAACATTGATGGCGAGACTGGCTGAGAGAGGGTCGATGCCCACGGGACCGGCAACGGTAATCACGCCCGTTTTGTTCACACGCATGGAGAGCGATATCTCGGCTTTCGAGTTCCTCTCCGTGGATATATGGCCTCCTTTAAGAGACAGGCCGCTGATTTCGAACCGGCCTCCCCTGGGAGGCACAGCATCTAAGAACTGGATTTTCCCATCCTCAATTCCCAGATCGTCTATCTTCAGGGTCATAGGCGCCTCATCCTTTTTCTTGACTTCCTTCTGTGGAGGGACGAGCGAGAGCAGATTCAATTTTCCCGCTTTGTTCCGCCGTATGATCAGTTCCGGTGACGACACGGCAATCTTTGAGAAGTGGTAGACGGATGTTAAAGGCTCCAGAGAGGCGGCGGAGACCTGAAGCACGGGAATACGCAACAGGCGCTGCTTTCCCAAATCGTCAACGGCAAGGTCTTTGAGCGTTGTATCGCCTTTTATTGCGATGGACGGTTTCTTGTCCCGGTGCTGAATGAAAGAAACGCTCGTTTTCGTACTCAGTACTCCTGACAACATTTTGAAATTCATCTTGAGAGGCACGTAGGAGAGATAAAAGGGTATATTAAGATCTTTGATGTCGATATCAAAGGAGGATTCCCTGGAATCGGCAAAGGGTTTCGTTCTGCCCTCTATGGTGTAGAGGCCGCCATTGATATTCGCCGAAAAATAAGGGGTGACATATTCATCAGTGTAGTAGGGCATATCGGAGATGAACGGGATCCTGATGTTGATTTCCCTGGCCTTGTGGACGGTCTTCTTTGGCCCGTCCCAGAAGTCGACCGTGCCGTTTTCTATGTGGATGTTGTTCAATGAGAATGGCAGCGGCGCTGACTTTTTTTCTGCGGGTTCACCTTCCTTGGGGATCAGGTCTGAGAAGTTGTAGGAGCCGTCGTCGCGGCGCGTCACCCGGACAGTCGGATTGGTAAGCCTGATTTCCTTCATGATGAGGGTCCTGCGAAAGATGGAGAGACTGTCGATATTCAGAAATAGGCTGTCGAAGCCGACAAAGGTGTCCGTTCCCCCAGGTTCTTTGACCTGAAAGGAATCAACAGTCACGGTAAGCATCAGAGGGTTTACGCTTATCCGTTCTAGCGCCACCTCGCGGTGTAGATTTTCCGCAAGCGTTTTAACAAGGAAAGATTTCAGAAGGGGGGGAAGGGCCAAATACGCGGCGATGATAATCGCCACGAGTACGACAACGATAGACAAAATGACTTTGCTTGCGCGACTCATATCAGCCTCCTATCCGGTCATACTTGATGTGTCATCAAAGACTTTATAGACCTTCTTTTAAGATTCAGGCAATACTCAATCTTTCGCCAAGTCCCGGCCCCGCCAGATCATGTAGATGGCGGGATAGATGATCAGTTCGAGGATGGTGGAGGTAATCACGCCGCCGACCATGGGCGCCGCAATCCGTTTCATGATATCGGCGCCCGTGCCGTGGCTGAACATGATGGGGACAAGCCCCGCAAGAATAACGCTCACCGTCATGATCTTGGGGCGAATTCTCTTCACCGCACCGTACATGATGGAGTCTTTCAGATCAACCGTATTTTTCAGCTTCCCCTCTTTTATCCACTTCTCATGGGCCAGGTCAAGATAGAGGAGCATTACCACGCCTGTCTCCGCATCGAGCCCGGCGAGGGCAATGATACCGACCCATACGGCGATGCTCATATTGTAATTGAGAATGTAGAGAAGCCAGAACGACCCCACGAGGGAAAACGGAACGGCAAGAAGGACGATCGCCGTTTTTATGGCTGATTTCGTATTGAAGTAGATCAGGACAAAAATTATGAAGAGCGTGAGCGGAATGACGAGCTTCAGCCTCTCACGGGTCTTAATCAGATATTCATATTCGCCGCTCCAGACAAGGCGATAACCCTCGGGGATTTTTAAGGAGGCCACCTTCTTCCTGGCCTCATCGACATATCCGCCGATGTTCACGCCTGAGTAATCTATGTAAACATAGGAGGTCAGGAGACCTTCTTCGCTCTTTATGGCCGTGGGACCCTTGACAATCTTTATATCAGTAAGTTCCCCGAGGGGCACACGGAGGGAACCCGGTGTACCTGACGGGGCCGTCATGCCCGGGGCTGCTGTCGCCACAGGACGGTTCGCCATCATCACAGGAACCAGCACACGCCTTAGCTTTTCCACATCATTGCGCAGGTCCCGCGCATAGCGGACATTCACGGGGTAGCGCGCCCTTCCCTCGATAGTGGTAGTCAGGTTCATCCCCCCGATGGCCGCCTGGATGACTTCGCCGACATCGTCCACCGTCAGGCCATATCGCGCCACCTCCTCCTTCCGCACAGCGATGTCCAGAAAGTATCCGGTAGTAACCCTCTCCGCATAGACACTCCGTGTCCCCGGGATTTCCCTAATGTGATGCTCCAAGGCAAGCCCTATTTTTTCTATCTCCTCCAGGTTGGGTCCCAGAATCTTGATCCCTACGGGAGTCCTGATCCCTGTGGCAAGCATGTCTATGCGGGCCTTGATCGGCATGGTAAAAGAATTCGAAACACCCGGTATGGAGAGTGCGTCATTCATCTCGTTCTTGATCTTCTCCACGTCCATCCCCTTGCGCCACTCCGACTCGGGCTTCAGGTTGATCACCGTCTCAAACATCTCCAGGGGTGCCGGGTCCGTCGCGGTCTCGGCCCGGCCGGCCTTCCCGAAGACCTGGGCAACTTCCGGAATCTTCATGAGGATCTTATCCTGCATCTGCAACAATCTGGAGACCTCGGAGATGGACGCCCCAGGCATGGTCACAGGCATGTAAAAAAGGGACCCCTCATAAAGAGGGGGCATAAATTCCGAACCGAGTTTTATAAAAGGGTAAATAGTAGCAATCAGAATTAGGACGGCGATTATAATAACTGTCTTCTTGAACCTGAGGGCGAGTCCGGCAACAGGCTCATAAAGCCTGTGAAGGACGATACTGATGGGATTTCTATCTTCATGTCTTATTTTCCCGCGAACAAAGAGCGTCATCAATACCGGCGTTAATGTGATCGCGAGAAATGATGAGAAGAGCATGGCAAAGGTTTTCGTATAGGCGAGCGGTTTGAAGAGCCTCCCCGCCTGCGCCTGCAAGGTGAAGACGGGCAGGAAACCCACCGTAATTACGAGGAGTGAAAAGAAAAGGGAGGGGCCTACTTCTTTGGCCGCCTCAATGATCACATCTATCCTGTTCCCTTGCTCGCCCTGCGCTTCCCATTCTTCCAGCCTCTGGTGGGAGTTTTCCACCATGATGATCGAGGCGTCCACCATGGCGCCGATGGCGATGGCGATGCCGCTGAGACTCATGATATTTGATGTGACGCCCAGATAGTACATGCAGATAAAAGACATGATGATAGCCACAGGCAAGGTGAGGATCACCACGAGGGCGCTGGGCAAGTGGAAAAGGAAGATGAGACAGACGACGCTGACGGCAACGGCGAGCTTTATGATTTCATCTTTCAGGGTGTCTATGGAACGCTTGATCAGGTCTGACCTGTCATAGGTGGTGACAATCTTAACTCCCTTGGGGAGACTGGGCGTAATATCTTTTTCTATTTTTTCCTTTACCCGTTCAATGACATTAAGGACATTCTCGCCGAAGCGGACAACGACAATGCCGCCCGCAACCTCTCCCCTGCCGTCCAGTTCCGCAAGGCCCCTTCTGATTTCCGGCCCGAACTGGACGCTCGCCACATCCTTTAAGTAGATCGGCGTTCCCGCGTTATCCGTACCCAGGGCGACATATTCCAGGTCTTTAAGGTTCTTGATGTATCCACGGCCTCTCACCATGTATTCGACGCCGGACATCTCTAAAACCCTGCCTTCCACGTCCCGATTGCTCTTCCGGATTACCTCCAGCACTTTAGTGATCGGGATATTGAGGGCAAGGAGGCGGGTCGGGTCGATGGTTACCTGGTATTGCTTCACAAACCCGCCAACGCTTGCGACCTGCGAAACGCCGGGAACGCTTTCCAGCGCCAGTTTGAGCGAATAATCCTGGATCGAGCGGAGTTCGGAAAGATCATGCGCGCCCGTCTCATCAACTACGGCATAGGAAAAACCCCATCCGAGACTCGTCGCATCCGGACCGAGGACAGGATTTACGTCAGCGGGAATCTTGTTCTTGACGGCCTGAAGATACTCGATCACGCGGCTTCTCGCCCAGTAGATATCTGTCCCCTCTTTAAAAATGACATAGATGAAAGAACTGCCAAGATAGGAGAAACCCCTGACTGCCTGTACCTGAGGCGCAGCAAGCAGGGTCGATGAAATCGGATAGGTGATCTGGTCTTCCACCAGGTCGGGGCTGCGGCCTGTCCATTCCGTATAGATGATGACCTGGGTATCGCTCAGGTCCGGGATCGCATCGAGCGGCGCATTTATCAGCGCCCAGTAACCCCACGCAATGGAAATCAGCATGATGAGAAAGATGACAAACTTATTGCGGGCGCTGTATTCGATGATTCTGGCGATCATATGATACTTTCAATTCTGATCTATGGCTTGCGTAAGGGTTTGACGCCCTTGAGCTGGGCTTCGGAATCAATCAGAAAATTGGCAGATGACACAACCTTCTCGCCGCCTTTCAAGCCCCGCAGGATCTCCACCGCCCCATCCGCACGGAGGCCAACCTGGATAACCCGTGGTTCGTAAACACCATTCCCGCGGTCCACGTAGACCACCTGTTCGACGCCGGTATCGATAACCGCCGATTCCGGGACGATAAGCTTCTTACCCAGACCGATCCTGATTTCTACATTCGTGAACATCTGCGGCTTTAGCTCGCCCTTCGGATTTTGCAGTGTCAGTCGGACCTTCGCCGTCCTCGTGTCTGCTGAAATGGTGGGATAGATATAATCAATCCGTGAAACCATTTCTCTGCCCGGGAAATAACTGAGGGTGATGCGGGCCTGCTGCCCTACCCGCACAAAGGGCAACTCGTATTCGTAAATATCGGCGACTATCCAGAGTGTAGAGAGGTCGGCTATATCGAAGAGCTTTTCCCCCGGCATTACCTTCATCCCCTGGATGGCAGCTTTCTGTGTAACGTACCCGCTTACAGGGCTGTAAAGGATTAAAGTGCGGACAGGCTTTCCTGTCTCCTCAATTTTATTGATCTGTTCCTCGGAGACGTCCCAGAGTCGCAGCCTCTCTCTGGCCGCAGCCAGCGTGGCCTTGGCATCCTTTACAATCATGTTCCGTAATTCGGATACGGGTTCGGAGGTCGTTTGTGTCTTTGACGAGTCCTGTCCCGACTGGGCGGCGTCAGGCCGATCCGCAGGGACGGTTTGCTTAACCGTCCACTTCAATATGCTGAGGTACTCCTGCTGAGTCGCCAGAAGCTCCGGAGAGTAAATCTCCGCTAGTGGCTCCCCCTTCCTGACGTAACGGCCTGTATAATCCACGTAGAGCTTCTCAATCCAGCCCTCGACCTTGGTATTGATGGTGGCCAGCTTCTGTTCGTCAGCCTCTATCCTTCCTACCGTTCGTATGATTTTCTGCATGGGCTTTGCCGCAACCTTGAACGTCTTCACGCCGATGAGTTGCTGCTGTTCGGGAGAGATCTCAATCTGCGGAACCTCTTCTGCCGTTTCTTCCTGCTGGGCCTCGGTCTTGACCGTCTTAGCTTTCTCCGTGGCTGCGGGCTTCTGTGCAGTATGACCCGCATGGCCCTGAGCCAAGAGCGGTGTGGAAAAGATGAGACCGAGGAGGAACATGGCTGCTGCCGCATTTACGACCGTCAACATTATGAAGATATTTCGCTTCATCATTTGCCCTGACCTCCCGGCGATGAAGCCGAACCTTCCGTAATGGCATGAAGTCGCGCAATAGCTTTTTCTCTTTCTACAAACTGGCTCCAGTAAAGTATTTCGTAATCAAGCAGAGTCTTCAGTCGCGTAATCACCACTATTGCTTCCGTCCTCCCGGTGGCATATCCGGACAGGGCCAACTCAACGTCCTGAGAGTTCTTGGGGATCAAACCGTTCTTGTAAAGATCCATGAGCTTTTCCGATGATCTGATCATAGAGAAATTGTCCTGTATGGCTGCAGTTATCATCAGTTTAACGGCCTCCAGCTCCTGTTTCGCCTGTGCATGAGACGCCTTTGCCTCAAGGACTGCCGGCTCCTGTTTTGTCTTGTAGTAGAGGGGGATATTCACTGTCGCCAGCGCACTCCACATATCCTTGAAGTCACCGGATCGGTTGAAGTAGCCGGCTGTGATACTGAAATCGGGGTAGTACTCCTTCTGAGCCATCAGTATCCTGGTGTCTGCGGCTTCGATCATCCTTGTTCTGGATTTTATCTCCGGCGAGCGTTGATCGGCCATCTGCAAGGCCTCATCAAGGGTGGTTGTGAACGGCACGTAGACTGGTTCGAGGGGTCTCCCCAGGGGCAGCCCCTTCACACGGCCTATTGCGGCCCGGAGCATGGCCTCCTGAGACCGTATCTTCTGGTTCAACATCTCCTCTTTTTCGAGGAGCATGTATTTTTCCGTCTGCGCCATGAGGACCTCCTGCTGCATCGCCTTCCCCGCTGCGTAGCGGGCAATGGTGAGGTCCTCCGTCCGTGTAAAGAGGTCTTGCTTGTCTTTCAGAAGGTCGATATTCTTGTAGGCCAGAAAGAGATCGTAGTACAGTTCCTTGACCCGTGCCGCCGTCTTGAGCTTGAGGAGTTCATGCATGGCCTCCAGACTTTGGCTGTCACGCGCTGCCATGTCTCCCTTCAGCGCACGCTTGCCGGGAAAGAGAAACTGCTGCGACGCTGAAAACATCCATTGGGAATTTGGTTCCTCACCATAGGTGTAACGGTTAAAGCCTTCATTCTGATAACCGAACGAAAACAGCGGATCGGGGAGGCTCTTCGACTGGGGGATGCGGTATTTGGCAGCATCGATCTTCGCCTGTGACGCCTTGATGTCCGGATTGTTTATCAATGCTTCATCAATAAGGTCGGAGAGCTTGAGATCCTGGGCTGCTGCCGGAGTCCCCAGAAGAAACATCACCAGAGCAAAGATTACCGTTTGCCAAGCCTTAGCTGACGTCCACATTAAATTTTACCGACTGCGTCTTTCCGGCGCGCGTGATTTTGACATTTATGCTCCAGGCTCCTGACATGGAAAAATCAACAGTTGCCATGTATTTTTTGCTCTTCGCGTCCGCTTTAGTCTTGTAATTCATCGCCGGCATCCCAGGCATAGCGGGCATGGAGTATTCGACCATGACTGCGGCATCGACAATGTCAGCGCCGGCGGCATCCTGTATACTTATTACAATATTATTCTCGCCGGCAATCGGGGGATTCTTGTCCATTCTTACAAGAACCGTATAAGGACCCGCCTTCTTCGTAACCGTGTAATCCTTCGCAAAGGCCAGTCCGCATGCTAAGAACAGAATAGCCAGAACTATTGTGACCTTTTTCATAAATCCTTCCCTTTTCGCTAAGCTTGTTTTTTACATTCTTGTATTTGCGACGCTGATCAGTAGCCTCAGCCTTTAGGCAAGAATAGGCGATCTCCCACCCATAATTAAGATCAGCTATTATGATAATTGATAGTGGAGTAAATTGCGATCAGGGATATCCTGATTTATGGCTTCGAAAATCCTTACTGACAGGACGCGACCGGTTCTAATGACCCATCATCACTTGTTCGATGATTATACTCATCCGCCTACTTGGCAAACTCTATCTGATCGCCTACCCGTACCTCGCCGCCAATCAAGACTTTCGCAAATATCCCCTCCCGGGGCATGACACAGTCACCGACTGCATAAAAGATGTTGCAACGTTCATGACAGACTTTGCCGATTTGTGTGACTTCCAGAAGGACTTCGCTTCCCACTTTCAGCCGCGTACCGACAGGGAGCGAGGGGAGATCGATACCCTCCGTGGTTAGATTTTCGGCGAAATCACCGTATTGTACATCGAGGCCCTTCTGTCTAATCTTTTCGATGCTTTCCTTAGCCAGCAGACTGACCTGCCGGATCCAGGAACCCACGTGGGCGTCGTCTTTCAAACCATGGTCGACCAGCAACAGTCCGCAACTGATATTATGTTTTTTTTCACCTTTCGCCTGGGAAATATTCACGGACAAAATTTTACCCTGCATTTTTTGCATCTTTCTTACTCTCCGGCAATTCCGCGGTTCTCTTTTTTGAACCTATCAGGAAATTCTCCAAACGTTCAACAGTAAATCTCTCGGTAACGAAAAAATTACTGTCTTCCCCTTTGATGATCTGCCTCTGAATCGCATATCTTGGCTGCTTATCCTGGCTGTACCGGGCGATTACCCAACCGATAACCATATCGGAATCTTCATCCGTCGTTCCTCTGATGACTGCAGTCGGGCCTCTGAACCCTGAAGGCATGAACATAATCGAACCAGGCTTGGCAAACATCCTGATTTTCTCATTGTCCTCCCTGTTCCTTCCCACAATCACCTTCAGCGCCTGATTCAGGCGGAAATGCCGCCCAATCTTCAGAAGCTGCAGATCCGCCATATCGTAATCGGGAACATAGGCAAAGAGATCGCGGAGTCTCGCCGCAATTTCTTTGTCTGTCAGAAGACAGCCGCCCGCTGGACATGGATAGTCTCTGATACCGAATTGTTCTGCCAAATCGATCTGCATTTTTCTCGACCGACCGGAAATGTCAAGCAGTCTCTGCCTGTCCACTATGCCTTCCTGTTCCGCAATAGTGGGACTAAAATGCTGCGCAGAAAGGGGCCTCAGAATCAGTCCTTCCAATTGGCATTCACGTTCAATGAGCCGCAGTGTATTGCGATGCTGGGACATCGGGCGCTGACCGAGAACCTCGCCGGTGATGACAAAAGATGCCCCCATCTGCGGAAGCAGTTCTTTGACTTTCCTCAGCATGTATATCCGGCAATCGATGCAGGGATTCATGCCGCTGCCGTGACCGTGAGGCGGTCGCTCGACCATTCTTATGTAATCCATACCTTTGTGGATGACATGAATAGCAACATCCAGCTCTTCGGCAATTTTTTTCGCTTGCAGCCTGCAACCCGCCTTTTTCGGCGTACAGTTGCAAAAGACGCTGGTAAAATGGATGGCTGTGACATCGATTCCCTGATCGATCATCAACTTGACGGCGAGGGTGCTGTCCAGACCGCCGGACAGTAGTGCGATGGCTTTACGATTCATAGGCTCCTTCAAGCAATTGGAGAATGTGTCTAAATGCCTGCCCCAACGGAGAAACCTTCCTCCGATGAAAAAATGCGCATGATCTCCTTCTTCTTTTCTTCCACGTACTGATCCAACTCTACCCTGATCCCCTGATGTTGTTCCATCTCTGCCATTCTCTTTCCCAGAGTCTCAATCTGCTTACCCAGAAACTTAAAGGCCTCGGCAATGTGATCGGGCAGTTTGCTATCCGTCATTTCCTGGATTTCCTTCCCGGAGAATCCAAGACCCAAGCGGGCGGGCACACCAACGGCGATGGCTTCGGCGGGGACATCATGAACTACCAAAGAGGCGGCCCCGATACGCGCCCCGTCCCCGATGACGATTGGTCCCAAGACGATGGTTCCTGCACCGATCATGACGTGGTTTCCCACTGTGGGGTGACGTTTTTTCTTTTGCAGTGTTACCCCACCAAGGACGACCCCCTGATACAGGTGGACATCATCACCTATTTCCGAGGTCTCGCCGATGACGACACCGGAGCCGTGATCAATGAAAAAGCGGCGGCCAATCTTTGCGCCGGGATGTATTTCTATACCCGTGAGAAAGCGGTTCATATGTGAAAGCAGTCGGGCACATAATAACCATCCATGTGCCCAGAGATAGTGGGCAATACGATGTATCCAGACGGCGTGGAGTCCCGGATAGCAGGTAAGGACCTCTATGACGCCCCGCGCCGCCGGGTCTTTCCTGAATACCGTCTCTATATCTTCTCTTATGGTTTTAAAAAATTTCATCTTTAAGAATGTTCCCTTGCATAGTTAAAAATTTGCAGAATTACCAAATGACATAAAAAATATTGTCAAAGGTCTTGCCGAAATTATTCCATCACTCGATAACGTCCGTAACGGCAAATCCCGCATGTTTAATCATGTCCATGTCGGCCTGATACCCCTGCCCGGAGGTTGTGAGGTAGCCTACGGTAAACATCGAATTGGCGGCGTAAAGGGACAAGACTTGCATACTGCCGATGCACGCCTCCCGGCCCCCGGCAATGCGGATCTCCTTATCCGGATTTACAAAACGGAACATGGCGAGCGTCCGCAGACAGTCAGGCGGCGTGAGCCTGGAAAGCCCTCCCAGCGGCGTGCCCGGCCGCGGGTCAAGGAAATTGACAGGAATGGAATCCGCATCCAGATCACGCAACGCAAATGCCAGAGCAACCCTGTCCTGTAAATTCTCTCCCATACCGATAAGTCCCCCACTGCATAGTTCAAGACCGGCGGCTTTAGCGGCCCTTGCCGTTGCAACACGGTCGGAGAAGTTATGAGTGGTGCAGAAAGAAGAATAGAAGCGCTCCGAACTCTCCAGGTTGTGGTTGTATCGATCAACGCCGGCGTTCTTCAATCGTCTTGCCTGCTCCCCCGACAACAACCCCAGGGATGTGCATATCTGTACGGGCACTTCCCGTTTTATCAGCCGGGCTGCCTCACAGATCGTCGCGAGATCTTTTTCTGAAGGAGTCCGTCCGCTGGTCACAATGCAGTATCGCACAGCGGTCAACTTGTGAGCCTCCCGCGCCCCTTCCAGTATCTGCTCAACCGATTGCATCGGATATTTTGGTATTTCACTCTCTGATACGGCGGACTGGCTGCAAAACGAGCAGTTCTCGCTGCACAACCCACTCTTGGCGTTGCGAATGACGTGAATGCTGACACCGCGCCCGAAGTAACGGCGGCGAATCGCAAACGCCGCATCCAGAACGGCCAGCAGATCGTCATCCGTGGATTCCAAGATACCGAGAGCCTGCTTATATGTAGGAAGTTTACCCCCCAACACGCGCTTACTGAGTTCATTCCATGTCATACTCTAAGTATTTCCTTTCTCTAAAACGAAGACAGCATTCAATGCCAATAGATTAGGCCAGAAATGAACTTTTCCTTTTTCTCCCTGACTCGCCCCCAGAACATGTACCATATTCAAAGTTAGAGTTCTGCATGCTTGAGAGCACGTCAGGGTTGTTCCCTATAGTTTCGTTTCTGTTCCTATCGTAAAGTGCTCTAACTATTCAACAATAAAGCGCTCCGTCACGAATAACTCAACTCTTTTAGAAAACTGATGTTATAAATTCCTCTTTATCTAAACTTGTATACGAAGATGCTTTTTGTAAGTCGAGCGATTCCTGAGCAAATTTTAATACTTTATCATAGTCAAAATACAAATCCATTTTTATATAACAATCGGCAAATAACCGTTTGGGCCTGAAGCCCTTATACAAACAATCGGTAGTGAGAATTGGTATTTGATTTTCCTGAATTATCTTCTTAATATTCTGGTCATTGTACCTGATTAATGGTTTGAAAAGGGAATAGCCTTCTTTCATTTTCAGCATTTTATAAAAGCGTTGGGAGGTCCGATTATGCCTCTCTTTGATACTTTTACCCTGGAACAGTGCATCCCTGTTTGCATAGACACTACCGAATAGATATTCCAGTGAATAGCCAACAAGATCCCAGAGGGACCAACCAACTATTATGACCAGAGAATCCCAGTCGGTGACAGAACTGTTTAAAAATTCAAGAAAATACCTTCTTTTTGTTGAATGGCAGACCTCACATGGATTTGTTCCTTTTTGCTTGGCTATTTCGAAGGCAGATTCATTTTCGTGTATGGGGTGCCAGTTTATCTGTATGCCTTGTGCTTTCCAGTATAAATCGAGTTTACTTACTTCGTCTTTTGTGTACACATGAGTCGGAAACATGGCCGCGTGTGTTTCAAATTCAAAATTGAAGTCTACCTTTGCCCGTATGAGGAAATGAAGTATTGCGGAAGCATCCTTTCCACCCGCATAGGTAACAAAAACGCGTTTGTCGTGAAATGTTTTCAAATACTCTTCATTGTCATCTACCCATGTTTCATAGTTTAAAGTATTTATCATGCACCACTCCTTTCAGTAGAAGAAAATAGAATAAGTCTGCTAACAGACAATAGATTACCAAGTATTTCTTTCTATTCTGTTTCGCCCTGCCAATGCTCCCGGAATTTCTCATTTTCCAACAAAAATGTTTCAACATAAGTTGCCTTAAATCTCTCTTTAACGAGAAAAAAGGGGTGATTTCCATTAATAACTTTTCTTCAGAGTGCGTAACTTTGCAGTTCATCTTGACTGTGCCTGGCAATTATCCCTCCGTTTCCATATAGGAATTTTTATCCGTCGTTCCTCTATTTATAGCTGTCGGGGTTCTGAACCATAGAAGGCATGAAAATAATCGAACGGGGTTTGGCAAACAACCTGGTTTGCTCATTATTCTCCCTGTCCCTTCCCACAATCACCTTCAGCGCACAATCTGCTTTTGGCGTTGCGAATGACGTGAATGCTGACACCGCGCCCGAAATAACGGCCGCGAATGGTATAAGAGCCGCATGGAGAACGGCCAGAAGATCGTCATCCGAGGATTCCAGGATACCAAGGGCCTGCTTATATGTAGGAAGTTTGCCCCCCAACACGCGATTACTGAGTTCATCCCATCTCATACGCTAAGCGTTTCCTTTCGTTAAAACGAAGATGGCATTCAATGCCAATAAATTAGGCCAGAAATGAACAATTCTTCTTTCCCCGAGATAATGGGCCTCTATGATCCGGATATTTTTTTCCGCGCAAAAATCCCTGAAGTCATCAATGCTCAGGAAACGGACATTGGGCGTATCAAACCAGAGATACGGAAGCGACTTCGTGACTGGCGACTTCCCCCGGAAAAAAAGCATGAATCGGGATCGAATGAAAGCAAAGTTGGGAAACCCGACAATGACCCTGCCGCCGATGCGCAGTGCTTCCTGGATGACGAAGTCAACGTTCTTAACCTCCTGCATGCTCTGGTTCAGAATCACATAATCAAAACAATTATCCGGATATTCACTCAAGCTGTGTTCAATGTCATCGTGAAAAACGCTCAATCCTTTCTTGACACATTCCTGAATGGCTTTATCATCGAGCTCGATGCCCTGGGCCCGAACCTGCTTATCCCTGACGAGGGGATAAAGAAGGTTACCCTCACCGCATCCCAGGTCAAGCACCCGGGACTTGGGCTCGATGATAGAATAAATTATCCTGTGATCCAGGCGGATGTCTTCAGACGTCATGCTCGCTCACCACCAGATAACCATTGAAGGTCTTGTCCAGAAAATGTTTAATCAGGGTCGTCTGCTCCTCCACTTCAACCAGAAAGGCATCATGCCCATAAGTGGTGCTCAGCTCGCAGTATGTCGCATCAACACGCCTCCTCTTCAACAGTCGGACTATTTCCTGAGACTGATGGGACGGATAGAGCCAGTCCGACTTAAAGGAAATGATCAAGAAGCGTGTGTCAATTGCTTTCCCGCCGGGTATCAACCTGCCTCCGGAGAGGTCAAAGTAATCTATCGCCTTCGTGATGTAGAGATAGGAATTGGCATCGAAGCGCTTCACGAAGTTCGCCCCGCGGTAGTGCAGATAACCCTCCACCTCAAAATCGGCGTCAAATCCGAAGCTGAAGCGTCCGCTCTTCAACCGCCGGGAAAACTTCTCCTCCATGGATTGATCGCTCATGAAGGTGATATGACCGATCATGCGCGCCACCGCCAGCCCTTTCTCCGGCTGTCCATATTCATAATAGTTCCCCTCACGCCAGGCCGGATCAGCCATGATGGATTGTCTTACCACCTCGTTGAAGGCAATCTGCTGCGGAGAGTGTTTAAGAGCCGTGGCAATGGGGATGGCAGACCTCACCCTTTCCGGGTAAGAGGCGACCCATTGCAGGACCTGCATGCCGCCCATGGAACCACCCGTCACGCACAGCAGTTTGTCAATTCCGAGGAAATCGATCAGATGCCGCTGGGCGTGGACCATATCGGCGATGGTAATAAAGGGGAAATCCAGGGCATAAGGCTTGCCCGTCGCCTCGTTTATCGAGGAGGGACCAGTCGAACCTTTGCAACCTCCGATGACGTTTGAACAGATGACAAAATACCTGTTCGTATCAAAGGCCTTGCCCGGACCGATCATATCATCCCACCAGCCCTTATGATC
>Ga0187878_1002274_pt1 | contig 17353 bp, 25 predicted proteins | sample June2016WEW_17_1_FD_132979 | JGI IMG/M metagenome (GOLD analysis project Ga0187878, IMG submission 132979) | Peatland microbial communities from SPRUCE experiment site at the Marcell Experimental Forest, Minnesota, USA - June2016WEW_17_150 | ecosystem: Environmental > Terrestrial > Soil >...
GGTTTTTTCTAAGTTATATCTTTCGGCTCTGATGTAAACTCTCATGTTTGTCGCCTCAAAGTTTCATCGGCTATGCACCAAACTCGGATAATCGCTGTTACGAATTCGATGCAGGTTATGCAGTTTCGGTGTTGGCCCTGATGTTTCATGTTTGCCGCCTCACGGGGAAACCCCAACACGGACCCGAGTGCTGCTTGTCCTTCACGCACGCTCTCACTGTTCCCGACGGGTCGGAGTACAGTTTGTTGCACCTGAAAAGCCGAATGTGCACCCGCAAAGTCGCCCGAAGCGGAAACCACTTGAAGCAGCCCTTACAGATGAAACCCGCACCGCGCTTACGCCGAATTCTGCGGGTCATGGTCCGAAAAGCGCCTCAAGTCCGCCAAGTTCGCTGCTAACTAAGTGAGGTTTCGGGTCGGCCGTCGGGCAGCGCACCCAACTTCGAGCCGTAACAACCTGCTTGCGGTTCTTCATAATGCTCTGAACTTCCTTCTCAACCCACGCCTCAACTTTACCGGTTCTTTCGTTCGTGTCATAGAAAACGCGCAAGTTTCACACCTTCAAATGGGTTGTCTCTAATGTTTTCTCGGCTTTGTAGTGTAGAACCACCATTACGCCGCAATCCACGCAGAAAGCGATTTCTAGCTGTTGCTTCACCAGGTCGTTAAGTTCGCCTATGCCGTTGAAGCGGTGTTCATGTGTTGGTCTATCAGTTGGTGTAAGTCTCGGCCGTCTGAAGTGTGGACGTTTCATGGGTTAGGCCTTCAAGAAATGTGAGGCGCAGCCTTTTTTGCGGCTGCACGCTCCATTAAGTTCATCATTAGTCTTTTGGCCATTATGGTGTATGTGTTCATATTTGAGTTGCCGCGAACATATGTGTGCAATGTTTCATCTTTGTCGAGCCACAGCACCACGAAGGCCGTACCCTCTTTAGGTTCTAAGCCAACTGTCTCAACTGCTATGCTGCGACAGGCAGCTTTGAAATCTTCGACGTTCAAGTTGCGTAACACTCCGGGCATTTTTGGCCGCGTGGAAACAGAAGGCTGTGTTTTATGCAGTAATCTGTGCCGCTAGGTATAGAAACGCCATGTAGTTCTGCCATGTATTACACCTTCAAGAAAAAAAGCTAGTCGCACCCGCTGGGGGTGCGGCTTGTTGCTCTGCTGCTTTGCTCTGTCGCTCAAGTTCCTCAGAGTGCAAGCGTCGGACCCGCTGCTTGCGGGGTTCACGCTTCTTCTTGGGCGCTTTCACGTGCGCCGACTTGCGCTCTTTGCCCTTGTTCCAGATGTCGGACTTCCAGCCCTTCGGCTTCTTCGGGTACACGCCCTTCGCAGCGTCGCCCGTGTGCCGCCACCGCCACAAATAAATTCGGACAGTACTAGCTTTCTGCCCCGTGGCTTTCATAGCGGCCTCAGTTTGCTTACCCGCATCGCCCTTATGCTTGGCGAAAATCGAGTTAAGTTTCTCGGTTAGTTTAGACAAGTTGTTTCACGTTCCTAACGTATATGCGGCGCCGTATATTAAAGCCGCTGTACAAATTTTTCGTGTGTTTCCCGCAGAATTTTCGTGTACCATACACGTTCTTATTGGAGCGCCTTCTAAGCGTAGTAAGGTGTTTCAACTGAACCTTAAGGACGCCGTAGAGGCGTTAAGCGTCGAAGTTCCCGACTTGGAGCTAGTGTGCGCCCGCCTCAAGGAACTGCACAGCCGCATTTTCTTCTTGAATCAGAGCTTGGAAAAAGCCGTAAACGAAAAGGTGAGCCTCTACGAGAAACTTAGGCAGTTGAAGCTACTCGAAGAAGAACCGCTGGGAGGTGAATGACAGAATGGTTGACACAAGCGAGGCCCGGGAGTACGCTAACGCAAACGACTTCAAGGACAACGGCGTTTACGAAATCGCCGACGAGTTCAAAGTGAAAATAACCAAGGCAAACCCCAAGGACGCCGAGAACAAGGAAATGCGCAAGCGCCTAGCCGGACACTTCAAAGACGTAGAAAACTTAGTCATGCTCAACAACTCAAGCCGCGTAGCGCTCGAAACCAAATTCGGCACAGAAACAAAAGACTGGATAGGCCAAAAATGCCGCGTCTCCATCATAGACCAAAACGTTCAAGGCTCCATGCGCCGCGTATGCTACTTCAAGCCAGCGTAACCGACACTTCAAAACTAAACGTGCGACACTACTTTTTTGGTGTCGCGCCCAACCCTTTTAACTCACCCCTAACTCTAGCGACTTGGCGAAATTATGCAAACCACCACAGTCAACTTACGACACTACGATTTCCTCTGCACATGCGGCGACGGCCGCTGGGCGCACTTGGGAAAACTAGGCCGCGGAGCATGCACCGTCGCGGGGTGCAACTGCGAAAAATTCGAGGAGCCAAAAAAATGACTTGGCTAGACGACGCTTTCGAGTTGTACTGGCAACTAAGAGCCGAACATAATCACATGCCACCGGCATTTCATTACAACTACCGAAAGTTGATGGGTATGTACCTTCCACCGGAAAATTCGAAATGTCCGTTCTGTAATAATGTGGTATAACAATGGACACACCGAAAATAACTCATATTGACAGCAGCGTATTCACTAACACATGCGGCGCGGAAGCATACGACCCGAAAACCGAGTGCGTCCACGTTTGCTTACAGCAGAAACATTCGGGGCCGCATGAGTGCAGACATTACCCCTCATGGGTGATAGGAACAGACGGCAAGCTGCTGCCGCAGAAAGGGATGGCGATAGTACAATGAAATGCCCAAGTTGCTGTTCATTAAATGTTAGGATTATTACAACGTGGAGAATACTGACTTACTTAAGCTCTACCATAACATTTGAAGTTCCCGTTTGGGAGTGTGTCGAATGTCAAACACGGTTCGGGGTTGCTGAAACATGATTACTTCGGCTTACCCGGCGACTAACGCCGACTTCTTCCGTGACGTAATAGGCGAGTTCATCCCTCACGGCGGCCGCATACTTGACGCTAACACGGGCCATAAGCGAATTTGGGCGAAGCTCATAAACCAAACGGCGCTAAGCGAAACCGGTTACGTTCAACTTTACGACCCGGTTTTCATTGACATACGAGTATTACCTGGCGTGGACGCCATCATGGACGACAGATATTTGTTCTTCGCCAACGGCATATTCGACGGGGTAATCTTCGACCCGCCTTACGCGTGTGGAGCGCAACCCGGCCACGTTAGAAGCGGCAGCTTTGAAACGGTGGAGAAAGAGATAACTAGCATGTACAAGTTTAAGGACTTCCGCCGGTTAATAACTGATGTTCGCACCGAGTTTCATCGCGTGCTTAAGCCACGTGGAATACTCATAATGAAAAGCGGCGAATTCAGGGAGAAAGGCGAAGTTTTCCCGACTACGGCTTACGCGTGGACGAAATGGAAGGAGCTATTCAAGCTCGAAGCTCTCTTAGTTCAAGTCATACCTGCAAGCGGCATAGTAGGACAGAAACCGATTCACACGCACGTTAGAACCGCGCATAATACATGGAGCGTTTGGAGGCCTAAGCATCCCAACTAGCGAGATAGTTAAGGAACGCCGCAAAAAAGGAAACAGGAAACTTGAAGAATGGTTCAATACTTAATCGTAGGGGGCCGCACATATGACAAAAGGGAATTCCTTATCTTCTTACACCCCGCGACGAGCACTCTCGCGGGACAAAGGCAATACAGACACCGTGCTCGCGGCTGGTGGGGGCCGCTGGTTGGTTATTCAGAGGTCCGATGGCTCATTAGTGCTAAGTACACGGGCAAAGATAAGCCAGCGAACTTTGAAGCGGTTGTCCACGCTACCGTTCCCAGCGAATATCCAGCAGATGTCTATGATTCACACATGGAGAATTTGGGATTGGAGGCTATCGCTGATTGGTGCGGTCAGTTCATTCCATTCGACGAAATTACGGTTAAAGACCACGAAACCGTCGCGCAAAAAGGCCGCTTCAACCAAGACATAGAGGTAAAGGTGTATGATTTGCGAAGCCACACAGCAAACCGCCGCGTCCACATGGTCACGTACAGGTGGACTGAAGAAGAAGCACGCAAAATCGGCCAGTCGGCTATCAAGGGTAGGCGTTGACATTGACAGCAGAAACATTTGTCGCTTACTACGAACGTTTTTTAACGCTCGCCGGTTCGGTTCTGTCGAAGTCTATGCCACGCGAAAAGGCTATCATATGCGAATCAAATGCCGTATCAGCACTCTGGGAAATCTGGAAGCCCGACGTGCCCTCGGCGATGATTCTCAACGAATTAAATTCGATGAACGACGAGCAGCTATTGGCGTGTTTGCGGGCTTTGACGTTCTATTCGACCACGAAAGAGATTTCGCCGTGAACGTGCTGGCTTTACCGTGGAAGTTGGTGGGGCAAAGTGAAGCCAAAAAAGAAACTTAGAGGCGCAGCGTTATTTCATGATGTTGGCAGCACAGAGACACTTGTCCGGAGCCGCAAAGGTTCACCCATAGGAATAGTGACCATGCGCCGCGGCAAAGAACCAATCACCGTTAAAGCCTTCGGCTTCAACGAGCGCAACCCCAACCGAGTTGAACTCTTAGCGTTAGGCAGAACACCGCACAAAGCGGCAGCGTGGTATTACAAAGATTCACCGCAAACGTTTCGACTTGGCGATGGAAAGCACTGGATTGAGTGGGATGAGGCTTACGTGCCGTATTTGATACGGGCAATGGTTGAAGAATTGAAGAAGCGGGGAGTAATCTAACCGACACTATAAAACTAGAGTAATCTGTTTAATTTTTTGACGATATCAGATATCGTCATATAGGTAGTTTACTACTTTTCTACTTGTTCTATTTTGGGGTGCTAACGATGTGAAACATTCCCTTATATGTCGAAGAAACCTTACCTTCCACCCTCAAAGGAGTATGAAGAAATGGGTTCTGTTATGCAACGGTTACGAATGGGCGAAGCCGCCGACCCAATCGGCAGCAAAGTTCCCTACGATGCCTTATGGCGAAATCCCGCTAAGACAATAGCCGCGATAAACGCCGATACGGGTTCCATGCGCGGCATGATGCTACCAAAAACACCCGGTGAACTTCTGGACGAAGGCATGACGCCTTCAACGCTTCAGCACGCGCTTTTCTTCAGTAATTGGACATGCAACTTCATCGGCAGCGGCCCCGACCCGAAGATTTACGGTGAAAGAAGCTACGCGAACATGCTCATGGCCGACTTCGGCCCCAAAGTGATAAGGGTAGTCGAACCGATTTTCACTTTCAGAAACGGCATGTTAGTCGCTTACGGTGCAGGGCAACTTTACAACTTCTTCACAACCGAAGCGCTTCTAGTAAGCGGCTCTGAAATTCTTCCAAGCGGCCAAGTCGCTTACCCGCTTCAAGAGGATGTTCTGGGCTTGCGGGAAGTGCACTACTACATTGACACCGAAACGTGGCACACCTACGTTAACACGATGGCCGACGGACCCGCGCCAATACCCGCCGGTTATCCTTACCCCGACGCTTACCCCGCCGTCATGCAGGGCAAAAACAGGGCGCAGCACATACTATCACAAATCGGACAGGAACTATTCGGCCTATTCGACATTGTACCGGTGCAAGCCGAGAAATCCCCGGTTCCAACTGGCATGGCTTACTATTCGCCCTACTTCCCCGTGGTCCTCCCCGAGTTCGCGAAAATCAAGGCGATGATACGAGACCGCGAAACAAAACTCGGCCTCAAACTCGACCAGTGGAACAACGGCTGCACCACGAAAGACTTGGCGGGCTTCGTCACGGATGATATGTACCCGTCACCGGCAGCTGTGGCGTTGGAAGTGTTCATCAACGGCCTACAACTCGACCCGACACTGGCAAACCGAGCTATGGCGCGGTGGATGCACGACTGGTACAAACGCAACCCCACGCAGAAAAACGACCCGCAACACTCATGGTTCGCGGAAACAAAGGCTTGGCCATACATGATAGCCAACAATCAGGACGTGACCGACATTTGAGCATTTTCTCGCAACTCGGCTTAAGCAACCGCCAACAAGCCTTACTGATGATGGCCGGTGTTCTACTTGGCCCTATCGCAGCTTGGGCGGCTCTAGGTTTCCCAAGTGACAGAATGGCAATAGGCTATTTGACTTACGCCGAAATATCGGCGCTAGTAACAGCGGGATTCTTCGGCACAAAGGAACTTGCAGGTGGACTAAGGCCAGCAATACCAGCCGACCCGATAGCAGCCGCTAAACTCGCAGGACTTCAGCAGCAAAAGCAAACACTCCAATCACAACTTGACGGCATAGACCAAGAAATAACCGCGCTAGGTGGCTGACTTGGAGAAAGTGAAGGCTTTGCCTAAAACTGTGGAAGAAAGATTAGCGATACTCGAAACCAAAATGGCTTTCATATCGGCCATCAGCACCGCCTCTTTTGTAACCGGTCTATCGGTCGCCGTAATGCTCGTCGGCATAGTGATAAGTAAACTTGGACTGTGAGCGACTTGGCGAAAAAACGCAGGGGCGTAGGCAAACACAAACGCATTAGAAGCAGTTGCCGTTATTGCAGCGGCAATCATTCAACGAGCCGCCACAGGTTCCACGGGCACGGTTCATATCGTAGAACTCACAGCGGCGCGGGTGTGGGAGCTAGATTGTCAGGCACAAGAAAGAGAGTTCGACATCGCACACGCCGAAAGCGTAGTCATTCACGCAAACGCAAACGTCGAAGCCGAAGCAGAAGTTCGGCACCGATTTCAACTCTAGGTAATGACTTATTTTAAGAAATTGGGATTGGCGGTATCACCCGCCAAATGTTCCCGTTCACGTAGATGCAATCCGTGTTTCCTTCCGGGTACTCTTTCAGGTTCGGCAGTTGCTCCACCACTTCTTTCGGAAGAAAGCCGCGCAGCCAATCCAAGTCGTTCGTTAGCTCCGTTCTGAAAAGGAACTTGTGCCGTGCTTGAGCTATGCAGTCGTTGTGCAGGTTCGCGGGGCGCGGGCACACGCTGATAACGCCCAAGCCTTCCATTCTTCCCCAGCTTATGCACTTCTGGAAGTTCGGCGTTATCCGCGACTTGGTGGCGAACGTTTGAGCTTCTTCAACTATCAAGAGCATGTTGCCGCGTGCCAAGCAAAGGCCGCACACCGACTCGAACTCAACTTCATCGAAACCGGTGGGCCAGTACACGACCTGGAAGGTTTCAAGCGCCGTGTAAGCGTTCAAAACCTTCAAGTCGTAAGCCTTCGCTGGCACATCGCCGTGTTGGTGGCGCACATCGTAAAGCACTACTCGGGGGGCGCTGTTGAAGATGCTGCGGGCGAGGACGCTTTTTCCACTGCCGCTAACTCCGATGATAACGGCTCTTTCGGCGTTGACGCCTGTTCTGATTGTAATTTCGCTATTTGAGCCATGTACTTGTACTTCTCCACCTGTTCTTGAAGCGCCGTTATCAGGCTCTTGTCCTGCTCCTTCGCCGCCAGTTCCTTCTGTAGCCGCTTCTCCGCTTTCTCCACCCGCGCTCGAAGCTCTACCACTAAAGGGTTCTCAGCGGGTTCAGTGGGTTCCGTTTCCTCTTCCGTTGGCTCCTCCTTTTCTTCATCGTCTAGGAGTATCCCCAACATGCCGCCTTCACCTTCATCCTTCTCTTCATCACTCAAACCGGTTCACCCCCCTTCGCTGCTTCTGGTTCCTTATAGTCAAGGATAGTTGAGAATAGTTTTTCAAGAACCGGTTTCACAGTTTCCCAAAAGACCTTATCGGTTTTGTGGCGCACCATCACGGTCATTAGCTGCGTGTATTTTGCTTTGTCCTCTGGTGCAATCTTCAACCTGAAAGCGGTTGTTATCACGCTGACGATTAGCTGAATTGCTTTGAAGTCTTTGTCCGACGGTTCTTTGTCGCTCATGCTGGCATACCGCCTAGTTTGCGTTTCATTTCGTCCATGTCCACTTGAGCCGTTTTTGCTTTATCCTCGTTCTGAGGGTTCTCATGTGTGCCTATTGGTGGCGGTGTTTCCTCCTCTGGCTTGGGTTTTTTCAATGCTTGCGCCGCTAGAATTAATCGTGTTCGCTTCGCGTAGAAACCGAACGGAGCCATAACGATTGCGACAAGCTGCAAGTAGTCCGGTATGTGATAGCCGTGTTCAATGCAATACTGCCAAGTCATAGCCGCCCAATCCTTAAGGTATTTTTCTTCTTCGGCGTCAAGCTCAAGTTCTTTGATGTCGCTGTAAACCAGTTGAAGGATTTGGTTGGGAGCCGTTACGAGCATGTATAACCCGTCGGGGGATATCATGCCGCCTTCATCTTCTTCACTTTCTTCTTCACCGGATTCAGTTGATGGTGCAGCACTCGAAAGACTTGTACCGCGTGTTTCAGGCGTATGCGAAACGCCGATGGTTACGGGTTTAGTTGGCGATTGAACCGGTTGTAATAATGCTGACGATTTTTCCATTGGTTTGACTGTTGGTTGCGGTTTAGGTGCAACTGCTTTTGCGGCTTTGCGAACGTCGAAATCTTTGTGGCAGCTTTTACATGAAGTCCTTTTCTTTGCTGCCGTCAACATGGGCTTACCGCAGTAGGTACAGGTTACTTCTCTTTTGTCGCTCAATCAGGCCAAGCCTTCTTCCAAATCATTTGCGCCGCGTTCGGGTCAATGTCCCAAATTTCACGGCAAAGCTTCTTGTGGTTGAAGTCGTACGGTTTATCTGCGTCCTTCATCACGCGAAGGTACAGGGGTTTAGTTCTGTTCTGGAAGCCGTGCCATACGTGCATCAGCGTTTTAGTTTCCGGCCAGCGTTCCTTCGGCAGTTGCTTGTAAACGAACCACTTCACAATCATGGCGTGCGTCCACTCGGCTATGATGTGAGCGTGTGATATGTGGTCAACTTGCCGTTCCAGTTCCATGAGGCTTATCCAGTACAGCATATCGGCTGCTGACTGAGTGATAAACTGCATTGCGTCATGAAAAGTCACAGCTAGTTCGCCCACGTAGTGCCGGTTATATTCTTCGTCGTAGAGCTTAATCATGGCTATGATTCGCTTTTCAACGTCGCCCGTGTCGCGCACATCGACGTTCACTTTGCGCGGGTCATTTGCGATTGCCATATTTCCGGTTCCACCTTCTCAAACTGTAGCCCACCATTTGCCTTAGAAGCAAACTCACTGAAATGTTCAAACGTCCAGCCATGCTTTCAAGTTGCGCTGTCATTGTTGCGGTAGCTCTGAAACCTTGCCATACGGTTAGTTTCTTATCATTATTTTTCATGCTCACATTGTGCAACACACCCTTATATGAACGTATCGTATCACGTTTACCCGGAGGATTGAATGAAGAATGGGTTCAAGATGGATGGGAGCAGCGGTGGTAACCGTTATTTTGGTTATCATCGGGTTCGCAATATACGAGAAATACGTTAAGCCGACGTGGATGGCTTAACCGAAGCGAAGGAGGAATGACTAAAAATGCCGGGAGCATGGCAACTTAGCACCAATCAGGACGGGCGAGTAGGCACTGACACCGAAACGCCGACAATCAACCTGAGCAAAAGCAACTTTCTAGGGGAAGTTCACCTTCGCATACGCGCAACCAACGGCGCAACGTCGAACGCCGTCATAGGCGGCGACCAGTTAACGGTCATCAACGCCGTATCACGCATCGAAGTTCTAGGAAACTCCGCGCAGTTGAAAAGCTACCGTGGATTCGAGTGCATCAAGTGGGCGCATTACCTTCGCCGAGTTCGACCGGGATACGACAGAAGGGAACTGGCCGCAGGTGTGCAATTCCAAGACTTCCCAATACTGTTCAACCGCTACGCGGGCGACGAGCTTTGCATGTTACCCGCGAAACTGTTCAAGACCCTTACGCTACGGTGGACTAACACGTTCGCTATCTCCGCAACGGCCGGTTACGCTGCTGGCACAGCGAGAGCCGACGTTACCGAGTTCGAGTACGTGAGCGATGACGCGGCTAACAGCAAAATCATTCTGCGCGAAACCGAAGTAACGCAGTACACGACCGTAGCAACGGGAGCGGTCCGTGTTCCAGTCGGCGGCTTGCCGCTTGGCAACATGATAACTAAGGTGCTGCTTCACAGCTACGTGCGAAGCATTGAGGAAGGCGTTGACATCACCTATGTCCGGCTTGGAATCAACAACATGAGCGAAATCCCGTTCGGCACAATCGGATGGTTGCAGTTGCAGGACAAGAACCGCACCGACTACGGCTTAGAGGACGATATCGTTGACACCATCTTCATGCTGAAGAACGCTGATACAGTCGACATCAGACTTGGCAGAATCAAAGCTATCACCGTGATGTGCAACTTAGCCGTCACGTACACCAACTTCACCACGATTGCGGGTGACACTCTAACCGTAAATCAGAGCGACTTGGCTACGCCATCGGCAGTAACATCTGTTAACGGTCAGCATGTCATAGCTATGAGCGCCGCACCAGTAGCGTACTGCACTCTGCTTGACTTCGACTTGCAGAGCAACTTCGCACACGGCATTGACACAAGCAAAGTCAACTCGGTTGATTTGGAGATAACGAACGGCGGCGCGGGCGCGCTGCTCGTCGTTTCAATGCAAGAGGCAATAATCGTCCCAACTAAACCATAGGGACGATTACATTTGCCGCACGTAAACAAGCGAATGTTGGTAGCGGCCGGTGTGCTGCTGGCCGTTATCACCATAGCTTACAATCTCTGGAACATGAAGCGCAGCGGCATAACTAGCACGACTTTCTTCCAAGACGTTAACGGCCCGGGACTCGAATCGCTTGCGCTTGGTCTAGGGGTTGCCTTCGTAGCTTTAGCGATGAGTTGAAGGGGCTGAGTTTTGACTGACTCAGCTACCGTTCCCGTCGCGCACGAATGCAGCTTGCTCACTTCGATAATAAGCAAAGTCCCTAACGTTTCATGGAACGGTACTTTACTTTCTGCACGGCTTAGAGGACACTTCAAAATTGACTACCTTTTCGGCAGCGGCGTAGTTCAAATCAACTTCAACGACATCAACGTTTTCAGCGGGGACGCTTCAGGAGTTGCTGAAAGAGTAATCGGCTTCGACGTTGACGTTTTCCAGTGGATGCAGGGAACCGGGAAAAATCAGTCAGCCGTCTTTCAGTGGAGTGGAATACCGATAACTGCGTTGAACTTCTGCGTTGACGCAGACTTAGTGATTTCGGCCACTGGAACAATAACTTCAACGGGCGGCGGGGGCATCCCGTGGACGACCATCGAGCTAATACTGATAGCCGGAGTAATCATCATCGTACTGGCCGTAGCGGGAGGATTGTTCTTCAGGGCGAAGGGGTAATGAGTAAACTTGACGCTGGACATGGAGGGAGAGGCGGGCAAGGCGTGGTAACAACAATTTTCCACTGCGTTCCCGCTGCCGCTGGAAAAATCAGCTTGGGCGGCGTAGATTACGTTGATAACGGAAGCGTTAACACCGGTAGCTTAAGCTCGGTTAACGCGCTTATCGCCAAGCCTAATTCCGGTTACAGTTTCGACCATTGGGCGGTTTCCCCAGCGGGCAGCGCGGGTATAGCTTCCTTTACGTCGGCATCAACGACTTTAACGCCGAACTACTATGTGCCATGCGACTTGTACTGCTACTTTGCTACTGGTGGCGGTGGTGGCGCGCATCAAATTACCGTTTCACCTAACCCAGCCATTGCTCCGGCTAACATTACTGTTTCAGGTTCAGGTTTCACAGCTAACGTTCAAGCCATAGTGTACTTCGGTGGCGCAACTTATACGCCGTCAGTTGGCGGTGATGGAGCCTTCAGCTTACCAGTCCTGAACGTTCCGGTTGGAACTTACGCAGTGTACGCAGTTGACCATTCGGGCGCAAGCAGCAACACGGTTACTCTCACCGTTACTCAAGGACAAGTCGTGACGCCTACTATCGGCGTTAATCCAACTTCTGTTATACAGGGAAACAGTGTTACGGTTACGGGAAGTCAATTCACACCGAACACCATTGCGACCATTTTCATCGCTCAAGGCGTGGTGCAGCAAATAGCGCAAGTAAGCGGCAGCGGCTCATTCAGCAAGGTAATATCAATCGGCACAAGTGTACCCGCGGGAACCGAAACGGTTGTGGCGCAGGACTCGTCGGGTTCGTTGAGCAACAGCGTTAACATCGTCGTGGTGACTTACAATCCGCCGCCAACTAACGCGGTTGTCACGTTTCTTTTCGAGGACAGCGCCACTAAGCTAAGTCTTGGGAACTCGGTTCAAGTGCTAATCAACGGTTCACCTTACACGCCGGATACTGGCGGGCATTTGGATTTCAACTGCACCATCGGGGACGTTTTGACGGTTAAAACTACGGCTACAGGTTACAATGAGAAAGATTTAACCGTAAGAGTTGACACGCAGTATCCCCACGTTACAGTTGACATGGTGGCAACTGGCACAGGAGGAGGAGGAGGCTTAACTAGCACAGAGCTTTTATTGCTCGCAGGAGTAGGAGTAGTCGTAGTGATGCTTGTGGTAATGGGAGGCAAGAAGCGTTGAAGTACAGACCGTTAGAGCTACCTAACCCGGGGCCGGCAGTAAGCGGCTTCAACGTGCCAACTGTTAGGCACACCGACAACAACCAAATGGAGAGCATAGCGACAACGGGGTTCGGCATACGGCAGAGCATACGCGGGTTACATTCACCAACTAAGAACGTTAGCGGTAATCCTCAGAGCTTGACTTTGATTAAGGGGCGACGCGACCAAGGCGGCATAACAGCGTATCAACTTCAACAGGACCAACCGGGGTTAGCGGCCGCAAGGGGAATATCAGGAGTGGGCATAGTTAAGTAGCCCTATTCCGCCTAACCCTCACCGCTGGGGAAGCAAGGACGGCACTAAGTCGGGTGCAGCTACCTTAGTGGGGATGCAGCTTAACCCGGCTCTCTCAGGTCAACCCGACCTTTCAACAAGAAGCAACTTGGAGAAAACTAACCCGAAAGGCCGCCATGTGTTCTTCACTTCGCGTAACACTGTTCCGTCGGGACCGATTCAGTCGAAGGGAAGCGACATACGCTTGATAACGCCGACCAACAAAATCATTGGTCCGGCTCCACCCAGCAGCATAGTTGGCGGTGAAGCGACCAAGAAAGTGAAGCCTAATCCCGAAGGCGGAATTCAGAACGGGTAGAACGTAATGGCTCTTGAAGCCGCGTTAGGCGGCGCTCTTGGGGCTGGCGCCGCTTACTACCTTCTAGTGAAAGACCGCGAAGGGAAAATTGTTGAGGTTCCCATTGACATTTACAGGGCCATAACGGACACTTTGAATCAGCCGAATGACAGCCCGGACCAAGTGCAGATTCCGCGCATTGAGCCGTTGCACATCAGCGACGCTCAAATTAAGCGGCAGGGAACTTGGACGCAGAAAGCCGTATCACTGGTGGGCGGCGCTCCAGTGTGGCACGGTTACGATTTGCTTTCAACCGTTGCCAACGACTACATAGAAATTACTTGGGACGGCGTGGACGTTTGGCCGCGTGTCCGCATGGGGCCGGACATGGGAATTTTAACCGTGTACGTTGACAACATGACTGCACCGGTAACGCAGCTTGACCTGTACAATACCATTGACCAGATGCAGTTTATCCCGTTCGGCATGGATTTGGTGAGGGGCAAACACACGGCGCGCTTCGTGGTTTCAGGGAACAAGAACGTTGCCAGCACGAGCGCGAAAATTGAGTTCAACGGCATAGTGGTCAAGTTCTTCAAGGGCAGCCACCAAATTTTCAGCTACCCCGAAAGCACCATGGGTGTTACGGGTACGGTTGCGACGGCTTCAAGCTCGGTTACGTTGCCCGCGATGCTTGAGAACGACAGTCAAAGCAGCACTAACGAGCAATATAACGGCAACAATACAACGGCTATTGTTGCTAACACAGATTTGATTTCAACGGTCATATCTCTGAGTTCCCAGCAGAACGTTGAAGTGGTGTTAGGTTTATCGGCTGCTATGAGTGCTCCCGCTATTTTGAGCTTGTTCAGGGACGGCGTTATAATTTACACGGCGAGCATAGCTACGGGTAACAGCATTGACACTTTCAGATTCTTGGATGCTAATGTTCCGGCGGGTAACAGAACGTACAAGATTCAGCTTAACCAAACCGGTAACTGCGGAGCCTTCATAGTGGCTATGGCGCAGGACGGCACTTATGGGAGCGTAACGTCAAGCGGCGCCGCCAGTAACTACGTGCCAACTACTAATGCAGATATTACAACTCAATCGGCTTCTTTCACAATCGCGAACGTCGCTGATTGCCGTGTGTTGCTGTTCTACATGCTTGGTGGTGGAGCGTCAATAAAGAACATTACGCTTCGCCGTGACAGCGTAAGTAAAGCAACTTACATGCCTGTTGTCGGCTGTCAGAAATTCGAGTTTTTGGACGCAGCGGTTCCGGTTGGAGCGCACACTTGGGACGTAAGCGTTCAAAGCGGCACGAACCATCAAGTCCTCATTTTGGTGGTGATTTCTAACGGTGGAACGTTAACCACGGTCATAACGCCGCCCATCGGAGTAGTTGGGGCGCTTGTGCCTTTACCCGACCTGAACGGGACGGGTGCTGCCGCTCAACTGGTGGCTGTTACTACGCCGTGTTCAGCGGTGATTGTTCGGGCGCTGATAGCTAACCCTCTTACTGGACGGGTTGGGGATGCTACTGTTACGGCAAGTAAAGGTAAGGAGCTTGGTGCCGGTGACGACGTTGTTATTCCCATTTCTGACGCAAGTAAGGTTTACTGGTTCGCGGCGGCGGGTAACTACGTGAGCAGCTTCTACGTGGTGTAAAATTTGGCTTTCAATTTGGGTGCAAGCAGCCGCGTAAGGTCAGGCGCACTTCCAGACGGAACGGTTACCGGCCAAATTCTCTATTGGGATAATGTGCTGAAAGTTTGGACGCTGCTTAACGAAGTTGACGGCCAATTTCTGAAAGGATTAAGTGGAAAACCGGCTTATGTTCCTTTTTCTAGCGGCCAAGTTGTGCTAGGTGGGGCCAGCGCAACCCTTACTAGCTCGACTTATGCGGCTATTCCAACATATCCTTTAACTCTGGCTTTACCTTCGGCTGGAACGTACTTCATTTTCGCTAATGTTCGAGGAGTCGGAAGTTATCCTAACTATACTAGCGTGGAACTCTACGATTTCACGAACACCGCCGCAATACCGAACAGTGAAAGAAGCGTTGGTTACAGTCAGTCAGGAGTCGGATTTTTCTATCCTACCGCGCCTTTGAATTGGCTTATTACTACTGCCGGAGCGATTTCTCTACGTTTGTATGCGAAGGTTTATTCGGGAACTTCCATTATTTATAATGACTCTGACGGTAGAACCGTTTTCGGGTACATTCAAATAGCTTAAGGATGAATTGAATATGAATCGCCGTAAGAAAAGGAAACGTGAGCCGCCTTACGATTCGATGCACGCGCTGTTTGAGGGATTGAAGTGAGTAAGCGAAGGAAAAGGAAACGTTCAAAAGGAGCGCCCAAGTATTGCTTGATGGGTAGGATGATGAACGCGCTATGAGTGAAAAGGGCGAAGCTACTCCGAATAAGTTCTGTCCCGTTCACGGCTGGGTAACTATCACCTACGGAGGGCAGCCGTGCCCTAAGTGCGCGGGTGCTTCGACTGAACCGGTTTTCATAAAAAAAAACACCGCATCTTCGGCAGAACCTACTACACTTACCAGAGGCGTAAGTGAGTATTACGGTTGGCTTGAGGATTACGCTAAATGGTGGCTTGAGTTAAGATGAGCGGTATCTTTGACGAGTTGGAGAGTGGCGGCAGGAAGGTTAAGGCCGCGTATAAAGGGGCGACTAAGGAGCAGAAGGAAGCCGTTGACGTTGGGGCGGGCGCCACTGCTGGCAGTTTCTTCGGTCCGTGGGGAGCTTTAGCCGGTGGAGTGCTGGGTTACGTTTTCTACGAGTTGAGCAAGGAATGAGCGAGAACGCCGACGAAATCTACCGGACGCTGATGCAGCAACAAACCAGAATCCTTACTGAGACAACCGAGAATGCGCGGGCAATACTCGGCATTAAGGAGTTTCTTGACAGCAGTCCGGTTTTGAAGCGCGGTAACGCTTACGGTGTTTACACTTTTCCGGTTACGGCCGTGACTACTTCGCCACAGCCACTATTTGATTGCAGTAAGGCCACGTTGGGCATGTCGGAGTTCGGTGGTTTTGCGCCTCACAGCTTGTACGTTGACGACCCGGGGACGGTTAACAACGTGAGTTTCATCCGGTTGAATTCTCCGAGTGCTCCACGTTTGACGGTTCAGCTTGGTGCGGCTTACAACTTCTTCGACATTTACAGGGTGTTCTACGAAGTGACTACGCTTGTGCAGGACGGTTCGCCCGTTAGGATTGCTCTGTTCGGCTGGGTGAAGTAATGCCGGAAGATGAAGAAGGCAGTAGCGTATCATTCATAATGGCGCTTGACCCGTTCGCACCCTTTCATAAGGGTGAAAGAGAAGAAGCTGAAAGACACCGGCATTTGAACCTAAGAAAATGCCCGTTATGCGGTCAGGTCATTAGCAAGACTCGCATGTTTTGTATTGCTTGTGGAGCCGAGCAAGTTGCACCAGAATAAAACGCGGCTCATAGTTTCCGCTTTACTACTGTTTTCTGTGCTGCTTGCGCTGTTTCCGAATCCGGTTAACGCGCCTATATTCACCACTGTTACGGTTACGACTACGACGAGCACGACGACTTCGACCACTAACACGACGAGTACAACGGCTTTAACTCATACGCAGTGGACTAGCATTAGTGCTGCTTCAACGACTAACAACGCTTCAACTTCATATTCGACTAGCGCCAACTTCAACGTGACGACCACGGTTCTTACGCCGACAACTACGCTTACGTCCTTCACCAATACGCTGCTTAACGTGACTTACGTTAACATCGTGGTGCTGAATTACACCGTGATAGTGACGCAAGCCTTCCAGCTAATCAAGTACATCTTCGGGTTCGCTTACCTTTCAACTAACGGTTTCCTGCCGTGGATAACCGTGCTTGGCGTAGGGTTGACTGTGGGCGGTTCGGCTTACTATATTTTCCGGCGGAGACATGTGCCTTGATGTTCGAGGAAAGATACGGCGTAACAATCGCGTCAACAGTAGAGTTCGACTGCGACACATTAGAAACCGACGAAGAAGAAGAAGAACTACCGGAAGAAGAGGACGACGACCAATGACAAAGAAAAAGAAACGGTTCCAACCATACGAAATAATTCCTTCACTCGGATATGGACCGACAAGAACCGAGGACGCTTTCGGTTATAAAGGAATGTGGCCCACCATGACAACGCGGCCAATAAAGAAGAAACGGCGTAGTTAGTCGGCTCGAC
>Ga0187878_1002275_pt1 | contig 17353 bp, 16 predicted proteins | sample June2016WEW_17_1_FD_132979 | JGI IMG/M metagenome (GOLD analysis project Ga0187878, IMG submission 132979) | Peatland microbial communities from SPRUCE experiment site at the Marcell Experimental Forest, Minnesota, USA - June2016WEW_17_150 | ecosystem: Environmental > Terrestrial > Soil >...
ACCCCGATTGCGATTTCCACCTCATCTATCTTTTTGAAGTTCTCACCCATTTTTTTCTTTTAACCCCTTTATCTCGAGCATTTGTTCCGGATTTGTGGTGATGATCTGGTCCTCGGTATATGAAGCGATGATTTTGATCGCGATGTGTTTGAGACCCGCAAAGAATAGGCCTTCCCCGACCCCGGACTCCAAAAGAAAGGTCTTCTCCCCTTCGGTGAGATCGAAGGCCTTCGCGACCGACTCGATTGAGGTTGGGGACTGCTTCAGGAGAAGTTGGATGGATGAATTCGTGATTATCGGTTTTCCGTACTCCGACTTCAGGAAGTCGTCCACATCTTGAGTGATGGTCGTAACGCCCAGATAATATTTACGGCATCTCTTGACCAGTCCGAAAAGGAAAGAGGCGCTGTCCCTGTATTTCATCATCCACCAGGCCTCGTCTATTATCATAAGCCTCTGTTTCAATTCCGAACGGATAAGACTCCAGACGAAGTTCAGGACGATGTACATCGCAATGGGTCGCAACTCTTCCTCCAGGTCGCGGATGGAAAAAACTATCAAACGGTTCTTAATGTCCACGTTCGTCGGGGCATTCGTGAAACCCGCATAGGAGCCATGGGTGAACTTGTCCAAACGCTGGGCGAGCGTTGTTCCGCCCTCGGTGTTCTGGAGCACGGTCTGCAGATCTTCGAGGAGCGGCGGCCTGAGTTCTTTGAGGGAGCCGAAGTTCTCGGCGGTTATGTCTCGCGAGGCGTAGGTCTCGGTAATGGCGCGGTCCAGAAGCGACTCCTCTTCCGGTTTTATCTCCCCGAGCATGAGTTTCACGAGGCCGGTAAGGTTAAGAATATGTGATTTGAAGACGTCGGCTGGCTCCTCTCCCTCCGGAATTATCGGGATATCGAAGGGGTTCACGTGGCTTTGAGAGGTGAGCGATATTTTGAAGTAACTGCCCCCGATGGCATTCGCCAGGTTTTGGTACTCGTTCTCCGGGTCGATAACGATAACGTTCGTGCCCATCATCAAGGAGCGCAGAATTTGGAGTTTGGTGGCGTAGGACTTTCCGGAACCGGCCTTCGCGAAGACCACCATATTGGCATTTTCGAGCGAGAATCGGTCGAAGATAACCAGGCTGTTATTGTGCATATTCACGCCGTACATTATGCCATTGTCGGACGAGAGGTCGGGGGATATGAACGGGAAGAGGGAGGAAATTGGGCCGGTATTCAACGGGGTTTTTATTTCCAGTTCGTCCTTGCCGACGGGAAAGACCGAGGTGACGCCCTCTCTTTGTTTGAAAAGGGCCGGTTTTATGTAGACCAGCTTGCTTTCAAGAAGGTTTACCACCTCGTTTTCAAGCTTAGCCAGCTCCTCCTGGGTACGACCGTAAAGGGTCAGATAAACGCCGGCTTCAAAAAGTTTCTCCCGCGCCTGCTGGAGAGAATCGCGCAGGGATTCCACATCCTGATAGGCGGTTTCGAGAACCGGGTCCCTGACGATACCCTTTTCCTGTTTCTCGGAAATCTCGGCTTCAATCTGGGCAACTTTTTTCCTCAGGTTTCTTAAGGCAAGGGCGGTATCCATCGGATGGACGAATATCGAGATGTCCATCATCTCGGGCAGGTTAATGAGCGGAGAAAACCATCCGGCGGAGAGAAATCGGGGGTAAGTAAAAACGAAGAATGTTTTCAGATAATAGTCCCCCAACTTCAGATAGTTGCTCGAGACCTCGAGACCGGCGGGCGCGATGACGTTCGGAATGTCCTCCGCTCCGGGTTTATACGCTTTGGGAATCTTGATATCCATTATTGTTTGGCTATGCCCAGTGTCTCTCTCTCGACGAGTTGGGGATTGTACAGGTTGTAGAACAACTCTATCGTTTCCTCGTTCGGCAGCGGCGCCGCCCGAAGTCCGATTTGGTTTAACCCCTCCGTTACTTGCACCGTTCGGTGCTGGAGTTGCTCCAAGTTCTCCTTTTCGCTCAGCGCTTTTTCGGCGGCTGGTGGCCCCTTTTTAAACAGTCCCAGAATGCTTTTGGTCGCATCGGGCACCGTTATCGGGTCATAGGGCACGGTTATGAAGAAGCTCTTGCTGATAATGGCATTTTGGTCGACGAAAGAGCGGATGAAGTTCACATATTCTTCGATTTGGATCTTCAGAAGTTCGTTCTTTTCCTCCGCCTGCCGTTCGCCCATCTTCGCGAGGTAGTTATCCACATTCACCTTACGCGAATGGATGAAGAACTGGACCGAGAAATCAAGAGAATTGAGGAAGTTCTGGAAGCCGCCGAGGATCATGTTCTGCTCGGCCTCGGACTTTAGCTCGAAATTAATGCCGCTCACGATAAGGATCTGGCGCAATCCACCGCCCTTGAGATAGATCACGCCGTCCCTTACTTCCTTTATCGGGACGAATTGTTGTGATGGCTGAGGTGTTTCTGGCATGATTCTTATTTTATCTTAGTTTGCTCGGTTTGACGATTTAATAATCGACTCTCTTGGCCCTTCCTCTTTCGCCCGTAAGAAAAACGACCGTTTCAAATCTCTCTTCTTTCTCGCCCCCCGCCGTTGGTTTGAAAAACTTTCCGGTAGCGATGCTAAGAGTAATCGATTTCAATTTTTCCTGCAGGCTCATCTTGTTCCTTAGGTTTTCTATTTCGTCCAGCTTTATGGATTCCTGAAGTGCCTGCCTCTGCCAGGTGTATATCTTGGGCCCCCAGAGATAGCCGAAGATCGCTGCGATCGTCTTGGGGAATTCCTGTCCGTTTATCTTTACGAACGCGAAGGCGATGCCGAGCGCGCCGGCGATCAAGGTTACGAGGACCGCCAAGAGAATATTGAAGATTCTGAAGGATATATAGGCCACGAGCGCTGCGCCGGCGACGTAGAAGAACTGGTATAGGGTCAGGAAGCCGACTATCTTCGGTTTTTGCTCTATGAATTGGGGGACCTGGAATTCCATTTAGCTTAGGTCTATCACGTTACCCTCAACCTTGGGCTGGGTTTTCTTTATCATTCCTAAAATATCCCCTGTTTCCGGAATTTTTGTGGTGGCAATTCCACCTGGGGTCATCATCGTCTTTTTCTCCGGCATCGCTGCGGGCGCGGGTTCTGGAGCCCTTGGGATCTCTGCGGCGGGTATTGCCGGTGCCGCGGTCTCCGTTTGCATCTGGGGGATTGGGGCCGGTACCGGAGTCGCGTCCCCCGCATCGCTGGGTTTGATGTTTATGAAGCTCTGTTGCCCCTCAAATGGCGAGAGCGAAGTGCGGAGTTCGCTGTAATTTACCACTCGCTTTTCGGTCTTTTCCGGGGTTTCGATCTTGACCATGGATGAGTTGTCGGAACGAGTCGCCGGATTTTTTGGCTTGAAAAACCCGAGCGGTATGGAAAATCCCCTGAAGATGGATTTCCCCCCGGACGCCGTCTCGGTTTTCTTTTCCTCGTGGAGAATGAAGGGGGTACCTGGTTCGAGGGGGGTTGTTTCCTGATATAATCCTTCTGTTTCCGATTTCTGAATCGGGACCAGAACGGGAGCATTCTCTCCCTCGCCGATTTCAGAAATTTCGACATTTTTTTCTTTCAGCCCCACCCCCACTTCCCTGGGCGCGATATCTTTAAGCGAAGGCGCATCATGAACCTTTATGTCACTGATATCTATGCCCCATTGGAAAAGGGCATAGCGCATCGATTCGAGAATCCTTTCCTTTATCTCTTTAGCAATTGATCCGGCCTCACTCTCGCTAATCTTAGCTTCTCGAACCAGTGACTGGACAAAATCATGGGCGGGTAATTTCTTGGTTTCCAACAAGAAGAGAAGTCTTGAGATGGGTCGCGGATTGCCCAAGTTCAATCTATCGGATATTTCGGAAACCAGCGCCGAGGTCTGCTCGGAACCGAATAGTTCTTTTATCTCTTGGGGCACCCTTGATAATTCTACTGCCATAGGATTCTGGAGGTTACCATCTTACGCCTGACCAGTTGGCGTTGCTTTGAATATTTTGATACACATTGAATGCCTTTTGCTCATCGGTGGGTAGGTTGCCAATTGCTGCATTGAGAGCTGTTTTGGCTGCTTGGATTGTCGCGGCATTGCCGGTCGCCTTAGCTGCGGTAATGTCGTTCAGGAGACCGTCCATCCTGGCTAGGTTAGCGCCGAGAACATCTCTTACTGCATCGGCCACAGCCTGTCTCTGCCCCTCATTTCCGGAGTTGGCAAGTTGTACTATATGGGAATTTCTCAAATTAATGGCTATATTATTGTCGTAAGTCCCAGTTGTTGGATCTTGGTAGCGCAGATAACCAGGGTCTAACTTGGAAGCATCTTGAAGATATTTGCCCACAGCCTTCCCGGCGGCTTTTCCTGGGTCGGGATCTAAGCCAAAGCTTTGGTATAGATGGGGGGCATTATTGAGTAGTTTATCTTGTGAATTGGTTCTCTTCACTGCATCAATAATCCGTTTCTGGATCTCCGGCTTTACGTCACCCCATTTCTGTTTCTCGGCTGCCTTGATTCCCCAAGCGGCCAAATCGGTGTCCGACATAAGTGTTCCACCAGTCAGTTGGCGATTGAGAATATTTGTCGCTTCTTCCCCAGATCGGTTCTCGGTCTTCTTTTGGGTTTCCTCAAGGTCTTTTTTATTGTTTATTCTGGCTCGTGCAGACATTCCGGCCAGACCAGTTAGAGCCGCACCGACGATGGGGACTCTGCCAGCAGCACTGGCACCCCACCTCTCAAATCTAGTTTTACCCTCGGTATCTACTCCGCCCGCGAGAACCCGGCGCCCGACATTTGTTGCTCGAGTTCTTCCGTACCTTCCAACAGCACCGAGGGTTGCATCTTTCCCCTTCTTCGCCAACTTCATTGCTCCGTCGGCCCCATGAATCCCGAGTTTTTGGGCGGCGATCAATCCGCCCAGGAGCAGGAACGTCAGAACGATCATCTGCGCTCCCTGGGACATTATCGAGGCCAAGCCGCTGGTCGTAAAGATTCCGCCCCCGAACATTTGTGTCTTACCGAGAGCCGTTGCCGACTGGACGGCTAAATAAAGGAAGAATGTGGAAGCGGGCAGAAAGAACGTCCATTTTATGAAATTTTTCCACCAGTCGGTGAAAAGATATTTCAAATCCGGAAAAACCCAAAAGAGCCAAGCCAGAGGCGCGAGCACCAGAAGAAGAGAAAGATACACATATCTGTACAGAAGCATGAGTGCAAGCGTGGCCATCGAGAGCGTGGCTATCGCGAGAAATACAATATTGAAAATGAGACCGGAAATACCGATCAGGACCGCGGATGAGAAACCAGTGAGGGCACCTCCCTGCGAGGCCGGATCCGGTGGCATCGGGTTATCGGTGTCTCTTAGAAGCAATCGTTGGGGATTGAAGGCGCCGGCCAGTGCGTCGGTTATCGTCGAAGCGGTGAGCTTGTCCGTGAAGGTGGCTGACAGGGAGTCGGAGAAGGTGATAAGCACCCCCGCTATGGTTAAACTGAAATTCACCAAAATCGCGGCTCCAATGAGAAGAGGAAGCAGCTTCTGAACTGCATACTTCTCGTAGCGGACGATGGTGGCGACGGCCATCACTATCATAATGAGGACGAAGCCAAGATTGGCTATATCCCGGCATATTCCCCACCCGACCTTCACCAACGCGTTTGAATCCATCAGGATCTGATGATTAAGTTCGGTTGCGATATTAACCATCCAACCAGCCAGCATGAAGATGTAGCCAAAAAAGAAATTGAAAATATTGGCGATCACCGAGAAGGCCGAGGTGACCACGCTCACACCAATACTGGTTACAATTGAGGTCTGTGCCCCGGCGAAATGGGGAACAAAAATCAGAGAGAGGACAAGAATTATGCTCCCGAGAGTCAGCAGCCCGCTTTTTTTCGTTAGTTTCTTCATGGGGTTTTAGATGTGGCAGTCGTTCGTTTTGCGGGCATTGAGGTCGGAGAGGGTGTTTTGAATGCTGGTAAGAATGCTGCCCGAATCAGCATTTAAGGTGCTTGCGGTGCTCGCAGCGTCGTTCATATCTTGCTGGTTGATTTGGTTAAGGCAGGTGAGCCCACAGGCCGGAGAACTAACTTCTTCCATGAGAATACCTAAGGTTGATGTCGCTATTTTCCACTGGGTTGATTTGTTAGCGATGGTCTGAATCGTATTGTTAGCGTCGTCTATTGCGCCTTGGGCGAAAACACCATCCGGCGAGTTGATATTGGTTGGTCCCAAACATAAGAGCAGCTCATTCCCGGTTGCAATGATCTCCTGATTTGTACTTGATGCCACACCAAGCGTCGTCGAGGCAGACGAAAGATCGTCCGCAGCCTGACTCAGTTGTCTAAGATAAACGTTTCGAGAACTTTCCGCGACTTGGTTAATGGAGTTTTGATAGCCGGTGGAAGCGCCCGCGACATCACTCTGTTCTTGCCCGGTCAACGTTCCGGATTCTGTTTTAGTGAAGTCCTGAAGACCCTTTACACCGCTTTTAATAATCCTATTGAATGCGGCGTCGGCGATGATCGCTAAGGAATTAGAAAGATCTTGGGAGTTTATGATGAAGTTGAAGTCCTTGCCGTACGTGGCCTCTTGGAGACCGGCGGCAAGTGTGCTACCCGGAGTGGTTACGGTGGCGCTGGTACACCTGTATTTGAAGGTGCTGCCTAACTCGGGAGGTAGTGGAGGAGGATTGTCTGGCGCGCGCGCTTTGTCCGGCGCCGTATGCGGTCCGTAGTCAACGCCACCAACGGTCACTTTTGCTGGCTTACCGTTTCTTGTATCGATCAAGTCCCATCCGCCGGTGCACTCTTCGGAATTGAACCCGACATTAACTTGTTGTTGTAAGATACTCGCATTCGTTTTCTGGGCGGTGCGGTTAACAATCTCGTTTTGGGTAATAACCTCCACCCCCCATTCATTGTTTTGGGGTTTGAGGAGCTCCTGATAACCTAACCAGCCGCCATCCGAAAAGTTGTCTCGGTAGGCCTTGAAGTTACTTATTACGCTCGTAAGGGAACAGCTCACCTGCTGAGAAAGCGGAGCCGGTTGCTGTAGCTGGAGAGTGACATCAAAAGCAAACGGTTGGCATAGTGCATTCGTCGCGCTATATTGCTGCAAAACATCACCCACAGCCTGATCGGCTGCGTCGGTGAAAACGCTCCCGAAATCTGTTGTGAATTTGGGCTTTCCCCCGTTATTTATCCAGTCAACAATATTGTTGGTCATCATGGTCAGCAGTCTGTGTTTTAGGGCTGCAAGGAAACCATCTATCACATATTTTTGAATGAATTGTGCGGCGCTCTGAGAAATCCCAAAGGTTTCCTCGAGTATGCTCGCAACGTCTATGACGGGGAGGCCGGTGGCGCGCGTTTCTTTCACCACGGGGGCAAAAGGATAAAGAGCGGAAATAATAATTACCGCTATTACTACCGCTACCGTTTTTTTAACCCCGTTTTTCATGTAATTAACTCTTTGCGAATGAATTGAAATAATCTCCCAGGACTTTTTGGAGGTCGTTAGTTTCGGTGATGACGTTATCAACCTCTTTCGCCGCCAGAACCGCTTTTAGCGGATCGGAGTCGAAGTTTAGGATGGCTCTATAAACCACCAATTTCTTCTCCCAAAGGTTCAGATTTTGGATGTGCCAGACCTTCATTTGTTCCGGAACCTCAAGGGCCAGAAGCCCATTTACTTGGTTTCCGGCTATGTCGACGTACTTCGCGAGCGGTGCAGAGTTGTTCTGTTTGAAGAAGTTATCCAGCATGTCAGTTACGGACACCTTGAATCCAGAAAAATTATTGTCGGTGACTTTTCCGAGGTTGTTAATGTAAGCCAATTGCGCGCCTACAGAATTATCCTTTCCGACCCTAATGTCTTTGTCGGTGAATATCGGGAATTGAAGACCCTGGTTCATTGAAGCGTCCAAAGCATTGCTCATATAATCCGACGACGGGAGCCTGATGGTAGATGTCCCGTTGGAAGTAACGCTCCCATTCGCCTGAAGAATATTCTGCGATAGGGTTTGGGCCAGTTGGTCGGTGAGATTATTCGCGTCTGCCGACGTTTCACCGGTTGGAGCCGGATTGGTTACGATGTTTCGGTTCTGATTGACTTGGTATTGGAGGCCGGAGTCCAGTCCTACCGCACCTCCCGCGTCGTTTGGTGACTTTTGGACGCCACTTCCGGCGGGTAAATTTATTATCACGACGAATAAAACTAGCCCACCCAAGACGATGGCGGCGGAAATAACCTTCCGTTTTCTAATATAATTGTGGATACTATCAGTATACTATATTTGAAGCGGATTTTTTACAGATTTAGTCGTTAAACTCCTCAGCCAGTCGCTTGATTTGGGTGATATTAAGGTTTTGCGGACGACATTCGGCCTCAATCCCGATTTTTTTGAGTTTTTCATCGGCAAGTTCCCTATTCTTTGCGAGTGGAGAGAGGTTATTCAGAACGGTTTTCCGCGGTTGTTTGAACAATACCTTCACGACTGAATAGTATTTTGCCGTGTCGGCATCAACCCCTCTCGGGGTGAGTTTTATGATCGCCGAATCCACCTTCGGCTGAGGTGAAAAACAGGTTTTGGAAATCGTGCCTATGATTTCCGGCTCGGCCCAAAACTGGACGGTTGCGGCAAGAAGGTTCATCTTGGGCGGTTCGGCAGCGATTCTCTCCGCCACCTCTTTCTGGATGGCGAGAACAATAAGCCTCGGCTTGATTTTTAATTCCCCCAGGGTTCTCAGAAGGAAGCCGGTAATATAGTGCGGAATGTTCCCGACCACCTTGTGGTCGGAATCCCTAATCAACGACGGGAGGATTTTTAAAGCGTCTCCCGTTATGATTTCTACCGAACCCCCGTACGTTTTCATTGAATTTCTAAGGGCATCTGCCAGTGCCTCGTCCTTCTCAATGGCGATTAATTTGGAATTTGGAATTTGAGATTTAAAATTCTCGACTATAATCCGGGTGATTTCTCCGTGTCCGGGGCCAATCTCCACTACCGTGTCGCCGTTTTTTAGTTCGAGCGCGCGAGCGATTTCCCTGATCTTGTTTTTGTCGGTCAAGAAATTCTGCCCCAAATTCTTTTTTATCATAATTTTGTAAATTTTTAGCGAAGCGACGAAATTTATCTAAAATTTTGAATACCCCGTGAGATGGCGAGCTTGCGAACCCTATCTCATGGGGTGTGGCCATTATTTAATTTAGACAAAACCCGATGGGTTTTGTATAATAACCACATTAGTACGATTCTAACCCAACTTAGAGACCTTTTTAAGGGGATGTTGAAGACGGCCAGTTTCTGGTCGCTCCTTTTTGCGGTTTTGCTCGTCGGTTTAAGTGCCTTCTCCATATCGCTTTCTCATGGAGCCGGGGCCTACGAAAGATCCGTCGTTTGGAGTTCGGGCGGACCGGTGGCGAGACCGGAGCTGGAACGGTCGGCAGCGCAGGGAGGAACGGTCTACCCGGGAAGCGACAGCGCCTCATTGAATGACGGGCCGGCGCTTCTCGCCGACAACTCGGCCGTTTCCGGCGCGTCCGACCCGCTCACCAACCTCATCTCTTTGGGTGACGGTCTCAAAAGATACAAAATAAAGAAGGGTGATACTTTCACAAACCTCGCAACCCGTTTCAACATATCTGCGGACACGATAAGGTGGGCGAACCCGGGCGTTACCTATTTAAAGCCGGGCGATACGCTCGTAATCTTGCCGGTTTCGGGTGTTCTTTACAACGTTTCAAGCGGCGAGGCGATGGAGGATATCGGAAGCCGCTACCAAACCGATATCAGCCTCATCAAAACCTATAATCCCAACTATCAGAAAATCTTGAGTGACGGCGGATATCTGGTTTTACCTTTTGCGAAGCCGATTTCCGCGAGAGTTTCCGCTCTTCCGGCCGATGCGAGCCTTCCCGACCTCAAAAATTATTTTTCTTTGCCGGCCATCGGGTGGAATTGGGGGCAGCTTCACAACTACAATGCGGTGGATATCGCGAACCAGTGTGGGACACCCGTTCAGGCCGCCGCCGAGGGGCTTGCGGTCTCGGATGAAAATTTTGGGGACGGCTCGAGCGGATGGAATGATGGTTACGGAATTTTCGTTCTTCTGGAACATCCGAATGGCACGAAGACGCGTTACGCTCATTTGGACAAAGCGCTCGTGAAGGTGGGCGATTATATTACGAGGGGAGAAGAGATTGGCTTAATGGGAAACACCGGTAACACTCACGGTCCGACTGGCTGCCACGTTCACTTCGAAGTTTACGGCGCGAAAAATCCTTTCGCGGTGAGCAAGTAATTTTTACTCCCCGATCTTCAGTCTGTATTGGAACGCCTCCGCAAGGTGTTCCGTTTTTATTTCCGGCACATTGTCCAAATCGGCGATGGTTCGAGCCACCTTGAGAATTCGGTAATAACCCCGAGCGGAGATGAAATTCTTTTCCAACGTTTCTTTCAAAAACATTTCTGCCTCGCTTTCCAATTTGATTACCTGGTCGGTTTGGCGGGAAGATAGTTCTGCGTTCGTGAAGATTTTGAAGCCGTTCTTTCTAAAACGTTCGCGCTGGATGCGGCGGGCAGTTTGGACGTTTCTTGTCTCGGTTTTCTCGCCGGACTCGTTTCCCCTTTCGCGCAGTTCGACTATCGATATTCTCGGCACCTCAAGCTGAATGTCGATCCGGTCCAAAAGCGGCCCAGATATCTTCTTGCGGTAACGGAACACTTCGTTCGCTGTACAGCGGCATTCTTTTTCCGGGTCGCTGAAATACCCGCAGGGACACGGGTTCATCGCCGCAACGAGTATGAAGCGGGCCGGAAAAACGAGAGCTTTTCTGGCCCGGGCAATCGAGATACAGCCGCTCTCCAAGGGCTGGCGGAGTCCCTCCAGAACATCGCGGTGGAACTCCGGCATTTCGTCTAGGAAGAGCACACCACGGTGGGCCAGGCTTATTTCACCCGGCTTGGGATTGGTCCCGCCGCCGATGACGGCTATCAAAGATGCGCTGTGATGCGGAGCCCGGAAGGGACGGGAAGAAACGAAGGGTTCCTCCGCAGAAAGCAGCCCGGCAGCGCTCCAAATCTCGGTTATTTCGACTGCCTCCTCGAAAGACAGGGGTGGAAGGATGGAATTTATCGCCTGGGCGAGCATGGTTTTGCCCGTACCCGGTGGTCCCGAGAAGAGCAGATTGTGGCCGCCGGCCGCCGCTATCGTAAGAGCCCTCTTCGCTGCCGCCTGTCCCTTGATCTCGCTCAACCTCACCGATGATTCGGAGTGTCCCGGCACCATTTCGGTTTTAGTTTGGGGAGTAATGTTCTTTTGTCCTTCCAAATGTCCGATAATCTCCTTAAGATTATTTACCGGTACGACTGATATCTTTTGGAGGACCGCGGCTTCCGCCGCATTCTCTGCCGGAACGAAAATCTCTTTCATATTCTTCCTTTCTGCCAAGAGCGCGGCGTTCAGAATGCCGGTTACCGGCCGAAGAGTGCCGTCGAGCGAAAGTTCGCCCAGAAACATTTTATCCGATGAGTCGAAGGGTTTCAGCTGTTCGCTCGCGAGAAGGTAGGCCAACGCTATCGGCAAATCGAAGCGCGAGCCAACCTTCTTCACGTCGGCCGGCGCGAGGTTCACGGTTATCTTGCGATTCTCTTTGGTCGGCGGTTTGATGCCGGAATTCTTTAGGGCCGAGTTCACTCTCTCTTTCGCTTCGGAGAGCGCCTTATCGGCGAGTCCCACGATGTTGAAAGAATGAAGGCCGACGTTCAGGTCGGCCTCCACCTCGATGAGTTCAGCGGCGATTCCGTCCAATTCGGCTGAATATAATTTTGGAACCGCCTGCATCTTTTTCCTAAAGCCCCCGCTTGCAGTTCTTGCAGTAAAGCGATTCGGGGTCCACGTCCAGTATCTTTCTTTCTATCGGACCGCCACATTTTTCGCAGACGCCGTACCTCCCTCTCCTAATCTTTTCGAGAGCTTTATTGATTTGTTCCAGACGGGCATCCTGGGTTTTCTTTATACCCAGGTACGTTCCTCTTTCCTCGGCTTCGTCGGTTTCTTCCTCGAAATTATCCACATCGTCGCCGAAATCCAGACCCTCTTTTAGTTTCGCCATTTCCCCCTCTATTTTGGTCTTCTCGGAGAGTAATTTTCCCTCAATTTCTTTGAGTTCCTCCTTTGTCATAGCAGGAATATTATCACAACGACCTTTCTAAATCAAAAACCCCGCCGTTCATGGAGCGGCGGGGAAATCTGAGTATTTATTGGAGTCTCCGGGCCGCTTCCTTGAAGCCGTTATAGGACGTCATTATAACGAGCTTACTTCCGACCCAGCCGTAATCAACGGCGAAGCCGGAATTACTGAAGAGCAGATATCGGTTGCCGGTTACGCCGGAGATCTGGCCATCCTTCCATGTTTGGGCCGTGCCGGGGGCCGATACGAAAAACCCGTCATAATTGGTTACCGATTCGAGGGTCTGCTTAAAGGCGGCACCTACACTTGCCGTGTCCGCTCCGCTAGCCAATTGGGCGGCAAAGCCGAGCCACTTGGCATTATTGCTGTCGACGTAGATCAATCCGGTCGCGGTCAGATCATTGAAAGCCGTTGCCAGTATCTGACTGGTGGCGATGTCCAAACCGGTAGCCGCCCTCAGGATGTCGGAGAACCTCATTAGATTTCCACTCGAATCTTTGTATGTGATTTCCGAAATGGCCGGAGCAGCGGTTGTGTTTAGAGAGGTATTGGCAAGTGTAGCGCCGGTGGTTACCGTGCTCATCTCAAGGCTGCTATCGGCCGGAACGGTGAAAAGAGATATATGAACCGGTGCTGGCACAGTGGGTGCAGGCGCAGGAGTATTTTCTGGGGTTGGTGTCGGTGTTGGTTCAGTCGCGGGGGTAGTAGCTACCGGAGCTGGTGTTACTGGTGAGGCGAAGAAGATTGGATAAATCACGAAATATCCGAGAGCCGCGAGAGCAATGACCGCTATGACGATTATGATTACAGTGAAGAGTCCCTTGTTACTTTTCTTTACGGGCGTTTCCGGAGATGTCGACGTTGCCGATGTATCCGTCTGCGGAATTTGGAAAGACTGTTCCGGTGCCGGAGGAGGCGGCGTTGGCGCGGAGAACGATGGAATGTTTCCCGAACTCGGCGCGGCCGGAGCGTAGGGCTTCGGCGTCGGGCTTCCCGTATTTATGGACTGCATGTCGGAGGCCATCGTCCGCACGTCCATATTGGGCACAGTGGGCTTCGCGAGTGGCGATTCCCCTTCGCCGGTGCCGAGCGGCTGACCCGACATTTGGCCGGGATATAAATTGTCGTTTGCCATTGCTTTTATTATAGCACCGATTGATTACCGGTGTTGTGGATATCTAAAACCCCGGTTCTTCCCCGGGATTCTAAAAACCTATTTGTTTACCTGTTTGAGCGATAGCCCGATTTTTCCGTCTTCCGCCCTAATCACTTTTGCCCTCACAAAATCGCCTACCTTAACCACGTCTTCTACCTTTTTCACGAACCCATCCTTCAATTCCGAGACGTGAATCATTCCATCCTTGCCTCCGCCCAAATCAACGATGGCGCCGAAATCCAAGGTTTTAATAACCGTTCCTTCAACAATCTCGCCTACCATAATATCTTTCGCGATGCCGTTAATGATGGAAACCACCTTGGCGACGAGGGCCGGGTCGGTGCCGGCGATGAATATTTTGCCGTCGTCTTCTATATCTATAGAGACCTTATTGTCGGTCTGGGCGAGAATGCCGTTGATGGTTTTGCCGCCGGGACCGATTACATGGCCTATATTTTCAACCGGAATCTGAATTATGGTAATTGAAGGAGCGAAGGGCGAAAGCTGGGCTCTGGGTTTGGCCAGAACGCCGTCCATAAAATCCAGAATTTGGAAGCGCGCTTTCTTGGCTGCCGCGAGCGCTTCTTTGAATATCTCCGGAGTGATTCCATCCACCTTCACATCCATCTGAATGGCGTTAATGCCGTCCCGGGTGCCGGCCACCTTAAAATCCATATCGCCATAGTGATCTTCCGGTCCTTGAATGTCGGTCAAAAGTTTATAGCGCCCGCTCTCGTTGCTCATAAGGCCGATGGAGATACCGGCCACTTGTTTCTTTAGGGGCACGCCCGCGTCCATCAAAGAGAGCGAGGTAGAGCAGGTCGAGGCCATCGAAGACGAACCGTTCGAAGAAAGCGTTTCGGCTACCACGCGGATGGCGTAAGGGAATTCCTCTTCAGAGGGCAGCATGGCGGAGATGGCTTTCGCGGCCAAGGCGCCGTGCCCGATCTCGCGCCGGCCCGGGCCCTTGTTGGAACGGCCGGTCTCTCCGGTCGCGAATCCCGGGAAGTTGTAATTCAGCATAAAACGCTTCTTCGTCGTACCCTCCATTGTTTCTATCAATTGGCTCCCATCCGGCGTGGCCAGGGTCGTCACGGCCAGTACTTGAGTTTCGCCGCGGCAGAAGAGCGCCGAGCCGTGAGTTCTCTTTAAGAGTCCCGTTTCCGCATAAAGATCGCGAACCTCATCCATTTTTCGGCCGTCGGCCCGCTGATTCTTTTCTATCGCAAGCGCATGAACGTACTTATCAACTTCCTCCTCGAAGAAAACCTCGGCGGAATTAAGGACATTTTCGTCCTCACCCAAATTTCCGAGGTGTTCGAGAATTTTCTCCCTTAACCCCTCTGTATTTTTGGCCTTGAGCGCTTCTTCCAATTCGGTTTTCAGAAAATCGCTGATGATGACTTTTATCTTCGGGTCGGCTTCGGCAAGAGCGACCTGCGCCTTGGGTTTGCCGATCTCCCCCACGATTTTTTTCTGGAAGGCGATGAGTTTTTTGATCTCCTCGAGGCACTCCGCAAAGATTTTTTCCGCGGTATTCTCGGAAACTTCTTTGCCTTCAAACTCAATCATGTTTATTTTCTTATCTGTGCCGGCAAAGTAGGCCTGATAGCCGGGATTATTCTCGTCCTTGGGCATGATAATCTTCAGACCGGCGACCGGTCCGTTCCAGGGAACGTCCGATATGGCGAGGGCGGTCGAGGCGGAAAGGAGAGCGATGAAATCCGGGTCATTCTTCTCCTCGTAGGACAGAATGGTCACAACCACCTGAACTTCGCGGCGTAATCTCGGGTCGAAGAGCGGACGGATGGTCCGGTCAATGATGCGGGCGGAGAGTACTGCATCATCCGAGGCCCTACCCTCCCGGCGAACGAAACGGCTCCCGAGAATTTTGCCGGCGGCGTAGAAACGTTCTTCGTAATCAACCGTGAGTGGAAAAAAATCCCCACTTTTGTCCTCTAGGCTCATCACAACCGTGGCGAGCACGGCCGTGTCGCCGTGCTTTCCCAGAACGGCCGCGTTAGCCTGGCCAGCCATTTTTGAAACCTCCAGGCTTACCTCTTCGCCCCTTACGTTCGTTTTATAAATTCTTCTTTCCAGGTTCATTTGTTAATAATTTATTCTCTCTCCCGGTCGCTTTTTATCCTCAAAAGCACCCGCGGGATATTTTCTATTTCGACGAAATTGTCCGTGGCTTCCCTCAACTTTCCCGAAGCCGTCCGGCTGAAAGCGGCCACCTCCACTTCCTTGCCCAGGCCCAGTTTCAGATACTCCACGAGTGGAACGAAATCGCCGTCCCCGGTTACGAGCACGATGACGTCCAGATTCTGGGCCATCCGCATCGCGTCCACCGCAACGCCCACGTCCCAGTCACCCTTCTTCGTGCCGTCGGGATAGATCTGAAGGTCTTTTACGCGGAGGTCGAAGCCGGTTTTCCGGAGCGCCTCGAAGAAAGATTCCTCGCCCGGAGTGCTCTCGGTCTTGATGACGTAGGCGACCGAACGGATAAGCTGGCGCCGACCGACGATTGCTCTCATCAGTTCTTTGAAATTCACCCGCGCGCGGTAAAGGTTCTTCGCCGAGTGATAAACGTTTTGGACGTCTATGAAGACGCCCACTCTTTGATTCGGATAAGTGTTGGACATTACGATTCTATCGCGAGTTTTTTGACTATCTGCACGTAGCGCTTCTCGTCCTCCCGCTTTAGGGCCGATAAGGACCGGCGCCGCTTCCCCACCATAACGAGTAGCCCCCGGCGGGAGTGGTTATCCTTGGGGTTTTTCTTAAGGTGGTCGGCTAAAAGTTTTATCCTCTTCGAGAGAAGCGCGATTTGCACCTCATCGGAGCCGGTATCGGAATCGTGTTTTGCGTGCTCCCTTACTACATTCTGCTTCTGTCTTTTGGTTAACATTGTTTTTTGATGATATCTCACTTTTTCGGTGATGTAAAGTGTTCGATTGTCAGAAACCATAGTTTACCGGGACAATCTTTCTTTTGCGACAGGAGTGCTAATATATAGATGTGACCGAAGCGGAAAAATATCTGAAAGATTACCTGGACTATTTAGAGGTGGAAAAGAATCGTTCCCGAAAGACGCGCGAAAATTACGGGCGTTATCTTCGATTGTTTATCGAACGCCAGAATGTCCGTTCCCTCAAAGATATTTCTGAAGATGCCATTCGGGACTTTCGCGTCGCCCTCTCGCGGAAGAATCTCAAGAAAAACACCCAGAGCTATTACGTCATCGCCATCCGGAATTTTTTGAAGTACCTGCTGAAGCGGGATTTCAAGGTGCTCGCGCCGGATAAGATAGAACTACCCAAGGTTTCGCGCCGGGATATCGAGGTTTTGGATTACGGTGAGCTGGAACGTTTGATAAAAGCGCCGAAAGGTACCGACATCCGTTCGCTTCGCGATCGGGCAATCCTTGAGGTATTTTTCTCGACTGGTCTCCGGCTCTCCGAACTCTGCGCTCTCCCCCGCTACATTGATCTGGAACGCGGAGAGATTTCTGTGCGCGGGAAGGGCGACAAGCTGCGGGTGGTCTTCCTGTCGGACGAAGCCAAAAAAGCCGTCAAGGATTATCTCGCGAAAAGGAGCGACCCGGAAGAGTTCCTCTTCGTGAGTTTAACCAAAAAGAACAAGATTATCGGCCGAATAACGCCCCGGGCCGTGGAGCGCCTGGTTTCTTTCTATGCGCGGAAGGCCGGTATTCCTAAGAAAGTTCATCCGCACCAACTGCGCCATTCTTTCGCAACCGACCTTTTAATAAACGGCGCCGACCTGCGCTCGGTTCAATCACTTCTGGGCCACGCGAACATTTCGACAACTCAGATATATACCCACCTGACGAATAAAGAGTTAAGAGAAGTCCATCGGGCTTTTCACGGCCGACGGCGAAGACAGTGATAAAAAATAAATATGAGAAATCAAATAATATTTTTTAAGGACATCTCCTCCTCCACCCTTCGACAAGTTCAGGATGAAGCAAGCTTCACCCTCATAGAGCTCCT
>Ga0187878_1002276_pt1 | contig 17352 bp, 15 predicted proteins | sample June2016WEW_17_1_FD_132979 | JGI IMG/M metagenome (GOLD analysis project Ga0187878, IMG submission 132979) | Peatland microbial communities from SPRUCE experiment site at the Marcell Experimental Forest, Minnesota, USA - June2016WEW_17_150 | ecosystem: Environmental > Terrestrial > Soil >...
GCACCAATGGGGCTTGCTGCTGCACATCACCGGCGACCCAAAGCAGTACGGCCGGGTCTACGTGGGCACGCACGGCCGCGGAACGGTCTACGGCGATCCGGTGAAGCCGCGGAACTGAGGCCGGAGGAACGATAATAGAATCGTGGTCCGCGTTGCGGCGATTATCGGCCTTCTGATTGCGGGTGCGGCATCGGGGGGCGCGCCGGCGGCGATCGCGATCGATTATCCCGAGGACGGAGCGATCTTCCCGCCCGAGAACACGCCTCCGACGTTCCTGTGGCGCGATGGCGACAAGACCGCCACGCTGTGGCGAATCGTCGTGTCGTTTGCCGACGGATCGGCGCCGCTCCATGCGACGTCGCGGGGCGAGCGCATGCGTATCGGCAAGATCGACCCGGACTGCATCTCCAAGACGAACGAACTTCCCCGTCTGACGCCGCAGCAGGCGGCCACTCGCACCTGGGTTCCGGATGCGGCCACCTGGGTCTCCATCAAGAAGCGCTCGGTGGCGGGCGCCGCCACGGTGACGATCACCGGCTTCCGCAACGCCGGCATGGACCACCCCGTTTCGCGCGGGCGCGTCACGATTCGCACCTCGCGGGACCCGGTGGGCGCGCCGATCTTCTATCGCGACGTTCCGCTGATGCCCACGGAGACGGAAAAAGGGGTCATCCGGCCCATCCCGTCGTATGCCGTGCGGCTGATCCAATGGCGCCTTCGCAGTGTCGGCGAGTCGCACAGTCGGCTGGTGATGGAGGACGTTCCCGTCTGCGTCAACTGCCATTCCTTCTCCGCCGACGGCAAGACGCTGGGGATGGATCTGGACGGATTGCAGAACAACCGGGGGATGTACGCCCTGTCCCCGGTGACGCCGTTGACGTCGATCCGCAACCAGGACGTGATTCAGTGGAGTACCGCCCAGGGCAGGCTGAAAGGCAGCCTCAGGATTGGCTTCATGTCGCAGGTCTCCCCGGACGGCCGCTCTGTGGCGACCACGATCGATGAATCCCCGGCGGCGGCCAGTAACTACTACGTGGCCAATTTCACGGATTACAGGTTCCTGCAAGTGTTCTTTCCCACGCGCGGGATTCTGATGTGGTACAGCCGCGCGACCGGAATCCTTCAGCCGCTGCCCGGGGCGGACGATCCGCGGTTTGTGCAGATGGGCGCGGTGTGGAGTCCCGACGGCAAGTACCTGGTGTTTGCCCGCGCCGAAGCCCAGGACCCGAATCCCGAAGGCGCGCCGGCGGCGAGGTTCGCCGGCGACCCGAACGAGCGCCAGATCCAGTACGACCTCTACCGGATTCCGTTCCACGAGGGCCGCGGGGGCGCGCCGGAGCCGATTGCGGGCGCCTCGCGCAACGGCATGAGCAACACGTTTCCGAAGGTGTCGCCGGATGGGCGGTGGATCGTCTTTGTCCAGTGCCGCAACGGCCAACTGATGCGGCCGGACAGCGAGCTGTACATCGTGCCGGCGGCGGGCGGCCAGGCCCGGCGGATGCGATGCAATACGCGGCTCATGAACTCCTGGCACAGCTTTTCGCCGAATGGACGGTGGCTGGTGTTTTCATCGAAGAGCAGGTCGCCGTACACCCAGATGTACCTCACGCACATCGACCCGGACGGCAACGACAGTCCCTCCATCCTGATTGACAACGCGACCGCGGCCAACCGCGCGGTGAATCTCCCGGAGTTTGTGAACATCGCGCCGGATGGGTTGCGGAAGATCGGCGGGCCGGCCATCGAATACTACCGGCGGTTCGACCGCGCGCTGTATCTCCAGAAGCAGGGCCGGATCGAGGAGGCGATTGCGAAGTGGCGGGAGACGCTCGAAGTCAGCCGGGACGATGCCATCGTGCACAACTACCTGGGCTCGGCGCTGCTGCTGGCGGGCCGCCGGGACGAGGCGATCGCGCATTTCCAGAAGGCCAGGGAGATCAAGCTGCGAGGGACGCCGTTGCACAACGATCTGGGCCTGTTGCTCCTCGAGACAGGACGCGTGGACGAGGCCATCGCGGAGTTCCGGAAAGCGGCGGAGCTCGATCCGAAATCCGCGTCGGCGCGCACCAACCTGGCGAGCGCGCTGCTGAGAAAAGGACGGCTGGACGAGGCGCTGCTTCCACTGCGGCAGGCGCTGGAGCTGGACTCCAGGTACGCCCCGGCTCACTACAACCTCGGGCTGGTCTTGAACCAGCGAGGCGAGACCGGCGAAGCGCTCGCCGAGTGGCGGAAAGCCGTCGAGATCGACCCGAGCTATGCGCAGGCCCACGACAGTTTGGGCAATGCGCTGTACGCGCAGGGGAAGATCGCCGAGGCGCTGGCGCACTGGCGCGAGGCAATCCTCCTGCAACCGAACAACGCGCCGGCGCTGCAACGGACGGCCTGGCTCCTGGCAACGTGCCCCGAGCCGTCCCTGCGAAACGGAACCGAGGCGCTGGCGCTCGCGGTCCGGGCGATGGAACTCTCGGGCGGAAAAGACGCCGTGATTCTGGATACCCTCGCGGCGGCCTACGCCGAAACCGGCCGCTTCGCCGACGCCGCGCTGACCGCGCGCCGCGCCCTGGCCCTGGCCACGTCACCGTACGCCGAGGCGCTCAAAAGCCGGATCGCGCTGTACGAAGCGGGAAAACCGTTCCGGGAGACGCAGGCGCGCCGGCGAGCGGCCGGTTGGTGAGGACCGGAGCCCGGGCAGTAGCCGGCAACAGCCAACGGCGCTGGTGTTTATCACCGGCATTCTCGGGCGCCTGACTCCGGGGTCTCGCCCAAGGGCTGGCGCAAACGGTCTATACGCGGCGTCATAAATCCTTGCGCATCAGACCAGCCGCTTGCTCACGCGCGGCTCAGTACCTTGGCCGAGCCGCGACCGTGAGGGAGCCGTGGCGCATTCAATTCCTTCGCTGCGTCTAGAATAGAAGCGAGGGTAGTCCGTTGCAGAGGCAGTTCGACGTCGTCATCGAGCGGGATGAGGAAGGCTACTACGTGGCCTCTGTCCCGCAACTGCCCGGATGCCATACGCAGGCGCGGTCGCTGGATGAGGTCACCCATCGGATTCGCGAGGCCGTCGAGTTGTGCCTGGAGGTTCAGGGTGCGCCCCCGCAGAGCCTCGAGTTCATCGGCATCCAGCGCATCACCGTCGCAGCATGAAGCGGAGCCCGCGCGTCGCCGGCCGTGACCTGATACATGCGCCGCAGACGCTTCCTTCCCTGGGGTACAATGCCTCTTCGGGTTTTCGCGATGAACGGGTCCAAACCTCCGCGCCGCAAGTTCCTCGGGCTCGTGGTCACGGCAGCGGCATCCGCGGCGGCGGGGTCGTGCGGCGGATCCCGGCGACCCTGGGGTTTCCTGACCAGCGACGAAGCCGGCACTCTGAGCGCGGTCTCGGAGCGCATCATCCCGGCCGACCAGGATGCCGGAGCCACGGCAGCCGGCGTCGTCACCTACATCGATCGGCAACTGAACGGCCCATACCGCCGGTACCGGAAGGCGTACCGCGAGGGGCTGATGGCGATCGATCGCGCCAGCGCCGCGCGCTTCTCCCGGCGCTTCGCCGAGCTCTCGCCCGAGCAGTCCGACCAGATCCTCCGGGAACTCGAAGCGGGTAAGCTGCCGCTGGCGAAGAGCTTCTTCAACCTGGTGGTCGCCCACACGATGCAGGGCTTCTACGGCGACCCGCGGCACGGCGGCAACGCCGAGGCCGTGAGCTGGAGGATGCTCGGTGTGTCGCCGGTTCCCATCCGCGGCCGCTGGAAGTACGAGAAGGCGCCATGGGCCTGAGGAAGGTCAACGCCGTCGTGGTGGGCGCAGGCGCCGGCGGCGGCATTGTCGCCAAGGAGCTGGCCCAGGCGGGTCTGAGCGTCGTCCTGCTCGAGCGCGGCAAGTGGTACTCGGCCTTCGACTGCCGCAAGGACGACCTTCGCAACCAGCGCAACAGCACCCTGGGCAACGCGTTCGGCCCCGACGACGAGCGCCACCCGCGCGTGGTGGTCGACCGCGGCGGCCGCGAGCGCGTGGTGCGCGGCAGCGAGGACGGTTATCAGAATAACGCCGCCTGCGTCGGCGGGGGCACCTTCAGCTACGGTGCGATGGCCTGGCGCTTCATGGAACGGGATTTCCGGATGCGCTCGGTCTACGGCGCGGTCGCCGGCAGCACGCTCGAGGACTGGCCCATCTCTTACGACGACCTCGAGCCTTACTACGAGAAGGCCGAGTGGGAAATCGGCGTCTCGGGCGACGACACGGGGAATCCCTTCCGGGCGCCGCGCCGCAAGCCACTTCCCATGCCGCCGCTCGCGCCCACCCGGGAGCACCTCCTCCTCAAGCCCGCCGCCCTGCGCCTGGGCTTGCACCCGTTCGACATCCCCATGCTGCGCAACAGCGTTCCCTACGGCGGCCGCGAGCCCTGCATGCGCTGCCGCTGGTGCGTGGGCTTCGCTTGCGAGGTGGATGCCAAGTGCGGCACGCACAACACCGTCATCCCCATGGCCCTGGCCTCCGGCAACTGCGAATTGCGCACGGACGCGATGGCGAAGGAAATCCTCACCGACGAGCGCGGCCGCGTGACCGGCGTCGCTTACTTCGATGGACGTGACCGGCTCCAGGAGCAGCCCGCCGACCTGGTCGTCGTCTCCGGCGGCGCGATCGAATCCGCGCGCCTGCTGCTGAATTCGAAGAGCCGCCTGCACCCCAACGGGCTCGGCAATCGCTACGACTGGGTGGGGCGCAATCTCCAAGGGCATACCTACGCGGGCGCGAACGGGCTGTTTGAAGAGGTGGTGTACGACGACCTCGGCCCGGGCGCCAGCATCGCCATCTGCGACCACAACCACGGGAATCCAGGACTGGTGGGCGGAGGTCTGCTGGCGAACGAATTCATCCGCCTGCCCTACCAGTTCGTGGGCCAGACGCCGAGCCAAGTCCCGCGCTGGGGCTGGGTGCACAAGGATTTCATGCGCCGCGCCTATCGCCGCAGTATCGCCATCCGCGGGCCGGCCCAGGAAATGCCGGTCTTCGATTCCCGCGTCCAGGTGGACCCGGCGGTGAAGGACTACTGGGGCATCCCGGTCGCGCGGCTCTCCGGCGGCCGGCATCCGCATTCCATCGAGGTCGGGAACTTTCTTGCCGCGAAGGCCGAGGCTTGGCTCAAGGAAGCCGGCGCTACGTACACCTGGAAATCCCTTCCCGGCCCCGGCCTCAGCGCGGGCCAGCACCAGGCCGGCACTTGCCGCATGGGAAAGGACCCCAAGATCTCGGTGGTCGATCCGTACTGTCGCGTCCACGACCATGACAACCTGTATGTCGTGGACGGCAGCGTTCACGTCAACAACGGCGGCTTTAATCCCGTGCTGACCATCATGGCCCTCGCCTACCGCGCCTCCGCCGGCTTGCTGCGCGGTTGGAAGAGAACGGGCGGCTGAGGAGACTTGAATTGAGGGCCAGGACCAGGGGTATCGTGATCGCGGGCGCGGTCCTGCTGCTCGCGCCGGGCGCCGCGGAGTTGTCTTACGAGACCGGCGGCGGAACCGGCTGCGCGAGCTGTCACGAGATCCAGCGCTCTTACGACCAGTGGTCCCTCTCGACTCACCGAAACGTGAGTTGCCGCGCCTGCCACGGCGACGCGCTGACCCTGGACCCGGCGTTTCACCTGAACAACCTGCATCGCGTGGCCGGGCATCTCGAGGGGCGCGTCTCCGAGCCCATCCGGCTCCGCCAGCCCGACCTTCCCGACATGCTGGCGCGCTGCCAGAAGTGCCACCGGCAGGAGTTCGCCGACTGGCAGGCGGGCCCACACGCCTCCACTTACTCGCGGATCTTCCTCGACCGGAAGCAGAACGCCAGGCAGGCGCTCCAGGACGACTGCCTGCGCTGCCACGGAATGCACTTCCAGGGCGGCATCCGCGACCTGGTCACCCCGATCAACACCGCCGGGCCGTGGCGTCTATTGGCGCCCGAGCTCGCCAACCTGCCCGCGATTCCGTGCCTGGCGTGCCACGCGATGCACACGCGCGGCAACCCGATGCCGCGCCCCCCGATCCCCGCCGCCACACCCGGACCGAAGCAGGAGCTGTTCCGCCCGTCGCTGGCGCTCTACGATCGCCGCGAGCAGTTGCATTTCGCCGTTCGCCTTCTGTCCCTGCCCGAGATGCGCGAGCGCGACCGCCCGGTCAAGATCAGTCCCGATCCGCGCCAGGCGCTGTGCTATCAGTGCCACGCACCGCTGGCCGGCAACCAGGTCGGCTCCGGGGACGACCGCACCGCCATCGGCGTTCACGAGGGCCTAAGTTGTCTGGCCTGCCACCTCAAGCACGGCCAACAAACGCGCGCCTCGTGTGCCAACTGCCATCCGCGGCTCTCCAACTGCGGTCTCGACGTCGAGACCATGGACACCACCTTCAAGGACCTCAAGAGCTCGCACAACATTCATTTCGTGAAGTGCGCGGACTGCCATACCCACGGAGTACCGCGCAAGCCGGGTGTGCGCCGCCGCGCGCTTCCGCTTTCCGAGGCGCCTCTTACTCTCCGGTGAAAATGTCCTTGATTTTTCGCGCGCTGTAAGTGATCTCGGAGAAGGTCGCCTTGCCGCCCTTCCCCGCCGGCGATTGCGAGCTGAAGCCGGCGCGCATGTCCGGCGCCGGGCCGAACGTGAAGGCCCGCACCATCTTCCACGATCCTCCGTCGGGGGAGGCGTAGAAGCCGATCGCTGGCCCGATCTTCGCAATCCGCAACCAGACCGAATTGCCGGCGACGGAAGCGGAGTTGCAGTCGTCGGAAACGCCGCGCGTCACCACCGTCACGATCGTCGGCTGCTGGTACACCGACATCTCGAGCGCGAACTTCGCCCAAGTGCTGTCGTTGATGTAGACCATCAGCGTGCCCGCGTCCCACTTGGTCTGAAACTCGACCGTGACCTTGGCGGTCAGCACGAACTCCTCGGTCGGCTGGAACAGCAGGACCGGGGCGTTGGCGCTCGCCTTGCCGTCCACCGGGGAGATGTACCAATCCGTGGACGGGCCGGCCCCAATGGTGAGAGCGTTCTCGCGCGCTTCGGAGCTGGTGGGCGAATTCTTCCACCGCAACGGGCCAGGAATGGCCTTGATGCGAAGGTCCCCTTGCTCTCCGCCGAAGACAGCCGTGCCCATCAGCACAGCGATCACGAAAATGAGCCGCACCTGTTCAACCTCCGCCACAGTGTATCACCTTGCCGGCCCGAAGAAGCTCGGCACCGGGGCAACTCACCATCCATGCCGATCGCGGCTCCTCGATGACCTCCCAGCCGGTGGCCTTCCTGCTGTCGGATCGGGGCCTGACCAAGACGCACAGCCGCCCACATGTTTCCGGCGACAGCCCGTTCTCGGAGAGTCGCTTCAAAACGTTGAAGTACCGCCCCGAGTTCCCGGACCGCTTCGGCTCCATTCACGATGCGCGCGGCTTCTGCCAGGTCTTCTTCCCCTGCTGCAACACCGGGCACCATCACAGCGGCATTGGCCTGCCGACGCCGGCAGTGCTCCACTATGGCCGGGCGGAGGACGTCGTTCCACGAAGGCAGCAGGTTCTCAGCCAGGCCTATTAACGCCATCCCGAACGATTCGTTCGGGCGCATCCCAGACCGCCCGCGCAGCCCACCGCGGTCTGGATCGACCCACCGGCCGCCAAGCCGGCAACCGAAGGAGAGCAACACTGATTTCTGTGGAAAGGTGTCTCAAAATCGTTGACATATTCCACTGCTGATCGGACGAGCCAAGCCACGAGACCGCTCGGAGGAAGAGCTCGCCGGGTATCGAGCGGCGCTGGATTGGATCTTCTCGCGCAAACGCGCGGTCCCGATCGCTCCGGATGTCCTCAGACGGCTGCATGCTCTCGCCCAGGGCGGATCTTCCCGCGACGCCGGGGGATGGAAGAAGCGCGATAACGAGATCATCGAGATCCCACCGAACGGCGAGCGCAGTGTCCGCTTCGTCCCAACCTCCGCCAAGGACACCCCAAAAGCCGTGGAGATGTTGTGCCGCAACTATCGCGCCGCCTGCGATGAGGAACGGGTTCCGCCGCTCCTGATCGTGGCGGCTTTCGTCTTCGACCTCCTTTGTATCCATCCTTTTCGCGACGGGAATGGCCGTGTCTCACGGCTTGCGGCATCGTTGCTGCTTCAATCGCACGGTTTTGAAGTGGCCCGGTACATCAGTCTGGAACGGTTGGTCGAAGAGAGCAAGGAGGAGTATTACCGGGTTCTCAAGCTATGCTCCCGGCGGTGGCACGAAGGCAAGAACGAGATCATTCCGTGGTGGAACTACTACCTGGGCCTGTTGCGGAATGCCTACAAGGAGTTCCAGCGCCAAGTGGAATCGATTGAGGCCCGCCCCGCCAAGAGCGATTTGGTTCGGCAGACCGTGCTCGCGCAGGTGGATCGGTTCACCTTAGCCGACGTGGCGGCTCTGTTGCCGGCGGCCAGCCCCCAGCTCGTTAAGAAGGTGCTCGCGGAGATGAAGAAGACCGGCAAGGTTCGACTCGTGGGCCGCGGGCGTGGCGCGCGGTGGGAGGTCATCCGGTAGGACTGGCCGGCGATGGTTGCGGAACCGGCGGTATGCTCGAAATCTCCGCCGCCGGGCATGCCCGTCCCCGAAGGCTGGGCCTCTTCTGCGGAGCCGCACTTTACGGCCGGAACTAGTTCGAACTCGCCCAGACCGATTCGAGCTACACATACGGCTACCACGCGCTGAACGACTTCCATGCCCATCGATTCCTCACCGGCCGCTAGCGCACTTGCTGCGCGCGCGGCCGGCGGTTTCGCCTGCCACGGACTTTCACCACAGACTGCTGGAGTAGCCTCTCAAGTTGACGATGCACGGAGTCCTCAGTTATCTCCAAGCTCTCGAAGCCGAGAGCCTTCACATCCTGTGTGAGGTGGCGGCGGAGTTCGCCCGCTTGGTGATGCTGTACTCCGTCGGCAAGGATTCCTCGGCGCTGCTCCGGCTGGCTCGGAAGGCCTTTTACCCAGGCCCGATTCCTTTTCCGCTGCTGCACGTCAACACCACCTACAAGTCCCCGGAGATGCTGGCGTTCCGGGACGAGCTGGCGCTCGGCGGCTTCGACGCCGCGATCGGCGGAGCGGGAAGTCGTCGAGCGCGAGGGCATGCTCATTCCGTTCGAGCACGACGCCGATGGTTCGATGGAACTCAAGAAGCGTGCGGGGTGTTTTTAGCGGTGGCCGCCGAACTGCTTCGATTCGTCGCTTGCGGCAGCCTCGATGACGGCAAGTCCACGCTCATCGGCCGGCTGCTGTACGAGAGCCGCGGGGTCTACGAAGACCAACTGCAAGCGGTGCGGAGGGCCACCCCGGCTGGCTGCGGCCAGGAGCTCGAGCTGGCGTTCATCACGGACGGCTTGCGCGCCGAGCGGCAGCAGGGAATCGCCATCGACGTCGCGTACCGCTATTTCTCGACGCCGCGGCGCAAGTTCATTATCGCCGACGCCCCGAGCCACCAGCAATATACCCGCAACATGGTCACCGGGGCCTCCACCGCGGACCTCGCGCTGATTCTGCTGGACGCGCGAAAAGGGGTTCTGCCGCAATCCCGGCGTCATGCTCACATCGCCTCGCTGCTTGGCATCCGGCATCTGGTGGTCGCGGTCAACAAGATGGACCTGGTGGATTACCGGCGCGAGGCATTCGAGCAGGTCCGCGCCGGTTTCGCGCGGCCACAACTTCGAAGACCTGCGCATCCCCGTGCAGTACGTGATTCGGAAACCGGATTTTCGCGGTTACGCAGGCCAGGTGGCTTCCCGAGTCGTGCGGCCTGGCGACCCCATCATGGTATTGCCTTCCCAGCGTCTGACGCGGGTGAGCAGGTTGTGCTCCTTCGACGGGGATAAGCCCCAGACATTCCCTCTCATGGCCGTGACCGTGTGCCTGGCGGACTGACCGTGTGGTTCACTGGCTTGAGCGGCGCCGGAAAAACGTCTATCAGTCGCGGGGTGCAGGAACGCCTGCTGGCGCGCAACGGTGTGATTGTGCTGGTGGCGGCGATCTCACCCAGTTTGGTCTCATACAAGATGAGCCTGAAGCGAGAATCCCGCATGCTGGGGATTGACGATCAACGTGCAAGGCGCAAAGGGATTGAGCCCGGATCAGATTCGGGCGTTCTTGAAGGCCAGCGAGGACGTGCATTTCCAGGGCCGCAACCGGGAGGAGGTTTGCCAGTGGGTGAGCGAGACATTGCGCCTACAGGGCTATCGCCGCCTCGGGCGCACAGCGCGAGGCCTGGTGCGGCGCTACGTCGAGAAGATGACCGGGCTGAGCCGCGCACAGATCGCGCGGCGGATCACGCAATACCTGCAGAGCGGCGAGGCAAATCACCGAAGCGGCTCTGCGGCCCGTGCTGGAAGCGATGCTCGAGCAGTTCCCGTTCCGGATTCGGGGGTTTCATTCCGACAACGGCAGCGAGTTCGTCAATCGCACCGTAGCCGGGTTGTTGAACAAGCTTTTGATCGAGCAGACCAAATCGCGGCCGAGGTGATCGGAGCTTTCTACCGGGAGCACTTCAATCCGTACCTGAATTTCCACCGGCCGTGCGGCGTGCCCGAGCGAGAGGTCAACGCCAAGGGGAAGGAGAAGAAACGGTACCGCTGGTATGCCGCGCCGTGGGAGATCCTGCGGCAGTTGCCAGGCGTTGCCGGCTACTTGAAGCCGGAGGTCACGATTCAGGATCTGGATGGTTTTGCGAAACGGCAGACCGGCACCCAGGCGGCCCTGGCGATGCAGCAGGCCAAGCGGCAGTTGTTCGCCAGGTTCCGGAGGCAGCAGAGTGCGTAAGCCGGACGGCGGTGGAAATGACGGTCCCACTGCCCGGTTCCTCTCTCTTCCATCTCAAACATTCCAGCACGAACGCGTCTCTGATCTGCGCCTCCGGCTTCTCATCGTAATTCCCAAAGGCTCGTGCGCCCATGGTCCGCCCCGACCGCTTCGCGTTCGCAGAATCGCCTTGCTTCGGCGTCCGCCACGGACAGCAGCCGCACGTGATGTGACCACCGGAGGGCAAACGCGGGCCAGCCTTCGGGTTTCCCAGGTATTGTCTGCGAACGTGGCCAATTCTGCATGCCCCCAAGTGCGACCACCAAGCCCGCCGGAATTACCCAAGGGCAATACCACGACCACTCGACAACTTGCTCGTGGCTGAGAATCCCCCAATAGCCACCAAGGTGCTGTAAGTATACGAAACTAAATGACTGGCGGAGAGGGGGGGATTCGAACCCCCGGTAGAGGTTTAAGCCCCTACGACGGTTTAGCAAACCGGTGCTTTCGACCACTCAGCCACCTCTCCGCGAGGGGTGCGTGGACACTCGCATAGTAGCACATAATGGTGGGGATGATCGCGGCGATGGCGTATTGGGTATTGACGTTGGAGGAGTGCGTGAAGAGGGCGGAGGCGGCGGCGTCGGCGGTGGCGCGGCGGGAGGCGGAGGTGGCGGGGCGGGGGATAGCCCAGGCGAAGGCGGGATTCTTGCCGCGGGCGGAAGTTGGAAGCGCTTACATAGGGAATAGCGGCGCGAGCTTCATCGCGCTGAACGGGGTGCGGGAGTACCTCGGGCAGTTCATGGTGGGGGAGGAGGTGGACACGTCGGGGAGGCTGCGGGCGGGATTGGCGCGGGCGCGGGCGGATAGGGAGGCGGCGGAGGCGGGGGTGCTGTTGAGCGGGCGGGATCTGAAGCGGGCGGTGACGGGGGCGTATTACCGGCTGGTGCTGGCGCGGCGTTTGGTGGAGGTGAATCATCAAGCGCTTACAGAGGCGCGGGCGTTTGAGACGCGGGCGCGGTTGCTGGCGCAGGGCGGGGAGGTGGCGCGGGCGGACGTGGTGAAGGCGGCGTCGCAAGCGGCGTTTCTGGAGCAGGCCGAGCGGGCGGCGGAACTGGACGCGCAGATCGCCAACTACGAGCTGGCGTCGTTTTGGACGGCGGAAGTGGCGGAGCCGCTGGAGGTGGAGGACGTGCTGGAGAACAGCCTGCCGCCGCCGGAATCGCCACCATTCCTGCGGCGGCTCGAATTCAACCTGCTGGAGGCGCAGCGGAAAGGGTTTCTGGCGGACGCGCGGGCGGCGCGGGCGCAGTTGTATCCGCAGTTGAGCCTGGTGTTTCAATACGGGCTGGACGCATCTCGAGTGGCCTGGCCGGAGCGCGGGTACGCGGCGTTCGTGAACCTGCACATCCCGGTGTTCGATTGGTTCAAGAGCCGGAACCAGGCGCAGCAGGCGGAACTGCGGGCGCGGCAGGTGGAGGCGAACCGGGAGATTGCGACGCGGACGTTCTCGAAGGAATACCAGAGCGCGCTGGCGCGGGTGAAGCGGATCTACGAGCAGATCGGGATGACGGTGGAGCAGGTGCGGCTGTCGGAAGAGAATTTGAAGCTCAGCCGGGTGCGGTACGAGGGGGGAGAGGGATCGGCGCTGGACGTGGTAGCGGCGCAGCAGCAGTTGACGCAGGCCCGGTCGAACCGGTACGCGGCGGTGGCGGCGTACCTGACGGCGCGGGCGGACCTGGAGGTCGCGAGCGGACGATGAGAACGGCACTGTTTGTTTTGATACTGGCGTTGGCGGGCTGCGGGACGCAACGGGAAGAGGCGGCCAAGCCGGTGGTGGCGGTGAAAGTGGCGCGGGTGGAGAAGGCGACGGTCGCGGTGGTGGTGCGCGCTCCGGCGACGGTCTATCCGAGGGAGCAGGCCAACATCGCGGCGCGGATCACGGCGCCGATCCGCGAACTGCGGGCGCGGATGGGAGACGACGTCGCGGCGGGGCAGGTGCTGGCGGTGCTGGAGAGCAGGGACCTGGCGGGGCAGCGGCAGGAATCCGCCGCGGCGGTGACGGACGCGCGGGTGACGCTGGAGCGGCTGAGGAGCGGAACGCTGCCGGGTGACGTCGAGCGGGCGCGGGGACAGGTGGCGACGGCGGAAGCGGCGCTGGGGCAGGCGCAGAAGATCTACGAGCGGCGGAAGGAGCTTTTTAAAGAGGGGGCGATTCCGGGGCGCGATCTGCTGGTGTCGGAAACGGATTTTGCCAAGGCGAAAACGGACTACGAGGTGGCGAAGAAGTCGCTGGACCTGCTCCAGAACCAGTCGGGGGAGCGGGACATCAAGATCTCTCAGAGCAAGCTGGAGCAGGCGGAGGCGCGGCTGGCGACGAGCAAGGCGCAATTGGATTTCGCGGAAATCCGGAGCCCGTTCGCGGGGACGGTGACGGCGCAGAACGTGTACCCGGGGGACATGGCGAAGCCGGACGCGGTGATGTTCACGGTGATGGATTTGAGCGTGGTGGTGGCGCGGGCGCAGGTGCCGGAGGGAGAGGCGGGGGCGGTGCGGCTGGGGCAGAGGTGCGAGTACGAGATGGGTGCGGCGGGAAGAGTGACGGTGGTGAGCAAGGCGGTGGACGCGGCGCGGCGGACGGTGGAGGTCTGGTGCGAGATCCCGAATGGGAAGCGGGAGCTGCGCGGGAACGTGTTCGGCAACGTCGCGATCCACACGGGGGACATCCCGGAAGGTCTGGTCGTGCCACTGGCGGCGGTGCAGTTCGAAGAGGGGACATCGAAAGGGACCCTGTTCGTGGTGGATGAAAAGAAGGTGGCGCACAAGCGGGAGGTGGAGACGGGGCAGAGGTTTGAGGGAAAGGTGCAGGTCCGGAGCGGAGTGGCGGCGGGCGAGATGGTCGTGGTGGAAGGAGGCTACGGGCTGGCGGAGGGCATGGAGGTGAGGTGGTGAGGGGGGGGCTGGCCGGGTTCATCGAGGGTCACGGCCGGGGGCTGGTGCTGGTGGTGCTGAGTTTCGCGCTGGCCGGGTGCGTGTTCCTGTTCCAGTTGCCGATTTCGATATTCCCGCAGACGGATTTTCCGCGGATCGTGATTCTGGTGGACAACGGGATCGCGCCGGTGAACATGCAGATGCTGGAGGTGACGCGCCCGATCGAGCAGGCGATCCGGCTGGTGCCTGGGATCACGGACGTACGGAGCGTGACGGCGCGGGGGGCGACCGAGATCAGCGCGTTTTTCCGGTGGGACGTGGACATCCTGAACGCGCTGCACCTGGTGCAGGGGCAAATCGCGCAGATCATGCCGACGCTGCCGCCGGAGGCGCGGTTCAACGTGCACCGTCTGACGTTCTCGGTGTTCCCGATGATCGGGTTCAGTGTGACGAGCGAGAGCAAGAGCACGGCGGAACTGTGGGAGATGGTGTATTACGACATCGCGCCGCGGCTGTACCGACTGCCCGGGGTGGCGGAGACGCGAATCGTGGGCGGGCGCCAGCCGGAGTACCACGTGCTGGTGGACCCGCAAAAGCTGAACGGGTACGGCCTCGCGCTGACCAAGGTGGTGGAGGCGATCCGGAACACTAACGTGATCGCGCCGGCGGGGATGGTGCAAGAGAACTACCACCTGTACCTGACCACGGTGACGGGGCTGGTGCGGGACCGCGAGGACATCGAGAAGCTCGTGGTGGACGTGGTGAAGGGGACGCCGGTCGAGATCCGGGACCTGGCGCGGGTTGTGCCGGGCGAGCAGCCGGTGTACAACATCGTGACCGCGGACGGGCGGCCGGCGGTGCTGGTGAACGTGCTGCAACAGCCGGACGGGAACGCGGTGGGGATCGCCGACGCGGTGAACCGGGAGCTGGCGGCGATCAAGAAGGGGCTGCCGGCCGACGTTCACATGGGGATTTTCTACGACCAGTCGGTGCTGGTGCGGGACTCGATCGCGAGCGTGCGGGACAGCATTCTGATCGGGCTGGCGCTGTCGGTGGCGGTGCTGCTGGGGTTCCTGAAGAGCTGGCGGACGACGGTGGTGGCGGCGGTGGTGATCCCGGTGGCGGTGCTGATCGCGATCGTGTTCATGAAGCTGTTCCAGATGAGTTTCAACCTGATGACGCTGGGGGGCGTGGCGGCCTCGATCGGGGTGGTGATCGACGACGCGATCGTGATGGTGGAGAACATCACGGTACACATGTCGCTGGGGCAATCGCGGATGGAGGCGGCCAAGAGCGCGATTACGGAGCTGACGCCGGCGCTGATCGGATCGACGCTGACGCCGATTATGGTGTTTGTGCCGCTGGTGTTTCTGGGCGGGATTACGGCGGTGTTCTTCCGCGCGCTGGCGATGACGATGGTGACGGCGCTCGCGGCGTCGCTGTTCCTGGCGATATTTTTTACTCCGGTGCTGGCGGGGGTGGTGTTTAGGCGGGGGGCGGTGGCGGCGGATTTGGAGGCGGCGGAGCAGGCGGGCGAGGGGCGGGTGATGCGGTGGGGGACGGCGCGGTACGAAGCGGCGCTGCATTGGGCGCTGGCGCATACGCGGGTGGTGATCATTGGGGCGGTGGCGATTCTGGCGGGATCGGTGGCGATCTACATGCAGCTCGGAAGCGGGTTCCTGCCGGAGATGGACGAGGGGGCGTTCGTGCTGGATTACATCATGCCGGCGGGGACGTCGCTTCAGGAGAGCGACCGGGTGCTGCGGCACATCGAGCAGTTCTTGAAAGAGACGCCGGAGGTGGAGAGCTACTCGAGGCGGACGGGGGCGCGGCTGGCACTGGCGATCGCGGAGCCGAACACGGGGGATTTTCTGGTGAAGCTGAAGCGGGGGCGGCGGCGACCGCTGGAGGAGGTGACGGCGGAACTGCGGGGGAAGATCGCGCGGAGCGAGCCGGCGATCGAGGTGGAGTTCCCGCATATCCTGGAGGACTTGATCGGGGACCTGGCGTGGTCGCCGCAACCGATCGAGGTGAAGGTTTACCACGACGATCCGGCGGTGTTCAAGGCGGTGGCGAAAGGTGTGGAAGAGTGGCTGCCGAAGGTGAAGGGCGTGGTGGACGTGGTGAACCAGACCATCGTGGTGGGGCCGTCGGTGAATTTCCGGGTGGATCCGGAGAAGGCGCAGCGGGCGGGGTTCGGGGTGAAGGACGTGGCGGCGCTGGAGTCGGCGATTCTGGATGGGGAACTGGCGTCGGAGATGATTCGGGGGAACCGGCTGGTGGGGATTCGGGTGCGGTATCCGGCGGAGTACCGGGGGTCGGTGGAGAAGTTGAAGTCGCTGCTGCTGACGTCGCCAACGGGCGTTTCGACGCCGCTGGGGAGCCTGGCGGAGGTGGTGGTAGAGCAGGGAGTGACGGAGATTCACCGGGACAATTTGCAGGAGATGACGTCGGTGACGGCGCGGCTGGAGGGTCGGGATTTGGGGTCGGCGATTCAGGAGATACAGGCGCGGTTGCCGAAGGAAGTGCACATCCCCGCGGGGACGGACATCGAGTACGGCGGGCTGTACAAGATCCAGCAGGAATCGTTTCGGGCGCTGACGCAGGTGCTGCTCACGTCGATTCTGCTGATCTTCATTATTCTGGTGTTCGAGTTCCGTTCGTTTTCGCACCCGATTGCGATTCTGGCGGCGACGATTCTGTGCGCGTTCGGAGCGCTGGGGGCGCTGTGGGCGACGGGGTCGACGCTGAACGTGGCGTCGTTCATGGGGGCGATCATGGTGGTGGGCATCGTGCAGAAGAACGGGATTCTCATGCTCGATGCCGAGAAACGTTTTACGGCGGAGGGGTTCGAGCTGCGGGAGGCGATTTTCCATGCGGGGCGGCGGAGGCTGCGGCCGATTCTGATGACGGCGCTGGCGACGATGGCGGGGATGCTGCCGCTGGCGCTGGGGATCGGGAGCGGGGCGCAGTTGCTGCAACCGCTGGCGATCGCGGTGATTGGCGGGGTGGCGGTGTCGATGGTGCTGTCTTTGTTGATTACGCCGGTGCTGTTTTGTTGGTTGAGGGGGAGGGGGTTGTAGGGGGAATGAGCGCTTGCAGGCGGCGGTGGTGATGCGCTTAGATGGTAGTGTGAGTGAATTGGTTTTCGAGGTCACGCAGGAGGCGGACGGCGGTTATTGCGCCGAATGCCTGACTGAGTCGATCTTCACGCAGGGCGACTGCTGGGACGAGTTGCGCGCGAATGTGAAAGAGGCTGTCGCGGCCTTTTACTTTGACCGGCCGGGACCCGAACGGGTGCGGCTGCACCTAGTTCGCGACGAGATGCTCGCGCTCAAATGAGGCTTCCGCGGGACGTGAGCGGTGCGGAGGTGGTCTCCGCGCTGTGCCGTCACTGGGGCTACCGGAGGGTGAACCAGGTCGGGAGTCACGTGATTCTCGAGACCGAGGAACCGGCCCACCACCGAATCGCCGTTCCGGCCCACAGATCGCTACGAGTGGGGACACTGAATAGCATCATTAGTGTCCGGCTAAATTTTCTCTGGAACGAATAAACGGCGCAGAATCATATCGATAGCGGGATTGACGGATTTTTCGATTTGAAGTCGAGGCGGCTGGATTTGGCTGCTTGGGCCGGA
>Ga0187878_1002282_pt1 | contig 17331 bp, 8 predicted proteins | sample June2016WEW_17_1_FD_132979 | JGI IMG/M metagenome (GOLD analysis project Ga0187878, IMG submission 132979) | Peatland microbial communities from SPRUCE experiment site at the Marcell Experimental Forest, Minnesota, USA - June2016WEW_17_150 | ecosystem: Environmental > Terrestrial > Soil >...
ACGCTGCCTCCTTAACTCCTTCAGACGCAGCATGAACGAGAAAAGCTACACTCTTACCTCCCACAACTGACTAAAAGTTGATAAATCCTGGGGAAGCTGCTCTATATTTGCGACGGAAAGTAACTAAGGACCGAATCTATCGGCGACCAGCCGGATTTTCCAACCCTTTAGATTCTTTGTCTGTTCTATATTGAACACATGCGACGTAAAGTCATCGAAACAGTTTACTGTTCTCTTTTTCGCAGTTCTCGGAGGAATGTTGCTGGTCCGCTAGGAGTGGCCGCGGAACGACCACCTGGAAATGCCCTTTCCATTTGAGCAGGAAACCAAATAACTCAAGAAAAATGGAGGGGCCAACTCTTTCGACCCGCAGGTTTCTCTCGATACCGGCGTGGGGGCGAGAAAAGTTGCAGATGTTCGGCGAGGCAAATTGATTTACTCTCAAGGTGAGGCCGCGGATAGCCTTTTTGGCGGCTGCGGGGTTCCCCAGCATGTACTGTGATGAACCGGCCTCGTGATTCTTGATTTGCAGATCATTCACGACCTGCTTCACGTTGGGCATTCCAAAGCTGGACGGCAACATCTCGCCTTTCGGGAGCTCCTCGATGTTGGATCAGGGTGCCTGGGCCGAAGTCAAAGTGGGTGGCGAACACCTGCGATTATTCTCGGAGCAGAGTGCGCTCGGTGTGCAGGCCTCTGTGTACAACGTAAATGCAAAGAACTGGATTGCACCCTCCGAATCTGTGGAGGATATCGAAGAAGGAAAAAACCGCGCGGCAGCACACGCACTGGCATATCTGCGCCGCGTCGCCAACTCAGAACTGCCTCGGTTGCAATGGCAGAAATCCCGCTCCGTGTAGTTTGCGCAACGTTGATCCTCGCCTTCAGCAATCTGGCCAACTCAGCTCCATTTAGACCTATTTTGTCCTTCCCGGGGACCGTGACTACTCCGGCCAGAATTGACACCAAATCTTAGCGCCACCAGCCTCCCAGATTCTCAGCGGTAGTACCCGGGAGCTAGCCAAAAGTACGGGAGTTCCATTTACGCTTCCAGAGGGTAATGGCAATGTTAAGGTTACCGAACCCAGACCCGGCAAGATGCAAATCTGTGGCGGTCTTTAGAGAGAATGGGAAAAATCCTCGCCAACCTTCGGCTAAGGACCAAATTTCTGTTGTCTATGGTATTGGTAATTGCCGGTCTTACCTGGGTTGTGCTGCTTGTTGTGCGCCAAACGGTTCAGGAACGCGCGCGGCAGGAATTGGCGACCAGTGCTCACAACTCGCTGATGATCTTCGAGATACTGCAACATCAGCGCCAGATGGTAATGAGCCGCAAAGCAGATCTTCTGGCCACCTCCGCATTTCTGTCGAATAACGACGCCAGTGAATTTACGGACTCCACCAATAATCCCTTGGACACATCGAGTAGCGACTTAATAGCGCTTGCCGACCCTAGCGGCAAGGTTGTTGCGCTGCATACGACGCATTCCGGCTTTTCGGCGCAAAGCGTTGAAGCACTCTTGCGTTCTTCTTTAGCCAGGAACCACAGTTCCGATTGGTGGTTCACCAATGGTCACCTGTATCAAGTGGAACTCCAACCAATTGGGCCCGCCGCCACGACAAAAGGTGCTCGATCAGCTACGGTTGTTGTGGGACAGGAACTCGATGAGCGTGGTGTGCGCGATTTGAGCCGCCTTCTGTCGGGCGAGGTGGCGCTACGCTATAAAGGACGCACGGTAGCGAGCACCCTCGATCCTTATCGGGAAGGGGAACTCTCGTCTCAATTGCAGGGCGGCATCACGCCCGATCAGATGTACCTCGGAAGCGAGCGCTTTTTTGCGAGTTCGGTGGAATTAACACCCGATTTGCCCGGTGGGGCGACCCTGATGATTCTTAGGTCGGACGCCGAGACGATGGCATTTTTGCAACGCCTCAATCGTCTTCTGCTAAGAGTTGGCCTTTTTGCCGTGCTGGCGGGCACTTTCCTGGCTTTCCTGATCTCCAATACGTTCACCAAACCACTCGGCAAACTCGTGCAAGGTGTACATGCACTGGAGCAAGGCGATTTCGACTTTCAATTAGAAATGCGAGGAGGTGGTGAGGTCGCTGAGGTAACGCGGGCTTTTGATCGCATGCGCCACACGCTGCAAAGGAACGATTGCGAAAGACAACAACTTGAGGAACAGCTTCGGCAATCGCAAAAGATGGAAGCCCTGGGCCGGCTGGCGGGAGGGGTCGCGCATGACTTCAACAATCTGCTTACCATCATCAAAGGTCACAGCGACTTATTACTGGACTGGCTGAAGACCTCCGAAACATCCTACAAAAGCTGTGAACAGATCCACAAGGCCGCTGACCGGGCAGCGTCGCTGACGCGGCAATTGTTAGCTTTCAGCAGGAGGCAAGTACTGCAGCCGAAGGTGCTGGACTTGAATGTTCTCGTCATGGAGATGGACAAACTGCTGGAACGCCTGATTCGCGAGGATGTTGAATTCGTCTTTCTGCCGGGTGCAGCACTGGGACGCGTGAAGGCCGACCCGGGGCAAATCGAGCAGGTACTCTTGAATCTGACCGTCAACGCCTGCGACGCCATGCCGAAGGGTGGACAACTGACGATCGAGACCAGCAATCTGACCGTGGATGAAGAGTACGCGCAAACGCGTCCCGGTCTGCAGCAGGGATCCTTTGTCTTGCTTTCCGCCACGGATACTGGCCATGGAATGGACGCAAAGACGAAAGGGCGGATCTTTGAACCCTTCTTCACAACGAAAGAGGTAGGCAAAGGCACGGGTTTGGGCCTTGCGACGGTGTACGGAATTGTTAAGCAAAGCGGCGGTTTCATTTGGGTGGAATCCGCTCCGGGGAAAGGGAGCTGCTTTGAGGTGTATCTTCCCAAGGTTTCTGAAAGGGGTGTTCTGGTCGCGCCTGAAAGAGTCCCGCTCTCCCCTGTGCCAGGGGCACCCACAATCATGGTGGTGGAAGATGATGCCGCAGTTCGGGAACTTGCCAGTAACTTCCTGAAAACGGCTGGATATCATGTACTCGCCGCGAAAGATGGAGTTGAAGCGCTGCAGATCGCTAGAGGTTGCGGCCAATGCATCAGCGCATTGCTGACGGATGTGGTGATGCCAAACATGCGAGGAACGGAACTAGCTGCGCGACTCGGCAATCTTCTGCCTGAAATGAAGGTAGTCTTCATGTCTGGCTACCTGGAACACAACGACGAGAGCCGCGAACTTGTTGAGGATGGCGTGTTTCTCGAAAAACCATTCACGCGGGAGAGTCTTCTCGGCAAAGTAGATGAAGCGTTTCGATCCTCGAGCTTAGCAAATCTCAAAAGATAAAATCGTTTTGGTGTATCTCTGAGGCCCGTTTGGCTCCTATATCTCGAATAGCCGTGCGCATCAATAGTGGAGATCCGAAACGAGGCAGCATGGGATCATGGCACAGATTAGGTATCACGGTGAACTAGCCCGTCCAGCCGGTTACATGCTCCCTCCGGATTTCATCCCCGGACGACCGCCCAAGTAAGGAATCGCCCGCCCCACAATCGTTTCCCCGTATCGCACCCAACGGGGAATCGGACGCGGCGTCAGCGCCAGCATGTTGGATAAATGACATAAGGACGGATGCAAATCCGCGACCATCTTGACGAGCGCTGTAAGCGGCACGGCCAGCAGCAAGCCCATCACACCCCACAACCAGCCCCAGAAGAGAATCCCAACCGTCGCCGCCACCGGCCCGATACTCACGCGAGGAGCAATAAATTTCGGGATCAGAAGATTCGCGGACACGACATGCAGGAGGAGGATCGTCAGAGTGATAACGATAAATGGTCCTGGTGTGTTGAACTGCAGAAGGGCCGCTGCAAGAGGAAGCGCAAGGGAAAAGATCAGTCCGAGGAACGGCACCAGATTTAAGAGCCCGCTGGCGATTCCGAGGGGTATGGCGCCTTTCATGCCAATACCCCACAACATCAGCGTGGTCGCCACGGCCATCACGGAGCCGACGATAAGGTTGCCGACCACAAAGCCGCGAATCATCTGGTTCAGGGTCGTGATGAATCGAGCCGTGTCTATCTTCGAACTGAAGAGGGCATTCATCCGGGTGGCCATTTGGTCTTTGCTGCAGAGCATGAAGAAAGTTAGAAAAGGCACAACGCCGGCAATAATCAGCACTCCCCACACGGATCCCGCTCCGCGCACCAGATAAGCAGGCCACGTTGGCGATTCCTGCAAGCGAACCTCGGGGACTTTTTTGATAGGCTGCACGTCGTTCGTAAGGCTTCCGGCGCTTTGCTGAACTTTTTGAATTTTCCGGCTAATTGGCTCAATGGCTTGCTGAATCTTTGATGTATACACAGGAAGTTCTTCTGCAAAGGTGACCGCTCTTCCATAAAGCGCGTGACCCAGCAGACCGATTAGACCCATGGCTGCGAGCACAACGGCCGCTGCGGCGACACCGCGCGGCAGATGCAGTTTCTCCACTGTGACTACCACGGGGTCAAACAGGATCGCGAGAAATGCCGCCAGGATGACCGTGATGCAAATCGAGCTGGCGTAGTAGCCGAACACCGTCAGCAAGCCCGCCACCAATATGAAGAGCAGAATCGCAATTCTTCGAAGCAGCATATCGGATGGTGAGGTTGAAGATGGCGACGCCATTTCCACCACGCCCACCTGACCATGTTCGGCAGCCGCACTCTTTTTTGTGACTTGATCAGACATACGTTTTCCGCGCGTAGATGCGTCGTTGGCTGGAGATCGGAAATACTGACCGGTCATTTTTGACTCCCCGGCCGATTGATGAACGCAGGTCCGACAGCCTCAATATGCAGTGCTCCCGCCACGTTTTTGAATGCACAGTTCTTCAGTGGCGGCGAGACTTGCATCCTTTACTTTGATGAAGTAGCTTTTTGATTTTTAACCTGCAGATCATTCACGACCTGCTTCACGTTCGGCACTCTGGTTGCTACCTTCTCCGCACGGTCACGCTTGGACTGCGAGTTCACTTCTCCGGTCAGCGTCACCACGCCGTTCTTCACTTCGTATTTCACGCTTTCGTGCATCCTGTTCTGGATCAGCGCAGCATCCAGATTCTTCTCGATGCCGGCGTCCAGATCGGAGTTCACGGCCTTGGCGTCTTTTTCTGCGCCCACAGGAATCACGGCAATCTGATCCGCGACAACCTGCGCGCCCGCGATGGACTTTGCAAGGGATTCGGCTTGTGACTTGTCGTTCTCACTGGCGACTTGTCCACCGAGGGTCACGATGCCCTTGTCGCGATCCTGACTGACGGAAACGTCTTTGAAGCCTGCTTCATCGAGCGATTTCCGAATACTGTCTGAAACATCCGGTGATTTCCTAGGCGTCCCGGAGCATCCGGCCAGGGTCCCGACAGCGAGCAGCGTCAGCATGGTTACTGACAATCTGAGCATTTTCATGTGCCTTTCTCCTTTGCTGAATTCGAGATGGAATCTCTAACGGTGATGAAGCGATGGATGCCGTGTTGTTCTTGCATCCCGTGTGTCGGCGCGAACAATCGATGCCCCGCGTCCCTTCTATTGCCGCGCACTCGACGATGCAGTGCCTGCCCGACGATGTCGCCCACGAACAAACTGGGGGGACACACTTCCTGGCTTTCGCAGGGACCATTTCTTTTCTGCCCACTTTCGGAACAGAGGAGGATGATTCAAGCCCAGATGTTAGTCACCAGCAAAAAGTGTTTCTGTACAGAAAGGAACACATTGTAATATTGGTCCCGTGGTTGCAGTCGCAGATGGCAATCCGTTGGCTTCCCCTTGTTGGGGTGGCACCTCAGAGTCGAGACTAGCACTATTGATCTCTGGGACTGCCGTTGGTCAGGTTTGACAGTTTTCGACTTAGAGTTGCAGCTTTGCCGTGAGATTGCGAAAAGCGGAACTTGCACTCGATTGCTCGGGTTTGGGAGCGGCCAGGGTCTGTTCCAAATTGTACACTTTCCAAAAACCATTGGCGTTATCGTCAGCTTGACAATGGAGATCCATCCCCAAAGCGTCTGTTCAATCCTGCTGATCCTGATATGTATGGGTATTTGGCAGCCGCTAATTGCCCAACAACCCGCAGCGTCCGCAGTTGAGCTTCCCACTGTACTGAGCGGGGAAGAGGTCGTAAGCAGGATGGTCCGGAGAAACCTTGAACGCGCCAAGGCATTGGGCACAATTCAAGGGACCAGGGTTTATCGATTGGAATACCGCGGTTTCCCAGTTTCCAGAGGCGCGGAAATGGTCGTGGATGTGAAATACCGCTCTCCGGCGACGGAGGAATTTACCATTCGATCCGCTGCTGGTTCCAAGCTGCTCATCGAGAAGGTATTCAAGAAACTGTTGCAGAAAGAGAAAGAAGCGCTTATACCGGAGAACCAAAGCCGCGTAGCTCTCAACAATGAGAACTACATCTTCACACTAGCCGGGCAAGAGAACACGCCGGGTGGTTCGTTCTATATTCTCTCCGTTGAACCGCGCACCAAGAGCAAACTGCTCTATCGCGGCCGAATCTGGGTGGATGCAGAAGACTTCGCTGTGGCGCGTATTGAAGGAACACCTGCGGTAAACCCATCGTTTTGGATCAAGGGCACCAAGGTCGAGCAGGTATATCTAAAGGTGGCCGATTTCTGGCTTCCGGCATCGAATCGCAGCACCAGCAACACTCGCCTGGGAGGTAGTGCCGTGCTCACCATTGAATACAAGGATTACCAGGTTACCACGATTCCCATGTCGGGCGATTCCATTGGCGCGGTTGTTCCTAGCAAGAACTCTGTTCTCACTGAATTGGTGGATTTAGGCAGCCGTCGCTGTAGCCTTTCAGCGATATGATCACGATCATCCTCTTGCCTGGAGGCGACGCCAACCCGATTTCCGCAATGATCGGGGCGGCACCGATGAAAAGAGGCCCGGATGAAGAAAGACCTTCCTGATCCGATCGTGGAATTCTGCACCCTCGTCGAAATCCTTCGCTGGCGAGCGCTTCAGCAGCCTGAACAGCGGACCTATATCTATCTGGTCGATGGAGAAGCAGAAGGAGATGATCTGACCTACGCGGCGTTGGACTGCCAAGCCCGGAGTATTGGGGCGCTGCTCCAGAGCTACCGAGCAAGCGGGGAGCGTGCGCTGATGCTTTATCCAGCAGGCCTCGAGTTCATCGCCGCGTTTTTTGGTTGTCTATACGCCGGGGTGATTGCCGTCCCTCTGCCTCCGCCCAATCCGGCTCAGCCACAACGGAGCCTCCCCAGGCTTCGGGCCATCATCAACGATGCGCAACCTTCGGTGGTGCTCACCACATCAGCGATTCTCTCCAACGCTAAGGGTCTGTTCACGCAAGCTCCCGAGTTGCAGAAGATGCGCTGGTTGGCCACCGACAAAGTTACCGGCAGCCTGGCGCAGGAATGGCGAGACCCGGCCCTGACCTGCAACACCCTGGCGTTGCTCCAGTACACTTCCGGCTCCACTGCGGAACCGAAGGGCGTCATGATCAGTCACGGGAACCTCCTCCATAATTCGGCCTATATTGACCGCCTCTTCGCGCTCATCCCTGACAGTGTCACCGTCACCTGGCTGCCGACCTACCACGACATGGGGCTGACCAATGGGATTATCCAACCGGTGTACAAAGGAGGTCCGTGTTACCTGATGCCGCCGGTGTCCTTTCTCATGCGGCCAATACGGTGGCTCAAGGCCATTTCGCGCTACAAAGCAACGATTAGCGGCGGCCCCAATTTCGCGTATGAACTGTGCAACCGCAGAATTACTCCCGAACAACGCGAAACTCTCGACCTCAGCAGTTGGGATGTGGCTTACAACGGCGCAGAGCCAGTCCGGGCCGAGACCATGAAACGCTTTGCGGCGACATTTGCTCCGTGTGGTTTCCGGCCCAGCGCCTTCCATCCATGTTACGGACTCGCCGAAGCCACGCTGCTAGTTTCCGGCGGTTCTTTAAGAGATGAGATGTTTTGCACGATTCAAGTTGCAGCGTTTGAACAGGACCGCGTCGTGGAGGCCTGCGCCCAACACCAGAATGTGCGGACACTTGTCGCCAGTGGTCACCCCCTGCAGGATACTAAGATTGTCATCGTTAATCCGGAATTGTCGACCGCTTGTGCACCGGATGAAGTGGGCGAAATCTGGGTGTCTGGGCCGAGCGTGACTCAGGGGTATTGGAACCGGCCCGAGGACACGGAACGCGCTTGCGGGGCTTACCTGAGAGATACCGGGGAAGGGCCCTTTCTCCGCACACAGGATTTGGGATTTATGAAGGATGGCGAGCTGTTTGTCACCGGCCGCCTGAAGGATTTGATCATCATCAGTGGTCGCAAGCTTTACCCCCAGGATATTGAATTGACGGTGGAACAGAGTCACCCAGCTTTACGGCCGGCCTGTTGCGCGGCGTTCTCGGTCGAGGGCGTGGGCGAAGAACAGCTGATCGTCGCCGTCGAAGTCGAGCCCCGATACCAAACGGCGATTGGCAAGCCGCAGGACGGGGAAGCGCGCGCTCATCCAAACGGGCGTTTGCCGCTGGATATCGATGCAGTGGTTCGGGCCATTCGAAGGGCGGTGGCCGAGGAGCATGATGTGCGAGTCCACACGGTGGTACTGCTCCGAGCTGGACGCATCCCCAAGACCACCAGCGGCAAGGTGCAGCGCCACGCTTGCCAAATCAGTTTCCTGAAGGGGACACTGGAAAGGCTCGGTGAGGAATAAGCGATGGCCGAGAATTCTATCAACGCGGAACTCATTCAGGCGTGGCTGGTCTCCAAGCTTTCCGAGCGGCTGGGAATCGAGTCTCACGAGATCGATATCCGGGAGCCTTTCGCCAGCTACGGACTCGGCTCGACCGAGGCGGTCAGCTTGGCCGGTGAACTCGCCGAGTGGCTGGGACTAAAGCTTTCTCCGGCTCTGGTCTATGAGTATTCCACTATCGAGGCTCTCGCTCGGTATTTGGCGGGATCAACGGACGTGTCGGAGTCAGCGACTAGCGCTGGCCAGGACCGGGAGGCGAAAAACGAACCGATCGCCATCATCGGCATCGGCTGCCGGTTTCCCGGCGCGAACGACCCGGCAGCGTTCTGGCAGTTGCTGCGAGATGGAGTGGATGCCATTCGCGAAGTTCCCGCAGATCGCTTCGACCAGCATGCGTTCTACGAACCAGACCCGGCGATCCCAGGCAAAATGAACACTCGCTGGGGTGGCTTTCTAGGGCAGGTGGATCAGTTTGATCCCAATTTCTTTGGCATCTCCCCTCGGGAGGCGTCGCGCATGGACCCCCAGCAACGCCTTTTACTGGAGGTGACCTGGGAAGCGTTACAGGACGCGGGGCAGGTGCCTGAGCGCCTGGTCGGCACTCAGACCGGCGTATTCATCGGCATCGCCACCAACGATTACGGCCGGCTGCAATGGAATGATCTCGAGCGAATTGATGCCTACGCCGGCACCGGCAACGCCATGAGCATTGCCGCCAACCGGATCTCATACGTGTTCGATTTCCGCGGGCCGAGTCTCGCCATCGACACGGCCTGTTCCTCGTCACTCGTTGCCGTGCACCTGGCCTGTTGCAGCCTGCGGAACGGCGAGTCCACGCTAGCTTTGGCCGGCGGCGTGAACCTGATTCTCTCGCCGGCGATTGCGATCGGTTTCACCAAAGCCGGAGCCATGGCGCCGGATGGGCGCTGCAAAGCGTTCGATGCCCGGGCCAACGGCTACGTTCGCAGTGAGGGTGCCGGTGTCGTCGTGCTGAAGCCCCTCTCGAAAGCCTGGGCGGATGGTGATCCGATTTATGCCGTCATTCGCGGCAGCGCCGTGAACCAGGACGGACGGAGCAACGGGCTCATGGCGCCGAATCCGTTGGCCCAAGAGGCGGTCCTGCGAGAAGCCTACCGGCAAGCCGGCGTCTCGCCCGGCAAGGTTCAATACGTGGAGGCACACGGCACGGGCACATTGTTGGGCGACCCAATCGAGGCGAAGGCACTGGGCGCAGTGCTTGGCGTCGAACGTCCACCGGGACGGCGTTGCGCCCTGGGGTCGGTCAAGACCAACTTGGGGCATCTCGAGGCCGCCGCCGGTATCGCGGGCTTGATCAAGGTGGCGCTGGCGCTCCGGCATCGGGAGATCCCGCCGAGCCTGCACTTTGAAAAGCCCAACCCGTATATTCCTTTTGACGAGCTGCCTCTTCGAGTGCAAACGACGCTGAGTCCATGGCCGGCGGAGTCCGGTCCAGCATTGGCTGGAGTCAGCTCATTCGGCTTCGGCGGCACCAATGCTCATGTGGTTCTGGAAGCGGCGCCCCCGGCCATTGCAGGAATACCGGATGCACAACGGAAAATCGGCACACACCTGATGCCGCTGTCGGCACGTAGTCCGGAAGCTCTCCAGTCTCTCGCTCGCACGTACCAAAACTTCCTCGCCACGCCGGAGTCCGCAGCGTCGTTGCCGGATGTCTGTTACACAGCCAGCGTGCGGCTCAGTCACCACGAGCATCGTCTCGCCGTTACCGGCAATTCGCCGGCGCAACTGTCGGAGAGCTTGGAGGCTTTTTTGCGGGGTGAGGCTCGTCCCGGCTTGTCGTCTGGCCGCAAACTTTCCACTCGCCGGCGAAAACTTGTTTTTGTCTTTCCGGGGCAAGGGGGCCAATGGTTTGGCATGGGGCGGCGGCTGTTGGAGCAGGAAGCCGTTTTCCGGGAGGTCGTCGAGCGCTGCGACCAGGCAATGCGATCGTATGGAGATTGGTCGTTGCTCGCCGAACTCACGGCCACCGATGCCGCCCAGTCGCGGTTGAACGAAATCGATATTATCCAGCCGGCCCTCTTTACGATTCAGGTCGCCCTGGCAGCCTTGTGGCGCTCGTGGGGTATCGAGCCGCAGGCCGTGGTGGGCCATAGTTTGGGAGAGGTCGCGGCCGCGTACGTCGCCGGTGCGCTGAGCTTGGACGATGCCGCCCGGATCATTTGTCATCGCAGCCGGTTGTTCAAGCGCACCATTGGGCAAGGGGCCATGGCGGCGGTGGAACTTTCCATCGAGGAAGCTCGACGCGTCCTGGTCGGCTCCGAAGATCGCGTCTCGATCGCGGTCAGCAACAGCCCCACCTCGACGGTGTTGTCCGGCGATCCGGCCGCGCTCGCCGCCATTCTCGATCAGTTGCAGCATCACGACATTTTCTGTCGCATGGTGAAGGTCGATTTTGCCTCGCACAGCCCCCAGATGGAGCCGTTGCGCGCCGATTTACTGCGGGCTTTGGAAGGGATACAGCCGCGGGCTGAATCTGTGCCGATCTACTCGACGGTGACCGGCCAAGTCAGCCACGGGTCGGAATTCGATCCGCTCTATTGGGCGAGGAACATGCGAGAGCCGGTGCTCTTTTCCGCTGCGGTTCAGCGCCTGGTGGAAGATGGACACGACATCTTCCTGGAAATCAGCCCGCACCCCACCCTGCTCAGCGCCATGCAGCAAGGGTTTCATCACTTCGGCCAGGAAGGCGCCGTGCTTCCTTCCCTGCGGCGCGAGGAAGATGAACGCACCGTCCTGCTCGGATCGCTGGGCGCGCTTTATACTTTGGGATACCCCGTCGATTGGAACCTCGTCTACCCGGCTGCGGGCCGGTGCGTTCGACTCCCGTTGTACCCGTGGCAACGCGAGCGTTGTTGGTTTGAGCCCTCAGCAGAGGACACCGATGTTTACCGGAAGCAAGTCTCTCGGAGCGCGGCAGAGAATCATCCTCTGCTGGGCCAGCATTTCAAATCGGCGCACCCTGCAGGGACTCACTTCTGGGAAACCACGCTGGACAAGAATTCCCGGCCTTATCTGGATGACCACCGCATCCACGGCGGCGCCGTGCTGCCCGCCTCGGCGTATGTGGAGATGGCACTGGCTGCCGCGGTTGAAGTCTTCGGAGCGCAATCCGTGGCGCTGAAGGATGTCGAATTTCGCAAGGCGCTTTTCTTGCCTAAGGGCGGAACGCACAGGGTGCAAATGATCCTCTCTCAGGGCGTGGATGGAGCGGCATCCTTTCAGATCTATAGTCGCCCGGGAGGCGTGGTGCACTCCAGCGAATCATGGGTGCTGCATGCGACCGGCAAGGTCTGTCTTCAACAGGACAACGGCATCATCATTCCGGATGCAGGGCAGGAGACGCTCACGGAGATGCGAACTCGATGCACAGAGAAGATCTCCGGCCAGGACTATTATCGGAGACTCCGCGAAATCGGCATCTACTACGGCCCTTTCTTTCAGAGCGTCTCCCAGTTGTGGCGGAACAACGGAGATGTATTGGGTGAGGTGCAGGTGACCGAGAGGCCGGAGGCGGAGTCTAATGGCTCTCTAATTCACCCGGCGATTCTCGATGCCGGGTTACAGGTTCTCGGAGCTGCGGTTGCAGCGGAAGCGGCTGAAAACGGCCGGCAAGGAATCTACTTGCCGACTCGCATCGACCAATTCCGGGTTCACAATCATCCGGGCCGTCATTTGTGGAGCCACACCCGGGTGCGGCGTCGCGAGGCCCATGCCACAACGGGAGAAGTACAACTCCTCGACGAAGCGGGACGCGTCGCGGTCGAGATTCAGGGACTTCGCTTTGAATACCTGGGCGAAGGCACACAGCGTGCGGCTGTCGATCATCTCGACGACTGGCTTTATGAGTTGCAGTGGCAGCCCAAAAAACGCGCGACAGGAAGACCTTCCGCGCCAGCCAGCCGGGCAAGCTGGCTAATCTTTGCCGACAGTGGTGGCGTAGGAGAAGCGTTGTCGGCGCTGTTGGAGGCCCGAGGTGAACGGAGCATTTTGGCTTCCGGCGGGGAATCGTACGAGCAAACAGACGGCGAGCATTATCGCATTCGTCCCGAGCGGCCGGAGGACATCCGCCGGCTCTTCGAGGAGGCTCTGGCATCGGATCAGCCTGGCTGTCGCGGAATTATCCACCTCTGGAGTCTTGATGCCGCTCGTCCAGAGGAGACCACCGTGGCCTCGCTGAATGCCGCCCAGACTCTGGGCTGTGGCAGCGTCCTGCTGCTGGTGCAAGAACTGGCTCGAACGGAATCGCCTGACGTCCCGCGACTGTGGCTGATCACGCAGGGTGCTCAAGCGGCCGGAGAAAAGCCCACGCCGTTGTCCGTTGCTCAGTCACCGCTTTGGGGATTGGGTCGCGTCATTGCGCAGGAACACCCGGCGTTCTGGGGCGGGCTGGTGGACCTGGAACCCGGGACATTGCTGCGTGACGCTGCCGCTCATCAGTTGTGGGAGGAAATCTCCAGTGCGGATGGAGAGGATCAGCTTGCGTTTCGTAAAGGGCGGCGATACGTGGGCCGTTTGGTCCGTCAGCGCCCATCGGCCAAGCAAACACCCCCTCTGCGGTGGCGGACGGACGGCAGCTATCTGATCAGCGGAGGACTGGGAGACCTCGGCCTCCTGATCGCGCGTTGGATGGTCGAACAAGGGGCGCGGCGGTTGATCCTTTTGGGACGCACTAAGCTACCGCCGCGCTCGAACTGGAGTTCGGTCGAAACAGGAAGTCGCTTGGCCCGTCAAATCACCGCCATTCGGGAACTGGAATCTTTGGGAGCATGCGTGCATCTAGCGTCGGTCGATGTAGCGGCCGAAGGAGAGTTGAGCGGCTTTCTGGACGAGTTTCGCGCGGAGGGTTGGCCGCCGATCCGGGGTGTGGTGCATGCGGCGGGAGTGCTGCAGGACGGACTGATGGTGCAACTCGATGCGGCGGCACTCAGTACGGTATTGCGGCCCAAAGTGATGGGTGGCTGGCTGCTGCATCGCCTGCTCCAAGATGATCCCTTGGACTTCTTTGTCCTCTTCTCTTCCGCGGGTTCCATGCTGGGCCAGCCCGGTCAGGGGAACTATGCCGCGGCCAATGCTTTCCTGGATGCGCTGGCGCATCATCGGCAAGCCTTGGGCCAGCCGGCCCTGAGTATCAACTGGGGCGCCTGGGCCGGCGAAGGATTCGCGGATTCGGTTGGAGGCAAGCGTCTCGCCGTGCGCCTCGCGCTCCTGGGAATCAGCAGCATTGCACCCAAGCAAGCGCTGGAAATTCTGGGACGGCTGCTCGGGCAAAGCGCGACCCAGGTCGTATCGGTGCCCGTCAACTGGAAGAAGTATCGAGAGTTTTATCCGGCCGGGAGCGCCTCGCCGCTGCTCTCTGAGCTTGCTTGTGAGGAAGCTGAAGTCCCCTGGGCAGCGGGCCGAAAGAGCGAAAGGAGGGATGCCCTTCTTGCGGCCGAACCAGCGGAACGACGGCAGTTGCTGCACTCCTACCTGAGCGAGCAAGTGGCCCGGGTGCTCGGCCTCAGCCCGTCCAAGCTGGACGTCCAGCAACCCCTGAGCCATCTCGGACTGGACTCCTTGATGGCCGTCGAGCTGAAAAACCGGATCGCGGTTGACCTCAAGGTGAACGTGCCGGTGGTGAAATTCCTTCAGGGCTTTAGCGTTGACCAAGCTGTCACCCAAGTGCTTGACCAACTGGCAGCCGAGGTCGCCAACCCCACGACGCCTCTGGCCCCGGCAGTTACACCGATGGAGGAGCACATGGACCAGGAGCATGCGGAAGAGCTGTTGGAAAAGCTTGATCAGCTATCCGATGAGAAAGTGGATTCGTTGCTCACCGATATGTTGGCTGATGAGTAGGCTAGTGAATGAGCCAGACTTCCCAGCGAAGAGCCGATCTTTCAGCTGATGAAAAGCGCACACTTCTTGCGCAGCTCCTGCGGAAGAAGGTGAGGGGGTCCAAATCGTTTTATCCTCTCTCCGATAATCAGCAGGGGATCTGGTTTCTGTGCCAGTTCGCGCCGGAAAGCTCGATTTACAATGTCAGTTTTGCGGCGCGCATCCGCTCCGAAGTAGACGTCCCGGCTTTCCGGCGCGCATTCCAGGCGCTGGTGGATCGTCACCATTCCTTGCGGACCACGATTGCAGTGCACTCCGGCAAACCCGTTCAACAGATTCACGAACATCAGCCAGTCCACTTCGAGGAGGCCGATGTCTCAACCTGGCGCGAGGATGAGCTGCAAACCCGGCTGGTCGAAGAAACGCAGCGCCCGTTTGATCTGGAACGCGGGCCGGTCATGCGGGTGAGTCTGTTCACTCGATCGGAACAGGAACACGTCCTGTTGCTGGTCATTCATCATATCGTGGTCGATTTCTGGTCCCTGGCAGTGATCCTGAATGAACTCGGCGTGCTGTATTCGGCGGAAAAGGCTGGTCGACCAGCGGCGCTCCCTCCCCTTAATCTGCAATACACGGAGTTCGTTCGCTGGCAGGCCGAAATGCTGGCGAGTCCGGTCGGCGAACGGCTCTGGGACTATTGGAAAAAACAATTGGCCGGGCCGTTACCCGTGCTCGCTCTGCCAACTGACCGGCCGCGACCGCCGATACAGATGTTTCGTGGCGCGCAGCACGCTTTCGCTCTGAACGATGAACTGGCCGGGCGGCTCAAGGCGCTCGCCAAAGCCGAGGGGGCGACGCTGTACATGGTCCTGCTGGCGGCGTTCGAACTGCTGCTTTACTACCACACCGGACAGGAAGACATCCTCGTGGCTTCTCCGATGGCCGGACGGAGCCGGGCCGAGTTTGAAGGGATGGTGGGCTTTTTCGCCAATCCGGTTGTCTTACGAGCCAATCTCTCCGGGAATCCAACTTTCCGGGCGTTTCTGGGGCAGGTGCGTCAGACGGTGTTGGCGGCTCTCGAACATCAGGATTACCCCACCCTGCGCTTGATGCAACGACTCCGGCCGCCTCGGGATCTCAGCCGACCACCGCTCTGCCAGGCGATGTTCGTCCTCGATAAACCGCACCGGGTCACCGAACAGGCGGAACCGGCATTCGCGCGGGGCGAGACCGGGCTACGTATGGATCTTGGCGGGATTGTGATGGAGACGATCCCTCTGGAGCGCCGGGCTGCGACTCTGGATCTGGTCCTGCTGATCATCGAGGCGACCGGATCGCTTTCCGCCTCCATCCGCTTCAACACCGACCTGTTTGATGCAGCCACTATCGCCCGAATGGCAGGACACTTTCAGGCGCTGCTGGAAAGTGTCCTCCGCGATCCGACCGCCACGATCGGTGGTTTGGAAATTCTGACCGATACTGAACGCCAGCAGCTTTTGGTCGAGTTCAACGATACCAAGGCCGACTACCCCAAAGACACGTGCATCCACCAACTGTTTGAGGAACAAGTCCTGCGGACGCCGGACAACGTGGCCGTCGTGTTTGAGGAACAGCAATTGACCTACGCTCAAGTCAACGCTCGCGCCAATCAACTGGCCCATCACCTGCAAACGCTGGGCGTGGGGCCGGAGGTGCCGGTGGCCCTATGCATGGAGCGCTGTGCGGAGATGGTCGTCGGGCTTCTGGGCATTCTGAAGGCAGGCGGGGCTTATGTGCCGTTAGATCCTGCCTATCCCAAGGAGCGCCTCTCCTTCATGATGGAAGATGCCCAGGCTGCGGTGCTGCTGACCCGAGGGCACATGGTGGAGCGCGTGCCCGAACACGGGATCCACGCCGTGTGTCTGGACTCAGGCTGGGAAGCCATTTCTGCCAACAGCGAAAAGAACCCGGTAACTGGGGCAACAGCTAAGAATCTTGCCTACATACTTTACACCTCCGGCTCAACGGGACAGCCCAAGGGAGTCATGGTCGAACATCGTGGGCTGTGCAATGCCATCAACTGGATAACCCACACGCTCGATCTCTCACCCGAAGACCGCTGTTTTCTCAAGACTCCTATCACTTTCGATGCTGCTGGACGCGAATTTTTTCCAACCCTACTAACGGGAGGAAGACTTGTCGTCGCCGAAGCCAACGGTCATCGTGATAGCCGTTACTTGGCGGAAATGATGCGTAGCGCGCGCATCTCCATCCTCCACTGCGTGCCGTCTCTTCTGCAGTTCCTCGTCGAGGAGCCCGCTTTCGACGACTCCCTCGCTTTGCGTGCCGTCATGTGCGGGGGCGAAGCGTTGCCAACCCAAGTGGTCGAGCGATTCCAACGCCGCTCAAAGGCCAAGCTGTACAACGTGTACGGCCCGACAGAGACGATCATCGACTCAACATATTGCTTATGCGGAGGGGCCAATGGCCGTTCTTCGAGTCCGATCGGGCGGCCGATACCTAACGCGCGCATATATATTTTGAACAACGCACTTCGTCCTTTGCCGATCGGAGTTGCAGGCCACCTGCATATCGGCGGAGTGGGCCTGGCCCGAGGTTATCTCAACCGGCCGGAGTTGACCGCCGAGAAGTTTATTCCAGACCCCTTCAGCACCGAGCCTGCAGCACGAATGTACAAGACCGGCGACCTAGCCTGCTAT
>Ga0187878_1002288_pt1 | contig 17293 bp, 16 predicted proteins | sample June2016WEW_17_1_FD_132979 | JGI IMG/M metagenome (GOLD analysis project Ga0187878, IMG submission 132979) | Peatland microbial communities from SPRUCE experiment site at the Marcell Experimental Forest, Minnesota, USA - June2016WEW_17_150 | ecosystem: Environmental > Terrestrial > Soil >...
AGCCCGCTGTGGTTGGCAACCAGCAGCTGAGGGTGAGAGGTGTCGATGTGCTCGAGACCATGGATTTCGACCCTGGCCCGGCTCAGCCAAAGGTTGTCGCGCGACCATCGGCGCATGCAATAATGCTGCAGCCGGCCGCTGCCGGAGACCAGGCTGGCCAAAATGGAAACCGCGCCCCAAAATGCGGTGCTCAGACCACAGCCAGTCCAACACCAGAGTGTAAATATCTTCGCCTTGATTCGTTCCATCGAGAGGGTCTGCCGAACATGCTTCCTATAAACCTAACCTATCTGACAAGTCAATGAGTTTAGCCGATCTCCTGGGGCAAGATCTCGACAAATGCGCTCTTCAGGCAAAATACGGAGGATATTTCGGGTGTCCGGCCGGCTCGTTCGGCGGATTCCCCTTGTTCAGAAAGATGGAATGTCCTATAAATCAGGCCTCAACCGCGCCGTGGTTCGCACAACATTCAGAATTCAGTTGACCCGGGGGGAATAACAAAACCGATGTTCAAAACATACTTCCTCGTGGCGCTATTTACTATTTCTGGTCTCTATGTAATTGCCTGGCTGGAAATTGCGCGTAAGCGGCGGGCCGCTGAGCACCTGGGCGGACTGGTCTCGGAGAAACCCAGGCCGACCCTCCTCCAGACCTTCATCGGTTTTTTCGCGAATTTTTTTGACACGCTGGGGATCGGATCGTTCGCCACCACGACCTCGATGTTCAAGCTGTGGCGCCTGGTCCCCGACGAGCAGGTGCCCGGCACGTTGAATGTGGGTCACGCGTTGCCTACCATCACCGAAGCGTGCATATACATCACCATTGTTCAGGTCAGTGTCCCTACCCTGCTAATTATGATCGCGGCGGCCGTGGTGGGTGCATGGTTCGGCGCGGGAATCGTGGCGCACTGGCCGCGGCGGACGATCCAGATATCCATGGGCCTCGCCTTATTGGCGGCGGCGACGTTGATGGTGCTGAGGCAGCTGAACCTCATCTCAGCGCTCGGTAGCGGTACGAGCTTGGGGCTGGATGGCTATCTGCTTTGGTTGGGTGCCTTCGGTAACTTCATGCTGGGTGCGCTGATGACCATCGGAATTGGCCTGTACGCGCCTTGTATGGCACTGGTGTACATGCTGGGCATGCAGCCGTTGGCCGCGTTCCCCATCATGATGGGAAGCTGTGCCTTTCTCATGCCGGTCGGCAGCGTTCAGTTTATCCGAAATAATCGTTATAGCCTTCGCGCCGCGCTCGGGCTGACGCTGGGTGGTATCCCTGGCGTACTCCTGGCAGCTTACCTTGTGAAGTCGCTGCCGCTGAATTACATTGTTTGGCTGGTTGTAATTGTGGTCGTCTATACCGCCACTAGGATGCTCCATTCGGCAAGGGTCGAGAGAAACAACGCCCGAATGGCAGCAGCAAAACTATAGGTGTTGATCTCGACAACCAGACAACCACGAGATACACGAAATTTTTCGTATATCTCGTGGTTGGTTGACGATGCAGCTTGCCGCTAGCGCTCGACCTTGAATCCGACCTTGAGTGTGACCTGAAATTCGTCAACCTGTCCGTCTTTGATGTGGCCGCGCATTTCCACAACCTCGAACCAGTCTGCATGGCGCACTGTCTTCGAAACATCGGCAATTGCCCCTTTGGTCGCTTCGGCAAAACTGACGGGTGATGTCCCTACCACTTCGGTGAGCTTGTACGTTCCTGGCATGATATGTTCCTCCTTGGTTTCACTCTAAAACTCTGCCACGAAGAACAAGAAGAACAAGAATAAAATTTTGCGTCATGCATACTGCATTCGAGATTCGAGATTCGAAATTCCAAAATCTCGAATCTCGAATTTCGAATCTCGAATCGCCGCGTCTTAGGGTCTTTCCATCTTGGTGTTAGATTTTGGTTGAGGCTGGAGGAAAGCCGTGGGGCGGAAGCTCCACCAGCCTAGCGGCCATCGGCTCAGGATCTCCCGGCCGCTGATCCGGTCACGATCGACCACCAGATCATTTTTCAGCTGGTCGATGAGATTACGGTTTTCAGGCAGGACAAAATACTCCGAGGGTCCAAGAGATTTCAGGGGCAAGGAAGAACTACTGCGATACTCCTGCGCGAGATAGCGCTCGTCCCATGCTTGCCCGTTGATGCGAAGATTTCCGTTCACCACCTCAATCCTATCGCCCGGAAGGCCGACGATGCGGCCCACGGCAGATTCTCTATCATCCCAACTGACCAAGGAGTGGACCCCAGCCCCGCCCTCTACGATGACTGCGCCATTGCCGCGGTTCCCCTTGGCATCTTGGCTGCGCGCGAAAGCCACAAGCTCAAAACGCTCAGGCGCTCTCAAGCGATACGCCAACCGATCGACATGAATGCCTATCTTGGTATTCGTGGAGATGGTCGAGGTCGGGTCCGAGGCGAGGAAACGAAGGATTCTGCCGGAGAGTATCGGTTGCACATAGGCAAAGTCGACACGAGGCGTCGCGACAATCCAGGAGGCGGCAACTGCCGGCACGACCATCAGTGCCGATCCCAGGATGAAAGAGACCACGATCATGATATCGCGCATCGAGTAGACGGTGCGCAGAGCCAGGACAACGAGGATCAGATTCCAAATAAAAAGGGCGACGATCACTGCCACCATGACGCTCATTGCGACGGCTTTGACGTTCAGCAGAAGATGCCCGATCTCCGGCGGAATCAGCAGGAAAATGGCCGACGCCAGCAGAAGCGCGAGCAGCGCGGGAACCGAAGTGTAGCCGAATACTACCTTCAGGGCGGAGAAAGCATCATGCCGCCCGACATCATGCCGTCTCCCCTTGAAGAGAAGGGCGCAAATATGAATCAGATACATTTTCAGGAAGACGCTCACGGCCGCCGCTATCAGAGGTGGAATGAACGAATATCCGGGAAAAGGATCCCTGGCAAAATAGATCCCTCCGACAAAGTTAAGTGCGAGATAAGTGGGAACGACCATCAGGACCATGGAGCCCCAGCTGGCGCCGCGCTCCTGGATTACGGCAAATCGATGCGCGGGAGAAGTTACCACGAGATGGACATCCCTTAGAAACTCACCGAAGCTCAACTTTCCGCCATGGCGCATCGCCGGTCTCGCTCCTAAAGGACTTGTCTCAGGATTTCGTAAACTTCACTCGCACCGGGGAGAATTCGATCCAGGCGAAACGTGGAAATGGTCCTCTCCAGGGCGAATGCGACCGCTACTGCTATGTAGGCCAACGTCGGCAGAGGGTTTTCCAATGCATAATTCCAGGCAGTCAGCAGGCTTTTTTGGAGAGACGAGATGATTCCCTTGCGGCCGCCGGCGGCAAGGTCTGCGCGATATTGTGCAGCCAGGACTGCTTTTTGAGACTGCCAGACCTCCTGCGGGAGAGGCGGAACCGCCCAGGCCTGAATGGTCTCAACCAGATCACCGTATTCCATGAAGACCGCGGTGCACTCATCGCATTCCAGCATGTGATTGGAGATTTCTACCCCGATCTCCGGGGACTCTTCGTGCAGGTAATGCATGAGCAACTCTTCTTCGGTGTAGTGACGGGATACTGGCCGCTTCATCGGGACCCTCCTCCCCTTCGCACTGCGCGCCGCACCGAATGGGTGGCGCGAAAAAGGGAAGTTTTCACGGTACCTAGGCTGCAATCTTCCATTTCAGCAATCTCTTCGAGCTTCATATCTTGAAAATAGCGAAGCAGGAAAACCTTTTTTTGAAGTTCCGGCAGATCATCGACGCATCGGCGGATCTGCTCAATGCTCTCCTTTTTCTCCAGTGCCCCGAAAGGGGTGAGAATGGCGTCGCTGATGGGCTGCTCCGGGAAGGCTTCGCGATCACCCACCTCGGCCGGCTGCGATTCGCGGCGCCGGCGGCGGCTGCGCCAGCAGTCAATGGCATGATTGGCAGCCATTCGATAAAGCCAAGTGGAAAACTTGGCTTTTTGCGGATTCCAGTCACACAGGGATCTGTAGAGTTTGATGAAGACCTCTTGGGTTGCGTCCTGAGCCTCTGCCGCGTCTTGAATGATTCTGTACACCGTAGAGTGAATCCTCTGCCGATAACGATCGTACAGTAGGGAGAATGCCTCTTCCTCCCCCCCGAGGGTTTTTAAAACCAGATCTTCGTCGGATTGCGGGCTCACCATTGGGTCCTGAACTCCGAGAGAATCCGGCCCCGATCCCTGTTCTATGCTTCTTACGCGTTGGAATGCCACTAGGTTGACAGGATTGTGCGTGCTAGCCCCCTGTCCGCCAGAAGCTAACGCATCCGGCCGCGGTTTTCAATACCTCTGGCAGGAGGACTGCGATAACCAAAAACATAACGCCAAGTCGCAAAGATGCTAAGACGCCAAGAAATCAGGGATAAAACCTCTGGCGCCTTGGAGTCTTGGAGTCTTGGCGGTAAAAAATCCTTTCCTCCTGCCAAATGATTTGCAGGTAGGTAGTACGGTGCGACATGGCCCCAACCAAAGGACGCAGGGGCGATTCCCATTTGCATGATTGCAGCCCTTCCGGTTAGGATTGAGTCATGGACTTACTGCCAAAATCAGAGGTCGTGGCAAGGTTGGGCAAACTGCAGCATTGGATGCAGGATTCATCCGTGGATGCGGTTTTCGGGTTCCAGAACGTGGATGTGTACTATTTTGCCGGCACGGTGCAGTCCGGCCTGCTCTGCCTGCCGAATTCGGGCGAGCCGCTTTACCTGGTCCAGAAAAGCATGAGCCGCGCGCGCATCGAATCGCCCTGGGAGCGGCTCCTCCCTTTCCCGGGGTTTAAGAAACTCCCGGCGTGGCTGACGGGCGAAGGCATTGGAGAACTGCACAGGGTCGGCATCGAAACCGATGTCCTGCCGACGGCTTACTTCCTTCGGTTGCGGGAGCTGTTTCCACGTGTGGAATTCATCGATGCCTCGGAAGCGATACGCCGGATTCGGATGGTTAAATCCGGCTACGAGGTGGATCGGGTACGCCGGGCGGCAGAGATGCTCCGGAGCGCGTTCGATCGGCTCCCCAAGTGGATTCGAACTGGTGCGACCGAGCTCGAACTCATGGCACAACTCGAGGGCTATCTGCGCAGCCTGGGTCACCAGGGCATCGTCCGCATGCGCGGGTTCAACAATGAAATCTCTTATGGAACGCTGTCGAGCGGTGCGAGTGCTGTCTACCCCAGTCCACTCCCAGGCCCGGTCGGTTTTGTCGGTCTTTACCCTGCGGTGCCGAACGGCGGCAGTGAGCACCAGCTGGCAGCAGGAGAGACTCTTGTGGCCGACATCGTTGCCGGATATGGAGGTTACATCGCCGACATAACAAGAACATACTCGCTGGGAGAGCCTGCACCCGACATGTCCGCGGCGCACCGTTTCGTGCTCGATCTGAATAGCGAGATTGAATCGATGCTCAAGCCAGGGACCCTGTGCTCGCGGATTTATCAACACACTCTCGGGAGGGTGAAGGAAAGCCCGTACGCGGCGGGATTCATGGGTCTCGCAGACAATCAGGTCCGATTTGTCGGGCACGGCGTCGGACTGGAACTCGACGAGTTGCCTGTGCTGGCCGGCGGCTTCGACATCGCGATCGAACCAGGAATGACGATTGCGATCGAGCCAAAGATCTTCTTCCCGGAGCGAGGCGGTGTCGGCATCGAAAACACCTATCTGATGACCGAAGACGGTTTCGAGAACCTGACCGTTTGCCCGGAAGAGATCCTATCGATCAAAGTCTAGATCAGAGATAGACCACACAACGCACGAGCGACTGGCTTGCGTCTTTCTGATTAAGGGTAATTCGTTCATTTCGTAGCTTTGGGTCCAGGGGAGGCCGTATGGAAGAGATCAAGATGCAGCCGATCGGGTACATCCACAGCCCGCATCGGGAGGTTGCCCAGATTCCCAAAGGACTGGGAGCCCAACACACGGCAGAGGGAGTGCTTGAGGTCCTCCCCGTGTTTGAAGCTGGGCTGAAGGACATTGAAGGCTTCTCCCACCTCATCGTGATCTGGGTATTTCACCAGTCTGCGGGATACGACCTGATCTTTACCCCGCCATCGGATGACAAGCCGCACGGAGTCTTCGCGACTCGTTCGCCGCGAAGGCCGAACTCGATCGGGCTGACAACCATGGAGTTGGTGCGCCGTGAGGGAAGATCTCTCCACTTGCGTGGCGTGGATATGCTGGACGGAACCCCGGTTCTCGACATCAAACCCTGTACCTCGAGCATCCCCGAAGAGCAGTTGCGCCGGGGCTGGCTTGCTGAAGCAGAGCAACGCGCCCAGAAAAGTTAGGCCGGGTTTACGTCGCGGAAATTACACAAACATTTGAGAGACTGGGAATTCCGGCGAAGCCGCAGAGTCAGCATCAGCGCCCAAACCTGATCTCGCTTTCCCTTTGCCCCTTGACCCCTCGACCCCTTTGCCCCTAAAGTTTGCGAACGAAGCGAGCTGAATTAGCAGTCAATCAGGCCACATCGGACCCTGGCGATGACACCATCCAATCATGGAAAACCCGACGAACCCAAGGCCGCCAATGGCTCAGGCAAGATGGGCAGATTCAAGATCTGGCTCATATCGCTGATGGGCTATTGGGTCATACGTATCATCGGCAGCACGCTGCGCTGGCGAGTGGAAGGATGGGAAAACTTTCAATCGATCCACGCAGCCAACAAGAATGTCATCTTCACGTTCTGGCACGGCCGCATTTTTATGGGCACTTATTTTTTCCGCAACCGCGGCATCGTGGTAATGACCAGCCGGAACCGGGATGGGGAATACATCGCACGCGTGATCGAGAGGTTTGGCTATGGAACGGCGCGCGGGTCAAGCAGCCGGGGCGCCAAGGGCGCGCTGGTCCAGATGATCCGCGAGCTGCGCGGGAAAAACGATGTCGCATTCACCATCGATGGGCCAAAAGGTCCTCGCTACATCGCCAAGTCGGGCGCCGTCTGGATTGCTTCAAAAAGTGGGGACGTAATATTTCCATTTCACATGTCGCCGGAACGAAAATGGGTGTTCAATAGCTGGGATCAATTCCATTTTCCCAAGCCCTTCTCCCGGGTTCTGGTGTTGATGGGGGCCCCGATCTACGTGAAGGAGGATGCCACTGCCGCTGAGCTGGAGGGGTGCCAGCAGACCCTGCAGCGCTCTCTGGAGGGCATGCTGCACCGGGGCGATTCCTACTGGCAGAAATCCTGAAAAGCGGCCGCGCGGATCGAAGTTAGTTCAGAACTCCCGGCATGACCATATATCGAATCAACACCAAGACTCGAAGACTCTAAGGCTCGAAGAAGTCCTATGTTTTGATGCTTCCTTTGAGTCTTTGAGTCTTCGAGTCTTAGTGGTAAGACGTTGCCACGATGCAGCATCATGCGCGCCTTGGTTGCATTGCGGCCGGTGATTATCTATCATCAAGCGTTTCTTGCTTCCGCACGAAAGGAGGGATAGGAGTATTCGCACCAATGGCCAAGCCAAACCCGACTCGGCTACTCGCAGGCTGAAAGCCGGCAGGCGACCGCGCTCTGGAGCGGGTCCCCTTCAGCTCAGCCTCGTTAAGATTGGCAATGATGTCGTCACGCCCCCGCCGGAGGAAGCCGACGCTGCGCCCTCCAATTCGGTGAGTGACGAAGCAGTCGAGAGTGAAGGGCCCACCGGGATCGAGGCTCCACCCGCGCCCGTTCCGCCTCAGCGCAGTTCCGAGCGCCGCCAAACAGCAGAGAGCATGGCCACGCGCCAGCGCGAGATCTCGGTTTCGGAGTTTTTCACCAAAAACCGTCACCTCCTGGGATTTGACAATCCCCAAAAGGCGCTCCTGACTGCCATCAAGGAGGCCGTCGACAACTCTCTCGACGCATGCGAGGAGGCCGGAATCCTTCCGACCCTCAGGATTAACATCCGGCAGCTCGCTGAAGACCGCTTCCGCATGGCGGTCGAGGACAACGGCCCGGGGATTGTCAAGGCCCAGGTCCCCAAGATTTTCGGCAAGCTCCTCTACGGCTCAAAATTTCACACCTTGAAGCAGGCCCGAGGCCAGCAGGGAATCGGCATTTCCGCGGCCGGGATGTACGGCCTGCTGACCACGGGCAAATCCGTGGTCGTGATCTCACGCACGGGACCAGGCAAGCCCGCCCACTACTACGAAATCCAAATCGACACACGGAAAAACACCCCGCAGATCATCATCGACTCGGTGAGAGAGTGGGATCCACCTCACGGCACTCGAGTCGAAATTGAGCTCGTCGGGACTTACAAGAAGGGCCGCCATTCGGTCGATGACTACGTTCGCCAGACCGCCATTGCCAACCCTCATTGCGAGATCTTCTACTCCTTCCCCGGCGGCGATGGGGTTCAGCATTTTCCGCGCGCGACTGAATTGCTCCCCCCCGAACCCCGAGAGATCAAGCCTCATCCGTACGGCGTAGAGCTGGGCGCGCTGATCAAGATGCTGAAGGAGACGCGCGCGCGCAATCTGGCTGGGGCACTTCAGCACGATTTCTCGCGGGTGAGCTCGCGAGTAGCGCTCGAAATCTGTCAGGCAGCACAACTCCGTCCATCGGCCAATCCGCATTCGATCGCCGTCAACGAGGCGGAGCGTCTGTACAAGGCCATCAACAGTGTCAAAATCATGAGTCCTCCGACGGGATGTCTCTCGCCGATTGGTGAGGAACAGATCTTGTCAGGGATGAACAAGGAGATCCCCGCTTCGTTTTTCACGGCAATTACGCGCACTCCGTCCGTCTACAGAGGCAATCCCTTCCAGGTCGAAGTTGGCATGGCCTACGGCGGCGAGCTCCCGGCGGATGACCTCGTCGACCTGCTGCGCTTCGCCAACCGCGTGCCGCTGCAGTATCAGCAGTCGGCCTGTGCCATCACCAAAGCGGTCCTTAGTATCGATTGGCGCGGCTACGGTTTGTCGATGGCGAAGGGCGCTCTCCCGGCAGGCCCCATGTCGCTTTTTGTCCACATCGCCTCCGTCTGGGTGCCCTTCACATCCGAAAGCAAAGAAGCCATCGCCGGCTATCCTGAGATCATGAGAGAGCTGCGCCTGGCGCTTCAGGATTGCGGCCGCAGGCTTGCGGTTCACATCCGGGCGCGCCGCCGCGAGGTGGAAGAGGAGAAGAAGAAATCGTACATCGAGCGCTACATCCCCCACATCGGCATCGCGCTGCGGGAGATCCTGGGCTTGTCGGAAAAGGTCGAGACCGAACTGGTGACAACGCTGCGCGAGGTTCTGGAGCGCAGCCGGACAACAAAATGATGCAGACCTCCGACTTCCGGCATCCGACATCCGACCGTTTCTTCTGCCTGATGATTCCAGGTCGGAGGTCGGTCCAATCAGCCTGCGCTAAGGCTGTATAGAGGAAAGGTCCTATGCCTAGGAAAGCAAAGGCTGCGCCCAAGTCGTCCAACGACGCGAGCAAGGATGTGCTGACCGCGATCAAGAATTCAGCGCTGGATATCGAGAAGAAGATATTGGCTCGCAAGAAGCCGACCATGAAGTTCCCGGTACGCTCGCTAAGCAATGTCAAATACCACCCGGACAAGGGATTTTTCGAGATTGCAGGCCAGAAGAAAGAGCGCACTCTGACGGTCAACACCGTCAAGACTTTTGCTCAGACCCTGCGCATGATCGCGCTCTCGAAGGATCTGGTGGAAAACGACGATATCGCGACCAAGAGGGAGGCGTACTACGTTTCGAAGAACTGGGAAGATGCGCGCTTCAGCGAACAGCCGGAATCCGACACGGTGATGGACGATGTCGAGGCCTACTTTTCGGTCAACCGCGAACAGCTGGGCTTCATCCCGGAAGAAAAAGGAGGCGACGTTGCCGGCCGTCTTATCGTTTTAGACCGGGACCGCGACACCGGCAAAGTCCTGCGCATCGACTGCACCAAATTCGGCACAGGAGCGTATAGCATCCCGATTACCGTCGAGCATCTCCGGTTCGAGACCCATGCCAGTTTCATCCTGGTCATCGAGACGGCAGGCATGTTCCAGCGCCTCGTTAAGCACAACTATTGGAAGAAGGCTAACTGCATTCTGATCAGTATGGGCGGAGTTCCGACGCGGGCCTGCCGCCGATTCATTCGCAGGCTCGCCGATTTTCAGAAAATTCCTGTTTATGTCTTTGTCGATGGCGACCCCTACGGGATCACGAACATCTACCGAACGCTCAAGGTGGGATCGGGAAATGCCGCCCATCTGAACGAGTTCTTTTGCGTTCCCCAGGCGACATTTCTCGGGATCACACCTCAAGACATCATCGATTACCAGTTGCCCACCCACCCGCTCAAAGACGTGGATATCAAACGCGCTCGCGATGCAATCAAGAACGACCCGTTCATCCGGCACCACAAAACCTGGGTCGCAGCCATGGAACAGCTCCTCCGCATGGGAGTGCGCGCCGAGCAACAGGCTCTTGCCAAACATGGACTTAACTATGTGATTGAACACTATCTACCGGAGAAATTGGGGCATCCTGAGCGATTTCTCCCCTGAGAGTTCGTGAAAGGATTCGGGGATCAACCCAAATGGCTCGATTGTGCCTCCAACTGTCGTGGGAAATCGGGTCGCGGCTGTTGAAGTGGGCCACCCTAAACAGCATTTTCAGTTGTTCTGAATAGATATGCCGAAATCCAAGCGGAAACAGAAGGCGCCAGAAAAAAGGGGTGCTTCGCTTCTTCTTATCAAAGGACGGCGTAGCAGCGGCACGGCTTCCCTTTTGGCCCTTGATCGCGCCTCTTCTGGCATTCGCGGGCGTCATTTCTTTCCGCCAAACCACATCGCTCGATATCTGGTGGCATCTCAAGACCGGCGAGTGGATCTGGCAACAACACCGCATCCCCCGGATCGATCCGTTTTCTTTCACCGCAGCGGGTAAACCATGGATCGCGCACGAATGGCTCTTTGGGCTGGTTGCCTTCCTGATCCATAGAACTTCGGGGCTGGCAGGGCTCATTGGTGCAAAGGCATTGATCGTGGCCGCCGCGGTCGCGCTCGCGCCCTGGGCGGCGCGCTCACGCGGGGCCACGGCCGGAATGACGCTCTTGGTTCTCACGGCTTCCTATGCAATCGCCCGTTTGCGTCTTGCCGAGCGCTCGGAATTGATCTCGCTTTTGCTCGCGATTGCGTTTCTGTTAGTCCACGAAAAAAGCAAGGATAGGCGACCGCTCCTGCTGCTGCTTCCTGCATTGCAGCTCCTGTGGGTCAATATTCATGGCGGCACCGCACTCCTCGGATGGTTCCTTGCAGGTGGATTCCTTCTCGATCATGCCCGGAAGCTGGGCCGGCGGGGGTCATCCTGGCTACGGATCCTGCTTCGCAAGGAACTCTCATGGAACGTCAGAACGTTCGTGGGGGTCGTTGCCGTGTCGTTTGTTAATCCCAACACGATTCAAACACTGGGGTATGGTCTGCTCCGATCTGAAAGCCCGCTCAACAATGAGGAGTTTCAGTCTCTAAGCCGAAGTTTCGGCCGCGGCCTGGAGCTCGCCATGGCTGTGTTTGTCGTCTATGCCGCCCTGATGGCGCTTCTCTTCGTGTTACGGCCCCGCGGTGTCCGGATCTACGAATGGCTGCCGCTGCCCTCGTTGGTGATCGTGAGCGTGCTCTTCTTCCGCTTTCGTATACTGTTTGCCTTCTTGCTCGCTCCTTCCCTGGCATGGCACTTGAGCCAGGGGAAGCTGCTCAGCCGGATTCGATGGTGGCTGCCGGCTCTGGTTTCTCTGGCGCTCCTCTTCCAAATTGCGAACTTCGAGAGAAACTCTTTCACATACCGCTTCGGCGCTGGAGCTCATACTGGCATTTTCCCCGTCGGGGCGGTGGAGTTCGTAAAGCGAAGTGGCTTATCCGCCCGGAGGAATCCGCGTCCTCTTTCCTGGGGACCTCCCGCCTCAACTCGGGGTCCCCAGGTCGTGAAGAGGACTTGCAGGCAGATTATGGGGTGGGCCATACTGCAGAATGTTTTTTCGTTTTCCAAACAGACTTTATCCCGCCGGGACATAGCTGAACATTAGGAAAAACCCCAGGTGTTGAGGAAATTATCCCTAGTAGGGAAGGAAGCGCCCAACAACAGAGCGCGAGCGGCAACGCGGCCAGTCCGGATTCCAGAATCCAAAATCGTCATTCACGCAGGATCGCTAAGGGAGTAGTTTTCTTTCCTTCGCAGCTTTTTCGAGGTCGTTCCGGAACTTTGGATGAGCGATGTTGATCAGCGCCTCCGCCCTTTCCCGCAAGTTTTTGCCAAACAGATTTGCAGCCCCATATTCGGTTACCACATAGTGCACATCGGCGCGGCTGGTGACGACGCCCGCACCCTGCTTGAGGAAGGGAGCGATGCGCGACATCTCACCGTTTTTGGCGGTAGACGGGAGGGCAATGATCGGCCGGCCACCCTTGGACCGGGCGGCTCCCCGGATGAAGTCAACCTGGCCGCCAAATCCGGAGTAGATGTAAGGCCCAATCGAATCGGAGCAGACCTGCCCGGTGAGATCCACCTCGATGGCTGCGTTAATCGCTACCATGTTGTCGTTCTGGCTGATGACAAATGGATCGTTGACGTGCTCGACTGGATGCGACTCGATGAGCGGGTTGTTGTCCAGGAAACTGTACAGCTCGTCGCTCCCTAGCGCGAAGGTAATGACAACCTTGCCCTGATGGAGGGTCTTTTGATTTCCGGTCACTACGCCGCGCTGGATGGCGTGCATGGCTCGGTCGGAGATCATCTCCGTATGGATGCCAAGTTCCAGATCGCCTTCCATGGACTCGTATACGGCATCCGGTATCCCGCCGATTCCCATCTGTAGGGTCGAGCTCGGCCTGATGAGGGGGATAATGTGGCTGGCGATGGCCCTCTCGATCTCGGAGGATGGCTTGACCTGCAAGGTCGGCAGGGGTTCGGTCCACTCGACGATGGCATTGACCCGGTTTACATGGAGAAACGAGTCTCCCAGGACCCGGGGCATTCTCTCGTTCACTTGAACGATCACGATCTTGGCCACCTGGCAGGCTGCTTTCGAGGCCAGAGTCTCGACCCCAAGGCTCATGAACCCGTGTTCGTCCGGCGGCGAGGTCTGCACCATGGTCACATCCAGGGGCACGACACCCTCGCGAAACAGGCGCGGAATCTGGTGCAGGTGGATTGGCATGTAGTCGGCGCGCGCGTCATTCACCGCTTCCCGGTCAGCGGGTCCAACAAAGAGTGAGTTGTGCCGGAAGTGCCCCTTCATGTTCTCCGCTGAGAGCAGGTCTTGCCCAAGCAGCAGGACGTGATTGAGTTGCACGTCCTGGAGTTCATCACGACGCTCCGCCAAGGCACGCACCAGGGCTTGGGGAATGGCTGCATTCCCTCCGTAATAAACACGGTCGCCGCACTTGATCACTTGGACGGCAACTGCCGGGAGCTTTAACTTCGATCTGTAGTCGTCCAACCAGTTCATGAGTATCCACCTGTATGCATCGGATTTAGGTTAGATCAGTGACCTCCGGCCTTGCCGGAGGCATGTTTCGTTAACCGCACACAGCGGTCATTGGGAGCCGCTCTAAGCGGCACCTCACTACACACCCATTTGACATTCATTCACCCCCTATCTGTTCTCACCGGCACATGGCCCTGAAAGGGCCTGACAGCGAAAGCCCGGGGCGTGAGCCCTGGGTATCGAAACAGCATGCGATCAGCCCTGAAAGGGCATAACAGTTTGTGCCGCCTTTTCAGGGCCATTTCCAGATCCCGTGACAAAACCCAGGGCTTGCGTCCTAGGCTGTCACTGTTCCGCCCCTTGCGGGGCTTGTCCTTTCAATGCAAATTCGACTGTTCAACAGCAAGCGTTCCTCCCGATCACTCCCGGAATTGTCATGCTCCGTGAGTCCTTCAACAGAGCCGGAGGTTTACCCTGACAAATCAGGGCTGCTACTCTGGATTCAGTAAATCATCGCTCATGGCTTCCCAGCAACTGGCATAGCGGCGTCGTGCGGATGCCGAGGGTCGATCCTGCTCCCTCGTTGACCATCTTTCCTCTGTACATGTACACCCCTGAAGCCAATCCCGGATCCTCCCGCAGTACCTCTTCCAACCCCCTGCTGGAGAGAGCCGTGATGTACGGCAGCGCGGCATTCGCCAGGGCGCGCGAAGCGGTGCGCGCGATGTTGGCGGTCATGTTGGGAACGCAATAATGCACCACGTTGTGGGTAACAAAGGTGGGACGGTCAAGGGTCGTGGGCCGGCTGGTCTCCACGCAACCGCCCTGGTCGATGGAAGCATCGATGATCACACTACCCGGTTTCATGGCCTTGACCATTTCCTCGGTAACCACGAATGGCGCCCGCGCGCCCGGAATGAGCACCGCCCCAATCACCACATCTGCGATCGCAGTGTACTTTTCGAGGTGGTCGAGGCCTCCCATTACCGTGACAACCTGCCCCCCCAAATCACGGTTCAGCGCCCGAAGTTTGGCCAAATCGGCATCCAGGATGATCACGTGGGCGCCGCATGCCAGAGCCATTCGAGCCGCAGTGCTGCCGACCGTTCCTGCTCCCAGCACGAGAACCGTTGCCGGTGGTACGCCGGTAACGTTGCCGATTAAGACTCCTCGACCGCCGACCTCATTCTGCAGATAGTGCGATGCGATGTGGACCGCCAGCTGGCCGGCCATTTCGCTGAAAGGGACCAGCACGGGGAGGTCGCCGCCGGCATCACGGATAATCTCATAGCCGATCAAAGTGGCCTCTAGATCCATCAGCTGCGCCGCCATTTCCCGCGTAGCGACCGCCAGGTGCAGGAACCCGCAGACAATTGCCCCCGGCTTCAGCAGGTCCAACTCCTCGGGCGAGAGCACGCTGACCCGGCAGACGATATCGGCGCGCCTGTACACTTCCTCAGTGTCGTAGACAATCTGGGCACCCGCCTTCTGATACTCCCGATCCGAAAAGTGGGCAGTCGACCCGGCTTCCTTCTCCACCAAGACGGACTGGCTCTGCTGGATCAAACGGGCCACTGCCAGGGGAGTCAGCCCAACACGGTGCTCGTGACGGTGTATCTCTCTGGGCACGCCGATAATCATGTCGTTCCTCCTCGATCTTGTTAGCGGTGAAGTGCGATCGGGCCGGCATACAGAAAACTGAGACCTGTCACCACGGGCACCCTCTCGTGCGCCAGGGCGCGGGCCATCCCCTTTGCCGGATTCACTTATCCTTTCAACTGGTTCGCTACCTTCTGAGTAGCCTGTTTGATGGCTGCCTCATCTCCCAAATAGCGGCTACGAATGGGAGTAAGGTCGTCGTTCAGCTCGTAGACGAGGGGAATCCCCGTGGGTATGTTGAGATCCACGATCGCCTCGTCGGAGACGCGGTCAAGATGCTTCACCAGCGCCCGCAAGCTGTTGCCATGCGCCGCAATCAGTGTCCGCTTGCCGCCGCGGACCATGGGTGCAATCGTCTCTTCCCAATAAGGGAGGAAACGCGCGACCGTGTCTTCGAGGCACTCCGTAAGGGGGAGTTGTTCCGGCGTCAGGCCTTGATAGCGTCGATCTCGGCCCGGGAAACGCTCGTCATCCGCGGCAAGCGCCGGCGGACGAACGCTGTAACTGCGTCGCCAGAGCTTCGTCTGTGCCTCACCGTGGAGGGCGGCAATCTGGGCCTTGTTGAGACCCTGGAGCTCGCCATAATGGCGTTCATTTAGACGCCAACTGCGATAAACCGGTATCCACATCAGGTCCATTTCTTCAAGCACGATCCAGAGCGTCTTGATGGCGCGCTTCAGCACCGAGGTATAAGCCACATCAAACGAGTATCCCTCGCGACCCAGCACACGGCCGGCTTCGAAGGCTTCCTGCATTCCCCTTTCGCTGAGGCCGACATCCGTCCATCCGGTGAACCGATTCTCCTGATTCCAGATGCTCTCGCCGTGTCTGAGCAGAACCAGCGTCTTCATCCTGTTTCTCCTCCTATGCCGATCAAGCCAATATTATCACAGCCCTTTGAGAACGCGCCCCTTGGCAATATCGTCTCAAGTGCTACTCCGTGCCGCCGGCAATAAGATGTGGCCGTCAGCAAGCAGCATGAGGGTACGTGTCATCCCCGGCCATCCTGCAACGGCGGCCGCGCCAAAGCCTGCGTCCCCAACCCGGGAATGGAATGAAGCGGAAAGGTTCCATTCACCAGCCGCACCAGCTCCTCGATTTCGGTGATCTCTAGCCCGCATCTCTCGCGGTGTTTCGTAGCGAGGCGGCGCAGAGGGGCATGGATATAAGGCGCGTGATTGAGGGCCCCGCAGGCGTACTCGACAGTATGTCGAGGAGCCCGAGGGAGCACAACGCAGTAGACATGGGTGGTTCCGCGTGCGTAAGTCCGCTCAATCAATAGGAGAGACCCAAATGTCCCAGGCATTTGCAGGTTTGGGGCACCTGCCCTCGCGGTACCATAGAACGATAATAGAAAAGGGAGCGCGCCGGCTTTTGTTAGTTGCCTTTGGTGACGATTCCGCGAACGGTAACCTTAAGTTCCGGCCGCAGCTTGCTTGATGTCTTGATCACGATGTTGCCAAAATGAATACCTTCACCGGTATCCGCCTTCTGGACCGCAATCACCTTATATTTTTTGCCTTTGCTGCCCGGCACCTGCTCAAGCTTCACAGTAACGTGCTCGTCCGTGGATGCCACGCTGAGAAGATTGACTTGCCTTTCGGGCGCGACTTCCACCAGGAGTTCCTTGGTGATCTCCTGCCCCCGCGGATTGCTGCCGAAATAGATTGAAGGGTCGGAAAGCGCAATTTCGGGCCCCACCGTGCCGTTGATGGTCAGGACAATCTGTGGCTGGTTTGGGTCATTGGTGCTTATGGTCACAGTCTTGGTCAAAGAAACAGTCTCAGCTGGGGTTTTGCTCTGGGCGGCAAGTCCTTCCGTGGTGATTTTGATCTCAATTTGTCCACTCTGTCCCGGCGCCAGCCTGTTCGGATTCGGCAAGGCCGATGTGCATCCGCATGAAGGCTGCACACCCCGGATATCGAGAGTCGCATCCCCCTTGTTTGCGAACTTGAAGACCAGATTGATGATCTCTCCATCCATGACCTTGCCGGCATCTTTGGTAATGCTGTCAAATTCGATGCTGGCACCCTTCTGCTGGGCCGTGAGCGGCAGGAGTCCCGCCAGCAAGATGACACAAAGGATGGGGAATAATCGGCTCATGGGCGGCTCCAAGATAATGGTTCAAAACTTTCCCAGGGATCCAGTGCATTATACCCGTCCACCTGATGCGATTCAATTCGTGTGATTCGCGGCTGCTTTTGATTTGCGCAGTCTGAACCACG